>JACDZJ010000292.1_pt1 | contig 17514 bp, 11 predicted proteins | sample 7365721 | NCBI WGS metagenome assembly JACDZJ01 (sample SAMN15143480, study PRJNA637477) | pond metagenome | biome: freshwater wetland ecosystem [ENVO:00000243]; feature: pond [ENVO:00000033]; material: pond water [ENVO:00002228]; isolation source: pond water containing pink berries ... | reverse complement strand
CTCGAACCCAGGACCCCATCCTTAAAAGGGATGTGCTCTACCTGCTGAGCTACTAAATCATTAAACAATGTAAGTCGCTTATAGAATCATGTGATCCAGCTGGGGCTCGAACCCAGGACCCCATCCTTAAAAGGGATGTGCTCTACCTGCTGAGCTACTAGATCGTTTTTCAAAAGCGGATGCAAAGATACGCCTTTTTTTCAACTCTACAATTTCTCTTTCAAAGAAAATTTGTTTTATTTGAATTTTCAATCCCATTGTTTTGATATTCTGACATTTATAGAACTATAAAATCAATCTCTGCCAAGTTTTTCCTAATAAATACTTAGTTATAAGGCATTTTTTTTGTTAGTAATATTCTCTGTTATTGCTTATTTTTAAAAAAATAAGTACTAACATAGTAAAAAATTGTATCTTTGCAGACTTTTAAACAGTTACAGTTTTGGATAGTTTTACTTACATTCTGTTGACATTGCTTTTTTCGGCTTTTTTTTCGGGGCTGGAGATTGCTTTTGTGACTTCAAACAAATTGCGCTTTGAGTTGGACAAAAAGCAACCCAATCTCACATCTGCAATCCTGTCAATTTTTTATCGACATCCACAACAATTTATTTCCACCATGTTGGTCGGGAATAATATTTCATTGGTAATATATGGTTTACTCATGGCTGAAGCAATGACGCCACCACTGGCTAATTACATTGGAAGTCAATTTCTAATTACATTTATACAAACGATTTTGGCAACTGCGATTGTATTAATTACAGCAGAATTCTTACCAAAAACTATTTTCCGGGTAAATCCCAATTTGTGGTTGCGCGTTTTTTCATGGTTGTTGTTATTGTTTTATGTGGGTTTATATCCTATTTCGCGATTCAGCACCTGGATTTCTTTGGGAATATTGAAGTTATTTGGCGTCAAAATTAGCCAAACCACCCAAGAAAATGTTTTTTCTCGCATCGATTTGAATTTTCTAATTCAAGAAACTTTCGAGAATCACCAAAGCGAAAAAGAGCTTGAAAATGAAGTGAAAATATTTCAAAATGCACTCGATTTTTCAAAAGTAAAATTGCGCGATTGCTCGGTTCCTCGCACCGACATCATTGCATTGGATTTCGAAACAGATGTAGAAACACTTAAACAAACATTTATTGAAACCGGGCTTTCCAAAATACCAATTTTCAAAAGTGATATTGATAATATTGTAGGTTATATTCATTCTTCCGAGATGTTTGAGCATCAAAAAGACTGGAAAAAACAGATAAACCAGATTCCGATAGTACCTGAAAATATGGCTGCACAGAAACTGATGAAGATTTTTATGTCTCAAAAGAAAAGCATAGCTGTTGTAGTGGACGAATTTGGCGGTACAGCAGGTATAATTACACTCGAAGATATTATTGAAGAAATTTTTGGTGAAATTGAGGATGAACATGATAACCGTGGCTATATTGCCGAGCAAACTAGCGAAAATGAATACCTTTTTTCTGGTCGACTCGAAGTTAAAACAGCCAATATCAAGTTTAATCTGACAATTCCCGAATCGGATTCCTACGAAACAATTGCAGGATTCATTCTCCACAATCACCAACATTTTCCAAAATTGAATGAAATTATTCGAATAGATGGATTTGCCATAAAGTGTGTGAAAGTTACCAACAACAGGATTGAATTGGTAAAAGTAGGAATCGGGTAAAAACGTAAACTTGGAAACGGTAAATTAGAAGCTATTAATGCTTTATTTCCTAGCTTTTTCGGAGTATTGAATAAATCTGATAATGTTTAGATTGAACAAAAAAACAGAAAATTGGAGAAAATTTTCAAGCATATACTTTTTTTTTGTATATTCGTGCCCTCAAATTACGATAAAAAAAAAATAATACAAATATAAAAATTAATTTCAAGAAAATGGCAGTTTTAGACAAGATTAGAAGCAAAGGAGTTTTACTGGTAGGAGCTGTAGGACTAGCATTATTTGCCTTTATAGTGGGCGATTTTTTAAATTCTGGTTCTTCTTACTTTAACAAATCGCGCGAGACGGTTGCAAAAATAGTAGGTGAAGATATTAATATAAAGGACTATAGTGCATCCATAGAGCAAATGACTGATGTTTACAAGATTGAAACAGGCAAAACCGAATTAGACGAAGGAATGCTGACACAACTTCGCTCTTCGGTTTGGGAAAGTCTAGTAAATGAGAAAATTTTAAATGCTGAGGCCAAAAAAATAGGTCTTTCAGTGAGTGCCGATGAACTTTCAGATCGTTTGATTGGGAACAATATTCACCCGTTAATTCTTCAACGTCGTGCTTTTGCTGGCGAAAATGGTCAATTTAGCCGTCCTATATTGGTTCAGTTTCTAAATAGTTTGGAAGAAAAACCTACAAACGGTGAAATGCAACAACAAATTGATAAGGCAAAAAACTATTGGATGTTTTGGGAAAAAACTGTAAAAAACAGCATTTTACAAGAAAAATACAATGCACTTATTTCAAAATCTGTTACTGCCAATAGCCTTGATGCAAAAATGAATTACCAGGATAGAAAAGTGAGTGTAGACGTGGCTTATGTGGTGAAACCTTATTTCCTGGTTCCCGATTCGGCAGTGAAGGTAAGTAACAGTGATATAAAAGAACGCTACAACAAACAAAAAGAGAAATTTAAACAAGATGCAAATTGTACTATCAATTATGTTTCATTCAGCATAAAACCTATGCAAGAAGACTATAAAGATGCTGAAACATGGATTAATAAGCTGAGAGACGAATTTAAAACTACCACAGATGTAATTGGTTTGGTCAATTCCAATTCGGATGTAATGTACGATGGACGTAATTATTCCGTAAAAACAGTTCCCGTAAACCTAAAGGATTTTGCTTTTAGCGGAAAAACAGGTGACATAGTTGGACCTTTGTTTGCGAATGACACTTATACCATGGCTCGTATCATGGAATCGGGAATTATGAGGTCAGATTCAGTAAAATTACGTCATATCTTTTTATTAACAAAAGATGAAGTTAAAACAGACAGTATAATGTCAGCTATACGTGGTGGTGCTAACTTTGGTGAATTGGCAAAAAAATACTCGGCAGTGCAGCAAACCGCTTCAAACGGTGGTGAAATTGGTTGGATTCAAGAAGGTGCCGGTGTTGATAAAGAAATTGCAAACACAGCTTTCGGAAAAGCAGTAAACGAAGTTTTTACTATTAAAAATACTCAAGGTACTCAAATAATGCAGGTTATGGAAAAAACCACAGCTAATAGCAAAGTAAAATTAGCTATTCTGGAGCGCAAAGTTGTACCAAGCAGCAAATCATACAGCAAAATTTATAACGATGCAAAACAATTTGCGGCTGATATGACGGCTGATAAATTTGAAAAAACAGCGAAAGACAAAAAATACAACATGCTTACTGCAGCCAATTTGTTGGAAAGTGTTGATAAAATTGCTGATATTCCACAATCACGTCAAATCGTTCGTTGGGTTTTCAAAAGTGATAAAGGTGAAGTATCGGATGTGTTCGATTGCATCAATCAGTTTGTAGTAGCTGTTACTACCGAAGTAAATAAAAAAGGATATCGATCAGTTGAAAAAGTAACCGACCAACTGAAAGCTGAAATCATTAAAGATAAAAAAGCCGAATTGATGATAAAAAACATGTCAGAACAATTATCCAAAACTCCTTCATTGGCGGCATTGGCGGCTAGTATAAATGACTCGGTGAAAGTGGCAAAAGCAGTAAATTTTGCATCATACCAATTTGGCGTTGCAGGTATGGAGCCTTCGGTAATTGGCAAATCTTCTGTGATTTCGTTGAACAAAATTTCTGGTCCAATTAAAGGTAATGCCGGTGTGTATGTGATTAGTACTTCCAATAAAACTGTAAATCCACAACCTTTCGATGCAAAAATGGAAATGATGCAATTGAACAGTCGCATGAGTTATTCATTACCATATATGATTATTCAGGACTTGAAAGAAAAAGCCGATATTGTAGATAATCGCATGAATTTCTTTTGATTACAATCATAATTCTTAATTAAAAAGAAAACGGGATGAAATAATCATTCCGTTTTCTTTTTTTTCGGTAAGTTTATGTAACTTTGCAAATGCGCTAAACTCAAAACATAAAATACCATCATGAACAAAATATCACTCCTTGGCAAAACCTTCGATGAATTGAAAACAATCGTTTCGGAATTGGGAATGCCGTCATTTACCGCCAAACAGTTAAGCGAATGGTTATACAAAAAACGCGCCATCAGTTTCACCGAAATGTCGAATATTTCACTGAAAAATCGGGACTCGATATCCGAAAAATATGAAGTTGGTCGCACACTTCCAGTGCAGGTGATGGAGTCGGAAGATGGAACGAAAAAATATCTTTTCAAAACCGAAGGAGGACATTTTATCGAAACTGTTTATATTCCCGAAGACGACCGTGCCACGCTTTGTGTATCGTCGCAAGTGGGCTGTAAAATGGGTTGTACATTTTGCATGACCGGCAAACAAGGTTTTATTGCACAACTGAGTCCTACCGAAATTATGAACCAAATTTTATCCATTCCCGAAGCCGAAACGCTTACCAACCTTGTTTTTATGGGCATGGGCGAACCTTTCGATAACACTTTGCCTATGCTTCGGTCGTTGGAAATTCTGACATCCGATTATGGTTATGGTTGGAGTCCGCGCCGCATCACGGTTTCGTCTATCGGATTAATTCCGGACATGAAAGTTTTTCTCGAAAAAACAAATTGCCATCTGGCAATTAGTTTGCATACACCGTTTTCAACTGACCGTTTACTGCTAATGCCCATCGAAAAGACCTATCCCATCAGTAAAGTAATCGAAGAACTTCGCAAATTCGATTTTAGTAAACAACGTCGTGTTTCATTTGAGTATATTTTATTCGAAGGCATTAACGATACCATGCGACATGCGGTGGAATTGGTGAAAATATTAAAAGGAATCGATTGCCGAGTGAATTTAATTCGTTATCACGCCATTCCCGAAGTCGATTTAAAAGGCTCGGGAACTGAGAAAATTACTTTTTTCCGAGATTATCTAACTAACAACGGCGTAACTTCTACCATTCGTCGTTCGCGTGGCGAAGATATTTTTGCTGCCTGCGGCATGTTGACGACACTCGAAAAAGAAAAAGGATAAAATGTAAGTATCAAATTAATGTTTAGTTAATTGCGAAAATACATACTTACGGGTTTTGAAATGATGAAATACAGTTTATATACTATCCTGATTTTTGTTTTGCTTGTTTTTGGTGCAAAGCAAACTTTGGGTGCACAAAAAAATGTTGAGGGTCAAATAGCCGATTCACTGACAAAAATTGCCAATCTTTATACCTATATTGGTAAAGTGAAAGTGACGGCTTATTCGATAAATGAAAAATCCAATAAAATTCATATAACTGCCGAGAATAAAATGGCAAATATGCCATTTCGGGAGGATAATGTGAAGCGAATATATGCTGCAATTCGAAAAATATTACCTATTAAACTGGCAGCTTTTTCAGTTGCATGTCAAGTCGAAAATAAAAATATCGAGGAATTAATTCCAAATTTTTATCGTTCTGAAAACCCCGATGCAACACGCCAATTTAAAGTACCATCTCTTACACCGCCTTTATTGTCAAATCTTTCGCGTCCATACCCAGTTGATAAAGGATTGAAAAATCGACATATTGCACTCTGGCAAAGTCATGGCTGGTATTACGACCAGAAAAAAGTGCGTTGGGAATGGCAGCGTGCCCGCGTTTTTCAAATTGTTGAAGATTTATATACACAATCTTACGTTTTGCCATTTTTGGTTCCCATGCTGCAAAATGCCGGAGCGAATGTATTGATTCCCCGCGAACGCGATACACAAATTCATGAAGTGATAGTGGACAATGATGCAAAAGACCGTAAATCGCATTACAGGGAACATGCAGATAGAAAAAACTGGAAAAAGGGAGACGAAAAAGGTTTTGCAAACACACAAAAAAGCTATCTTCAGTACGAAAATCCATTTACTTTCGGAACTTATCGGATGATTCAAACCATTTCCGATAAAGATGAGTCAAGTACAACGGAGTGGATACCCAATATTCCCGAAGCTGGATCTTATGCCGTTTATATATCTTACAAAACCTTGATAAACAGCGTTTCTGCAGCTCAATATACTGTGTTTCACAAAGGCGGAAAAACAGAATTTTCGGTCAATCAAACCATGAATGGAGGAACCTGGCTTTATCTCGGACATTTCTATTTCGATAAAGGAAGGAACAATCAGGGAAAAGTGGTTTTATCTAATATCAGCTCCGAAGATGGAAAAGTGATAACAGCCGATGCCGTAAAGTTCGGAGGAGGAATGGGAAATATTGCCCGAAACCCAAACGAAGCAGGTTCTACTCCAAATCTGAAAAGTTCCGATAGCCTGACTGTTTCAAATGATTTAAAATTACCAACCATCATTTATGAACCCGAAACCAGCGGATATCCTCGCTTTACCGAGGCTGCCCGTTACTGGTTGCAGTGGGCAGGTATTCCCGACAGTATTTACAGCAGAAATCATGGACAAAATGATTACACCGATGATTTTCAATCGCGCGGTTTTTGGGTAAATTACCTGATTGGTGGCTCAGTTGTTGCGCCAAACACAAAAGGATTAGGCGTTCCGATTGATTTGGCTTTGGCTTTTCATACCGATGCGGGTACATCTTTTAACGATTCAATTGTTGGCACATTGGGAATCAGCACCATACAAAACTCTGATGGAATAACTGTTTTTCAGAATGGAATTTCACGCTGGGCTTCGCGCGACTTGTCTGACATCGTTCAAACACAAATTGTAAACGATATCCGATCGGTTTATGCTCCCGAATGGACACGCCGTGGACTCTGGAACAAATCGTACAGCGAAGCACGCGTTCCTGAAGTTCCAACCATGTTACTGGAATTACTATCGCACCAAAATTTTGCAGATATGCGTTATGGACTTGATCCTCGTTTTCGGTTTACAGTCGGTCGGTCGGTTTACAAAGGAATGCTGAAATATCTTTCGTCGGCAAATCAACAGGAATATGTGGTTCAACCACTTCCGGTTGAACAATTCAGTTGCCGTTTTGTAGAAAAAAACAAGGTAGAACTTCATTGGGTGGCTGTGAACGATAGCCTTGAACCCACAGCAAATGCCGATAACTATGTTATTTACACCCGTTTTGACGAAGGTGGATTCGATAATGGTGTTTTGGTAAATACCAATCGGATGACCTTGGATATTCAAGCCGGAAAAGTTTACAGTTTTAAAGTAACAGCTGTGAACAAAGGTGGTGAAAGTTTTCCATCACAAATACTGGCTGCCTATCGCTGTCCCAACGAAAAAGGCGAAGTATTGATAGTGAATGGTTTCGACAGGATAAGTGCTCCTGCAAGTTTCAAATTGGACAGTGCTTATGCCGGTTTTTTAAACGATGAAGATGCAGGCGTTCCATATATTTCGGATATTAGCTTTATTGGTAAACAGTACGAATTCAAACGAAATAAACCATGGGTAGATGATGATGCACCCGGATTTGGTGCCAGTCATGCCAATTACGAGACAAAAGTTATTGCTGGAAACAGTTTCGATTATCCATATCTTCATGGAAAAGCGGTAAAATCTGCCGGTTTTTCGTTCGTTTCGTGCAGCAATATGGCTGTGATACGTGGAGATGTAGATTTGAATCAATATAAAATGGTAGATTTGATTTTTGGAAAACAAAAACAAACATACGTTGGAAATGGTCAAAAAGCACCCGAATTCAAAACTTTTCCATTAGCTTTGCAGCAATTAATTAATACCTATTGTCAGAAAGGTGGAAACCTGTTGTTAAGCGGTGCATTTATTGCTTCCGATATATGTGAAGGAGAACATCCATACCAAAACGATCGGCTGTTTATCGAAAATGTATTGAAATATAAGTTTCGCACAGCCAAGGCTAGCGTTAGTGGAAATGTGAAAGTGGTTGGATCGCCTTTTAAAATATTTAAAAAAGCTGATTTTGTTTATTTCGATCAACCCAATGACATGTTGTATTATGTTGAATCGCCGGATGCGATTGAACCGGTTGGTGAAGGTGGTCACACCATTTGCCGATATGCCGAAAATAATTTAAGTGCAGGAATAGCCTATTCAGGAATATATAAAACTTGTGCTTTTGGCTTTCCGTTCGAAACCATTCAATCCGAAAAAGATAGGGCAAAATTAATGGAAGAAATTTTGACTTTTTTTTCTACGACAACAGAATTAATTCTGAGAAAATAGTTTTCACACTTAAAGTGCTGAATTAAGATATCCGAATGAAAACAAGATGAATGGATAACAAAAAATGGGAAAATTTACAATCTGGTTGTAACTTCAAGTCCCTGCCATTTGTCCCGTTTTATCTGGAGTGGATTTAGGGGTAATTAATTTGATGTGTTGCCCGCCCCAAGTCCCTAAAGGGGTTGTTAATTACCAACATCAATCATAAACTTTTTATTTTAGTGAAGTAGAATTTAACATAAAAACAGTAAATATATGGAAGCAGACAAAATAATTATCGGAATTACACATGGTGATATTAACGGTATTGGATATGAAGTGATGCTGAAAGCAATGTCGGATTCACGCATGTTGGAAACTTTTGTGCCGGTTATTTACGGTTCGCCAAAAGTTGCAGCTTTTCATCGCAAGCATCTGGATATTCAGGGTTTGAATTTGAATATTGTAAACTCAATTTCGGAAATCAATCCCAAGCGGGTAAATATCATTAATTGTGTGGACGATGATATAAAAGTAGAATTGGGAGTAAGTACCGAAGAAGCAGGTAAAGCTTCTCTGGCAGCGCTGGAACAAGCCACAGAGGACTTAAAAAACGGTGCGATTCAGGCATTGGTTACTGCTCCAATCAACAAAAAGAATATCCAATCGGCAGCTTTTCATTTTCCCGGACATACTGAATACCTGGAAAAAAAGTTTGGAACCGGTACGCCGGCTTTGATGATGTTGATAAACGATGTAATGCGGGTGGCTGTGGTTACCGGTCATGTACCGGTAAAAGATATTTCTATTGCCATTACTGAGCAATTAATTCTGGATAAACTGATTGTATTGAACAATTCGCTGAAAACAGATTTTTCAATTGTGCGTCCACGCATTGCCATATTGGGATTGAATCCACATGCCGGCGACGAAGGTGTGATAGGTGACGAAGAACAACTGGTGATTATTCCGGCAATGAAACAAGCCGAAAAACTTGGTATTATTTGTGTGGGACCATATCCTGCCGACGGATTCTTTGGTTCAGGAAATTTTGATAAATTTGACGCTGTTTTAGCCATGTATCACGATCAGGGATTGATTCCGTTTAAAACTGTTTCGATGGATAGTGGCGTGAATTTTACTGCAGGCTTACCTGTTATCCGAACTTCGCCCGATCACGGAACAGCTTATGATATTGCCGGACAGAATATTGCCTCGGAGGAATCAATCCGTCAGGCTTTATATCTGGCTTATGATATTTATCAAAACCGTAACTGGAACAAAGAAATCAGTGCCAATCCACTGAAAACTGAACTACGGGTTGAACGTGGAAGCAGAGTGGAATAAGTGATTGATATTGTGTAAAAAAAATACGATGCGTTGAACATCGTATTCTTTTTGTTTCCAAATTTAAGAATCAAAGCAAAGAATCAGAATTGAGAACGTCTTTTTCAATATCTAAAAAATATTTATACGTTCCCACCCTAAGTTCGGCACAAGCATCGTAATCGCAAACTATAATACCTTTGGGGTGTAATTGCAGCGCACTAATGGTCCATATATGTGAAATTGGTTCTTCCACTGCATGTCGCAAAGCACGGGCTTTGTTATGTCCGTTTACAATTATCAATACTTCTTTGGCATCGAGTATTGTCCCAACACCTACTGTAAGTGACATTTTTGGTACTTTGTTCACATCATTATCGAAAAAACGCGAATTAGCAATAATAGTATCGGTGGTGAGCGATTTTTGTCGTGTGCGCGAAACCAATGAAGATGCCGGTTCATTAAAAGCGATATGTCCGTCGGCACCAATACCACCTAAAAATAAATCAATTCCACCTACGGCGACAATTTTTGTTTCGTAATCAGCACATTCTGCATCTAAATCCTCAGCATTTCCATTCAAAATATTCACATTCTCGGTCTTAATATCAATTTGACTGAAAAAATTAATCCACATAAAAGTGTAATAACTTTGTTCATGTTGCTGTGGAATTCCAACGTATTCGTCCATATTGAAGGTGATGACATTTTTGAACGATACAACGCCTTTTTTATTCATTTCAATCAAATGAATATATATACCAAGTGGCGATGAGCCCGTGGGTAAACCCAAAACAAATGGTTTCTTTGCAGTTGGATTGGCTTTATTTATTTTTGCTGCAATATAATTGGCAGCCCATTTTGCTGCATTTTGATAATCAGGTTGAATGATAAGTCTCATACAATATTTAGTTTTATTGAAATCTGTTTTAGCTCAATATGCCGATTGAAATTGTTCCAGGAATCGAACATTGTTCTCAGAAAACATGCGTAAATCTTTTACCTGATACTTCAGATTAGTGATGCGCTCCACTCCCATTCCGAAAGCATAACCCGAATATATTTTTGAATCTATCCCGCAGTTTTCGAGCACATTAGGATCTACCATACCACAACCGAGTATTTCGACCCAGCCGGTATGTTTGCAAAATGGACAACCTTTTCCGCCACACAAATTACACGAAATATCCATTTCGGCACTTGGTTCGGTAAATGGAAAATAAGAGGGACGTAAGCGAATCTGTGTATCGGCTCCAAACATTTCTTTGGCAAAATACATCAATGCTTGTTTTAAATCGGCAAACGAAACGTCCTTATCGATATAAAGTCCTTCGACCTGATGGAAAAAGCAATGAGCACGATACGAAATGGCTTCGTTGCGATAAACACGACCGGGAAATAACTTGCGGATTGGTGGTTTTTGTTGAACCATGATATGCGACTGAACAGACGAAGTATGTGTACGAAGCAAAACATCCGGATTTTGTTCGATAAAAAAGGTATCCTGCATATCGCGAGCAGGATGTTCGGGTGCAAAGTTCAGTGCCCCAAACACATGCCAGTCATCTTCAATTTCCGGACCTTCGGCAATGGTGAATCCAATACGTGAAAATATTTCGATAATTTCATGTTTTACCAACGAAAGTGGATGGCGGGTTCCCAGTTTAATCGGATCGGCACTGCGTGTCAAATCGGTTTTTTGTTCTGTATCGGTCGAGCCATTGAATGTTTCTTTCAGCTCGTTGATTTTATCCTGAGCTGCATTTTTCAATTCGTTCAACAATTGACCAATTTCGCGCTTTTCTTCGTTAGCCACATTTCTGAAATCATTGAAAAGTGCCGAAACTTCTCCTTTTTTGCTCAGATATTTTATACGAAGCGATTCTAATTCATCTGGATTGGCTGCTACAAGTTGGTTGACTTCTTCCAACAATTGATTGATACGATTTTTCATTTTAATTTCGCGATAATTTTTTTATGCTAATTAGCCATTATATATGTTTTTTAATAACTTTTTTTGGCATATTTGTTTGTTAATTGGCTTACAAAAGTAATCATTTTTCATCAAAAATCAGGTACTATAAAAAAAATGACTCCAAAACATTTTTTTGTCTAAATTTTACCTTATATTTGTAACACACAAACTGAAATAATATGCCGATTAAAAACATTCTACACTTTATTAACGAACTGAAAATCAACAATAATCGTGAATGGTTTACCAACAATAAATCATGGTACAATCAGGTTCGTTTGGAATTTGAGCAATTAAGCAGGGATTTAATTACAGAAATTTCAAAATTTGACCAAGAAATTAAGAACCTGGAAGTAAAAGATTGCGTTTTCCGTATCTATCGCGACACCCGTTTTTCGCACGACAAAACACCTTACAAAACTCATTTTGGAGTATTTATTGCCTCTGCCGGTGGACGAAAAAGTCAACGGGCAGGCTATTATTTACATCTCGATCCTGATGGATGTTTTGTGGCAATGGGTGTCTGGTGTCCTGAACCAAATTTATTAAAATCATTACGTCAAAGTGTTTTCGACAATATTGATGAGTTGAATGAAATTCGTTTCAATGCTGACTTTTCACGTTATTTCACCTCCTTTTTCGAAGAAGATAAACTCAAAAACGTACCGAGTGGTTTTCCCAAGGATTTTCCGGATGCTGAATTACTCAAACTGAAACACTATTTGGTGGAATATAAATTAGACGAACATATACTATTTGATGAAAATTTTGTTCCAAAACTTGTTGGGATTTTGAAACAAGCTTATCCTTTTAATAAATTTCTAAATTTTACGGTTGACGAAGTGAGTGGGAAGTAATATTTCGAATATATAGAATGAAAGAATGTAGAATGTAAAATGAAGATTGAAAAATGAAGAGTCAGGACAGAATATGCTGTAGATTAATTATTTACAAGAATATTATTCCTTCTTAGATAGTAAATGGTTAAATAGTAAATAAAATGATTTTAGACACTTTAAAAAACAGTGAATTGTATGAATCAATTCACCCACAATTTAAACAAGCATTCGATTTTCTACATAAAACTGATTTAGTAGCACTTCCACTTGGAAAACACGAGTTGGACGGTTCGGATTTATACGTCAATGTGGTGGAAATTAATGGTAATTCGGTCGAAGAAGCACGTATGGAATCCCACAAACGGTATATCGACATTCAGGTTCCGATTAGTGCCCCAGAAACAATGGGATGGATGCCTGTTGACAAACTTAAAGTAGTCACTGAACCGTACAATACCGAAAAGGATGTTGCATTTTTTGCTGATAAAACTCCCAATTTGATTCATGTTGATACATTTTCATTTGCCATTTTTTTTCCATCCGATGGTCATCAACCAGGTATTGCCGAATGTGTAGTTAAAAAACTAATTATCAAAGTGTTGGTATAAGTTTTTTTTTTGAAAAATCATTTTCATCACCAATTACTTTAGTAGATTTCATTTGATGTTAAAAAATCTTGGGTACCTTAAAAAAATAAAATTATGAAAGATCTTGCAATTATTAAATCAGATCCTTGGCTTGCACCTTATACCGATGCGATTAATGGACGTTACGAGTATTTTGAGAGTATTGAAAAAAAGTTAGTAGTCGAAGGTCAAAGTTTATCCGATTTTGCCTCCGGGTATTTATATTTCGGTTTGCACCATTTATCAGATGGATGGGTTTTCAGGGAATGGGCACCAAATGCCACAGCAATTTTTCTGATAGGTGATTTTAACAACTGGCAGCGCCGGAGCGATTATCAACTCAAGAAAATGCAAAATGGAATCTGGGAAATTCGTCTTCCTGATTTTGCCATGACACATTCCCAACTATATAAACTATTGGTGGAATGGGATGGTGGCAGTGGCGAACGCATACCGGCATGGGCTCGTAGGGTTGTACAAGATAATGAAACCAAAATTTTCAGTGCACAAGTTTGGAGTGCTTTTCAACCTTATGTTTTTAAACATTCCAAATTTATACCCCAAACAAATCCGCTACTTATCTACGAATGCCACATTGGTATGTCGAGTAGCGAAGAAAAGGTGTCCACTTACGAAGAATTTCGCACAACAATATTACCACGAATTGCCAAAGATGGTTATAATTGTATTCAGATAATGGCTATTCAGGAACATCCGTATTATGGTTCTTTCGGATACCATGTTTCCAGTTTTTTTGCCGCTTCATCTCGGTTTGGCACACCCGAAGAACTCAAACATTTGATTGACGATGCGCACGGATTGGGCATTGCAGTTATTATGGATATTGTTCATTCTCATGCTGTTCGCAACGAAATTGAAGGTTTAGGTCGATTCGACGGAACACCATATCAGTATTTCCATGGTGGAGAACGCCGCGAACATCCTGCTTGGGATTCGCTTTGTTTCGATTATGCCAAACCCTCAGTATTGCATTTTTTACTTTCTAATTGCAAATTTTGGCTTGAGGAATACCATTTCGATGGCTATCGTTTCGATGGGGTAACTTCCATGTTATATCGCAGTCATGGTCTTGGTGAAGAGTTCAATGGCTACGAATCGTATTACAATATGAATCAGGACGGCGATGCAATTTGTTACCTCACGTTGGCAAATAAGTTGATTCACGAAGTAAATCCAAATGCCATAACCGTGGCCGAAGAAGTAAGTGGAATGGCCGGTCTTGCAACAAAAGTTGAAGATGGCGGTATCGGATTTGATTTTCGCATGGCTATGGGAATTCCTGATTTCTGGATTAAGATGATCAAAGAAGTAAAAGACGAAGATTGGAAAGTGGGTCGCATTTATTGGGAATTGACCAACCGACGCGCCGACGAAAAAACTATCAGTTATGCCGAAAGTCACGATCAGGCTTTGGTGGGCGATAAAACTATAATTTTCCGCTTAATTGATGCCGAAATGTATTGGCACATGCAGCGGGGCGATAGTACGCTAATGGTGGACAGAGGTGTGGCATTGCACAAAATGATTCGTCTGATTACAGCTACAACCATTAATGGTGGTTATTTGAATTTTATGGGCAATGAATTCGGACATCCGGAATGGATCGATTTTCCACGCGAAGGAAACGGATGGTCGCATAAATATGCCAGACGTCAATGGGAATTGGTTGATAATCCAAAAAACCTTTATAACGCACTTGGTTTATTCGACAACGCCATGATAGGGTTGATTAATTCCGTACCACAGTTCAATGAATCGTCAATACAACAACTTTGGGACAAAGAAGATGATCAGGTATTGGCTTATCAACGCGATGATTTAATTTTTGTGTTTAACTTCAACGGCTCACAATCATTTACCGATTATGGAATTTTGGTTGAAAAAGGAGAATACAAAATAATACTCAATACAGATGAAACACAGTTTGGTGGTTTCAACCTCATTGACGAAAGCGTCACCCATATTACTTCCCGAACACCTAAAGGAACTTTGGGAAAAGAGTGGCTAAAACTTTATATACCGGCACGTACAGCTTTTGTATTGAAAAAACAATAAAGAATTTGAAAAGCGGCGGATGTAGAATTCGCCGCTTTTTTATCATGCTGAAAATCCTTGTTTTTTTTATTTTCAAAAAAACAATTGGTTGTTCAATTGTACTTAACGATTGGATAATTCCAAATAATAACAATACTATCATTATTTTTTTATGAACAAACTTTTTATTTTGATGCTTTCACTCTGCCTGATTACAGGAGTTAAAGCCGACGAAGGCTTATGGATGCTTCCCTTAATTGAAAAATTAAATATCCAAAAAATGAATGGCTTGGGCTTAACGCTTACCGACGAAGAAATTTATAGTAACCAACAGGTAAGTCTGAAAGATGCTGTCATCATTTTCGGAAATGGATGTACCGGCGTTATGGTATCAAAACAAGGGTTGTTATTTACCAATCACCATTGCGGATTCGATGCCATTCAGAAACAGAGTACAGTTGAACATAATTATCTTAAAAATGGATTTACAGCAGAAAAAATGACTGACGAAATTCTATGTCCTGATCTTACAGTGAAGTTTCTGGTGCGGGTTGAAGATGTGACTGAGCGCATTATATCACAATTGCCCGACAATTTATCGGGTAAAGCACGAAGTGACAAACAAGATTCTTTAGCCAAGCAAATTCAAAAGGAAGCCGAGAAAGACACGCAATATTCTGCCAAAGTAAAACCGTTATATTCAGGGAATGAGTATTATTTATTTGTTTACCAGGAATTTACCGACATTCGTTTGGCTTATACACCTCCTACATCCATTGGAAAATTTGGTGGCGATTCCGACAACTGGATGTGGCCACGCCATACTGGTGATTTTTCGGTTTTTCGGGTCTTTTGTGCTCCGGATGGCAAACCTGCAAAATACGCCAAAGAAAATGTACCATATTCGCCCAAACGTTTTGCAACAATATCAAATAATGGTTATAAAACAGGTGATTATAGTATGATTTTAGGATATCCGGGTAGTACCAACAGAAATTTAACTTCATGGGGAATTATCAACCTAATGAAATCCGTTAACCAATCACGGATTGATGTTCGTGTTGCAAAACAAGATATCTGGCGTTCGTTTATGCGAGCCGACGAAGCCATAAATATTGCTTATGCCAGCAAATATGCCCGCAGTTCCAATTATTGGAAAAATAGTATTGGAATGAATAAAGCCATTGCCAAATTAGGCATTATAGAACGTAAACAAGCTGAAGAAAAAGCCTTTGAAGTATGGGTAAATACTACACCCGAACGGAAGGCAAAATTTAAAAACGTACTATCTACCATCGAAGATAATTATAACAAAATTTATCCCTATGGAAGAGCTTTGAATTATTTGCTGGAATCACTTTCAACCGGCATCGAGATACCACGAATTGCTGCAGATGTTGAAGAATTGGCAAATAAACATCTTCCTATTGACTCCCTGATTTCAAAAATTGCTGAGTTGTACAAAAGCTATTACCCCAAAGTAGATGAAGCTACCCTGGTGGCAATGTTGGATGTGTACAAAAAATCGGTAGAAGCCGATGCCTTGCCAGAAACATATAATTTTATTAAAAAGAAGTTTAAAGGGGATTTCGCCCGATACGCAAAGTACCTTTTCGAGAAATCTTCCTTTTCTTCGTTAGAAAAAATAAGTAAAATGCTCAGAAATAATAAAACTGACTTTTCATCTGATGAGGCTATCATTTTTGGGAAAGAAATAAAGAAAACGATGGATGCTTTGAAAAGTAATGAATACAATAATGCAAACGAAAAAATTAAAGATGCGGAACGCTTATACGAAGCCGGTATTAAGGAAATGAGCCATGAAAAAGGCGAAGCATTATATCCGGATGCAAACTTTACCATGCGCCTGACTTATGGCACAATAGGTGGGTATAAACCCTGTGATGCTATGGACTACAAGTATTACACTACCACAAAAGGAATTCTCGAAAAAGAAATCGCCGGTGATGCAGAATTCAGTGTTGCCCTTGAACTAAAAAAAGCAATCAACGATAACAATTATGGAGCTTATCTCGATCAAAAAACAGGAGAAATGCACGTGGCTTTCCTCAGCAATAACGACATCACAGGTGGTAATTCGGGAAGTCCTATCTTCAATTCCGGTGGCGAATTGATTGGATTGGCGTTCGATGGAAACTGGGAAGCAATGAGTGGAGATATTGTTTTTGAACCTGATTTACAACGAACTATAAATGTAGATATTCGTTACGTACTGTTTGTAATGGACAAAATTGGTGGAGCAAAACGACTGATAAATGAACTTAAGGTGAAACAATAAACAGTTGAAAACATCTGTCAAATTGAACACGCAATATATACTTCAATAAAAAGGAAAGCTCTCCTGACTTTGACAATGCGCCACCCTAAAAATTTTTCCAGAAATTTTCTTCAA
>JACDZJ010000291.1_pt1 | contig 17537 bp, 13 predicted proteins | sample 7365721 | NCBI WGS metagenome assembly JACDZJ01 (sample SAMN15143480, study PRJNA637477) | pond metagenome | biome: freshwater wetland ecosystem [ENVO:00000243]; feature: pond [ENVO:00000033]; material: pond water [ENVO:00002228]; isolation source: pond water containing pink berries ... | reverse complement strand
TGTACAGTATAGTCTTGACTTCTTTCAATATATACTTTGGACAAAACTGATTTTGCACACAGTATTCATATTCTCTCGTCAACCCCGGCACCGCATTCATAGACCCATGAAAAAAAGCACCTCCACTCCGCCCCATCGTCTCAGACCTTCATCCTCCTTCTTTCGTCCCTGTTCACGTTGACCCATCATGTCCGATGATCGATTCGGCACCATTGCCATTCAACCTGATCCGGCCACTCCCCGAAAACGGCCCCAGGCTCGGCAGAGACGGCCAAAACCGGGGCAACGCCCCCAGTCCGGCAAGCCGCTGCGGGATGGGCAAAGGATACAACCATGGGGGATCGCAGTCGCCATTGCCCTCCTTCTGCTCCTTATCTATGGCGCCGGCGGCTTCCTCTTCGGGCCCGCCCTGGTCACCGGCCATCTCTCTGGCGCCCTCCAGGAGAGAAGCAATATGGGGCTGAGGGCCGGCAAGGCCCGCTTTAACCCCTTTACCCTGGGTCTTGAGCTCAGCGATGTCACCAGCGTGTTTTCCGGAGAGGGCGGCCAGGCCGGTCAGGCCGGCCAATCCTCGCCTGCCCCGGCCCCCCTGGTCCGGATTGCCCATCTTGCCATGGATCTCAAGTTCAGTTCCCTGCTGGGCCAGGACCTTTCCTGCACCCGCCTGGATCTGCGGGGCGTCACCGTCTCCCTCATCCGTCATCCCGATGGATCCTACAACCTGCCCGCCCCCGTCCAGAACCCCGGCACCGAAGCCCCCGCTGCCCTGCCCTTCTCACTCAACAATATCCGGATCAGCGACAGCACCATTCTCTTTGACGACCGTCTGGCCGGAAAAAAACACCGGGTGGAAGAGATCAAGCTGGATCTTCCTTCCCTCTCCAACTCCGCCGTTGCCGCCGGGGAACAGATCCGTCCCCACTTTTCCGCCATCATCAACGGCAGCCCGGTGGAACTCAGCGGCGAGGCCGCCATGACCGGAAAGGCCGAAGGAAGTGGGCTTGCCACCAGCCTTGCCTTCCATATCAACAATCTCGACCTGCCCCTCTACTTTGCCTATCTTCCCCGATCTCTGCCCTTCACCCTCAGCAGCGGCAAGGGAAACGGCTCCCTTACAATCTCCTTTATTCCAGACCGGCAAACCGGCAGTCGCCCCGGCGGCCGCCTGACCATTGATTTTGATCTTGCCACCAGCGGCATCGAACTGACCAACCGGGAAAAGACCCTGACCATGAATGCCCCGGCCATGGAGATCAATGGCAGCCTGCAAGCCCTGGAAGGCGGCCTGCTCCTGCGCGCTGTGCACATTCTGGAGCCTCAATTCTCTGCCGTTCCGGCCCGGTTCACCAGGGATCTCGCCGCACTCTGGAGCAAGGCCGCTGACGACACCGGTTCATCCAGCCCATCCCGGCCGCTCGCGGTGCAGACCCTCTCCATCGACAACGGAACCCTGCAACTCGTGACGGAACAGGATCAGCAGCAATCCCCCGCCTCCGCCCCCTGGACATCCATTCAGCTTGCCCTCACAAATTTTTCCAGCAACGGCGATCAGAACGGGGAACAGGGCACGTTTTCCGCCAGCGGCACCCAGCAGAAGACCGGTGCGGCGCTGAGCTGGCAGGGGACATTGAACGACCGCGGAATTCCAGCGGGGACCCTGCGCTTGCAGGCCTTTTCCGCCGGGACCATCTTCGGCCTGATGGGGCTGGTGGATACCAGCGCTGATGCCGCCGGCCTTGCCGACTTCTCCGGCCACCTCAGCTTTGAGCCCGGCCCCGATCCCAAGAACCCCGGACGAATCACCGTGAGCGATGCCGCCATCACGGCCCAGGACCTGATCCTCCATGACCACAAGCAGCCCTGGCTCAGCGCCGGAACCGTGCAGATCAAAGGTGCCGGACGCAGGGGCGAGGACCTCGATCTGGGCACCATCTCCCTGGCCGGGGCTGCCCTGACCCTGCGCCAGGATCAGCTCCCGCCGCTTTTCTCCCGTTTCGCGGACAGCTCCGGGCCGCCGCTGGTGCAAGGTCTTGATTTTTCCGGCAGCGCCACCCTGCTGCCGGCCAGGGACAAGGCCGCGCCCCTGCACCTCAGGGAGCTGCGCATAAAGGCGAGCGAGCTTGGGCGCAAGGGCAACGGCCAGAAGAATTTTGAATGCAGCACCATTCTCGGTGAGTCAGGGACGCTCCGGGCCGAGGGCCTGGTTGCCCTCCATCCTGCGCGGGCCCAGCTCTCCCTGACCCTTGCCGCCATCAATGCCGAGCATCTCAGCCCCTGGCTCCCGGACGCGCCCCTGTTTCGCCATGGCCGCGCCATCATCCATGGTCAGGGGACCTACCGCTATCCCGAATCAAGCTTCAGCGGCAGCCTCCAACTCGGCTCAGTCCTCTTTCGAAGGGACGAGGCAGGTCCCGGCCTCAGTGCCCTCAAGGCGGAGCTGACCAACATCAGTATCAAGTCCAGACCACTGCGCCTGGGCATGGACGAGCTGGTCCTGGACACCCCCCTCTGCACCTGGCAAAAACAGGCGGACGGCCCTGGCCCCGGCTCACAGATCGGCAGTTTTCTTCGGGATCTGCTGGCCCCGGTCCCGGCCCATGCAAACGCCAGCAATTCCCCGGAGAAGCAGGAGGAGGGCGGCAATCAGGAAATTTTGCGCATCAAAAAAATCAGCTTTGAACAGGGCACGGTCACCCTCAACGACCACTCCCTCCACCCGCCCTGGTCACCCGCCATCACCGATCTTAAGGGCAGCATCAGCACTTCCCCGGAACAGAATCAAGGCAGCACCTATGACCTGTCCGGACTGCTGGAGACGGCGCCCTTCACCCTGTCCGGGAGCACGGACTTTCGCAGCCCGGAGGAAATCAGCACCAGGCTGGAGATCACCGGCCTGCCCCTGAGCGCCCTGACGCCCCAGATCGAGCCCCTCCTGGACATCAATCCCGGGGCCGGCAGCGTCACGCTCCTGTTCACCCGTCAGCGGCACAAGGGGGAAGAACAGGGCGAGGCCGGTTTTCTTTTCACCGGCCTCCAACCCGCCTCCGCGCGCTCCGTCGCCGCCCTCCCCCTGGCCCTGCTCAGCGATGAAAAGGACCAGATAAAACTCATCGTCCCCCTGCCCGACAGCAGCTCCCAGTCCCTGCTGGACCTGGCCCTTGCCGCCTTCCAGACCCTGATCATCAAGGCCGATATCTCCCCGCTTCTGCTCACCGGCCCGGAATTTATCGACCTGGAGCACAGCCGGCAGATCCTTTTTCCGCCCGGCCAAAGCACCCTGGCCACTGACACCGACAAAGACAATCCGGACCATCCCGAAACCAGAGAGTCGCACAGCAAGGCCAGCGGAGAAAAAATCCTGCGCCGGTTTGCCGACCTGCTCACCCGGCATCCACGGCTGGGCCTGCTCCTCACCGGCATGGCCGACCCCGTCCGGGACCGGGCCGCCATCCAGAATGAGCTTGAGCAAAAGGAAAAGAGCCGAACCGCTCAGAAAAATGAGCAGAGGCTCCAGGAATGGCAGAAAAAACAGAAACAGAAGCAGCAGGACCTTGCCGGCAAGCCTCCCCAGATCCCGGCGCAGGGAAGGATTATCGAAGAAAATCTGGGCCCTCGGGATGCCCCGCCCGCCATCCTCGCGGCCGAACCGGTACACGTCCCTGACTCCATGCTCCACGATCTGGCCCAGGAACGGGCCCTGCAGATCTATGACTTTCTGACAGGCAATCTGGGGATTGCCTCGAAACGGGTCACCATCAAGGAAAAAACCATCCTCGGCAATTCCGAGATTGCGGGGAATCAGGTTCGTATCGGTTTGCAGCCGCTTGCACCATGACCACCATGCCTTTTCACATCTCCTTCACCACATTCCTGGAGTGGATGGGTCTGCTCTCGGCAGGAACCTTTCTGGTCAGCCTGCTGCTCATTCCCTTCCTTGTCTCCAGGGCTTCTGCCACCTATTTTCTGATCCATGACAAAATTGTCGAACAGCGGCACCGGCGGCATCCAGCCATCGCCCTGATGATCAAGATTATCAGAAACGGCCTCGGGAGCTTCCTCTGTCTTGCCGGATTCATCATGCTCTTTCTCCCCGGCCAGGGGCTGCTCACCATCCTTATCGGGATTTCCCTCCTCGATATTCCCGGTCGCCAGAAAATGTTGAACCTGCTCATCCATCGCCCGGCTATCCAGCATGGCCTGAACTGGATCCGACGAAAGGCCAAGCGCCCGCCCTTTCAATTTCCGGAAAAATAAAAAGGCCTGGGAAACAAATTTCCCCTTCCATGGGCGGCGAGGTCCATTGGAGTGATCACGCTCCCATGCAAGGACTCGGGGAGACATTGAAAACTGAGCTTGTTTTTCATCAACCTTGCCGGTCTCGACAGCAATCGCATAAAAATTCCACAATACCGCAAATTCTTCTCCAACCACCTGAGAATACAAAAATAAAATCGACTCCATGTCTCCACCAGTCATTGCGCGTAATTGAACCCGAAGCAAAAAAAAGGCTGACCGATTTGTCCTCTCTTGACGACCGACCTCAAACTAAGTACGCTTTTTTATAACAAACTCCAGAGGGCACCTGCCTGCCTTGTCTTGTGCTCTTCTTGCTCAGGCAGAGACGATGAGGATGGAGCTAAACTGCAAATCACCCCGGAGGTCATATGAAGAATCCAATGGGACTCCTCCTTTTCACCTTGCTTCTGCTCCTCTTTTTGGGATCAGCTCCAGCATCCGGTCGAGATCTGAAGGAGATACAATCAGCGGGCGTACTCAGACATCTCGGAATACCCTATGCCAATTTTGTTACCGGCAGTGACGACGGGATGGATGTTGAAATTATTCAAGGTTTTGCCAGGCACCTTGGTGTGCGGTACAAGTATGTCCCGGCAGACTGGTCAACCGTTGTCGAGGATCTGATCGGCAAAAAAATAACAATGGTCAACGGTCATCCCGTTCTGGGAGAAGACAGACCAATTCAAGGTGATCTTATTGCCAACGGCTTCACCCTGCTCCCCTGGCGGGAAGAGGTCATTGACTTCTCTGAACCGACCTTCCCGAGCAGAATATGGCTGATAGCCCGGGCAGACTCACCCCTCCAGCCAATTCACCCTTCCAATAATGAGGCCACTGATGTCAAAAACACCAGGGCCCTGATGAACAACAGAAAGGTGCTGACGCTGCCCAAGACATGCCTTGACCCCGGTCTTTACAACCTGGAAGCCGACGGGGCCACGGTCATCATCTATAATGGCAACCTCAATGAAATAGGCCCTTACCTGATCAATTCCGATTCCGAAATGTCAATCCTGGATGTCCCCGATGCGCTCATTGCACTGGAAAAATGGCCGGGCAAGATCAAGATTCTGGGCCCCATTTCCCAAAATCAGCTCATGGGAGTTGGATTCCCCAAAAATGCACCAAACCTGCGCAATGAGTTCAATGCGTATTTCCTTGAAATAGTAAAAAACGGCACTTATGAAGGTCTCATCAAAAAATATTATCCCAACGTATCATACTATTTCCCTGATTTTTTTCATAAAATTGAATCCAGATATAATCGAAATGATCACTGATTACGCCTGAGTTCAAAGTATGGGCTCAAGCCATGGAACTTCATTCTCCTGGGCATTTTTTTCTGGAGCTTGAATCAAATGTTCCACTTGCAATTTGAATCCGCGAAGTCAAAAAGGGGCCCCGCATGAGTCAAATAAAAGCAACCACATATCTCGTTTTAACCCTCTTTTTTTGCTGCGTGTTCTCCACGGGGGGGACCACAACTCCAGCCCATGGCCGCGATCTTGACGAGATCAAAAAAGAAGGTGTTCTCCGTCATATCGGCGTTCCTTACGGGAGTTTTGTCACCGGCAGTGGCGACGGAATGGATATGGAGCTGGTCCAACTCTTCGCCGAACATATCGGAGTGAATTACGAGTATGTGAAAAGTTCATGGGAAACTGTCATATCAGATCTTGTTGGCCGTAAGGTCAAGATCAGGGAGAACAACGTCGAGCTTCTGGAAAGTACCCCAGTTCGAGGTGACATCGTTGCCAATGGCTTTACCATTCTTCCCTGGCGGGAGAAAGTAGTGAATTTCTCAACCCCAACCTTCCCCACCCAGATTGTCCTTGTCGCCGAGGCAGGCTCAAAAATTGAACCGATCAAACCTTCAAACAACATGAACAAGGATATAGCCGATACCAAGAAACTGACTCGTGGCAAAATCTGTCTGGGTGTGAAAAACACCTGTCTCGATCCAGATCTTTATAACCTGTCGGAAGAAGGAGCAATAACCAGGAACTTCGTCGGCGCTCTGGATGATCTCTCAGCAGCGGTGGTCAAAGGTGAATCCGAGTTGGCCGTCCTGGAAATGCCCGATGCCATGCTGGCCCTGAAAAAAAACCCCGGAAAACTCAAAATTATCGGGCCGCTTTCTCCCGTCCAGAAGATGGGAGCAGGTTTTGCCAAAGATTCGCCTGAACTGCTGGCCGCGTTCAATGCCTTTCTTGAACAGTGTAAAATGAATGGGATCTACCTTCAGATAGTGACAAAATATTATCCTTCAGCGCCAAGTTATTATCCAGCCTTCTTTGAATAAAACGGGCAGATCCCTCCAATGAAGATCATCAACACATTCAACAGACCGGCAATGCTCCAGTTTCAGAAAAACTGGAGCATTGCCGGTCTGTTGGTCACTCTCCTGTTTGTGGGGTATCTTGTTTTTATCGTTGTGAACAGCTATCGCACCCAGGTTCGACTCCAGGATTCACTCATTGAGCAGTTGCGCCAGGATGTTTCAAAACATGTCAATACCATTGAACATTTTCTGGATGAACGGAAAAATGATTTATATTATCTGGCCGATGCTCGCGAGATTGCCGTTTACTTCGAGAACAAGGCGTTGGGGATGTCCATGGAATACGGACTGGGAACCAGCCTGATTGATATTTCCACATACTTCAAATATTTTGTCACAAACAGAAAAATAAGCGGCGACGAGATCTTCACCGCCATCGCCCTTTATGATGCCAATGGCGATATTCTGGCAAATACCGGGGAATTGATCAGGAAAAAGGACTTCCGTAAGGTCCCAAATATAAAAAACGAGGTCTCACTGAACACCGTAAGTGATAGCGACACAACAATAGTGGAAATCGATCTGCCCATTTTTTTTAAGAAATCCTATGCCGGTCACCTGGTCGCAACCCTTTCCAACACCACGCTGTATAAGCACTATGTCACAAAATCGTCGGTTGGAGATCAGAGGGTCTATTTCCTTGACAGAAACAGTGATCTTATCGGCATCAAGGACAAGACTCCCTTAACGGAAACCCTGGCATCTCTGCTGCAATCATCATCTTTACAGAATCCGACATTCCACCACTTTAGAGTGGACAATCCAGAAGGCACGTCCCATAACGTTGCCCTACGCCTTCCCATAGCGGATACCTCCTTATCGCTCACCGCAATTATCCCGGCAAGGGAGGTCGAGGGATTCAGCTCCCCGTGGCGCATTCCTTCTGCCCTCGCGCTGCTGTCGTTCTGTGTGGCCTGTGGTTCCCTGTATATCTTCCGAGCCAACACCAAGAACCTTCTGCTGAGAACGCGGCTTGTGGAGGCAGAAGCGGCCAATTACGCGAAGTCGCGGTTCCTTGCAAATATGAGCCACGAAATCAGGACTCCCCTGAACGGCATCATCGGCATGAGTGAACTGATGAGCCACGCGGCCTTATCTCCACGTCATCAAAAATATGCGACCGCCATCTATAATTCCGGGCAGATGTTGATGGAGATTATTAATGATATCCTTGATCTCTCCAAGATAGAGGCTGGCCGAACCGATTTGGAAATGGTGCAGTTTCAAACCCGCCAAGTGGTTCAATCATCCCTTGACCTCGTCACTACCCGGATCAAACAGAAAGGGCTTTCCTTGATATCCCACATCGGCCAGGATGTCCCCTCAACCCTTGTCGGCGATGCCTCCCGATTCAACCAGATACTGAACAATCTGCTTTCCAACGCGGTGAAGTTCACCAGCAAGGGCAGCATTTCCGTATCACTCATGATCAGGGAACGGGCGCATGACTCGATCATTCTCCGTTGTGAGGTAAAAGATACCGGTATCGGCATAGCCAAGGAAAATCTGCCCGATGTCTTCACCCGCTTCACCCAGGCCGATGTTTCGACAACCCGCAAATACGGAGGATCCGGATTGGGCCTTGCCATTGCCAAACAACTTGCCGAGCTGATGGGAGGGACGATGGGAGTGGAAAGTCACCTGGGCAAGGGATCCACGTTCTGGTTCACTGTGCGTCTGGGCATCTGCCAATCCGAGTTGCCGGAAGAGGCATCTGAGAAAGCACTGCAACTCCAGCCCGTTATCCCCAAGCAGTTCAGCTGGGCCCACATTCTGCTTGTGGAGGATAACAGTATTAATCAGGAATTGTGTCTGGAAATGCTCAGTAAATTTGGCTGCAAGGTGACCATGGTGGGATCGGGCAGAGATGCCCTGTCAGCGATGGCTCAATACAAATACGATATGGTCCTGCTCGATTGCCAGATGCCGGAAATGGACGGATACGAGGTGGCACGGATTATCCGGCAGCAGGAACAGCAGCAATCCACCCGAAACCCGGCCATGGACCATCCGAAAGCAAAGATTGTCGCGCTTACCGCCAACGCCCTTCTGGGTGACCGGGAAAAATGCCTGAATGCCGGCATGGACGATTACCTTGCCAAACCCTTCAGCTTGAGTCAACTGCATCAAATTTTACTCGCCTGGCTTGGTATGAACAGACAGGCGACTCACCCAGACATTACCCTGCAAGCGGAAGCGCCCCGTCCTTCACCATCGGTTAAAAACAATTCCGAGATTATCAACAGAGAATATATCGACGCCATCATCGAACGCCAGCATTCCGGGAATCCGCACCTGCTTGAAAAGACTATCGATACCTACATCGAGAGCTTTGCAGATCTGCACAATTTTATGCGACAAGCCCTGGAGCAAGGCGATATCCACCGGATCCCCGACCTTGCGTATGGTCTCAAGTCAGGCAGCGCCAATCTCGGGGCAACCGCATTGGTCGAACTATGCACTCAACTAGAAGAGCTTGCCCGGAACAACTCCACCGGGAAGGCCGTCGAGGTCCTAGCACTCATTGAGAGGGGGTTTATCAAGGTGCGCGACGAACTTATCCGTCTCAAGCGTGAGAATTGTCAGCGAGGGGCGCAACTCTCAACAATTTTTTCTAACCCCGATGAACGGATAAGTGCCTTTCGTAGTTCATTCTCTTGAAAAAAAACAAGAAAATGAGCTGTAGTAAGTCACTAACGCGGGCAACAAGCCCGCAACCCAGATTTTTCAAAATATTCATGAACACTCCAATCGACTGCAAAGTCTTTGCTGTTCTATGATTGCAAGATAGAATAAATTTTTTCTTGTTTTTTTTGACAGACTTTCAGGAGTAAGGCACTAACCCTGATAAACGGGATAAGTGCCTTTAGCAGATTATTTTCTTGCAAAAAAAACAAGAAAATAATCTGTAAGGCACTAAAAAAGATGCTGGTGTCCACAGAAAGGGCACGTCTACCTGCCCGCGCTCAGCGAATAGCGGATAACCCTGTTCGGGCAGGAATCGACGCAGCTCCCGCAAAGCACGCAGTCGATGTTCTCCATCCCGCCGCGGGCCACCATGGCCTGGACGTTTATGCTCATGGGGCACACCGAGGTGCAGGTTCCGCACTGGGTGCAGGCCGGTGGGTGGGAGATCAGCCGCAGCGACGGCCAGGCAAACAGGTTCCGTACCGAGCGTCCGGCAATCATAAACGGAGCCATCCAGCACAGGGCATGGCAGCCGCCCCTCCGCCCGAGCAGCATCGCCACGCCGAAAAAGAGGAGAACAACGATGAAATAGACGGCATAGGCGGCAATGACGGGACGATGGGCGTCGCCCGCCACCGAGATGCCGGCAACGGTGCCATAGAGCGGGTCAAAAGAGGTGTATCCACCCGCCCGCGCCACAGCCAAGAGCACGAGACCCATCCACGGCACCCAGATAAACCACTTCACCAGACCCGCCCGCCGGCCAACCCGCCGCCCGTTCACCGGCACAAGGGGCTCCTGTAATCCCGCCGCCGGGCACATCCAGCCGCACCAGAGACGACCAACGACAAGGGAGCTTACAAACATCGAGGCGAAGACGATGAGGCTGCCGTTGACGATGCCCTGGAAGGCGCTCTCGACGATGAGGTAGGGCGAGAAGTAGTTCATCGTCACCGGAAAGGCGATGAACGACAGGAGGATCAGGATTCTACGGATGGCCTGACGGCGGAGGGGTGGTCTGTCCATGGAGTTTTCTTGCGGTTTTCGCCTCTTGAACGCTTCAACGAAGCGGCGCGCTTTAATGAGCCTGGTTGATGAACCTGATCGCAGTCTTTTTCTTGAATTTCACTGCCGCCGCCTTATGTGCCTCTGCAATAAGAGGGAATATGGCCTCGAAACGCTCCCGGCTGGGGTTGAGCAGCTGCGCCCAGCCCATCCAGGCATAAATGGGGTGGGGCATCAACACATTCAACAGGGTAAAGTCGCAGGCTATGTCCACGACACCACCCCTGGCGGGGCGGGCTGGTCTGGGGCCGAAGAGACGCAGGTAGGTCTTTGGAGTCAGCCCCATTGCCAGCCTGAAAACACCTTCACGGTCAAGATTGGAGGCCCTGTCATTTTCGCCATCGTGATTTTTGATGGTGCAAAAATAAACTCCGTGCGGAAGTACCTCGCCGGGATTGTAAAACAGGGACAACTCACCCCAGCGTGTTTTCGGATACAACCCGTCCAGCCTCTTGCATATTTCATCAATGATTTCTTCTGGATGCATGGAGCTACTCCTGATTTTGAACGATCACGCTCATTACCGTCAGGCCCGAAGGGCAATGACCATGGCGCTGCCGCGCCGTATCCGCGCACTCGAAAACACCCAATCCATTCACCTTACCGCCTGTTCGCAGATGGCCAGAAACGAATGCACGTCAAGACTGGCCTCCCCCACAAATATCCCGGCAAGCTCGGGGATCAGCAGATACTCTTTGACATGGGCGGGGTCCAGGGAGCCGCCATACACCACCGGCAGGCCGGGCCGGATACGAAGGATGGAGCGCGCCGTCTCTGCGGCCCGGGCCGGCGGTTCGGGGCTTCTGGTCATGGTGGCGTCCACCGGACCGTAGGCAATGATCATCTCCTTGCTGTCAATGTCGCTGATGGCCTGGAGCTGGGATACGGCATAGGGCTGATCGACGCAGATGATGGGCGTCAATCCCGTATCCACCGCCTCGCGCGCCTTATTCGCCACGTCCTGCGAGGTCTCGTGAAAATAGTTCCGTCGTTCCGCATGGCCGATTATGACAAAGTCGGCCATACCTTTCACCATATCCGCCGCCACCGCGCCGGTATAGGAGCCTTTGGGAAAGGGGGAGATATCCTGGGCGGCCAGGGAAAAACCGGCAAGCCCCAGCTCCCGGACCTGGCGCGCGAGCCCGGGAAGACAGAGAAAGGATGGCGCGAGAATGATCTCCAGGCCTGGCAGCGGACGGTAACGCCCGGCAAATTCAGTCAGCCAGATCCTTGCCTCGTCCTCGTCCTTATGACACTTCCAGTTTCCGATCACATATTTTTTCATTTCCAGCTCTTTTGCCCCTTGTTTTCCCGAAACCATTCCCTGACCACTCCCTTGCCTAGCCACCGCTAGCCTGAATGGCCTCCATCCCTGCCGGCAATCCCTTCCAGGATCCTGGCCCGGATCAGCTCTTCCGAAAGTCCCTCGATAATGACCAGTTTGCGGCGTGACTGCCGGCCTCGATGGAGGATCACCTGCTGCCGGGGAATCTTGAAAAAAGAAGAAAAAAAGACCACCAGCGCCTTGTTGGCGGCGTCGTCCACGGGCGGGGAGGTGAGGGCCAGCTTGACGGCCTGATCATGAATGCAGATCAAACCGGTACGGGAGGCCCGGGGCTGGACATGGACGGCAAGCAGGGTCCTGCCATCCGGCAGACACGAGAGAAAGGCCATGATTCTCAGGGAAGCTGGAAAGTAAGGGGCGCCACTCAGCCGACGGCCCCCCGGCCATCAGATCCTCCTGGCATCTCCGTCGTCATTCTCAGAGTCCTCACCGTCAAAGACCGACAGCAGCTCGGATTCCCCCGCCGGTGAAGAGCCAGCCGCCCCGTCTGGTCCCCCGCCATCGGGGGCGAAGCCGCCATCTTCAGGGGCAAGGCTTCCATCTTCGAGGATCTGCCTCTTCCGGAACAGATCATCGCTGTCCTGCCAGGGACTGCGCTCCTCCTGCTCGTCGGGAAAGATATCCAGATTCTGCAGGTACGATTCCAGGGTGGCGCGCAGGATCCGGCGCGCCTCCTCCCGTTTCTCCCGCAAGGCCCTGATCTCCCCGGGCAGCCGCGCAAGTTCAAGGTTCGCCGCCTCGCGGATGGCCTCGATCTCGGCCTTTGCCGCCTCAATGAGGGCACTGGCCTCCTGCTGACTCTTCTGCTTCATCGAATCACAAAACTGCTGGGCCACCGCCAGCGTGGATCGGAAATCCACCTCGTCCTTTTTGGCCTCGCGCTGCATTTCTTCCATCCGGGCCATGGTATGCCCCAGGGCCTCCTTCTCGGCCCTTTCCCGCAGTGTCGCCTCCTCCGCCTTGTGCAGCGTCGCTTCCAGGGCAGTCATGGCCCCGGCCTGCTCCTGTTTATCCCGTTCAAGGCTGATGATCTTGTGGCGCAAGCTCTCAGCCTCATTGGCCAGCACCGCAAACTTCTGTTCGGTGAGCAGGCCCGACTGGCGCAAATCCTCCACCATTTTCAGGGCCTCGGCGCCACCGGCCTCAATGGCAGCCTTCTGCTGCTCCACTTCCGTCCGCTGCTCATGCAGGACCTGCAGATCCTCCACCAGAAGCCGGCAGCGTTCCTGCAACTCAAAAAATTCCTCGGCCAGCTCATCCAGATAGGCCTTCACCTCAAGGGGATCATAGCCTCTGAATTTAACCTGAAATTCCTGATCTTTAATAATCTGTGGCGTGGTCATCATACTCTTCCCCTCTCGCGTGGCAAACGATTAACGGTTCCATCAAACACCCTCTCTCCATCAACATCCAGGCCCACTTTTTTTTCCATCAGCCGAAGGCCATGGCCATCTGCTTGAGCGTCTTGACCAGAAAACTCTGCAAAAACATGATCACCAGGATCAGAATCATGGGCGAAAAATCAATCCCGCCCATATTGAAGGGGATCATTTTGCGAATGCGGCTCAACAGCGGCTCCGTGACCTCATACAAAAACCGGACAACGGGATTGTAGGGGTCGGCATTCACCCAGGAGATCACGGCCCTGCCGATGATAATCCACATATAGACGGAAAACAGAAAATCAAGCAACTGGGCAATGGCCATCATGAAATTATTCACCACAAACATATCATTTTCTCCTTCTGAAATACCGTAATAAAATACTCATTTTTTCCTCTCTTTCGACGCGGTCTGGTAACAGAAAAGAGCATTCGCCCCCTTATGTCCGCAAAATTCCAGATAGCAAAACCGGGAATTCCTCAGCGTAGAATTCCTGATTCGTCATTGATCTTTGCTTCACGCCACCTTGCTGCCCGCCGCCACCTCAGCGCTGACCGTGGTCAGCACCAGCCGTTTTTTCCCATCCACCACCGTGCTCGCGGCAAGGACCATACCCTCCGATTGCACCCCCATCAACTCCACCGGTTCGAGGTTGGCGACGATGAGGAGCAGGCGTCCCACCATCTCCTCCGGGGTGTAATACTGGGCAATGCCGGCGACAATGGTTCGCTCCTCGGGGGCCTTGACCGTCAATTTTAACAGGCGGTCTGACTTAACGATCCGCTCCGCCGCCACCACCTCGGCCACCCGCAGATCAACCTGCTGAAACTGGGCAAAATCAATGACACCGACCTCCGCGTCTGTCCCCTTGACCTTTTTTTTCCCCTGGGCAGGGGCTGCCTGCCTCGCGCAATCAGCGCCGCCAGGGGTGACAGCGACCTGCCCTTGCACCGGGGTCTCGACTCGGGGAAAGAGGGACTCTGTTTTGTGCAGCTTCGTACCCGCCCTGCTCAGTCCCCATCGGGCCCCTTGCGGGAAGTTGCTGATCCTCGGGTCATCATCTTCCAGCCCCAGTCCGGCGGCCATCCTGGCACTGGTCCGGGGCATCACCGGGCGCAGCACCAGGGTCAGCAGGCGCAGGCATTCCACCAGGTTATAGAGCACCGCCGACAGCCGCGCCTCCTGGGCGGGATCCTTGGCCAGGGTCCAGGGTTCGGTGCCAACAATGTACTTGTTGGCATGGCTGATCAGCTCCCAGACGCCCTGCAAGGCCCGATGAAACTGGAAGCGCGCCATTTCCTCGTGATACCCGGACAGCATCTGCAACGCCGTTCGGGTCAGGGCCTTATCAATGTCCAAGGCGATGCCCGGAGCCGGAACCAGACCTGAGCTATATTTCTCCAGCATGGCCAGGGAGCGGCTGAACAGATTGCCCAGATCATTGGCCAGATCAGAGTTGTTGCGGGTCACAATGGCGGTGGGGGTAAAGGAGGCGTCAAGGCCGAAGGACATCTCCCGCAGGAGGAAATAGCGCACCGTATCGACCCCGTATTCCGCCGCCAGTGCCCCCGGCCGCACCACGTTGCCGATGCTTTTTGACATCTTCACATCCCCCACATTCCAGAATCCATGCACATGCAGGCGCTGGTAGAGGGGAAGGCCCATGGCCAGGAGCATGGTCGGCCAGTAGATGGCGTGGGGTTTGAGGATATCCTTGGCAATCACATGTTCCGCCGCGCCCCAGTATTTTGCAAAGGACGGGCCGTCGGGATAGCCGATTCCGGTGAGATAGTTGATCAGGGCGTCAAACCAGACGTAGGTGACAAAGCGGGAATCAAATGGCAGCGGAATCCCCCAGGTCAGCCTGGCGGTGGGCCGTGAGATACAGAGATCCTCCAGGGGTTCACTCAAGGAAGAGAGGACTTCATTGCGGTACCGCTCGGGGCTGATGAAATCGGCATGGGCATGGATATGATCAATCAAGGCCTGCTGATAGCGGGACATGCGGAAGAAATAATTCTGTTCGGTGATCTGCTCCGGCGGCCGCTGGTGATCGGGACAGTTCCCGCCCACCAGCTCCTTTTCGGTGAGAAAACGCTCGCAGCCCTTGCAGTACAATCCCGAATATTCACCGAAATAGATATCCCCCTGATCGTACACCTGCTGCAAGACCCGCTGCACGGTCTGGATATGAACGGCGTCGGTGGTGCGGATAAAGGTATCGGGGGCGATATCAAACAGCGGCCAGCTCTTTTTATAGAGGGCGCTGATCCGATCAACATATTCCGGGGGTGATACCTGCTCCCTGGCCGCGGCCTCGGCAATCTTGTCACCATGCTCATCGGTTCCCGTCTGAAAACGCACATCCTCGCCGCACAATCGGCGAAACCGGCTGTAGGTGTCGGCGACGATGGTGGTGTAGGCATGTCCCAGGTGGGGCTCGGCATTCACATAATAGATGGGGGTCGTTATATAGGTCGTCATCACTTCTTTTCCTTCCTGCCGCTCTCTTCCACTTTGACCAGTTCACAGTTTTGCCACTGCTCTCTCGTCAACACCTGCCCCTCCCCTTTGTGATCACTGACCTGGAGGGTCTGCTGCAAAGGATTCTGCCGTTTCACCAGGAAGATCTCCTCACCAATCTTGATCCGTTTTCCGGGTTTGGGCATCCCCTTGCGTTCGCGCCGGTAGGTGGAGTATTCATAGGTCAGACAACAAAGCAGACGATTGCAGACCCCTGATATCTTGGTGGGGTTGAGGGGCAGATCCTGCTCCTTGGCCATTTTGATGGACACCGAATCAAACTCCTCCATAAAGACGGAACAGCATAACTCGCGGCCGCAGGCACCCAGGCCGCCGAGCATCCTGGTCTCATGGCGGACTCCCATCTGCCGCATCTCCACCCGGGTATGAAACTCCAGCACCAGATCCTTGACCAGATCCCGGAAATCAATGCGATTATTGGCAGTGAAATAGAGAACAATCTTGCTGCCGTTAAAATACCGCTCCGCCCGGGTCAGCCGCATGGCCAATTTGTGCCGTTCAATCAACACCTTGCAGGCCTGGAAGGCCGTTTTCTCCCAGGCATCAATATTGGCATAGCGGCCCGCCTCCTCCTGGTTGGCCCGTCTGGTGAGGGTGTGCGGGGCCCGGCGGACCTTTTCACATCCCGGGCAGGAAGGGGCCCGGCTCACCACCCTTGCCGGCTCCGCGCCATGATCGGTCTTCACCATCACCACCTCGCGGGCCTTCAGATCCGGGATATCCGAAGATGCCGTGACCTCCTGGCCATTCTTGCGAAAACAGACGCGATAGAAGAAAACCTGCTCTTCTTCGCCCTGGGCCTCTTCGTCTCTCTTGTCGTCCTGAGCTTGTACCATGAATATATGGGGGTAAATGTTGAGTTCTGAGTAAGGATATCGGACACAGAATCGATCACCAGACAGCCCGGCAATCTTCTCTCTTTGTTCTTCTGATTTGTCTCTGCCGGTTATTGCTGCAATTGAAAAAGCAGCACCTCGCAGACGAGAGTCCGGTTGCAGTTTCGACCAACTTCTTTTTCGGCCTGGTCTATGGCCTCCAGTTTATCAAAAAGCTGGCGGGAATTCCAGCACTTCCCATTGATTTCCGGCAAATCCCCATCCCCCTCGTCCCGCTCCCGCCCGGCCTGAGCGGGAAATCCGGCCACCAGCAGATCGCGCAACCAGATCCGCAACAGACCAAAGAGAGGCAACAAATCCTCCTTCAGGGCCGCCATGGTTTCCGCCGCCTGGAGGAGCAGGCCCACATCACGGCTCCCGTCTTTGCTGGGATCGGAGACAAGGGCCAGCACCTGCCGCCAGATGGCGATCATCTCGCCGCGATCCAGGATCAGGGCCTGACCGGGACAGCCCTCGGAGAGCCGGGCCAGGAGTCGGGCGGTTTCCCCTTCCAGCTCCGGATTCACCCGCGTCAGCACCTGCACCGTCTCGTCGTGCCGCAGGCTGAAAAAGGGGATCATCTGACAGCGGGAGCTGATCGTGGTCAGGATTTCACGGGAGGCGGAGGCAGTCAGGATAAGCAGATTCTTGTCCGGCGGCTCTTCCAGGGTCTTGAGCAGACAATTGGCCGCCTCCTGACGCATGGTATGGATGTCCTCAATGAGCACCACCCGCGATGGCGACTCATAGGGCGGGTAGGACAGGGCCTGGATCATCTGGCGGATCCGGTCAATCTTGATGGTCCCCTTGTCCGGGCTGATCACCATGAAATCGGGATGATTCCCCGAGCTGTACTTCAGGCAGGAGGAACAGCGACCGCAGGGCAGGGACGCCAAAGTGTCGCTCGCTCCAGGGATGGAAGAAGAGCGACCGCAGGGCAGGGATGCCAAAGTGTCGCTCGCTCCAGGGATGGAAGAAGAGCGACCGCAGGGCAGGGATG
>JACDZJ010000290.1_pt1 | contig 17540 bp, 23 predicted proteins | sample 7365721 | NCBI WGS metagenome assembly JACDZJ01 (sample SAMN15143480, study PRJNA637477) | pond metagenome | biome: freshwater wetland ecosystem [ENVO:00000243]; feature: pond [ENVO:00000033]; material: pond water [ENVO:00002228]; isolation source: pond water containing pink berries ... | reverse complement strand
TGATTCTTGATAGCGTCTTATTCGGAAATCGCCTAAAGTCCGACAGGCTGCTAGAGCCGCTCCACAACCCCCGTAATCAACCGGGTCTTGAGCGCGTCGGGCAAGGGGATCAGCAGGATCTTGTCATTCGGAATCAACGCCGCCGCAATGGCAACCTCCGCATCCACCCCCATCTCGCGCAGATAACGGTAGGAGTCGGCTACATAGTATTGGCCCCCGGCATGACTGCTGTAGCGGCCCGGAACCTTGCTCTGATGGGTGCCGAGCTTCGCCGTCGGTGTGGCATAGCGCTCGGACCCGCCCGCCAGGACGTCGATACACGCGGATACGCAGACCCCGTCGACAGCCGTGCGCAACCCATTGGCGCGCAGGTAACGCCCCAGCTTGCGCGCTTCGGCCACCGCACCGCCGGGACTGTTGATGACGAGACCGACCGCCCGATTTTTCCGCAGTTCGCGGATCACCCGCTGCGCAAAGCCATCGTCGATATCGCCATTCACCCGCAGCCAGACCGCGCGCGGCGCCCCGCTCTGCTCGAAACGCACCAGTGCCGAGGCGACTTGCGTGAGCGCGGCAAGATTGCCGCACGCCTGTTGGGCACGCGCACCCAACGCGGGACCGTTGGACTGATAGTCCCTGACCAGTTGATTGGCGCGCTCGATCACCCCGCTCACACTGTAACCGTAGCGCTGGACGGCGGCGATCACGGCGGCGTCGGTCACCGTGTTGTCCCCGGCCTGCCCGACCCGCAACAGATGACAGGCCGCGATCTCGGACAAGAGCTGATCGCGGCTGAGACCGGCCGGCAATGGGTTGGGACCGGTGACGACCAGCGCATGGCCGCCCGCGCAGCCCGCGAGCAGCGCGCTCGCCAGGATGACCAGCACGATCGGCGAAATCAGACCAGTCAAATACCGCACCCGCCCCCCTTCAGATACCTGTGCGCCGCCGCGGTCAAACCGCAACAGCACGGTGCTAATCCCGCGTTTCCACCCCTTGGCCCGTCAGATGGGACTTGACCGCCCGGATCGGGACCTCCCGTCGATGGAAAATCCCGGCCGCCAGCGCGGCCTCCACCCCGACGGCCGCGAACACCTCCGAGAAATGCTCCACCCGTCCGGCCCCGCTGGACGCGATCACCGGAATGCCGACCGCGTCGCGGACCGCACCGATCAGCTCCAGGTCAAAGCCTGCCCCGGTCCCGTCCCGATCGATGCTGTTCAGCAGAATCTCCCCCGCACCCAAATCCTCGCAAGCGCGGGCGAGTTCGACCACATCCAGATCGCGCCCCTCGCGCCCGCCCTTGACGGTGCACTGGAACCAACAGAACCGCTCACCCTGGGGGCCGGGAGTCGCGGTCTCAACCGCGTGATGCCGCGTCGCCGTCGGGTCGTCCACATAAACCCGGCGCGGGTCGATCGAGATCACCACCGCCTGGTTGCCGTAGACCCGGGCAATCTGCTCGATTGAACTGCTGCCGTCCTTGCCGCCGCGCGCCAGATACGCGAGCACGGTTTCGACCGCATCCGAGCCGATCGAGACCTTGTCGGCGCCCGAACGGAAATACTCATGCGCGACATCCAGCGCCGAGTAATGCCGACCCTGGCCATCGGTGAAGGCGCGGATACCGCCGCCGATGGTCAGCGGCACGAAGACCCGCTCCGAGGTCCGCCGCAACACCTCCAGCATCGGCTGATCGGCCAACGGAAAATCGCGGAACGCGGTGATATTCAGGAAGGTGATCTCGTCCGCCCCCTCCTCGTAATAGCGCCGCGCCAGGTCGACCGGTTTGCCCAGATTGCGCACATCCCCGCCATCCCCTTTCTCGCGCACGTCATACTGATCGCCCTTGGTCACCACCAGATCGCCCTGATCATTGGTGCGCACGTCCAGACAGGCAATGATGCGCTTGGCAAAGCGGGTCGGCCGCGCGGCGGCAGTCACCGCCGCCGGAGACAGCGCACCGCCCTCTTCGCCGGCCAGGAACTGCCGCAGCACCTTCAACCCCGCCGCCCCGCTCTTCTCCGGATGAAACTGCACCGCCGTCACCCGACCGCGCTGCACCGCGCTCAGAAAGGGACGGCCATAATCGGTCGTCGCGAGCCGCCAGTCCGCATTCTCCGGACCAGGCTCGGCGCGGTAGGAATGCACGAAGTAAAACTTCTCCCCCTGATAATCCGCGAACAGCGGCGAAGGCTGCTCCACCCGCACCCCGTTCCAGCCCATGTGCGGGACCGACAGCGACGGATCATCGAAGCGCCGGATCAGCCCCGGAATCAGGCCGAGCCCGGCCACTCCAGGCGACTCCTCGCTGCCCTCGAACAGCGTCTGGAGACCGATGCAGATCCCCAGGAATGGCCGTCCGGCGGCGAGATACTCCTTCAGCGGCTCCACATATCCGAGTCCGTGCAGGCGCTCCATCGCCGCCCCGAAGGCGCCAACGCCGGGGAAAATCAGGCGCTCGGCCTTGAGGATATCCGACGGGCGTTCGATCTCGGTGAGTTCGAACCCGAGGGCGTGAATGGCGTTGCGCAGGCTGCGGACATTGCCGGCGCCGTAGTCCAGAAGCGAGATCATGCTGGAGTCCGGTTGCTGAATGTGGATGACGCGACGCCGCGTGGGGGCGGCGGTTAGGCGCTCGTCGCGGCATGATGCGGTAGTGTAACCTGGGGACGGGGGCGAAGGCCCTTGTTAGGCTTGGGGGTGGGGGAAAACCGGCGCTGCCGGGGTGGCGGGAGGTCGGAATCGGCGAGGAGGTGCTCGTGGGAGTCGACGCGGGGCTGGCCAGCGGTAAACCCTGTTAGCGCGTGACTCGGTTGTTCCGCGCTGCCGACATCGGCTTTTCTTTACAATGAGTTAAATCAGATCAAGCGGCGGTAGTTGCAAAATGTCGATGGGTTGGCGAAACTGCGGATCAGCAGGTTACGGTTGGCCGGTCACCTCTTGGAGAGACGCGGTCAGCCGTGACAAGGACTCCCAATGCAGGGTATCTAGGGCCAGTCGGCGAATGCACTTGCGACGGATCACACCGTTTTCGATACGTCGACCGAGCATTTTCAGTCACACGCGATCGGACGTTGTCTTGGCGGCGAGAAGTGGGTGCGGTAGGATACTTGGGTGCTAGACTGCATGCAGTCTCGACCAACCGAGAACAGGTTAGGCTTCTCGTAAGCCTGCAAACATCGAGCAATAAAATGACAAGAGAAGAAAAACTTGCCGAGCTAATGCAACAGATAGCGATGCAACAGTTGAAATTATCGCCCACAACTATCCATGATAGTTTGTCAGCAATAGGTACATTGCAGGCAAGCGTAATGGGCCTTAATGGAAGCATAAATTTGCTATTGGCATTTATAACATCAACCCCAGAATCAAAGAAAGCATTTCGAGACTTCGTGAAATTGGTTGCTGATGCAGATATCCCGAAGGAACATCCTGAGATGTACCAAGCAGCGCGTATAATGGACTTAAGTTACCCTGAAACGGATGACCCTCAATCGCCTGATAAACCCCAAGAACCACATCAATCATCGCCTTTGTTTGGATCAAACGTAATTCTCTTTCCGGGATTTCCGTGGAAAGATCAAAAAAAGTAGCCTCAGCATCTTCGCCTTTCATGTCGGCACATATTCGATATTTCTCAGAAAACACAGAAAAGCCTAACCTTCGCCTAAACCCGAGCGCGCGCCACGGGGGTTTGTGCCGTTTGCGGGCTCCCTGCGCGCGCGCGCCGGGTTAGGCTTACGTTACGTTAAACATGGACGGGCGAGACGTTCTGGCTCATGCTAAGCGCTTTTTGTGTTGTTTTCAGGTTACTCCGATTTTGATACGGAGTTCAAGCGCAAGAACATTCCCGATTCGGTGTTCCAAGATGAAGCTTGGATAAGCTGCAAAATTATGAGTAAGATCACATCTCAGCGTTACAGCATTGCGGTTTATCTGATTCTTTTTCTTCTTGCCGTTATTGTCAGTCTTCTTGCTTTCTATGTGGTCAAAGACTCTCCATCCGTTCAATCCCTGATGGTAAATATATCGACGGAACTGGGTGGCGCTGCACTCATCTTTTTCATCTTGATTTATTTTGCTTTAGATGGCATTGATACAAATAAAGTCGAAGAACTTTTGGGGGAAATCAGAAGCGATACGGAACTAATCAAGAAATCGACAGACGTGCAAAACACTATCGAGGTTCAAAAGCAGCTTCATTCGTTACAGTCATCTGTCGGACATTTGACCCAGGAGTTCGGAAAATTAGGCGACCGGATTGCATTTGAGTTTTCAAAACAGCAAATAGACTTGGTGCAGTCTCTGCAAGCACAATTCCGCTCACATATTGATGATTCGCGTGAAATACTCTAGCGTGCCATTGCGAAGGAATTGACCGCCATTGTTCCCGCGGCCGTTACGCAAAAAGCTGTAAGCGCGTTGGTAACAGAGCAACTTCGTCATGCGGTTCATACAATGGCTCAATATCAGTCTCTGGTGCTCGAAAAGGAGATGCGGACATCTCTAGAACGGGCCACTTCCAAGGTCATTAAAGAAATTCAAGATGTCGGAGAAGATGTAAGAATTGTTCAATCTCAAATAGATTCTCTTCAATCATTATTGCCGACTTCATCTGTTCGCGGTGAAAGGGGCCAAGGTGAAAGAGGGCAAGCTCAAAATTCCCGGCCCCGCACCCCTTGGCGTTGAATCTAGCAGGAAAAGGGGCTAGGCTCAATTAAGAAGGCAGGAAGTAGGATAATAAGGGACAAGGGATAATGAGATAATAGGGAACGGACCACGATTATAGTAAGAAAAGACCAGGCTCAATTACTTTTCAAGGTCTCGCCTAAGTATTACGTGCCCCCTCTTTCCCGGCGGTGTAGCAAGATGGAGCTAATAGGGGACAGACCACGGTTTATTCGAGAGCTAATAGGGGACAGACCACGGTTTATTCGGGGGACTAATACGGAGGAAGGGGTCAGGTCTTGCATTTTGCGCGCGGTGCGCCGCAGGCATTATGAAAACGTTAAGACCAGACTCCATCCCTTCTGTGTTATCTACGCTTTTCGAGGGGCCTTGTGAAACCAACCGAATTCCGGGGACAGTTTACTTAACTCGCAAGCTCCAAGGTGCAGACCTGCCCCACCTGCCGTTCCCCTGCCGCTGTCTGCCTCACATTGCGGTTACCCTCTTACAGAAAGGTAAGCGCCGCCGATTTCCGCTCGGAGAATATATGCAAGCTTTCAGTGTAGACGACCTTCAGATGCATCCCGAAGCCTTAGCTGCATCGGCACAGGCAGGGCAACTTGCGTTGGTAACCAAGCATGGCCAGCCGCTCTTCGTTAGCGTGCCATTCGATGAAACGATGTTGCGCGAAGGAGTACATGTCGCACTTGCAGTGAATCTATTCAAGTCCGGTGAGTTTTCGTCTGGTAAAGCCGCGGAATTAGCGCGCATGTCGAAACTTTCATTTATAGAGTTTGTCAGTCGCCTGGGAATTCCGGTGGTTGACTATCCTGCTGATCAAATCAAGGCGGAGATGGCAGGCTTCGATTGAAAAAGCCAGTTATTGTTGCCGATGCGGGTCCACTGATCGCACTAGCGAAGTGCGGTCAACTCGCCTTGCTACCCCAAGTGTTCGGCCAAATTCACTTACCGCACGCGGTGCTGCGTGAGGCGTCGGGTGATAGCGCGATGCCGGGCGCGTTAGCCGTGTCTTCTTTTGTACACGGGTTTGCCCAGGTTCACCCGAATCGCGACGACGAGTTATTTCGTGATGCGCGAATGGTGCTGGATGAAGGCGAAGCCCAAGCGCTAAGCTTGGCCCGGAGTCTCAAGTGCGCAGTCTTACTGGACGATCGCCGTGGCCGTCTAGTCGCGACCGAACTGGGTATCTCCCTTTTCGGCGTGCTAGGGACACTACTTCAGGCAAAAAGGATTGGCATTATCGATGCTGTTAAGCCCGTCCTTGATGCGCTATTACTCCATGATTACCGATTATCAGCTAGCCTTGTTGCAGCAGTTTTACATGAAGCGGGCGAGTGACATTGCACGGGATAAGATGGTTCAGTTCCGGGGACAGCTTAGGGAATTCCGGAGACAGTTTACTTTATTCCCGAAGAAGCGTCAGGCGGCGCCCCGGAAGCAGCCGAGAGAAGATTGGAAGTGCTAAACGCAATCCCTGAAATTGAAATTACGGATACCTCAGGGACAGACCACAATTTTCCCCCGAACCCCCAGTAAAGAAGGGCCAGGCTCCATTACTTTTTGACGTCTCGCCTAAGTAATCGGTGCCCCTCTTTCCCGGCGGTGTCGCAAGATGAAAGTCAAAGATTTCATTGCCCGAATCGAGTCTGACGGCTGGATGCAGATTCGCCGGAAAGGGAACCATCGTCAGTTCCATCATCCAACGAAACCGGGAACGGTCACGGTTTCCGGAAAGCCAAGTGTTGATGTCCCACCCGGTACACTGAACAACGTATTGAAGCAGGCCGGGGTCAAGTGAGGCACTTACATGCGTTACATGGTTGTCATTGAAAGGGGTGCAAGCAGTTTCGGGGCATACGTCCCTGATCTGCCTGGCTGCATCGCGGCGGGAGAAACAGCGGAGGAGGTACTTCAGCTTATTCACGAAGCCATTGAGTTTCATCTTGAAGGCATCAAGGAAGAAGGTGCGATAGTACCTCAACCACTTTCTTACAGCGAATTTATCGAAGTTCAAGCCTAATCTCGATATCGAAAGCGCGGTACTACTTACTTGTCGCCGGATAGTTTCCCGCGCATTTCTCTTGCAATAAAATCGAAGAATAGAGCCATGCTTTGCTCTTTTTCTGTTGGATAATCAGCGGCATAACGAACTTGGGAGACTAATAGGTGACAGACCACGATTATCCCCCGAACCCCCAGCCCAAGCGGTAAAGTAGTTGAATAATGGCCTAACCCTCTCTTCAAAAGCGAGCGCGCGTACCGGACGTTGTGCTGGTTTGCGGGTTCATCGGTGGCGCGCGCCGCCTTAGTCTGAACGTTTGGCATTGGTAATGCCAGAGATACGCTTCCGTAGCCACAAGTAAATGGTGAAAAAGATGCAGCGGCAGTTCACGCTTGAGTATTGGATTGATGACGACTGGTATGTCGGCAAGTTACAGGAAGTACCTGGCGTTTTCAGTCAGGGCGAGACACTTGAGGAACTAGAAGATAATATCAGGGATGCTTATGCTCTTGTGATGGAAGAGCAACTGTCGAATTCTCGTCCGGAATCCAAGACAAAGGAAATTCTGGTGAACGCCGCGTGAAGCGAGGGAACTTCATTCGCGAACTTGTCAACGCCGGCTGCTACCTGAGTCGCCATGGAAAGCGCCATGATTTATACGTTAATCCTAACAATGGCAAACAGGCTCCTGTGCCTCGGCACTCGGAACTGAAGGACAGCTTGTGTCTTCTCATCAAGAAACAGTTGGGAATCTAGAGCAGCAAGATTGGCGCAGCAGGCAGAATCAAGTTTCGATAGTGAAAACGCGGTACTCCGTGGCAAAATCACACTTTTGGAAAGAGATGATGATCGGGTCATCAAGTTCGTGATGGCCTTGGTCATACGTCCGGCCAGCCAAGGCCCGACCGCCTGGTGTCCGAGGCTTCAGCCTTGGATCGGCACAGGCCAAGGCTGAAGCCTTGGATCGGCACAGGCCAAGGCTGAAGCCTTGGACTCCGAACGGGCATCGCTGGCCGAAACGATGATCGAGGCCTCCTCGAACGTGCTGATCTCACGCGCTACTTTGAACACTGGGTAGTACAGCGGACCTTGGCGCCGGCCGGCGTGCGCCTCATAGATAACGCGATGCGTTTTCTTTATCACAGCGCAACTGCCTTGTCCCTGATTACGGTTGACGAGCCCGCGCGGCAGCCTCACTATGTGCGATTAAGCCTCTTGTCGCACTCTTCGGGAGGAACCCTATGACATCGGCCTTAGAACGCTTTCAAGCCCTTACCAAGGCGGCGCAGGAACGGGCGCGAGCCGGCGTCGCGGAGGCTGTCGGCCGGCAAGAATCGGCTCTGGGCGTGCCGGACCCGGACGCCCAGGAGGGGTCGTCCGAGACCGACCTGAAACTCCGCAAAGAGATCGAGCAGGCACGGGCGGACTTGGCGGTGCGCATCGAACAGACCCGCTGCGAGGTCAAAGCCGAGCTTGAGCGACTACGCGGCAATGCGAGAACCGAGGTCGAGCAGATGCGCGACGAGGCGAAGACCGAGGTCGAGCAATTGCGGGGTGAAGTGACGACCGCGGGGAAGCTGGAGTCAGGTCTCGAATCCTAGAGTAATCAGGGGGCAGATTGCCGCAGGTGGTAGGCTCCAGGTGACGACCCTTCGATCCCGACGACCACCCCGGCACCCACGACGCGTCAATGCCATTAAGTGAAGCCATTCTGGCTCCCACACTCCTGCGTGGGAGTAAGTGCGGGCGCTCCGCGTCCGGCGCCAAGACGGGACGCGGAGCGCCCGCCCGGCATTCCCACGCGGAGCGTGGGAACGAGAAGCCGCGCCGTCCAGACGAAGCGTGAACCAGAAGGTGCTGCCCGCACCAAGCGCGCTGTCGACCCCCAGGGTGCCGCCCATGAGCGCAGCGAGCCGCCGACTGATCGCCAGTCCCAGCCCCGTGCCGCCGTACTGACGCGTCGTCGAGTTATCGCCCTGCTCGAAGGCGGCGAAGAGCCGCGACTGATCCCCGGTGGCGATGCCGATGCCGGTATCCTGGACGTCGAAGCGCACGACCACGGCCGCGGTGTCTTGTTCATGTTGGCGAGAAAGGTGCTCTTGGCCCGGCTGGCCGCCTCGGCCTGCTCCTTGGCCAAAAACAGCTCCGCGGTGCGGACCTGCACCAGATCTTCATGATGCTCACGGTGTTGCCGCAGTTCCTGGTCGGCCTCCTGCAGCCGCAGGCGGGCCAATCCCGTTTCGCCGATGATCTGGGCGAGACGGATCAGAAAGTCCATCATCGACCGCACCCGCTGCTCGGTGAAGATGGGGGTTTCAGCAAGGGCCGCCAGGTAGGCCCGCTCGTCGAAACCGAATTCCTCGGCCTGGCGGCGGAAGTCGGCGAGATCCGGTGGTTCGAAGAAGAATTGCCCGGTGAAGAGATTTGCGACGTGTTCACCGCAGACATAGATCGGGACCGCGACGTCGACCAGACCATTCCGGCAGCGATAGACGTTGTAGGTCTCCCCACCGCGCAGGCGTCCGGCGAGGACGGTATCGCTCTGGTGGCAACGTGAAGCCGTCTGAGGATTCACCCGGTGGAACTGGGTGCAGATCCGCTGCCATCCCGTGGCGACCAGAATCGTGCCCTCCAGATCGAGGATCGCAGTCACCGCGCCGGTCAGCTCAGTGAAGCTCTCGCAGAGACCCCGCAACGCGCCGATATCGACCAGGCCTACAAATTTCATCTCGATCTCTCACCCTCCGGATACCACGCAACATCGAACCTTGCCGCCGCGACGCCGACTGCCGGAGTCTGCGAGGATTCACCATCAGGTTGCCGTGCGTCTGCACGGGCGAGAGCGCCCTCCAGCAGGAGCCGCAACGTCTCGGCATCGTCGATCCCGAGATTGCCGTGCGCGACGGCTTTGATCATCACTGGTCGACCGCGGCCCGGATGACGACCAGGAGCAATTCGGCCTCAGGCCTCCAGCCAAAAAGTCACAGGTCCGTCGTTGACCAGACTGACCTGCATGTCGGCCCCGAAGCGGCCGGTGGCGACCGTCGGATGGGCACGACAGGCGCCGGCGACCAGATGGTTGAACAGGTGCTCACCCTGCGCCGGCGCCGCGGCAGCGGTGAAGCCGGCACGGGTGCCCTTGCGGGTGTCGGCGGCCAGCGTGAATTGCGGCACCAGCAGCAGCCCGCCGCCGATGTCGCGCAGGCTGCGGTTCATCCGGCCGGAGTCATCCGGAAACACCCGGTAGCCGAGCAGACGCTCCAACAACCGCTCGGCCCGCGCGGGGGTATCCTCCGGCTGCACGGCGACCAGGACCAGGAGCCCGCGTTCGATGGCACCCAGGGTCTCCCCGGCCACTTCGACCCGCGCCCGCGTGACCCGCTGCAAGAGTCCGATCATCCTGCTGCTCCGCTCACCCCAGCACTTGGGCGAAATGATCCGTGGTCTCCACCAGGGCGGCCCGGATGCCTGGTTCGAAGGCCGAGTGACCGGCATCCGCGATCACCTTGAACGCGGCCTCCGGCCAGACCTGATGCAGGTCCCAGGCGGAACGCGGCGGACAGATCAAGTCATAGCGCCCCTGGACGATCGCCCCAGGAATCGCGGCGAGCCGGCCGGCATTGGCAATCAGTTGATCGGGCTCCAGGAAGGCGTTGTTCACGAAATAATGCGACTCGATGCGCGCCAGACTCAGCGCCAGATGCGGCTCGGCGAAATGGGCCTGGATATTGGCGTTGGCCAGCAGGGTCGCGGTCCGGCCCTCCCAGATCGACCAGGCCTTGGCCGCCGCCATGCGCGTCACCTCGTCGGCGCCGGTGAGACGCCGGTGATAAGCGGCCAGCAGGTCCGAGCGCTCCGACACCGGGATCGGCGCCAGGAAATCCTCCCAGTAGTCGGGAAACACCCAACTGGCGCCTTCCTGATAGAACCAGCGGATCTCGAAGGGTCGACACAAAAAGATGCCGCGTACCACCAGCGCCAGCACCCGGTCCGGATGGGTCTCGGCATAGGCCAGCGCCAGGGTCGAACCCCAGGAGCCGCCAAAGACCAGCCAATGCTCTACCCCGAGCCGCGCGCGAATCCGTTCCAGATCGGCCACCAGGTCCCAGGTGGTGTTCGCGGCAAGCGACGCGTGCGGGGTGGAACGGCCGCAGCCCCGCTGATCGAACAGGATGATGCGGTAGCGATCCGGATCGAAAAAGCGCCGATGAGCGGCCTCGCAGCCGGCGCCCGGACCGCCGTGCAGGAAGACCGCGGGGATGCCATCGGGGCGCCCGCACTCCTCCAGATAGAGCCGATGGCCGTCACCGACCGGCAGCTCATAGGTGGCATAGGGCGTGAGCGGTGGATAGAGATCATGCTGGGTATGTTTCATGACCGCCAGGATAGAGGGCGAAGCGCAGGACAGCAATCCGCCCGCCCTGTCGGACATTTCCTACAATACGCGGCGGGGATTTCCGACAACCCCTGAACGTCCGATCCACCATACTCCTACTGTCGCTACCCGGTAAGCCAGGAACGGACCGGCCACGCGCCCGTGGTCACGCAGATTCCTTACCAGACCAAGCACGGCGACACCCCCGCCGCGGGATGCGGCGGGGGTTTTTTTATTTACTAAATAGGCACTTATTACCTAATCCCGGCAGGTTCGACGCGCCCGTCGGAGCTAGTCGACCGGCCCTGGGGAGCGCTCCGCCTCCTCTTTGCGTCGACACGCCTCCTTGCGTGCACACCGCGCACAGATCCCCATCACCTCGACGACCCGGCGCCTGGGCAAAAAACCGCTCTCGCGCGTGACGCTCGCCAGACTGCGCTCAACCGCGTCGTCCTTCAGTTCGGCCACCCCGCCGCACTCCAGACAAATCAGAAACTCGCTGGAGTGGGGGTGTTCCGGGTGGTCACACCCGACGAAGGCGTGCAGACTCTCGATCTTGTGGATCAGACCCTGTTCCAGCAGGAACTCCAGGGCACGGTACACCGTCGGCGGGGCGACGACCCGCGGACCCTCGCGCATGGCATCCATGATCTCGTAGGCGCCGACCGGCCGACCGGCCGCACATAAGATCTCCAGCACCCGCCGCCGCTGATCCGTGAGACGCACGCCGCGTTCCCGGCACAGCACCTCGGCGCGAGCGATCTGCGTGCGCGGCGCGGTCATGCGCTTGGCCCCGCCGGACCGAGGGTGCCGCGCGCGCCCGGCACCCTCGGTCCGGGCCGCTGGGCCAGACGCCTGGCGCGCCGCCGGGTCAATAATCCGCTCAGCACGGCGGAGACCACATAGACAGCCCCGGCCAGGAGAATGATCGTCGGCCCGGCGGGCAAGTCCGGCCCATAGGACAGGGCGAGTCCGCCGGAGGTGAAGCCGATCCCGAGCAAGGTCGCGATCACCATCATGCCCCCCAGTGAATGCACATAATGACCCGCCACCGCGGCCGGCAGAGTCAGCAGCGCGATGACCAGAATCAGACCCACCACCTGGATCAGCAACACCACGGTCACCGCGACCAGACACAGCAGCAACAAATAGAAAAAGGTCACCGGCACGCCGCGCAGACGGGCGAACTCCTCGTCGAAACTCACGGCCAGGAACTGCCGATAGAAGAGCGCCACGGTCAGCACCAGGGCCAAGTCCAGCCCGGCCATCAGCCACAGGTCCCGTTGCCGAACCAGCAGAATGTTACCGAACAGATAGCTCATCAGATCCGTACTGTAACCCGGCGTCTTGGCGATGAAGAGAATACCGACCGCCATCCCGATCGCCCAGAGCGCCCCGACCAGGGTGTCCTCCTGCGCGCGCCAGGCGAGCCGCACGCCGCCGATGATCAGGGCCGACACCAGGGCCGCGATCAAGGCCCCCAGCAGCGGATCGAAGCCGAAGTAGAGCGCGGCGCCCATGCCGCCGAGCACCGAGTGCGCGATCCCCCCGGCCAGGAAGGCAATGCGCTTGACCACCACATAGGTGCCGATGACCCCGCAACCGATACTGGCGAGCAAACCGGCAAGCAGCGCGGTGCGCAGGAAGTCATATTCGATCAGGGCGGTGATGAACTCACTCATGGTCAATGCCCATGTGCCACGGCGCGCACGTCCGCGTGGTAGAGCCGGTGGAGCAGGTCACCATCCACCGCGTCGGTGCGATGGCAGATCAAGGTGCGGTTGAGACAGGCCACGCGATGCACAAAGCCGGAGATGAAGGCGATGTCGTGAGACACCACCAGAATGGTCAGGCGCGCGTTCAGGCGCGCGAGCAACTCGAAGATATCACCTTCCACCCGCTGATCGATATTGGCCGTGGGCTCATCGAGGATCAGTATCCGCGGCTCCCCGACCAAGGCGCGGGCCAGCAGCACCCGCTGCAACTGACCGCCGGACAGGGTCCCGATGCGCCGCGGCGCGAGATCCAGGGCCTCCACTTCCGCCAGCGCCGTCCGCACCGCCGCGCGATCCGCCGGGCGGTACCAGCCCAGTGGCGGCCCCAGCCCCAGGCGGCCCATCAACACCACCTGCTCCACCGAGATCGGAAAATCACGCGGAAATGTCGGGTACTGAGGCACATAGCCCAGATACCGGCGCGCGGCGCACGGCGCCCTGCCGAGCACCCGGATGCTCCCGGTCTGCGGTGCCAGCAACCCCAGAATCAATTTGAGCAAGGTGCTCTTACCGCCGGCGTTCGGTCCTACCAGTCCCAGGAACTCGCCCGCCGCGATCGTCAGATCGACACCGACCAACACCGGATTATCGCCATAAGAGAAGCCGAGATTCTCGACGGCGATGACCGGCTGGCTCAGTGACCCGCTCCCGGCCTGAATCAAGGTCGGACTCATGGCGTCGCCGGCCCGGCAATCAGGTCGGTGAGTCGTCGCAACGTGGCGAAATAGTCAGCGGCGAGCGGGTCCACGGACTCCACCCGTCCGCCGATGGCCGCCGCGATCTGCTCGGCCGCGCGCGGGCTGAACTGCGGCTGGACCAGCACCACCGTCACCGCGTTGGCGCGCGCCGCATCGATCAGCCCCGCCAGCGCGCGCCCCCCGGGCTCTTTGCCCTCGTATTCCACCGCCACCTGGGTGAGCCCATAGGTCTCCGCGAAATAGCCCCAGGCCGGATGGAACACCATGAATCGGCGGTCCTTGACCGGGGCCAGGCGGACCCGGATCTCGGCATCCAGGGCGTCCAGATCGGCTGCGAAACGGTCATAGTTCGCCCGAAAGACATCCGCCTGATCAGGCCGCAGCGCGATCAGGGCATCGCGAATACCCGCCCCCATGGACTTCACCAGGGGCGGACTGGTCCACACGTGGTTGTCCATGGCCTCGTGTTCATGATCCGCGTGGGTTGGTTCCTGATCCTGGTCCGATGTGCGACCATCATGGTCAGGACCATGGTCGGCCTGGCCTCGCGAGTCATCGATCACTGGCGCCGCGTCCCGCGGCCGCAACCGGATGTTGTCGCGGGCATCCAGCACCCGCATCCGCGCGTTCGTCGCCCGAATGCGCGGGAGCCAGGCGTCCTCCAATGACATCCCGACCCGCACATAGAGATCCGCGTCCGCCAAAGCGGCCACCTGACGCGGGCTCGGCTCATAGGCGTGGGGATTCTGACCGGGCCGCACCAGCGCCTGTACCCGCACCTGATCGCCGCCGATCCGCTCGACGAAAGTCGCCAGCGGCACCACGGTGGTGAAGACCGACAACGGCCGGTCGCCCGGATCGGCGGCCCCGGCAGGTCGGGACACGCCGATCGCCACAACCATCAAGAGCACGGCCAAGGCGGCCGAGCCAGCCCTTACGGCCATCATCGAAACCAGAGAGCGGGGAGCGAGGAACATGAAAACTCAGTAGGATATAGGCACCGGAAGACCGGCAGGCAGGACGCCATGATATCTTATAACGTGCCGACCGCAAGGCCGGACGCGCGGCGTTGCCGGACACCGGCGGTCGCCTCGCCGCTTGATCCGACGCGGACCGGCGCACCCGGCACGGATCGAGGTTACGCTTTGCCGGGACGATCGACAGCGCTTGTTCCGTACAGGAGATCCGCGATGCCTTACAGTCCGCCCGTCCACCCGCTGGAAGTTTTGCAAAAGCTCAATTTAGACGAGGCCTTCGGTCCCCAAGACCCACGCTTTGTCAACACCGATGCGGCTGTTGCGCATGGCGTGCGAACTGACCGAATCCGAAAATATCGAGGCCCCGACGGTCGAGAGCGCCATCGACAAGCTGGCCGCCGATTTTCGCTACTGGCTGCAACCCGACGATTACACACTGCTCGCGAAGGTGGATGCCAGCAAAGGCGCGCATGTGGGCAACGACGAGCGCGCCCGCAAGCTGCTCTGGCGCCTGGCGCTGCTTCACTATAACGACGGCTCCTGGCGCGCCACCCACCCGGTCGTGCGACGACTGGAAGGCTATCAGCAAGCGTGGCGCACACTGAATTCAGCACCGGCCAAGCACACGAAGGCCAGACGCCCAGGCCCAGGCAAGAACGGGTTATGACCACCCTGCCTGCGGTCGATCCATTCCAGTTCGACTACCAGCGGCACCTCGCTGCCGAGGATCTGCTGCCGGAACACCAGGACGATTTCCAGCGCCTGATCAAACTGCTGCGCTATGCCCCGCGTTTCCAACTGCTCTTCGCCCGGATCGCCGACGAATCCTATCGCCGCCTGCTGATCGGCAAACTGCAAGATCTCCTGGGGGCCGCCGGCCGGCCGGTGCAGACGGCCGATCTCTCCGATGAGCAACAGTTTCCGGATTTCGCCGCACTGGAGACCTGGCTGGAGACCGCGGGACAAGGGCGAGCGGTGATCCATCTGACCAACACCAGCCACTGGCTGCAAGGGCCGCGGGTGGAGACACTGAACCTGAGACGTAACGCCTTGGCGGAAAAACTCGACGCCACGCTGCTGTGGTGGTTGCCTGCCGACACGCTGGCGCGATTGGCACGAGACGCCCCGGATGCCTGGTCCTGGCGCGGCGGGGTCTTCGATTTCATTGCGGAGAGGCCAGACCAGGCAGAGCCTGTTCCCATTCGACGCGAAACCCCAGGGAACATCAACCCGTTGACTCTGGCGCAGCGCAGTCGGCGGTTGGCGGTCCTTCACCAACAATTGGACGGGGAAAGGTCCACGACCATTCCCGACGATTTCCGCTTGAACCTGCTCTTGGAGCAAGCGGACCTCTACAAGTCCCTCGGCCAATGGGACCTGGCAAATCAGAAGCTGAGGCAGGAGGCCCTTCCGCTGGCGGAACGCTTGGGCGATGCGCGCGGTGAGGCGCTAGCCCTGGGCCGGATCGCCGACATCCTCGCCGACCGCGGCGAGTTGGACGAAGCACTGCGCATTCGCACACAGGAAGAGCTTCCGGTCTATGAACGATTGGGCGATGCCCGCGAGAAGGCGATGACCCAGAGCAAGATCGCTGACATTCTGCGCCACCATGGCGAGTTGGACGAGGCGTTGCACGTTTTCCAGAGGGAAGTACTCCCGGCCTTTGAGCGCGTGGGCGATGTGTACTCAAAGGCGGCGATCCAGGGCAAGATCGCCCGAATACTTGAGGCCCGCGGCGAATTGGACACAGCTATGGCACTGCATGAGCAGAGGCTCCCGATCGCACTGCAGACAAACGACCTCGGGGGCATCGCTCATTGTAGGTTTTCAATGGCCAGGATTCGGCTGAAACGTGGCGATCACCAGCGTGGCGGTCTGTCGGCGATGAACAAGGAACTCGCCGAGTTATTTGCCAACGAACTCAAGCGCGATCACCCTGACGCCATCGGAGCGATTGGCGAATTGTTAGCGCAGGTGCTGGCCTTGGACGGGCGTCAGGAAGAGGCCCTCGCCGTACTCGATCAGGCAGAGTCATCCTATGGCAGGGCCACCAACAACGCGGGCGTGCTACAGGTGCGCGCGCTCCGCTCGGCGATTGCGGGCCAGTCAGTCCCCGAGCAAGAGGCCACCGCCGCACCGCTCGCCGAACACCAAGACAAGCGCTAAGCACTTTGATCCCAGTGAGAGCCGTTATCACACAATGAACGTCATCGCACAATTCACGGTCATCCCCATCGGCACCGGCACCTCGCTGTCAGGCTATGTTGCGGCGTGCGAGCGCGTCCTGGCAGCAACCGGACTGACGTACGAGCTGCACGCCAACGGGACCAATCTGGAGGGCGAATGGGAGGCGGTCATGGACGCCATCAAGCGCTGTCATGAGACCCTGCACGCCATGGGTGTGCCGCGCATCTCGACCAGCGTCACGATCGGCACCCGCAGCGACCGCCCGCAGCGGATGGCCGAAAAGATCGCCAGCGTGAGGGAAAAACTGGCAGGTCAGAACTAAAGTGATCTCCGACAATTTGGATACCCGTCAGTGTAGGTGCGACTTCAGTCGCACCTGCGTCCGAGGAGATGGTGGGCGGTATCCGGTGTTCCGGAAATCACCTAAGTAACTGTCCATCAACTACTTCCCGCTTTGACCGCCAACGTCGGCTAACAATCGGGAAGTAGAAAATGGACACTTTCTAAGGACCGCCGTTGCCGGGATGTCACCGATCAGGGTCAATGCGCCAGCCCTTCAATCTGCCCCAGAAAGGCGTTGACCTGAACGTGCAACAGCGCCGCGGCACGCCGGAACCGCGAGGCGACCAGCCGTTCGCGCTCCCAATCCAGCTCGAATGAGTAGCAGTGGCGAAAGACATGGCGAAAGCCCCGAAAGTCATCGAGTAACCGATACAGCTCCGCGTCGATGACCGCCGGGCGGTAGCCGGGGATCTCTAGCAGCCTGTCGGACTTAGCCCCTAGGATAAGGGCATGAGTCAACATAAAGGCTTTTTGTTGCTCCACAATCTAACG
>JACDZJ010000289.1_pt1 | contig 17604 bp, 16 predicted proteins | sample 7365721 | NCBI WGS metagenome assembly JACDZJ01 (sample SAMN15143480, study PRJNA637477) | pond metagenome | biome: freshwater wetland ecosystem [ENVO:00000243]; feature: pond [ENVO:00000033]; material: pond water [ENVO:00002228]; isolation source: pond water containing pink berries ... | reverse complement strand
ATATATGTCGGAGTAGTATTAATTTAGACTGAAAACAAGAAAGTCACTGGGTTGCACAGCTGAATCACTTTGGTAATAAAAAACAGACGTCCACCCCCTTGAGCTGTTCCCCTGCCAGAATGTTCGCAGGACACAATCCAGAACTTTTTTTATTTTCAGCACGATGCGGAAGGTTACATCCTTATAGTTCCCAAGCTGCTGAAGGATTTTACTCCAGGTCTTTTCGTTACGATTTCGCAAATCCATCTCATATGAAGCTTACGAATGGAGCTCATATGATGTTTTTTTTTATGCAATGGGCCTCCTTTTCGTGATTCTGAACCGTTCACGTTAAAAGGAGGCTTTTTTATATAAGTGCCCTCCAGCAAAGCTGGAACACGATTAGCCACACAATCCACTCATTTATTTTTCCAAGGACATTCAATCAATGACTACAGACCTTGAGTTTGTTCCCTTCGTGTTAACGGGAAAACAAAAAAAATTTCTCAAAGGACTCGGGCATAGCCTTACACCTGTAATCTGCATCGGAAAGGAAGGAATGACAGACAATGTCCTTAAGGCCACTCAACAGGAACTTTTCGCCAGAGAGCTTATCAAAGTCAAAATTGGAAGCAACAGCACTCTCAGTAAAAATGAAGCAGCTGAAATAATGCCACGGTTTACAGAAAGTACCCTTGTTCAACTTATCGGCAAGACTCTGCTTCTTTACAAGGAGAATCCAGAGATGGAAAAAGGGCAGCGCATCGCCCTGCCCCGCTCATAGCCCCTCATCGCGATCTTCACAATTGGGAGAGATCTGCGACGTCCTTATTTCCCCACAAATATCAGCTCAGAGGCCACATTCTGGGCCGCGACTCTGAGTTGCAGCATGCTGCCACCCCCTACGACACCTCTTGCTGCCGTCATTGCCAGATTCGGATGATTATTGGTGGTACTGAGATGGGCAAGAACCACATGGTGCAATTGATCATGGATAAGCGTTTGTAAAAAGACTGCGGCGTCATCATTGGACAGATGACCATGGTCGGAGCGTACACGCTGCTGCAGAGCAGGTGAGTAGGGTCCTTCCTTCAACATCTGAAGATCATGGTTAAATTCCAGAATTAAACCGTTACAGCCCATCAGCCTTTGTTGCACAAGACCTGAGATTTTTCCAGTATCGGTACAGCAGGCAAGGGTCGTTTTTCCGTCATGAATACAGAAACCCACCGGATCAGCGGCGTCATGGGAGATTGCGAAGGAACGAATCTGCAGTTCCTGGAACTGAATTCTCCCTCCCGTTTCAAATTCTGAATGTTGAAAAAGATGTCCAAGGAGATTTTCTCCAGCCTTCATCGTTTTATAATTACTGTACACAGGAATTTGACAACGTCTTGAAAGCACACCGACACCATGGATATGATCGTGATGTTCATGGGTAACAAAAATAGCATCGAGATCTTCAATGCGGCGGCCTATTGAGTGGAGCCTGGCTCCGATCTCCTTGCCGGAAAATCCAGCATCGACCAGAATCGCGGTGCTTCCCGACTCGATATAGATGCTATTCCCGCGGCTGCCACTCCCAAGAACTGAAAAAAACATCCCTATTTCCCAGTGTGGCCAAATCCGCCACTACCGCGCATGGTGGCATCAAGTTTTTCCACAATCTCTAATTTCGTTCGCACCACCGGCGCCAAAACAAGTTGGGCAATTCGATCCCCGCGATTAATGAGAAAGGGCGCTTTCCCAAGATTAATCAAGGCAATGTGAACCTCTCCCCGATAGTCTGCGTCAATGGTTCCGGGACTGTTGATCACCGTCACACCATGCTTGATCGCCAAACCACTCCGAGGTCGTACCTGCAATTCATATCCGACCGGAATAGCGACCGCAAAGCCTGTGGGAAGCAATACCATCTGACCGGGGTTCAACAACAGAGGTTCTTTGACCGCGGCAGAGACATCCAGACCAGAGGCCTGCGCTGAATAATACCGAGGCAATTCAAGATCATCACTTTGAGCAGGATCTATCCAGCTCAACCTTAAAACCACATTTTCCACTTCCTTCTCCCTGTGCCGTACCTATTTTCTCCAATGGACATTTTCCATCAGCCCTGTTTCTTTAATCCACGCTGCATGGAGATTATCGTTGTATATCAATGACAATAAAAAAGGTCGTTCCATAGAGAAACGACCTTTTTTAACCCCACGAATATCAATAGAAAATGATCTACATTAAGGCCTTTCGACTGAGGCGAATACGTCCCCGGTTGTCAACCTCCAGAACCTTCACTTCTATCACATCACCTTCATTGACCACATCCGTTACCTTTTCAACACGCTTAACATCGAGTTCGGATATATGAACCAGGCCATCTGTTCCCGGCATGATTTCAACAAATGCGCCAAAATCCTTGATGGTCTTGACAATCCCCTTGTAAACGGCTCCCACCTCTACCTCGGCAGTGATCTGTTTCACTCGTTCCACCAGGGCATTGGCATTTTCACTATTATTACAGAACATCTTCACCATGCCGGAGTCATCAACCTCAATTTTGGCGTCGTACTCAGCAGAAAGTTCTTTAATGATTTTCCCACCGGGCCCGATAATATCGCGAATTTTGTCCGGGTTAATCTTGTGCGTGTAATATTTGGGGGCGTGGTCAGACACATTGGCTCGAGACTTGGAGATACTTTTCGCCATTTCCCCGAGAATGTGGATTCGTCCTTCCTTGGCCTGAGCCAGGGCCTTCCCCATTATATCACGATCTACACCATCAATCTTGATGTCCATCTGCAGGGAGGTTACACCATCCTCAGTGCCGACAACCTTGAAATCCATATCCCCAAGATGATCTTCATCACCCAGAATATCAGAAAGGATGATAACCTTGCCACCCTCCTTGATAAGTCCCATGGCAATCCCGGAGACAGGTTTTTTAAGGGGAATTCCTGCATCCATCATGGCCATACTGCCACCGCACACGGTGGCCATGGACGAGGAGCCGTTTGATTCCAGAACCTCTGAAACCACCCGGATAGAGTAAGGGAATTCTTCCTCCGTGGGAAGCACCGCACTCAATCCGCGCATGGCCAGTGTCCCGTGACCGATATCCCGTCGCGAAGGCCCGCGCATTCCCCTCGCCTCACCCACTGAATAGGGAGGAAAGTTGTAGTGCAGCATAAAACGATTGGATTGCTCTCCTTCCAGGGTCTCAACCCGCTGCTGATCGCGCTCGCTTCCCAGGGTGGCTGTTACCAGGGCCTGGGTCTCACCACGGGTAAAAAGGGCCGATCCGTGGGTTCTGGGAAGATATGAAGCTTCGCAGCTGATAGCCCGGACCTCGTTGAAGGCCCGCCCGCCAATCCTCACACCATCTTCAACGATCTTGGCGCGCATTGCTTTCTTTTTGTACATGGATAACAAATTGCTGATCTCTTTGCCCCGCGTACCATCTTCATTTAACTCGCTAACCACTTTGGCTTTCAATTGGTCATAAAACTGACCTCGGTCCATCTTGTCAGCGATGGCAATAACCGCCTGAATTCCCTCTTCGGCAAAACTCTTCACCTTTGCCATCAGAACTTCATCAATCACCGGCGGCTGAACGATTCGCTTAACACGACCATTTGACGAGCGGAGCTGATCCTGAAGGTCGAGGAGGGGCTGAATCTGTTCATGGGCAAAAAAGATCGCGGCCAGCACTTCCTCTTCACTCAGGGCGTCAGCCTTTCCCTCCACCATCACCACGGCTTTTCGACTACATGCAACGATAATGTCGAGGCGGGAGCTCTTCAGCTCGTTCCGGGTGGGATTTAAGATATACTTCCCTTCCACATACCCGACCCGGGCTCCGGCTATGGGGCCATCAAAAGGAATATCTGACAGGGTCAGAGCGCAGGAAGCGCCTATGAGAGCAAGCACATCGGGATCATTCTGCTGATCAGCAGACAGAACCGTGGCAATGACTTGAGTTTCGGAACAGTATCCTTCGGGAAAGAGAGGTCGCAGCGGGCGGTCAATAATCCGACAGGTGAGGACTTCCTGTTCACTGGGACGACCGATCTCTCTCCGAAAATAATTTCCAGGAATCCGGCCCACTGCCGCCATCTTCTCCTGATATTCAATGGTCAATGGCAAAAAACCAAGTTCAGGCTTATTTTCTTTGTCGGCCACGGCTGTCACCAGCACCATGGTTTCACCACACTGGACCACGACAGATCCGGACGCCTGTTTTGCCAGCTTGCCGGTTTCAATGGTGAGGGTCTTGCCACCGATCTCAATTTCTACTTTCTTAACCATACCTTATACCTTCTCCATCTGTGCGAACACAGCCACTTTTTTTGGGTACGCACAGCGCACCCTGCATCCTGGATTTCAACAAAAATACCCTGTGTACTCCAAACACGCATACAAAAAAGCGCGCACTTGTAATGCCAAAAACCTGGAATTAAAAAAGATCACGGGATGTTCCATACCTTGCTCACCCCTGCCATCCTTATTCTGTTATTTTCGTATGCCAAGCTCACCAATAACAGCTTTATACTTATTGACATCTTTGCGTTTCAGATAATCAAGAAGGCTCCGTCGCTGACCAACCAACTTCAATAATCCCTGGCGGGAATGATGGTCTTTGCTGTGAGTTTTGAAGTGCTCGGTAAGATATTTGATCCGGTCAGATAGAAGGGCGATCTGGACCTCTGATGAACCTGTATCGGTGGGATGAACCTTGAATTTCTCTATAATTTCATGTTTCTTTACTGCTGACTGTGCCAAAATGGGGCCTCCTCTTTCTTTATCTAAAGACTTTTTTCTTTCATTAAGGGCTTTTTTCCCTTCCAGGTGAAATATTTCAAAAAACAAAAATATTCCTCTCTACTCTCCTCACGACAATTTCTTGGTGGATCGTTTATTACAACAGATTGCGCAAATCGTCAACAGATAGAGCCTTTGCCAATAAGCGCTGACGTGCGTCGGGCAATAAAAGTTCACCACCAGGGACAGAGTTGTGAAGGGTGAAGCATCCGCTTCGCACCCTTCGCAACTGGACCAGGTGAGCGCCGCACCCAAGGGATCGTCCAATATCATGGGCCAGACTCCGTATATACGTTCCCTTACTGCAAACAATGCGCACCGAAAGCTGGGCGTCGTCTGCGGAAAGATCGTGGCCATTATCCGATCTTTCCAGAGTTTCAATAAATACCGGACGAGGCTCCTTCACGATGCTGATACCTTGGCGGGCATAGTGATAAAGCGGTTTTCCCTGATGCTTCAGTGCCGAATAAATGGGCGGGATCTGAAGCTGTGCCCCGCGAAATGTGACGAGACATTTTTCAATCTCCTCCGCCTTCAAGTCACCAACGGGGCTGCGCTGAACTATGGCTCCCTCATGATCAAAGGTATCGGTTTCAATACCAAGACAGAGGGTTGCCAAATACTCTTTCTGCCCATCCATCATCTTTGAAATCAGGCGCGTAGCCGGCCGGCCCGCACAGATAATCAGCAAGCCGGTGGCAAAAGGATCAAGGGTTCCCGCATGCCCGACTTTTTTTAACCCAAGGGCTCTCTTAACGGCACTGACCATCTTAAAAGAGGTGGGGCCAGCGGGTTTATCGATGACAAAAATCGCCGCCTCAAAAGGATCTTCCATACTTCCCGATTCCCTGGCCAATCCAAGATGACTGGAACTGAGGTCTGCCTTCACCCCAAAGCCTTCTTCAGGGCTTGTAACAACTCTTCCTGGACTTCCGGCACTTTCTTGTCACTCAGACGAAAACCAGCCGCATTGCGATGCCCACCACCACCGAACTCCGCGGCGACTTCAGCGACATCACATTCGCCTTTGGCGCGCAGGCTGACCGTCACCCCGCCGTCTGGTGTTTCTTTCAAAAAAACAGCAACCTTGACCGCGCGCAGTGCCCGGGGATAATTAATAAACCCCTCTGCGTCTTCACGTATTGCCCCGCAGTCAGCAAGCATCTGATTTGTTACCGTGATAAAGGCCAACTGATCCCCTTCGAAGAGTTGCAATGTTGCCAGCACCTGCTCCATGAGACGTAGTCGCTGCAAAGTAAAGTTGTCGTACACGTAGCCGGCAACCTCTTCGGGACGAACCCCGCTTCGAACCAGTTCAGCAGCTATCTGCAAGGTTCGGGGTGTGGTATTTTCATAGCGGAACGATCCGGTATCCGTGGAAATAGCCACGTAGAGATTATACGCGGCAGTGTATGAAGGTTCGACACCCAACTCCATGGCCAACTCATACACCATCTCGCCCGTGGAAGAACGAAGGGAATCAAGCCAGCGATAATCGCCAAAGTGACGATGACCGCGATGGTGGTCAATCACCAGAAAGGGATGCAGACTCAACAGCTCCCTTTTTTCTCGTCCCAGTCGATCACAATCACCACAATCCATTGAAATAGCAGCTATATTCCCATTGGCTTCCGTAACAAAGGCCTGCAAGGCGACGAGATCTGTCTGGCCGAGATGACAGCTGGGGAGAAATTCAAAAAGATGCGACACCGGCTCTTCCAGGTAGCGAAACACCTTTTTCCCCATGCATTCAAGGATATCGGCCAAGGCAAACAACGATCCCAGGGCATCTCCATCGGGATGGAGGTGGGTCATAAGCACAAAGTTATCAACGGACCGAATAATTCTGCTGATCTCTTCAGGAACCACTTTCATCTTGTCCCTCCCTTTCCCTGGCAATCTCCTGAAGCAGCCTTTCTATCTCTCCCACCTTCTCCATCTGGTGATCATAGACAAAATGAAGCTCCGGCGTGTAGCGCATATTCAACACCCTGGCAAGGGCGCTCCGCATAAATCCTTTGGCCCTCTGCAATCCCTCTTCTGCATCCGCCTGTCTCTTCGTGTCTCCGGGAACCGTAAAAAAAACCCGCGCATATTGCAGATCATCGGCCAACTCCACCCGGGAAACAGCAACTTCAGCGAGTTTCGGGTCCTCCACCTTGAGCAGCAGGAGCATGGAAAGTTCATTCCGGATGGCTTCAGCCACCCGTACCGAGCGTTTTGTCTCTGCCCTTGCCCCCAGGCCGATGGATTTTAATGTCTCTTTAGGATTGCGCATGATACCTACGAAAAGCCTTATCGGGATTGTGATGATCGCGCCAGGGCAGCCATATGATCCAGGAACCAGGCTGCCTTTCCGACACAGATCTAACTTTCCAGGCTTGCCTCCACTTCATTGAGGACAAAGGCCTCGAGCGTATCACCCTCTAAGAGATCATTAAAATTATCGATCCCGATGCCACATTCATAGCCGGCGAGGACCTCTTTGACATCGTCCTTGATCCTTCGCAGCGACCCGATCTTTCCGGTAAACATCACCACCCCGGCGCGAATAACCCGCACCGAGGATTTCCGGGTAATCTTTCCATCCGTGACCTGACATCCGGCAATGGTCCCAACCTTGGGAACATGAAAGAGCTGCCGCACCTCCGCGTTTCCAATAACTTCCTCGACAAAGGTGGGTTCCAGCATCCCCACCATGGCCTTCCTGATATCATCCAGGGCGTGATAGATAACGTCATAAGAGCGAACATCCACATGCTCCCGGACACTCAGCTCCTTCACCTTGGTGGTCGGCCGGACATTAAAACCGATGATAATGGCATCAGAGGCAGAGGCCAGCAGAATATCCGATTCGGTAATGGTTCCCGTTCCTTCGTGCAGAATACGCACCTTCACCGTATCGGTGGAAAGTTTCTCGGCGGCGGAACAGAAGGCCTCAAGGGTTCCCTGCACATCCGCACGCAGGACAACCCGTAACTCCTGAATCTCGGTTTCGCTGATCTTCTCGAACAACCTGTCGAGAGACACCTTGGAACCGGCGGCAAGTTCAAGTTCACGGGCCCTCAGAATACGGGCCTGACTTACACTTCTGGCCATCTTTTCGTCGGTGACCACGATAAACTCATCACCGGCCTGGGGAACCCCGGTCAGCCCCTGCACCTCCACGGGAATGGCAGGCCCTGCCGACTCCACCGGTTTATTCTTGTCATTTATCAGGGCGCGAACCTTGCCGCTATATTGACCCACCACAAAATAATCGCCTGTCCTCAATGTTCCTTCCTGGACCAGGATGGTGGCCACCGGGCCCCGCCCCTTGTCAAGCTTGGCTTCAACCACCCGTCCCCTCGCCTTTCTGGTGGCATCAGCCTTCAGCTCGAGGATTTCTGCCTGGAGCTGAATGCTCTCCAAAAGGGTGTCTATTCCGATATGTTTTTTGGCCGAGGTCTCGCAGTACATGGTCTGTCCGCCCCACTCTTCCGGTGCAAGGCCAAAATCAGACAACTCACGCTTGACCCGATCCGGGTCGGCATTGTCCTTGTCGATTTTGTTCACCGCCACCAGTATGGGAACCCCCGCCGCCTGCGCGTGCCGGATTGCTTCACGGGTCTGATCCATGACCCCGTCATCGGCGGCAACCACCAGCACCACCAGGTCGGTGATCTGAGCCCCGCGGGATCGCATCTCGGTGAAGGCCGCATGCCCGGGGGTATCGACAAAGGTCACATCGCCGGCGCTGGAGGTCACATGATACGCGCCAATGTGCTGGGTGATCCCGCCTGCCTCGCCGTCAGCCACATCCGTCTTTCTGATGGCGTCAAGGATCGAGGTCTTGCCATGATCAACATGCCCCATAACCGTCACCACAGGCGAACGGGGCAGCAGTTCACCACCGCCCTCCAGTTCATTGAGCTGCTGCACTCCAATCTCTTCGGTGATCCCCTGTTCTACCTCATACCCGAAATCGGCCCCGATCAGGGTCGCAGTATCAACATCAAGGGCCTGATTGAGGGTGGCCATCACCCCGAATCCCATCAGCTTGGCAATGATCTCGTTGGACTTGACGCCCATCCGGTGCGCAAGGTCGGCCACACTGATGGTCTCCATAACCTTTATCCGCTTCTTGATTGCCTTCATCTCAACAGCGGGTTGGATCACCTTGCGCTCAACCCGCCCGCGGGATCTTTTTCCCCGCTTGCCGGACACACTGCTGAACTCGTCACCGAAGCGGGTAACCTGAACCTTTCCCCTTCCCTTCTGGCCGAACTTGTCCGCCTTCCAGGCACCCCCCTTCTTCTGGTCAGCATCATCGGTTTCACCATCGCGTTTCCCTTTCTTCTTGCCCTTACTTGCATCGGTGACAGGTGCCACGATGGCAGCAGGCTTGGAGGGCGGGGATGAGGGACGAGTTGTCCCTCCGGCAGCTGGCCGTTCCGCTGACCGCTCAGTCCTTTTCCGAGGTTTTTCTACAGCCTGGGTTTTTTCCTCCACCGGCATCACAATACTTCCGACGACACGGGCCAGGCCTTTCCGGACCGCCTGGTCACGGTCTTCCGGCACCGCCTGTTTTTTCTCTGCCCTGAAAGGAACCGATCTCACTTCCTGGCGCAGTTCTTTATTCTGTTCCTTAAAATCCACCACCACTGGAGCGACAGGTTCTCGCGGACCTTCTTCTTCCCCTTCCGGGGCAGCTTTCATATCTTCCTGAGGCTCCTGAGAACGCTGAGTCTCTGGTTCAACATGCGGCTGTTCGGACACAGCAACGGCAACAGTTTTTTCCGGCACCGTCTCGGCCTCGACCGCGACCTCGGCCACTGCCTCAGCCACCGGCTCAATGACTGGACGACGCCGGATTACCGTGGTCCGCCGAGGTGGGGCTGCGGGCTCTTCTGCGACGACCTTCTTGCGGGCAGGTTCAACCTTCAAATTCTGCAACACTGTCTTCCGGATTTTCTCGGCTATGTCGTCTTCAACTGTTGAACTGGGTCCCTTGATATCATACCCGTTTTCCAGTAGTTTCTCGGTCAGCATTTTGCTGCTCATGCCGGCCTCTTTTGCCAACTCATAAATCCTTACCTTACTCATTCCTTACTCCCGTCTATCCTTGCTCCAGCGCTTTTCATCTCTTTCATCTCTTTCAACTCTTCAAGGCCAAAGAAACATTTTTTACCTTCAGGGCTTTTTCCCATCTCTTGTGCTGGCTCAAAAAAACCGCCAGACATTTCCCGTTCTGACAACAATAAGCCCCTCTCCCCGTTTTATTCTGACGTAAATCCGGAACCGGACGGTCATTCTCCAGAACAAAACGATTGAATGTTTTTTTTACAGCCTTTGTTCTGCAAACACAACAGGTGCGCACAGGTTCGGCACAGGACTTATTCCTGCGAACCAGGCTCATCACGTTCTTCACTCACCGGAGCTTCAGACGCATCCAGTGGCGCTGTTTCTGCCGCTTCAGTTTCCTCTGCAAGGACATCAACTGCCTGTTCTTCCATCACGGGCTCCGGGCCAACCTTTTTTCTCTCAATGGGAGCATCCGGGTCCAGTCCCAGGCTTTTCCTTGCCGCCTGAATAAGATACACCGCCTGTTCCTCACCAATGGCCCGCAATACCGTCAAGTCCTCAATGGCCGCCTCTGCGAGAATGGCCGTTGACAGAATATTTCTGGAAAACAGCTGATCGGCCAGGGCCTCTTCAATGCCACTTAACGCCAGCAGGGACTGATAGCCGGGATCTTCGAGATTTGCGTAGCGCTGCTCGCTTTTCACATCAATACGCCAGCCAAGAAGTTTGGCGGCAAGCCGGACATTCTGACCTTGACGGCCAATGGCCAGGGACAACTGATCATTGGGGACAATCACGAGCAGCGATTTCGCCTCTTCATCCACCATTACCATGCTGACCTGGGCTGGAGCCAGGGCGTTATAGGCGTATTTTGCCGGATCAGGACTCCAGGGCACGATATCCACCCGTTCCCCCTGCAACTCCTGCACCACATTCTGTACCCGCGACCCCTTCATCCCCACACAGGCACCCACCGGATCGACGTCAGACTCCGTGGAACTGACCGCGATCTTGGCCCGAAACCCCGGATCACGGCTCACTCCCATAATCTTGACAATCCCTTCAGCGATCTCTGGAACTTCCAGCTCAAAGAGTTTGGCCAGAAAGGCGTCGTGGGTTCTGGAGAGCAACAGCTGGGCGTCCTTAGTCCCCCTTCTGACATCCACCAGATAGGCCCTGACCCGATCGCCCTGCTTGAAGGATCTTTTCGGTATCTGCTGATCCTTGGGGAGTATGGCATCGGTCCGACCGAGATTGACGATCATGTTGCCCCGCTCAAAACGCTGGACAATGCCGCTGACCACCTCGCCGATGCGATCCTGAAACATATCGAAAATGACATCACGCTCGGCATCCTTCATCTTGTGGATGATCACCTGCTTTGCTGACTGGGCGGCAATTCTGCCAAGATCGGCAATATTATCCATTTTCTCGCCAAGCTCGTCATCCAGCTGGACATCGGGATCAAGCAACTGGGCAGCGGCAAAATCAATCTCCGTCTGTTCGTCCATGACCTCTTCAACAACCGTGCGAAACTGGAAGACCTCGACCTCACCATACTCTTCATTATAGCGAACCTCAATTTCACGTCTGCTGCCCAGTTTTTTTCTGGCAGCCGATTGCACGGCCTCTTCTATGGCCTCAATCAGCAACTTTCTGTCAAACCCTCGATCTCTACTGATCTGGTCAATTATACGCTTTAAATCAGATAGCATTCTTCTTCCCCATCGTTATGACATATAAACTTGTTTGCAATGGAACAAGTTCAAACAGCAAGGGCCACCCCCATGGGTACCCCACATTTTTATTCAAAAACCATCCATACCCGGCATGACCCCATATTTGGCCACACCCTTTCCTGACACCGCCCTATAACGACAACCGGGCCTTCCGAATCTGATTCCAGGCAACCTGACAGCGTTCCCCCTCCTCCAGATCAAGCTCCATGGTCTCACCTTCAACCTGGTGGAGAATCCCGATCAGGATCCGCTGGCCGACAACATCTTCCCGCAGCTTGACCTTGACTTTCTTGCCGATATTCCGTTGACAATCATCGAGGTTGCGGAGCACCCGTTCAAGTCCAGGGGAGGACACCTCTAAATGATAGGCCTGGGCAATGAGATCCTCCACATCAAGGTAATCGCTCACCTCACGACTGACCCGGCCACAAGTATCAAGGGTGACCCCTTCCTTGCCGTCAATAAACAGGCGCAGCACCCAGCCATGCCCCTCAAGACGAAACTGGACTTCCACCAGTTCCAGTCCCATGGACGGCAACAAGGTCTCCGCAAACGCCTGGACCTTTGCAACAACAGGCTCACTCATTTCCGCATTTTTACACAAAAGAAATCATGAAAAAAGAGCACCATCACAACACTGGCACGGAGCAAAAACTCCTTTATGGTGCCCTGAATATCCGAGCAAAAAACAGTATCTTACTGGAACTACTTGGTTATTTCACATTCAACTGAAATGGAAATAAAAAAAGTGGGCAAGCCCACTTTTAACGCCACCTGCATCATGCACGATACAAATGATATAACCCGGGAACAACCACCGCACAATCCAGCCACCTACCCCTGGAATGCCTGGAGCGGGCAACGAGATTCGAACTCGCGACCCCAAGCTTGGGAAGCTTGTGCTCTACCAACTGAGCTACACCCGCCCATACCCTGATACAACGTTCCATATAAAACATAGAAAGAACCTCTTGTCAAGATAGATGAAGAAAGACTGCATCGTGCCACCCATTCAAACTCGAAACACCATTCAGGCCAAGCATCACCCAGACCGTCAACACGAATAAAATTGACAAACACGGTACAGCCATATAGAAGAGGAACTATTTTCATCCATTTTTTCCACCAACCTTGTTCTTTTGTGTGTCGGTATCCCCATGGCACGACCACGGCACAATCTCCAGGTTGGTCTGAAATGAACAGGCTCAATTTTCAAGAACGGTTCCCCTTCCTCAAGGGCGAACCGTTTCTCCTCCATGACCTTGACGCAACAGGAAACAATGCCCGACAAATCACTTATTATTGCAGAAAAACCCAGTGTGGCGGCGGATCTGGTTCGCGCCCTGCCAGGCAAGTTTGAAAAAAGCAAGACCCATTATGAAAGTGACCGGTACATTGTCTCCTATGCCATCGGCCATCTGGTCTCCATCGAATTTCCAGAAGAGATTGACCCCAAATACAAGGCCTGGAAGCTGGAAAACCTGCCCATCCTGCCCGATGAATTTCCCCTCAAAGGTCTGGACGGCACCAAAACCCAGCTCAACGCCCTGCAGCAGCTCATCCGCCGCAAGGATGTCGTGGAACTTATCAATGCCTGTGATGCCGGCCGGGAAGGGGAGCTGATCTTCAAATACATCCTGCGCTACGTCTGGAATCAGTCCGTGGCCAAAAAAAGCTGCAAGCGCCTGTGGCTGCAATCCATGACCAAGGAGGCCATCAAGGAGGCCTTTGCCCATCTTCGCGAAAACAGCGAGATGCTGCCCCTGGAAGACGCGGCCCTGTGCCGCTCCGAATCGGACTGGCTGATCGGGATCAACGCCACCCGGGCTCTCACCGGTTTCAATTCGCGCAAGGGCGGGTTTTTCCTCACCCCCTGCGGACGGGTGCAGACCCCCACCCTTTCCCTCATCGTCAAGCGGGAACGGGCCCGGCTGGGGTTTCTGCCCCGCACCTACTTCAACCTGCTCGCCACCTTCAGCGTCAACAAAGGGTCCTATGTCGGCAAATGGATCGACCCCAAATTCACCAGAGACGACAAAGACAGCCATGCCAAGGCCGACCGGATATGGGATGAAGAGCAGGCCAATCACATCCAGGCCCGATGCAGCGGTCAACCGGCTGATGTCGAGGAGACCAGTAAAAAGACCAGCGAGCGCTCCCCCCAGCTTTATGATCTTACCTCTCTCCAGCGTGAGGCCAATAACCGCTTTGGCTTCTCCGCCAAAAATACCCTGGGATTGGCCCAAGCCCTGTACGAGCGACACAAGGTGCTGACCTATCCCCGAACGGACAGCCGCCACCTCCCCGAGGATTACCTGAAAATCGTCAAGGAGACGGTGGCTGCCCAGGGTGGCTGGGACTTCGGCAAATATGCGGCCATGGCCCTGGAGAAGAAATACATCAAGTCAGAGAAGCTGATCTTTAACAATGCCAAGATCTCCGACCATCACGCCATCATCCCCACCACCATCCTGCCTAGGAACCTCACCGAGCCTGAGTTGAAGATCTATACCATGGTTGTGCAGCGTTTTCTTGCCGTTTTTTTTCCGCCGGCCCGATATCTGAACACCCGCCGCCTCTCAACGGTGGCCGCTGAAACCTTCCTCACCGAAGGCAAGATCCTCACAGATCCAGGCTGGAAGGCCATCTATGGCAATGAAGTGCTCCCGGAAGGTGATCCGGGTTCAGGTGCCAACGCGGCACTCGCCGCCATCCCCAAGGGGGCCGCAGTCACCTGCAGCGCAATCAGCAAGGAGAGGTGGGAGACAAAACCCCCGGCCCGGTTTAACGAGGCCACCCTGCTCTCGGCCATGGAAAATTCCGACAAACTGGTGGAGGATGACGAGCTGGCTGAGGCGATGAAGGAGCGGGGACTGGGCACACCGGCCACCCGGGCGGCCATCATCGAAAAGCTGCTCAAGGAGAAATATCTGGTCCGGGAGGGCAAGGAGCTTGCTCCCACCGGCAAGGCCTTCGAACTGCTTGCCCTCCTTGAAGCGATGAATATTGAACTCCTCGCCTCCCCTGAGATGACCGGGGAATGGGAGCACAAACTCAATCAGATTCTCCATGGCAAGTTTACCCGGCAGCAGTTCATGGCCGAGATCCGGGAGACAACGGCACGTATCATCTCCCAGGTCCGCAATTTTGAGCAGACCGAGGTCAAGCTCGAGGCCCCCTTCAGTCCGGTGGGCGATGTCCGTTTTTATGTCAGCCCCACCGCCTTTGTCTCGGAAGATGGCAAGATATCCCTGCGCAAGATCATGGGCGGCCGGATGATGAGTGAGGCTGAGATTGTGGAGCTGCTTCAGGGAAAAACCATCGGCCCCTTCAATGATTTCCGGAGCAAGCAGGGCAAACCCTTCACCGCCTCCCTCAGGTTGCAGGAGAAGAAGATCGAGTTTCTGTTCACCGACAGCACCGACAACCTTGATACCGAGGCCATCAGGGCCACTCCCGTTCTTGGCAGCTCACCGGTGGATGGAACCCCGGTGCATGCCACACCCGTTGCCTACATGTCCTCGTCGGCAATGGAAGGAGACAAGAAAAACGGCCTCCAGATCGGCAGGATTATTCTCAATAAAGTCATAGAGCCCCGGCATATCCAACAGCTTCTCAGCGAAGGCAGAACCGAGTTGATCTCGGGCTTTATCTCCAAGAAAAAACGTCCCTTTGACGCATTTCTTCTCCTGGACAAAAAAGGAAAGATCAGCTTTGAATTTCCACCACGAATAAAAAAAGAAAAAAAGGTATAATACATATCCAGATTCTGACCCGGACCAAATGAAGAGACCGATACCGGTCAGGGCTCAACCCAACAATACTGGCTCTTATCAAAGAATCCTCCGTAGAGGCACACCATTTATGCAACGACTGAAGACTGAGTATCAAGACAAGACCGGACTGGAACTGGCACAGATTTGCGCCCAGGCAGCCATTGACGCCAAGGCCGAAGAGCTGGTCATCCTTGACGTGAAAGGGATTTCCTCATTTACCGATTATTTTGTGATCATGAACGGCAGATCCACCCGCCATGTGCAGGGTCTGGCGGAGGCCATTGGCAAGGAGATGCATGCAAAACGGGCAAATGTAGCCAACGCCGAGGGACTTGAGGAGGGCATGTGGGTTCTTCTTGACTTTGATGACGTAGTCGTTCATATTTTCTACCATGAACAGAGGAAGTTTTACGATCTGGAAAGTCTCTGGCACGACGCCAGACCAGTACGTATTGAGAACCTGTGATCCTCTTCAGGGCACCATTAAAAACTCAACCAGGAAGAACATTTGTGCACAGGTCGGGGCGAATAAAGATCTTACCGCAGGCACAGAACCACCCCCTGCCATTTTTTATAAGCCCAGCACAGAGGCAGCACAACAGATACCCCGGAAAGATTTCCTAACCCCGATGAACGGGATAGGTGCCTTTCGTCGATTCTATTCTTGCAAAAAAACAAGAATAGAATCTGTAAGGCACTCAAAGCAACAACAACCCATCCCCACGGGAAGTTCCTTCCCGAACACAAACCATTATGCAATACATAAGCACCCGGGGCGGCATCAGCCCCATTTCATTTACCGAGGCGGTGATGATGGGCCTGGCGGAAGACGGCGGCCTGCTGCTGCCCCGCACCATCCCCCGTATCGGCAGTGAGACCTTTGCCTCCTGGCAGGGACTTTCCTATCCCGAACTGGCCTTTGAGGTCATGTCACGCTTCATTGATGACATCCCCAACAGTGACCTGCGCGAGCTGATCAATCGTTCCTACGCCACCTTTGATCATCCGGAGGTCACCCCCCTCATCCACCACGGCAATCTCCATATCCTTGAACTGTTTCATGGGCCGACCTTTGCCTTCAAGGATGTGGCTCTGCAATTCCTGGGGAATCTCTTTGAGTATCTGCTCAAGAAAAACGACACGGTCATGAACATCATCGGCGCCACCTCGGGGGATACCGGCAGCGCTGCCATCTATGGAGTTCGGGGCAAGGAGAAGATCAACATCTTTATTCTCCATCCGCACCAGCGGGTCAGCCCCATCCAGGAACTGCAGATGACCACGGTCACCGATGCCAATGTGTTCAATATCGCCATCGGGGGCACCTTTGACGACGGGCAGGCCATTGTCAAGGCCATCTTCAACGATATCGACTTCAAAAAACAGTACAGCCTGGGGGCGATCAACTCCATCAACTGGGCGCGGATCCTGGCCCAGGTGGTCTATTACATCCACAGCTGTCTGCACATCCAAAGGCACGAGCATGACAAGGCCATGGATTTTGCGGTGCCCACCGGCAATTTCGGCGACATCTTCGCCGGATACATCGCCAAGCGGATGCTGCCCGAAGGCACCATTCGCAAGCTGCTGCTGGCAAGCAACACCAATGACATCCTCACCCGCCTTGTCGCCCGCGGCGATTACTCCCTGGGCACGGTGGTGGCCACCTCCAGTCCCTCCATGGATATCCAGGCCGCCTCCAACTTCGAGCGCTATCTCTATTACCTCCTCGATGAAAATCCGACACGGACCCAAGAGGCCATGAACCAGTTTGCGGAAACGGGCAGGCTTGATCTGGCAAGCTCATGCGATCAGATCAAGCGCGACTTTATCGCCACCTCCGCCTCCGAATACGAGGTTCTTTCCACCATCCAGGCCTTCTACAAAAAACACGGCTATATCCTTGATCCTCACACCGCGGTGGGAGTGCATGCCGCCCTTATCCACCAGCGGGAAGGGATTCCCGTCGTCTGCCTGTCCACCGCCCATCCGGCAAAATTCGGCGAAACCGTGGAAAAGGCCATCGGCATTCCTCCCCGGATGCCGCCTGCCCTGGCGGCCCTTGCCGGCAAACAGATTCGCTGCGAACTGATGGAGGCGGACCGCAAACTCATTCAGGACTTTATCCGCCGACACGGACTGCAGGGCTGATCACGTCAATAAAAAAGGCAGGCTGGAATGGGTGAACCATTCCAGCCTGCCTGGTATCCGCTTAAAACCCTTGATCGTTA
>JACDZJ010000288.1_pt1 | contig 17714 bp, 10 predicted proteins | sample 7365721 | NCBI WGS metagenome assembly JACDZJ01 (sample SAMN15143480, study PRJNA637477) | pond metagenome | biome: freshwater wetland ecosystem [ENVO:00000243]; feature: pond [ENVO:00000033]; material: pond water [ENVO:00002228]; isolation source: pond water containing pink berries ... | reverse complement strand
TTCGACCTGAAGCGCGGGGAGGGGCCGGTCTACTCTCCCGGACCGACGACCGTGCCGATCGCGCGGTGGCCGGGTGTATGACCAAGGCCCGGCTGGCGATGGCCTCAGGGTCGTAGGGGTGACGAAGGAACCCCCAACGATCTGCGTCCGTGGATGTTGGGGTTCGTTCCTTACCCCAACCTACCGTGCTCACAATATTATCCTGATTTCTCTTGCTTTGTGTCTCTGTGCCTTTGTGAGATGATTTCTTTTCTTTCTTCCGTGTTTCCGTGAGAGGCTCTGTTCACCCGAGTTGGCCGTTGATGGTTCTGGTGATGCCGTCTTTCATCAAGGCTTCACCGAAGTTCAGGAGATAGCCGAGCTTCATCCCGGTCAGGCGCAGGTAGGTGAGCAATTGTTTCTTGTGCGCATTCGTGACGCACTCGATGGATTTCAATTCCAGAATGACCTTGCGGGCGACGATCAAATTCATTTCAGTTATCTCACAGAGACGCGGAAATGTGCTGGAAAAAAGAAAGAGATGCTCTCACAAAGGCACAAAGACACGAAGAAGAAAACAAATAAAAGTAAAGAAAAAAGCCATGACCGTATTCTCTTCTTTGTGCCTTTGTGTCTTTGTGAGAGGACTTCTTCTCTTTCTTCCGTGTCGCCGCGAGGAGATCTCAGGGCTCATTGTGGCCGCTGGTGGCGCATGCGGCTGGCGATGGCATAAGGGCCGTAGGGGTGACGAAGGGACCCCCAACGATCTGCGTCCGGGGATGTTGGGGTTCGTTCCTCACCCCAACCTGCCGTGCTTGGCCGCTAACCGGCGCCTTCCGCATCGAGCACCGTCTCACTCCAATCGAATGACAAATCGGCCAGCGGCTCTTGGATCAGGGCGCCCTGCACATAATTTGCGCCGCTCGCCCAGATACCCGCGTCGGGTCGTCGACGCCGCCGACGATCACCTCAGCCCCGGTCTGGTGCAGGCGCGTGATCAGCCGCAGCAACGCGTCAGGTGCGGATTGGTGGAGCGTGGCGGTCGCGATCTTGACCAGCGGCGGGTGGAGTTCGATGACCAGATCCCTGGCCGCCGCCGTCAGATCCACATCCAGCAGGCACACCTTGATCCCGAGCTTGTGCAGCATCCGCAACAGGATGGCGGCTTCATCGGGACGCCGTAGCAAATCGGCGAGCCAGACCTCGATGATCGGGCGCTGCTGTGTCAGTCCGGCGGCGACCAACTGGTTGCGAAACCAAAGTACCCAGCCGTCGCTGGCCAGGGTATCGAGGTGCTGCGGGATCAGGAGCCGCAGGTCCGGCTGGGTCGGCGCCTGGACGGCACAGGCCGCGAGCGCCCGCAGCAGCAGCCATCGGTCGATGTCGCACAGCCGCCCGCCGCGCCCCGCAACGGCCAGATAGTCCGCGTCCGGGATCAACTCGGCATCGCGCTCGAGCAGCCGCAGGCGCACCTCCATCAGGTGCCGGCTTGGTGACTGCACGGCGACGATCGGCTGGTAAAACAGCCGAAAACCGCCGTCCGCATCCAGGCCCGTCAGCGCGCGATCGATGAGCGCCCCGATCCGCTGTTCATGCAGCGAATCTCCCGGCCCAGGTACGAACGGCCGATAGAGGACCACCCGGTCACCACCCTCGCCCTGGGCCTGCGCACACGCCTTTTCGGCCCGCGAGATCACCGTGATGGCGTCACCCGCGGCCGGATGAAAGAGCCCGATGCCGATGCTGATCCGCACGGTCAGTGACTGGCCGCCGACTCGCAGAGGCGCCGCGGCAACCGCCGCGCGCAACCCGTCCGCGGCGGCCAGCAGGGCATCCGCCCCGTGGCGGCGCAACAGCAGGGCATGACGATGGTGGTCCAGGCGCACCGCCAGCTCGCCCGGCTCCAGTCGCGCCGGAATCATCTCCGCGAGGCGCGCCCGGACCAGTTCGGCCCCGCCGGTGCCGATCCGCTCATCGATGCTGCTCGCCCCGTCGAGCGCAACCAGCAGCAGGCCGTTGCCGGCCTCGCCGATGCCCGGCTCGGCGATGGCGCGTTCCAGACAACTCACGAAATAATGGCGCGACGTCAGCCCGGTGATCGGGTCCAGGTGTTCGGCCAGCCGCCGCCGGCCGCGGACCGCGCGCATCGTATCCAGCCGCTGGGTGACGGCCTTGATCAGGAGGTCGGGGCGAATCGGCTTGGCGATGAAGGCATCGCCGCCCATGCTGAGCGCGTCGCTCTGCCGCACCGGATCCCGCTCGCTGGACAAAAAGAGGATAGGGACGGACGCGAAGGCGTCGTGCTCGCGGATGATGGCGGTCAGCTCGGCCCCGTTCGCTCCCGGCATATTGAGGTCCATCAGGATCAGTTCGGGCTGGAAGTCCTCGATCACCGCCAACGCCCGCAACGCGTCACCCTGGGTGCGTACCGTATACCCGGCGCCACTGAGGATGCGCTCGACCACCAGTGCTTGCATGGGGTCGTCCTCCACCACCAACACGCGGCCCACGGCCGCCGCGTGCGGACTGCAGAGCGCGCGCAGCCGCTCCACCAGTTCACGACTCGCCACCGGCGCGATGAAGAACGCGGCGGCCCCGGCACGCAGCGCCTGAAGCCGCACGACGATGTCCTTCGTGTGGGCGATGACCACCAGATTGCGGATCGGCGCCCCGTCCCCCGCCAGTTCCGCGATGAACGACTGGACCGTCTGGTCGGGCGCGAGCAAGGCGCTGTCCAGGATCAGCGCTGTCCCATCGCGCACGCGGTACTGGGTGCGCAGCGCATCGAGGTCGGAACAGGCCGTCAGCCGCAGGCCCTGGTCATCGAGCAAGGGACGGATGCGATGCGGCAGCCCGGCATCCGACCCGACGTAGAAGATCGTTTGCGTGGTCTGTTCAGTGTCGCCGGGCTGATCTTGCATGGCCTCCTCCTGGCCGTCCGCTCGATTCACTGCAGAACCATGGACGACGCGTTCTGATTGTTCCCGTCAGGGGTTTCCCCGCGTGCCCACGCCCCTGTGCGCGGCACGCGACGGGCGTCTCATCGGCGACGTACAACCCTTGCCCCTGGCGCGCATCGGGGTTACCTTGGTCGGCGAAGGCAGTGCCCGACTGCTCGCTGATCAGGCGCCGCATGCACGGCCGGCGTTCGACCGCTTTGAACGCGTCTGCCTGAGCGTGAATTTCCGATCAGCCCACCACAGGATATAGCCTTTTTCGGTCTGCGTTTTTTGGTTCCAGTTCCGCTTTCGGGCATGAGGACTGCGGAGCACCGCAAACGCACACCGGAGGATGCCCCGCCGGCCTATCGCCCCGAGTGAACCGACATGACGCCTGCCCACCTCCCGGAGTCTGCGCTCGACGACCTGGCCGATCTGGACCTGGAACATTGGACCGCGCGTTATGCCGAATCCGCCGCGGCTGCCCGGACGGCCCTGCGCCCCTTCGTGCTGGTGCGGGTCGGCGGCGAGCGCTTCGCCGTCGCCCTGGATGACCTCGACGAGGTCGCCTGTGTGACGACCGGCATCGCCCTGCCCCATGTGAACCCCCTGATCCTGGGGCTCGCCAATATCCGCGGCGAGTTGCTGCCCCTGCTCGACACCGCGGCCATCCTCGGCGTCGCCGCCGGTTACCGGCTGGGCACCGCCAACCGGACCCTGGTCGTGCGCGACCGGCGGGGCCGCCGGGCCGGTCTGCCGGTGGATGGAGTGGAATCGGTGGAGGAACTGGACCCGGATCTCTTCCAGACCATGACCAGCGGCGAATCCACGGATCTGGTCTGGCGCGACGGCCTGGCCGAGCATCGCGGACGCGCCCTCTCCCGGCTCGATCTCACCCCCTTACGCGCGGGCAGCTTCAGCCACTTCTAGGCGTTTGCCGAACGATCAATTTACACGATTTGATAGAAATCGCCTTACCCCTTTGTCCGCCGGGGACTCTGTGGCACAGTAAGGAGTCATTTACAATTGGCCTGGTCGCCCGGTCTGCTCGACCTCGATGGCGGCCAGGGGCAGGACGCGACCAACTCAAGGCCAACCAAATAGCGATTGCCAAGGCAAGCACCATGAGCGCCGACCATCAGCACGACACCCGCGCGGATCTGAACCGTGATCAGGGACATGACGAACCGCGCCACGAGGGACGCACCGGTGAATTCGTCGTCCCGGAACCCGACGGGGTGCAAAGCGGGGTGCCGTTCGGCGACCTGGCCGGAACCGTACCGGCCCACTATGCGGGCGGCGCGGGGCACGGCCGCCGTGAGCCGGACGTGGGCCGGGGGCGCGGCGGGGGCAGTGCGGGGACCGGCGGCAGCAGCGGGCGGGCCGTGCTGCGCGGCATGAGCCTGAAACGCAAGCTCAATCTCTCACTCGGACTCCTGACCCTGGTGATCCTCCTGCTGGGGTTGGTCGCGGTCCGCACCATCGACGGGATCAGCTCCGACGGCATTCCGGAACTGGGCCATCATGCCGATCTGGCGCGGGTCAGCGAGGCGATCAAGGGCGCCGTCTTTCGCATGAACCTGGCTCAGGCGGATTATCTGCTGCTCGACGACGAGGGGGCGCGCGATGAAGTCATGCGCCTGGCCACCCGGGTGCGCGAGGAGATTGCCGGGCTCAAGCCGCTGGCCGCGCTGATCGAATCCACCACCGGCACCGACGTAACCGCCCAGCAGGCCGCGCTCGGCACGGCACTGGACCGCTTTGAAGCGCGCTTCACGGCCCAGGTCAAGTCCGTTGCCGCCCTGCGTCAAGGCCAGACCGAGCGCGCCGCGGCCCTGGCGGCGAGCGAGCAGGCCCTGGCTGAACGCCTGGATGCCGTGATCGACCAGGCCCGGACCTTGGCCGCGGCGGCCTGGGGATCGGGCACCGGCCCGCACGCGCCGACCGAGAGCGGCGGGCGGTTGGAACTGGCGCGCGCCCTGGACCGTTTCACGATCGACCTGCTGCAAGAGCGGGTGGCACTCCAGATCTTTTTCGACTCCCATGACCCGCTGCTCCAGGACAGCGCCCGCACGGCGGCCGCGGAACTCGCCGCCCGGCTCGATCAGGTCCGCCCGGCGGCCCAGACCGCGGGCCTGGACGACCCCCTGGCGCAGTTGCGTAAAGCCTTGGCCGGCTACACCGCCCAATGGCGGGAGACCGGCGCCCGGCTCACCGGCAACGACAGCGCGGGGCAGGATGTGGCCGCGCGGATCAAGACGGAACGCGAAACCCTGACCGGGGCGACCGAAAGCATCGTCGCCCTGGCGGAGGAACTCACGGCCTCGGCCTGGCGCGATATCGACGCAGAGAGCGCGGGCCTGCGGGTCACCGGGCAAGCCGCCCTCTGGCTGGTCGGCGGGGCCGCGGGGGTCGGGCTGGCGGTGGGCATCCTGGTGCTGCTCACGGTGCCGCGGCCCATCGTGGCCGCCATCGAGGCGCTGATGGCCGGTTCGCACCAGATCGCCCGCGGCAACCTGAGCGATGCGGTCGAAGTGACCAGCCGCGACGAACTGGGTGCCTTGGCGGACTCCTTCAATCAAATGCGCGAGAACCTGCTCGCCCTGGTGCAGCGCATCCAGCGGGCCAGCCTGCAGCTCTCATCGTCGATCAACGAAATTCAGGCGGCGGCCACCGAGCAGGCGGCCTCCTCCGCCGAACAGGCCAGCGCGGTCAATGAACTTTCCGCGTCGCTGAATGAGATGTCCCAAAGTGCCGCCACCCTGGTCGCCTCCTCCGAGACCGTCGGCCGCAACGTCAATGAAATCGCCGGGATCGTCACCGACAGTAACCACAAGTCCACCCAAATGATGGCCTCGATGGATGCCATCGGCACCTCCACCCGGCAGACCGCCGAGCGGATCAAGGCCCTGAACGACAAGATGGACGATATCAACGAGGCGGTCTCCACCATCTCGATGGTGGCCGACCAGACCACGCTCCTGTCGCTGAATGCCTCCATCGAGGCCAACAAGGCCGGCGAGATGGGCAAGGGCTTTTCAGTCGTCGCCCAGGAAATCCGCCGACTTTCCGACCGCTCCATCGATTCCGCCGGCAACATCAGCGGCATGGTGCGTGACATCCAGCGTGCGACCGAATCCTCGGCGCTCGCCATGGACAAGTCCTCCGAGGAGATCCACCACGGGGTCGCGCTGGTCGGCGACTCCAGCCAGGCGCTGGCTGCCATCCACGGCGCCATGGAGCGCATCCAGGAGCAGATGACCATGATCCTGGAATCGGTCCGTGCCCAGGCGGAATCCGCGCGGATGGTCCAGACCACCTCCACCGAGATGCTGTCCTCCGCCAACATGGTCTCCAAGGCGGCCGGCCAGACGCGCTCGGTGACCTACGAGCTGAACGCCATGGCGACCCAGCTCGCGAGCGCCGTCTCGGTCTTCCGCGTCTGAATGCCCCCGTGGAGGCACTCCTCTTCACCGCCGGCGGCGGACAATATCTGGCCCCCTTGTCGGCCCTCGACGAGGTGCTGATGCCGGCGCGTCTGCGCCCCCTGGCCCAGGCGCCGGTCTTCCTGGCCGGGGTGCTGGACCTGCGCGGCGCCACTCTGCCGGTCCTCGATCTGGCGGAACGCCTGGAACGCGGTCCGGCGCCCGCGGCGAACCAGGGTCCGGCCGGGCGGCGCTGGCAGCGCGGCAACCGCATCCTGTGTTTTTCCGCCGCCGGGGTGTCCCTGGGGGCGATCGTGGAGTCGGTCACGGGGATTCGCACCCTGTCAGCCGGCACGCGCCGCGAACCGGTCTTGACGGCGGCTGGCGCCCCCGCCTTGCTCGGCGACCTGTGGCCGGTGGATGGCCGTCTGACCCAAGAGCTGCGCCTCTCCTGCCTGCTCGAACCCGCGGAACTCGCCCTGCTGCAGGGCACCGCGGTGGACCGCCGCGCGTGAACGACCTCACCGAGATCTTTCGCGCCGAGGCCGAAGCCAACCTCAAAGAGGCGACCCGGCTGGCATTGGCCTGCGAGCAGGCCCTGCCCGGCCGGACCGAGGTCGAGGCCATGATGCGGGTCTTTCATACCCTGAAAGGGGCCGCCCGGGCGGTGCGCTTCGATCAGGAACGGGAGATCGCCCATCGCCTGGAGGATGTGTTCCACGCCATCCTGGACGGCACCGCGCCGTTCCGCCCGGCGGTGGTCGATCTGTGCCTGCTCGCCATCGACCTGACCCGCGCCACCCTGGAGGCGCGGCTGGCGGCGCTCGAACTCCCCGACCTGGCCACCTTCCTGACGCGGGTGGACGACTACCAGGCCGCGCCGCTGGACACCGCACCGCTGCCGGACCCGGCCATGCTGCAGTCGTCCGACGCGGCAGACGGGGTCGCCGGTCTCGACCTGCTGGCCATCTTCCGCCTCGAGGTGCAGGAACAGTTGGCGCAGGCGCGCGCCAGGCTCGCCGACCCGGCGGTCGACGCCGAGGCCTGGGACGCTCACCTGCGCCGCGTTTTTCATACCCTCAAGGGCGCCGCCCGCGCCGTCGGCTGCGATCCGGTGCGCGAGTTGGCCGGGGCCCTGGAGGACTTGGTCCACGGGGAGCACGAGGCGGCGGGCAGCACCGCGGTCCCGGCATCGCCCGACCTGATCGCGCTCATCCTCTGCGGCCTGTGCTGGATCGAGACGGTGCTGGCAGGGATCGCTGGCGGCGCCGAGCCCCCACCGCTCGCCGGTTTCCTGGAACCACTCGCCCGCTACCGGGACGGCGGCATCCTGCCCCCGTGCAACCCGCCGACGGAGCAGACCGCGGACCAGGCCGCGCCCCCGACCCCCATCCCGTCAGCCGCCGGGTCGGCCGCGGCCAGCGCACCCGTCGGCGGCGCGGCTCCCGTGGTCACGCCGGAGCCCACGGTCGGTGTCACGGCCGTGCCGGTCGCCGGATCCGCCGCCGAGTCCAACGGGAACCCACCCGACGAACCGCGCGTCGAGCCCGCCCCGGCCGCACGGCGTCAGGCCCGGCTCGACTATGAACAACTCGACCGGCTGCACCGGCTCTCGGGCGAACTGACGGTGGCAGTCGCGGCCCTGGCCGGGCAGCGTCACCAATTGCGGGTCCTGTCACGGACCCAGGCCCGCGCCGGGGTCCAGATCGAGCGTCTGGTGGCGGCCGCCCTGAGCGAAGACCTGGACCGGGAGACCTTGCAGGAGACGCTGCGCCAGGGCGCCCAGCGGCTGTCGGCCGGCGCCGGCGCACTGGATGTGCTCACCGCGGCGCACGACCGGATGGAGGGCCGGCTGCGGCATCTGGCCGACGGCCTGGCGGACCAGGTGACCCAGGCGCGCCTGGTGCCGCTTGGGGATCTGCTGGACGACTATCCGCGACTCGCCCGCGATCTGGCCCTGGAACTGGGCAAGCGGGTCGATTTGCAACTCGACGGGATCGACAACCGCATCGATCGGGCGGTGCTGGAGCAGTTGCGCAACCCCTTGCTGCACCTGCTGCGCAATGCGCTGGATCACGGCCTCGAGCCGGCCGCGGCGCGCACTGCCCGGGGGAAACCGGCGAGCGGGCGCATCCTGGTGGAGGCGCGCCAGTTGGGTTCCCGGATGCGCATCCGGGTGGAAGACGACGGCGCCGGCATCGACCAGACGCGGCTTGCGGCGGCGGTGATCGCGGCCGGTCACACCACGGCCGCGCTCTGGGCGCACATGGGGACCGAGGAGCGGATGCAGTTCCTCTTCCTGCCGGGTCTGAGCACCGCGGCCACGGTCTCAGCCACGTCCGGGCGGGGCTTCGGGCTGGATATCGTCAAGGCCGGCATCGAGGCCGCCGGCGGCACCGTCGGCGTGCGCAGCGAACCCGGCCGCGGCACCTGTTTCGAACTGTTGGTCCCCTTGAGCCTGTCGCTCACCCGCTGCCTGCTGGTGGTGGGCGGACGCCACCCCCTGTTCGGCGACCAGCGCTACGCCTTCCCCATGGGCGAGGTGGCGCGGGTGCGCCGCCTGGCCGCCGTCGACCTGCGTGAAATCGCCGGACGGCTGGCAGTGCACCTGGAGGAGGAAACCCTGCCCTTGGTCCAGCTCCATGCCATCCTCGGGCTGGCGCCGGTCCACGCCGACCTGGAGCGCAAACACCTGCTGGTGCTGGGCGAGGGGGATAGCCGTTGCGCACTCTTGGTCGAGGCCGTGGTGGACGAGCAGGACATGGTGTCCCGGCCGCTGGACGAGCGTCTGGGCAAGGTCGCGGAAGTCTCCGGACTCACCCTGCTGGAGGACGGCGGTCTGGCCCTGATCCTGGATGTTCCGGACCTGCTGCAACACCTGCACGAAGGCGTCGGGCACCTGCATCCGGCGGCGGCGCGCGCGGCGCTGACGGCACCATTGCCGGAATTGACGGAGGGTCCCGGCCGGGCGGAGGCGCCCGCGGACACGACACCGGCCCAGGTCCTGGTGGTGGAAGACTCGGTGACCGTACGGGAGGTCGAACGGCACTTCCTGGAGCAGGCCGGCTACCAGGTGACCACGGCGGTGAACGGGGTGGACGGGCTCAACAAGGCCAAGGCGGGGGATCACCGCATCCTCATCACCGACATCGACATGCCGCGCATGAACGGACTGGAACTGATCCGCACCCTGCGCGGCATCGACCGCTTCCGCCGGCTGCCGATCATCGTCGTTTCCTATAAAGACCGCACCGAAGACCGTGACCGCGCCCTGGAGGCAGGTGCGGATCGTTATGTCACCAAGTCCGAGTTCGACACCGATGCCATGTTGGCGCTGGTCGCCCAACTGCTCGCGGCGGACGGAGCCGGCGGCGGCACCGACCCGCCGGCGCCGCGGCCCGCCTGGACCCCCGGTCGCGCACCATGAGTACCACGGCCCCGCGTACCGCGGATGCCGTCGCGTCACCGGCCGGCGTGGTCATCGTCAACGACTCGCCGGTGGCGCGAGCGGTCACCGCGGCCGTGATTGCGGCCGACGGCGGCTTTCGGCTGCTGGGGCAGGCGACCGGCGGCCTGGCCGGCGTGGAATTGGTCTGCCGCCTGCGGCCGCAGTTGGTGTTACTCGATCTGCACATGCCCGATATCGACGGGGTGGAGGTCACCCGCCGCATCATGGCCGCCTGCCCCACGCGTATCCTCATCTCCAGCGCGACCATTCGCAGCAATACCACTTATCTTTTCAACGCCCTGAAACAGGGCGCGCTGGACTACACCCACACCCCGAGCCTCAAGGCGCGGCCGGGTGAGAGCGTGACCCGCGCCGACTTACTCACGGCCGGCACCAGCCTGTTGCGCAAGATGCGCACGGTGCTGAGTCTGCGGTCCGGCGCCGGTACGGTCGCGGTGCCGCCGCCGCGGCCGGCCGGCGGCGCGACCCGGTCGGGCACCGCGCCGGCGCCGGCCGGGAACGGAACACGCCATGCCGCAGTGCGGGTGGTCGCGGTCGGCAGCTCCACCGGCGGGCCGAGCGCGCTCGCGACCCTATTCGGCGCCCTGCCGCGCGGGCTCCCGGCGGTCTATCTGGTCTCACAGCACATCGACCCGGAGTTCACCGAAGGACTCGCACTCTGGCTGAGCGAGGAGACCGGACACCCGGCGGCGGTGGCCCGGGCGGGTGAAATCCCGCTCCCCGGTCACGTCTATCTGGCGTGCGGGGGACGCCGGAACCTGATCCTGTCAGCGGGCGGGCGACTCCAATACGAGTCCGCCGGCGACGCGGTCTATTGCCCCAACATCAACCGGATGTTCGCATCGCTCGCGGCCGCGGTGGCCGGTCCGCGGACGGTCCCTCCGGCCGCGGGTCGAGCGCCGATCTGCGGGGTGGTGCTGACCGGACTGGGGGACGACGGGGCCGAGGGTCTGGCCCTGATCAAGGCCGCCGGCGGCCGGGTGCTGGTGCAGGACCCGGCCACCGCCGTGGTGGACGGGATGCCGGGTGCACCGATCCGTCGCGGGATCGTCACCCATGGCCAGGCCCTGCCGGAGTTGGCTCGCCTGATTGCCCACTGGATCGAGGACGGGCGATGAACCGCGGACCCACGTCGCCACCGGCCGCGGAGGCGCGTCCGGAGTCGCCGGCAGGCTGCGTCGCCGAGCCGTTGCGCGACTGGATCCGGACCCGCACGGGCATCAGCATCACCGACCAGAATCAGGCCCCGGTCGAACTGGCGGTGCGCCTCGAGGCCGAGCGCCATGGGCTGGACCCGGCCCGGTATCTGCAACGACTCTTGAGCGGCGGGCTCCCGCCCCAGGCCTTCATCGACGCCGTCGCCACCAACGAGTCCTACTTTTTTCGCGCACTGGAGCAGATGCGGGTGGTGGTCACCCGGCTGATCCCGGAGCGGCTGGCGCGGCGGCCGGGTCAGCCGGTGCGCATCCTCTCTCTGCCCTGCGCCCGCGGCGAGGAGCCCTTCAGCCTGGCGATCCTGTGCGAAGAACACCGCATCCCGCCGCAGTCCGTCCAACTCGTCGGCGGCGACATCTCGGCGACCTGTGTGGCCGACGCCGGCCGCGGACTCTACAGTCCGCTGGCCCTGCGGCGCACCGACCCGGAACTGGCGCGGCGCTGGTTCACACCGGCGGGGTCCCGCGCCTGGCAACTGGAACCGGCCCTGCTGCCGCGGGTGGAACTGCGCCGACTCAATCTGCTGGCGGATGCCGAAGTGGTGCTGGCCCGCCGCTTCGACATCGTCTTCTGTGAAAACCTGCTGATCTACTTCGACGCCGCGACCACGGTCGACGCCCTGGCCGTGCTGGGCCGGCTGCTGGTCCCGGACGGCTGGCTGTTCGTCGATCATGCCGAGTGGAATATCCCGCGGGGCGCTTTTCGGATGCAGGAGTTCGACGGCTGCGTCGGCTTCCGTCCCCTGGGTGCGCCGGCCGCGGGCGAATCCGCATCCGGGCCGCGGACCGGCCGGGTCGCCGATGCTCCGTCACGCGGCGCGTCGACCCCGCCGCCAACCCGGATCCCGGCCCCCTTGCCAACCAGGGCCAGTGGACCCGCGGCGTCCCCGGTGTCGCGGCCGCCGCCGCGGGCTGCCCCGGCGGTGCCGTTACGGGGATCGGCGCTGACCACCCACCTGGCCCAGGCCCAAGTCCATTACCGCGCCAAGCGCTTTGCCGAAGCCTTGCGCGCCTTCGACGCCGTCCTGACCGCCGACCCCGGCCACCCGCTCGCCCGGCTCGGCAAGGCGCGGGTGCTGGCGGACTGTGGTGAGGACTTCGAGGCGCTGGAGATCGCTGAATCACTGCTCCATGGTGCCGCGGCCGGCGGCCTGAAGCTGGCCCCGGCCGATCAGGTGGAGGCGCTGGTCCTGATGGGTCTCTTGCTGCATAAAAAAGGACTGAAGGACCTGGCCCAGGGCTATCTGCGCGAAGTGAAACGGCACGACCCGCATCACCCCAGCCTGGGACTGCTGCGACCGCATCGACCAGGAGACGCGGATGCCTGAGGAAACGCCTTTGCAGACCCCGTTCCGCGTCCTGATCGTCGATGACTCACCCACCATGCGGGCGGTCTGTACCCAATCGCTGACCCAGGCCGGCTTGCGGTGCGCGGCGGCGGACGGTGCCGAGGAGGGCTATCGGATGCTCGGTGAGGCGCTGGAAGCGGGTCAACCCTTCGACGGACTCCTGCTCGACTGGCTGATGCCGGGGATGAACGGCTGGGAGCTCCTGGAGCGCATCGCCGGGGAACGTCGCCTGGACGCCCTCGCGGTGATGATCTTCACCGAACAGCCCGACGACCGAGCCTACCAACTGGCGAGCCTGCGTCCGAACAATGACATCCAGCTCAAGGAGGATCTGACGCTCCTGCCCTATCGGATGCGCAAGTTCCTGACCACCTACAGCGAGGCGGGCGGCATGGGCGACTGGCGCGCCCGCCAGCTCCTGAAAAGCCGCGAACCGCTGGGCGGCTCCATTCTGTTCGTGGACGACTCACCGACGGTCTGCGCCAAATACGGCGACCTGCTGCGCAACAACGGCTACGCGGTCCTGATCGCCGACTCCATGGCCGCCGCCCTGGAACTGGCACGCCGCCACAAGCCGCAGCTCGCGGTGGTGGATTATTTCATGCCCGGCGGCAACGGCGACGCCCTCTGCCGGGCGCTGCTGGAGGATGACCGCACGCGCGACATCACGGTGGTGATGCACTCCCAGCGCAAGGAAGTCATCGAAGACGCCCTGGATGCCGGCGCCATCGATCTGATCTGGAAAGACGACCCGATCAACATCTTCCTGATGCGCATCGCCTCCATCATGCGCACCCTGCGGGCCAACCGGCAGGCCAAGGATCTGGACATCCTGTTCGCCGCCACCCAGGCATTGGATATCGGGGTCATGTCGGCGACCCCGGAGGGCTTCAAGGCGTTCAATGCCACCATGGACCGGTTCGCCCGCGAGTGCGGCGGGCTCGACCGCTTCGACCCCCAGGGTGTCGCCGCCCTGCCCCATCGCTGCACCGACCGGGACGGCCGCCGCCGCGCATTCAACATCCAGACCGTCGCCGAGGAGAGCGGCGGCCGGGTGGTGCTGGTGCAGGACGTGACGGTCAGCGCCGATCAGGCCGAGGTGCTGGAGCAGGCGCGCGACCAGGCGGTGGAACTGGCCAATGCCAAGAGCCAGTTCCTGGCCAGCATGAGTCACGAGATCCGAACCCCGCTGAACGGCGTCCTGGGGATGCTGGAGCTGCTCAAGGGTACCGACATGAGTAGCGAGCAGGAACATTACGTAGACACCGGCATCAACTCGGCCGAGGGGTTGCTCGGGGTGATCGGCGACATCCTGGACTTTTCCAAGATCGATGCCGGACGCCTGGAACTGGAGCGCACCGCCTTCAACCTCCCGGAACTGGCGGAGGAAGTAATGCAGATGCTGGCCGGCAAGGCCATGGGACAGGGTCTGGAGGCGATCTGCCACGTCGAGCCGGAGGTGCCGACCTCGGTGGTGGGAGACCCCACCCGGTTGCGCCAGGTGCTGATCAACCTGATCGGCAATGCCATCAAGTTCACCGAATACGGCGAGGTCGGTTTGCGGGTCTGGCTGGACGATCCGGACCCGCTGGCGCCGCGGGTCGGCTTCGCCGTGTGCGATACCGGGATCGGCGTCGACGCGGCGGCGCGGGCGCACATCTTCGAAGCCTTCCGGCAGGCCGACAACAGCACCACCCGGCGCTTCGGCGGCACCGGGCTGGGGCTGGCCATCAGCAACCAGCTCGTCCAGATGATGGGCGGCACCCTGGACCTGGAGAGCACCCGCGGTCAGGGCAGCACCTTCAGCTTCGTCATCCCCCTGGAACAGGCGTCTCCCGACGCGGCGGCGCCGCCCTGGCGGATGGCCGATGTCAAGGCGCTCGCCGGACGGCGCGTGCTGATCGTCGACGACAATGCCACCAACCGGCTCTATCTGCATTGCATGTGTCGCGCCTGGTCCATGATCTGCACCGAGGCGGCGGACGGACCCCAGGCACTGGAACTGCTGATTGCCGCCCCCGGCGCCGACCCGCCGTTCGATCTGGTGCTCCTGGACCGCAGGATGCCCGGCATGGACGGACTGGAAGTCCTTACCTGGCTGCGCGCGGACCCCGGCGGTCTCGGGGTCCGGGTGGTCTTGCAGACCTCCATGGACGAGACGGGCGAGGCGCGACGCGCCCGCGAACTCGGTGCCGATGACACCCTGGTCAAACCGGTGCGCCGCCGCCTCCTCCTGGAGACCCTGTCCCACCTGTTCGGCGGCGGTCATGCCGACCCGGCCGAGGTCGCACGTACCCCGGCGCGCATTCGCCTGGACGGCTGCCGGGTACTGGCGGTCGAGGACAATCAAGTCAACCAGATGGTGCTGCGCGGTATCCTGGAGCGGTCCGGCTGCACGGTGCGGATCGCCAACCACGGCGCCGAGGCACTCGACCTCCTGGCCGGCCTGTCGTTCGAGATCGTGCTGATGGATTGCGAGATGCCGGTCCTGGACGGACTCTCCGCGACCCGCGCGTTGCGTGAACGCGAGCGTGCGCAGGGCGCGGGCGGGCCTCATCAGGTGGTGGTCGCACTCACCGCCCATGCGTTTCCCGCGGAGCGCGACCGCTGCCTGGCCGCGGGCATGGACGACTATCTGCCCAAACCGATCCGCGCCCCGGACCTGCTCGCCACCCTGGACCGCTGGTGGACGCGGGCCGCGCCGACCGCGGCATCCCTGATGACGACAAGCGCTGCACCGACCCTCGACCGCGCGGTCATCGCCGACCTGCGCGAAGCCATTGGCGACATCACACCGGTGATCGAGGCCGCGCTGGCTGATTTGCCGGAGCGAGTGGCGATCCTCAGTCGCGCGGTGACTGATGCCGCGAATGACAGCATCCGCGCCGAGACCCACGCCCTGGCGGGTGCCTGCGGCAATCTGGGAGCACACGAAGCCGCCCGACTGGCGCAGGCGCTGGAAACTCTGAGTCGGTCCGTCGACCCCAGCGGCGCCCCCGAACTGTTCGCCGCACTGGACGCCGAGATCGGACGGCTGCTGCCGGCTCTGGCGGCCTTGCTGGAGGAGGAGACCGGGGCGGTCAGCATGGCGTGATAACAGGTTCACCGATCAGCCAGGCTGGCGTTCACCTCGACGGATTGCTGGTGCGTCGGCTTGCGGCCGGGCACACATCGATAGCTGGGTTTAGGACCCAGACCGAATCTGTCCAGCACGCCCAACACTGACATTAGTCTAAGAAAAGATTTCCGGTATTTAGGCAGACATCTGCCTGATGCCACTGTTGGCGACTTGACATTCCTCTCCGCGTCGAATACAATAGTATTCGACTTCCGGTATCATGCGAAGAGCGTATATGTTTTATTACTACGGGCGCAAAAAACAGATCGCCAAGCACTACCCATTGCCTCTTTACGACGTCATTGTTGAGCCCTTTGCAGGTGCAGCATCTTATTCGTTGCATGGTGACAATTGGCGAAAAGAAGTAGTGTTGATTGAAAAAGATAAACGTGTTGCCGATATTTGGCAGTGGTTAATCACGGAGGCCACACCTGCCGCAATACTTGCACTCCCTAACCTACACGTAGGAGAAAAGAGTTCAGAGTTCCTTCATATCGTTCACGCAGCCACAAAAATGGCTTTTAAGTACAAAACCATAAAAGTTACACCTGTTCTTGAGCGAAATTGGGAAATCAGCAAACGTGTAATGGCATCTAGTCTGCACAAAGTGAGGCACTGGGAATTGATAGTTGGTGATTATTCAATTGCACCTGATATTGAGGCGACCTGGTTTGTAGATCCACCTTACAAAGACGCACCAGGAGATGGATATGCTCATGGCAGCAATGAACTGGACTACCCACGCTTGAGTCAATGGATTCTCGCGCGCCGCGGTCAACTCATTTGTTGCGAGGGACAAAACGGCGACTATCTTCCTTTTCTTCCGCTGGTGACCCTGCCGGGGGTTGCAGGAAAACTCAGTATTGAGAAGCTGTATCACAGACCGACCAGGCACGCGCTACAACTTGATTTATTTGATTAAAGATGTCGATCGATTCTCAGTGTCCCCCGTCAATTAGGCGTACCTAATGTCTTCGCAAACTTTTTTAGGTACGCCTGCTCGTCAAGAAGCAGAACCCAACCTGATGCCATCTTCTCTTTTCCGGATGCGATCATCCCGGAGACTTTTGTGTTTCGGCCCGTGGTACCGCTGATCGTACCCCAGTCAGCTTCAACCAAATCATCAGAATAAAAGATTCCGGTGATCGCCGGAAAAAAGAATTCATCGTGCCGGTTCGCAAAATCCCATACCAGACCCATCAATGCGATCACTTCTCGGTGGTGTGCCTGCCAGGTAATACCGCTAAGTTTCTCAATACGTTGCTGTCCGGCACGGAGATTAGCACCCCGCATGATACTTCCGACCGTACATTTGATCTCCAGCCCGGCGGGATAATTTCGCAGTTCTGCTTCCGTAGCATTCGCCGCTGTTGCCGGGACCAAGTCGGGATGTCCCTTTTCAATCGGATTTACGATTCCCTCCGTTTCTTTATGCAAGTGTGTCGCAGAAAATAGAGCCAATCACCGAACTAACGGTTTTGAACTCAAGGCTTCGGTAAAGTGTCGCCGGCAAGTCTTTGAGTATCTCATTAGTCAGTTGCGCTGCCGCGTGAACATGGTCATGGTTTACATCAAAACCTACTTGGATCGAAAAATTTCTACGAACCCGATACCTCATTCAGCGACTGCTCCAATAAGACCAATACACTGCTTGCTTGTATGTCGAGCGCTTTGGAAAGCTTCATTAGAACCGTTAACGTAGGTGATTTCAGTCCTCTCTCAAGTTGGCTAACGTATGTCCTATGCACACCGGCAAGGTCTGCAAGATCCTCTTGAGAGAGACCTGCATTTCGCCTAAGCCGACTGATAACTTCGCCAAACACTAGAAGAGTCGTATCCATAACAAAATGATCCCATGCTGAATACTAATGGTCTACAGACGATAGTATTCGCGCCGACCTTCCATAATGGCCGAAAGACATGTGGCGTTTTCATATAAACGCAGAAACGAAAGAAAACACCGCATCTCAGGATTGGTGGTATACCGTTTTGGAAAAAGACGAAATAGCGCTTACGGAACGCCAACAAAGCGAGCTCGCATATCATCGCGAACGTGCTCGCACCCAGACAAGCATCCTGAACAGGCCGTTCTCGTGGGACGTTATTTATAATCCATCCCGGAGCTGGTGGAACGCCTATTGGCACATGTACGCTTACCTGGTGACTCCAGCCCTTTAAAGGTGCTAGCAACATACTGTAATATAGAGAGATCTTCAACATC
>JACDZJ010000287.1_pt1 | contig 17714 bp, 16 predicted proteins | sample 7365721 | NCBI WGS metagenome assembly JACDZJ01 (sample SAMN15143480, study PRJNA637477) | pond metagenome | biome: freshwater wetland ecosystem [ENVO:00000243]; feature: pond [ENVO:00000033]; material: pond water [ENVO:00002228]; isolation source: pond water containing pink berries ... | reverse complement strand
GTCGAAGGGTGTTCACCCCGAGCTCTGCCCCAGGCCTCCTTATTTTATAAACTTCAGTGCTCCCCTCGTCCCGATGAATCCGGCGGCATCCGGGTATTTTTCATGGTTTTATAGACGGCGGTGACACTGGGCCGGAGCGGGATATGGCGCGCCTCCAGCTGGCCGGTGACAAAGGTAAAGGCCTCATCTTTCACGGATTCCTCCCAATTGCCGGGGGACGAGAGAATAAAGAGCTTATTCTCTCCATGCAGCACCATCGTCCCCTCCCCCGACACCTCAACCCTGGATATTTCATCCCAGCGAATGCCCCATATCCCCAATGATGACCGGTGAATGATGCCCTCACCGTCGATGTCAATGCTGCCGGAACGCAGCACCATATGGGCGCCGAAGAGCGAGGAGACAACGCATCCGCCGGCCAGCCAGTATTGCTGGGACAGGAGCGCTATGATCAGTCCGAGGGCGCAAATCGCCATCCAGCCCCAGCCGATAATTCGGTAGGACCGCATCTCGATATGGAATTTGTCTTTTATCGTGTCCATTTCATCTCTTTCCACATTCTCAAGCTTATGAATTCCACCGGAAAACCAGGGAGAATAGAGGGGGGCTGGTGATAAACCATTGCGGAAATCTCTTACAGGCGATGGCAGGCTTATTTCACCATCAACTGCTCTTCTTTACTCAGCGCCGGCAGTTCCCAGCTGATGGGTGATTTTTTCTGGTCCCGCAAATATGCGTTTGCCATGGAAAAATGCTGATTCCCGAAAAACCCTCGATGGGCGGACAGGGGGGAGGGATGCACCGACTCCAGGACCAGATGGCGACTGGAATCAATGATCGAGCCTTTTTTCTGGGCGTAACTGCCCCAGAGGAAAAACACCAGCCCCGAATGTTCGCTGTTCAGCCTGTGGATAATGGCATCGGTGAAACGCTCCCAGCCCTTTCCCTGGTGCGAGCCCGACCTGTTCCTTTCCACGGTGAGCACACTGTTCAACAGAAGCACACCCTGTTCCGCCCAGCTTCTGAGATATCCATGGCTGGCCGGAGCGATGCCAAGATCTGTCTCGATTTCCTTGAAAATATTATGAAGCGAGGGAGGAATGGCCACCCCCGGCATAACTGAAAAACACAGGCCGTGCGACTGTCCCGGCCCGTGGTACGGGTCCTGGCCGATGATCACAACCTTCACGTCCTCAAAGGGAAGCAGGTTCATGGCTTGAAAGATATTTTTCCCTTCCGGGTAAATGGTCTTGCCGGCCCGTTTCTCCTGGAGCAAAAACTCTCTCAGCTTTTGCATATAGTCCTGGTCAAATTCACCGCCGATCCGACTCTTCCAGGAAGGGCTGAGCTGAACCCGATCTTGCATTTCAGACATTGGTCAAGCCTTCTGTGTGGTTCACTTTCGCCGCCATTCTCCCCTTACTCTCCCTGCTTGCTGCATCAGAGATTATGCATCGTTTGCTTTGTGCCCATCAAAAAGGAAGGGGATTTATAAGGTAAATGAGACAAACTGGTCGAGAAGAGGCAGCTTCCTCACCTCGTACCGCTCGGGCCATGTCCCTTCAGATATTTCGCGCAACTGGGCCATGCCAAAAAATTCGGCAAAATACATCAACGTCCGGTAAAAGTAGGCGTTACGAATGGTTTCCTCTTTGGTTTGATACGAGGTTTCCTCAATCTCACGGAACAGGCTGGGAAAAGCTTGCAAAAAAATGTCTTCATAAAATGACTGCGGCCTGAATGTGCCGCCATATTTCTGCAATAGAAAAAGGGTAAACAAACTGGAGTGCTGGATAAGGGGTATTTCCTGAAATCTGTCTCGATACGACCATCTGAATTTTTGTACACAAGCTATGAAGAGATCGGGATAGACTGCCCCCATCCCATGGGAGGTAATTTTCTTGCGACATTTAGCAGTAAGAACGAATTTCCCTTTGAATTTTCGAACAAGTCCGGCAAGTTGTGCCACCAGCCGCAGGCAATGCATTTCAAAAAAATCCATCTCCGAGCGGATACTGCCAAACCGGGTGTTTTTCGCATATTTCTCCTGCCCCCAGTAAGACAACGCCGCCTCCCGGCAAAAACGCTGGGGAAGGTTGCCCTTCGCCGTCGGTGTTAAGCCCTTTTCTCCGATGGCCTCGGAAAGCAAGGTAAACAGGATAAGCACAGGGGACTCCGATGACGGTTCAAACAGATCGGCAAACTTTACCAGTTCCGGTGAATCAAATGGAACGTTAAGAAGTTTGTTCATCTGAGACGGTGAAAGTCCATGGAACGACCTGAGTGGACTGTCATTTTGTTTTTGTGTCAACTGATTCATCGTCGCGTTAATCTCTTCCAATGAGGAGAACTCCCGACTTCTGAGCACAGCCCTAATCTTGTCCTTGATATCTTGCATGCTCGGCAGGCCAGTCATATCGACCTGTTTGTCGAGGCAACACTTTTTATATTTTATTCCGCTTCCGCACGGACATGGATCATTTCTGCTGATTTTCTTCACGGGACAAGCACCTTTTTGATGTGGCACAATTGCTGCCATTGACCGTTTTGTCGATTAGCAAGCTGGCCCGTGAAATGGGAATAAACGGGCAGATTGCCTTCCTCATGCCATTGACTCCTTTAGTTGTTGAATGCACCAGACCTGCAAGAATTATTTTTTTGTGCAACAAAGATTCACCCTTCAGGGTATATCTGGGTAAAATGGCTGACAAATTCAAGATAACTGGCACCGCCAATGCTTCTTCTTTGAATTGCCCGATACACAGTGGCCAGCACCTTGACCAGCATTTCGGCAGGGACAAGCTGTAATTCTTTAGTGACAGCCTGAAAAAGCAACTGGTTCCTCGGCGCGATGACCAGCTCCGTAAGTGGTTGTTTCTCATCCTTGAAATGATACTGGTCAATCAGTTCTTCCACGATTCGGGTCACAGCCAGGTCGTTGACATTTGCAGCATCAGCCGCCCAAACCATGCAGAGAAGTGTTTCTATATTATTGGCAACTCGTTCAAGCTCCGTGGAATGAGCCATCTCCTCGGTGCTGAAATAGGGCACGCTTCGGTAGTTCCGACCGTGCGAAACAGGACTGATAAAAGAACAGCCTTCGCATTTTTCCTGTTCACGAGTCTCACCGCAGCAGAGGCTGCATATAAAGGTCCCGGTATTCTTACATTTCCTTTTCCCTTTTCGGGAATCACATACTGTGCATTTTGCCATAATGATTCAAGTTTTTCGTTAGAGTTTTGCTACTCTCTCATTGAGGTAGGTATAGAAGCCGAATGAAAGACAGAGCCTGATTGCCTTCGGATTCTCCACTTCGTTTAGGGTTTTCCTGCCCATTCTATATGTCTGTTTATCAAAAAACTACATCCTGCTTGGTGCAATAGCGCCACGAAATGCGCCAATAAAAAAACACAATACTATTTTTTCGCCAATAGAAGCACCAAAGGGTGTATCAAAAGGTATCACCAGCAGCTCCCCGCACTCCCCCTATCCCAGCGGGTAGAGAATCTCCTGGTTAACGCTGTCGCACTCCTTCAGGAGTTCTGCTGAAAGGACCGTTTCCGATGCCGTGAGGGTATCGTCAAGTTGCGATGGATGCGTTGCCCCGACGATGGTGCTGGGCACAAAATCAAAACTGAGCGTCCATGCCGCCGCCAGTGTTGCCGGAGCAAGGCCGTATTTTCTGGCGATGGCGGCATATTTTTGGGCCGCGGCGAGCGAGCGGTCGTTGGCAAACCGCCCGGCTTGCGCCCTCATCCTGTAATCAGGATCGGCCAGATAATCCCCATAGCGAAAACCGTCCCAATGCTTGTCGGGCGTATATTTGCCGCTCAATACGCCGCCGGCCAGGGGCGAATAGGGAAGGAGGCCGACCTGCTCTTTTTTGCAGACGATGGCAATCTCATCGAGGAAGCGCCGATTGAGCATGGAGAAGTTGTTCTGGATGCTCTCAAATCGCTTGAACTGCCGATGGCGGCTGGTCTCCAGGGCCTTGGTCAAGCCGTAGGCGTTCTCGTTCGATGTGCCGATATAGCGCACCTTGCCGCTGCGCACGAGCTGGTCGAGGGCTTCAAGACTTTCTTCAATGGGGACGACGGTATCAGGCCAGTGAACCTGGTACAGATCGATGTAATCGGTCTTGAGTCTGCGCAGGCTCCCTTCGATGGCGGTGGTGATATGAAAGGCATCGATGGCAGTCAGGCCGTGCCGTACCGGCGGCACAAGCCAGCCATTGGCCGCCCCCACGACTTTCGTGGCGAGGATTATTGAATCCCTTGGCTTGTCTGCCAGCCACTCGCCAAAGATCTCTTCCGTGACCCCATAGGTTTCGGCCATGGGAGGAACGGGATAGACTTCCGCCATATCAAAAAAGTTGACCCCGCCGGCATAGGCTTTATCAAGGATTTCAAACGACCTGTTTTTATCGCATTTCTTCCCGAAGGTCATCGTCCCCATACAGATGTTAGAGACTTTCAGGCCGCTTTTTCCGATATAGTCGAATTTCATAGGGATATCAGGGAGTTGATTGGAAATTTACGAAGAGAAATCAAAAAGACACCTTCTTTCAATTAAACACAACCGCTTACCGATTTCTTGAATCAATGCCAGTCATCATTCACAGAAACAAAATTCTTGACTTTTCCCCTCGTTAAGTCAATAGTGGAGGTGGCTCATCTGCCATGTGTAGAAGGAGTAACGAAGCCGTCCCTCGGGGCGGCTTCAGCTTTTTTGGCTATTCATTCGCCAATAGTCATCATATTCCCATAACTCCCACAATCTTACCTATTCCTCAGACTTGCCATTTATTCTGCGACCCCTAAATCATCAGCTATTTCTTGAAATTGCTCCAGCGCGGCCCGGAGGTCTTCGATGATTTCGGCGGCGATGATGCCGGGGTCGGGCAGGTTGTCGGAGTCTTCTAATGATTCATCCTTGAGCCAGAAGATATCGAGGCTGGCCTTGTCGCGGTTGATGATTTCGTCATAGTCGTAGACCCGCCAGCGTCCAGCCTGTGTCTCTGTGGACCAGGTGGGGTTGCGATCCTTACGGTTGGTCGGGTTGTAACATTCGACAAACTCATCGAGATCGGCCCGTTTTAAGGGGTTGGTCTTGAGGGTGAAGTGGAAATTGGTGCGCAGATCATAGATCCAGAGCTTCTTGGTCCAGGGGTTTCCGAGGCCGGTTTTTTGTCGAAGAAGAGGACGTTGGCCTTGACCCACTGGGCATAAAACAGCCCGGTCGGCAGGCGCAACAGGGTGTGGACGTCGCAATCATGCAGGAGCTTGCGGCGCACGGTCTCACCGGCCCCGCCTTCAAACAGCACGTTATCCGGCACCACGATCCCGCAACGGCCATGCTGTTTGAGCAGGGTCTTGACATGCTGGAGGAAATTCAGCTGTTTGTTGGAGGTGGTGGCCCAGAAGTCTTCCCGTTCGACAATATCCGTCTCCTTGGAGGCCTTGCCGTCTTCGCCGACAATGGTGGTGCTGCTCTTCTTGCCGAAAGGGGGATTGGTCAGGACAATATCGAAACGGTCGCCAGGATCGGCAGCCAAGGCATCGCTCACTGTCAATGGCAGTTTGCCGTCGCTTGCGCCGATGCCGTGCAGCATAAGGTTCATGGCACAAAGGCGGGCCGTGCTCTGGACCAGCTCCCAGCCGGAAAAGGTGACGTCCTTGAGGGCGTGCTTCTCCTCCTTGGTCATATTAGGATTGCCCGCTATGATATGGTCATGGGCGGCCAGCAGAAAGCCACCGGTGCCGCAGGTAGGATCGCTGATTTTCTCGCCCGGTTTCGGTCGGATGACATCGATCATGGCCCGGATCAGCGGGCGAGTGGTAAAATACTGACCGGCCCCGGACTTGGTATCCTGGGCATTCTTTTCCAGCAAGCCCTCGTAGGCATCGCCCTTGACATCGGCACTCATCACCGACCAGTTTTCCTTGCCAATCAGATCGACCAGCAACCGCCGCAGTTTGGCCGGGTCCTGAAACTTATTCTGGGATTTATTGAAGATCAGGCCGAGCAGGCCCTTTTCCTTACCCAATTGATCCAGGAGATGGCGGTAATGATCAAACAGCTCATCGCCATCCTTCTTGATCAAGCTGGGCCAGTCGTACCCAGCCGGTACCGCGCTCGGCTTGTTATAAGGGGCCTTGGTCCGCTCATCCGACATTTTGAGAAACAGGAGATACGTCAACTGCTCGACGTAATCTCCATAACTCATGCCGTCGTCACGCAGGACGTTGCAGTAGTTCCATAGTTTTTGAACGATATTGGCTGAGGTCATCTTAGACCTTATCCCAGCCGGCAACGGCATTTCTCATTTCTTCCTGAAAAGCCGGACGCTTTTTATTGTCCAGTTTCACTTGCCCAGCGAATTTTAACCACTGCTCAGGCACATTCATGATATCAACATACATGTGGCGGACTTTCTTCATAACCATGGCCTTCCCGGCATATTCCTTGCGGGTGAGACTGCGGTTCAGGTTGCCAAGCCCAGACTGATAATAGCCCAGAATCTTCTCCGGAAAACGCTCTTCCAGTTTGGCCGCCACCTGCAATTTATACACGTCACTATAGGAATCATAGGGATACCCTGCCTTGAGAAGAGTGGCCAGCGCATTATCATACTCCTTCCGATGCATGCGGATTTTAAGCTGTTCATTACCCCATGTCTGGGTAAGTTTTTTCAGGACATCATCTTCATAGGAAACCCATTCTTCCTTGGTGCAAATATTCATAAACGCCTGATATTTTTCAAGAGTCAAATGATCAACCGTCTGTTCAAACTGCAACTTGAGATATCCCTGCCGGTCCCCGCTTTCCAGGGCCCGATCCGACAGAAATTGACGCAACTCATCCAGCCGCCCATTCCCTTTCGCAAGCCCTTTATTTGCCGTTAGCAGCGCCTTTTCCCGTTCTCCCTGTTCCCAGTAAAAGGTAGCCAGGTCGTTATAATCAGCCCCAACATCCATTTTGAGAGCCCGTAATGCCAGATACTTTTCATGGTCGCCGATTTTACGGTAAATCCGCCGGGCATGATCAATGGGCCACTCGCTCCCCATTTTCTCAAAGGCCCCGGCCAGTTGGCAAAGGTCATCATCCGTATAACAACAGGCGAAGGCGACATCGTACAGGTCATCATCCAGACCGGCATTGGAACTTTGGATATAGGGTAGCACCTCATTCAACAGTTCTGTACGATACTCCGGGGGTACTTGCTTGGTAGCAAGTTTTTTTGTAATTTCGATGAGAAGGTCCGACACATGATCAACCAGACTGTAATCGCCGCCGCCATAGTCATCCAATTCCTCAAGATCCGGTTCAAGCTCACCCCATAGAGCAAATATCGCCTCTCCTTCTGAGGTTTTCTGCTGGCTTGGCGACAACTTCACATGTGCCTTCAGGTAATCAAAACATTCCCGGCGAACATCCGGGTGCATCATAACCAGATCCTCGACCAGATCAACAAGGATTTTTTTATCAGTAACCTCAAGGACTTGCCGTAACGGGTCCTGGTGGTTAACACTTTTCTTGGCGCTCATTTTTCAAGTTCACAAGGAAGGGTTTAGTGGAGTTATATGGTAAAAGAGACAAACTGGTCGAGAAGAGGCAATTTCTTCACTTCATACCGCTTGCGCAAGGCCCCCTTTGATATCTCCCGCAACTCGACCAGACCAAAAAATGCGGCAAAATTCTCCACGGTCCGGTAAAAATAGGGCTGGCGAATCGATTCTTCAACGGTTCGATACAGAACTTCCTCTACTTGACGAAAGAGGTCGGGAAAGGCTTGCAGGAAAATGTCTTCGTAAAACGATTGTGGCCTGAATTCGCCGCCATATTTCTGCAAAAGAAAGAGGGTAAACAAAAAGGCCTGCTGCAGAAAGGGAATCTCCTGATATCCATCACGATAGCTCCAATTGAATTTCATTACATAGGCCATGAAGAGATCGGGATACACGGCCCCCACCCCATGATCGGCTATTTTCTTCTTGCATTGTGCGGTGAGAATGAACTTTCCCCTGTATTTTCGGACAAGCCCGGCCAGCCCTGCTACCAATCGCAGGCAATGCATATCAAAAAAATCCATTTCCGAGCGGATAGCGCCGAATCGGGTATTTTCCTTATATCTTTCTTCACCCCAGAAGGCAAGGGCCGCCTCCCGGCAGAAGAGCCGAGGCAGGTTGCCCGTCGCCGTCGGTGTTAAACCCTTGTCTCCAATGGCTTCGGCAAGCAGAGAGAACAAAGTCAGCGCCGGGGCGGTTGGCGCATAAGTACCCACTTCCGCAAACCGGATAAGGGTCGGAGACTCGAAGGGAAAGCGCAGAAATCTGTGCATCTGGTCCGGAGACAGGCCATGGAATTCTGCAAGCGACGCGGAATTTTTCTGATTCATAAAGGCGTTGACAAGGGCCTGGGCCTCTTCCAGTGATGAAATCTCTCCGCTCTCCAGCCTGACCTTGACCTCGGCCATGATATCCTGCAAGGCCGCCGCCCCGGTTGCACTGCTCGTCTTGCCATAACAACATTTTTTGAATTTCTTGCCGCTGCCGCAGGGACAGGGCGAATTTCTGTCTATCTTCATGGGGAAACAGACTCCTTGCTGGTTGATTTCTTCTTGCCTCCTTTTTGTCCACCATCCAGCAACCGGCAGGCAAGTTCGCCGTTGGGCTCCGACGGAACCAGCCGACCGGTAAAGGCCTGCTGGAGGATGGATTGACGCAGACGTTCGGCCCGCTTGAGGTTGGTATCAATCTGGGTCTCTGATGCACTGACAAGAGATAACCGGCGATCGACTTCTTCGACAATGCGTAGTTGCTCCTTGTTAGAGGCCACCGGAATTGGAAGTTGTGCAAATGATTCCCCTGTGAAATGCTTAATAGTGCTGCCAGTAAACCACCTTTCAAAACGCCCACTCTTGGCCAAATATTCCAGTAAGAAAATTAATAATTTCTGTTCATATCCTGGGATAAATCTCACACGATATAATGTTTTCTGATACATCATCCCTGGAAGGTGCCCTTCCCAAAAAGCTGCTCTGCCGGGCTCACCACCCTCGCAAACTAAAACGTCACCAGCTTGAAGGCCATATCTTTCAAGCTCGCTTTCCTTGAAAAACATATTTAGTGCCTTACAGATTATTTTCTTGTTTTTTTTTGCAAGAATAGAATCTGCGAAAGGCACTTATCCCGTTCATCGGGGTTAGAAGATCCATCGTTTCAACCGAACCCCAGCGCACATTTTTGTTCTTCAAATAAACGCACCCTGCCGCTGCGCACAAGCCGGTCGAGGGCTTCAAGACTCTCTTCAATGGGAACGACGGTATCGGGCCAGTGAACCTGATACAGATCGATGTAATCGGTCTTGAGTCTGCGCAGGCTCCCTTCAATGGCGGTGGTGATATGAAAGGCATCGATGGCAGTCAGGCCGTGCCGCACCGGCGGAACAAGCCAGCCATTGGCCGCCCCCGCGACTTTCGTGGCGAGGATTATTGAATCCCTTGGCTTGTCTGCCAGCCACTCACCAAAAATTTCTTCCGTGACCCCATACTTTTCCGCCATGGGAGGAACGGGATAGATTTCCGCCATATCAAAAAAGTTAACCCCGCCGGCATAGGCTTTATCAAGGATTTCAAACGATCTGTTTTTATCGCATTTCTTCCCGAAGGTCATCGTCCCCATGCAGATGTTGGAGACTTTCAGGCCGCTTTTTCCGATATAGTTGAATTTCATTGGGATATCAGGGAGTTGATTGAAAATTTACAAAGGTATCTATCGTTATTGGCGCATTTACAATTTGTGGGCAAATTTCACTTAAATATCTTGCAGGGTGAGTTCCAACTTGTCGACAAGTTCCTGACGTTTATCCTCTGACATCCGTGAAAGATTGAGCATCTTCCAGCGAACCGCCGGCAGATCGGCAACATGGTTTATACCAAGCAATTCCCACTGCGGCTGACCTTGCTTGAAAGTGCGGAGGAATTCCTTTTCGCTTGCTCCCAACCTTTTGTGTAAAGCCACAATAAGTTCGTTGCGGGTCAGTTCAAGCTCTGCAAGCGTCACAGGCTCAACAGTCATGCCGAGGAATTGTCGATGATATAACTCTTCCAAAGGTTTTAGAGTTGGATTTAATAGCCGTGCAATTGAGCCATCGTGACTGATCAGGTAGACCAGAAAAGCCCGAAACAACTCATCGCTTACCCCCTCCGCCGCCAGCAATAACTTTACATCGAACAGATCCCTGGGGTGTTGCCGATCTAAGGCAGCAACAATTTTTCCCGCGTAAAGATCGGCAAATGAAAAAACCGGCACCTCGGCAAAGCCGAACTCGGCCTCAGCCTTGGCTGAGATTCTTCTCAGCCCCGCCGGGTAAACACAACCGCGCAAGACTGGCGAAAGCTCAATTTTGATCGTGGCCGCTCCCTGGGAAACAAGCAGACCGCAGAGCTTCTTTTCCTGGTATTTCCCCGGCCGCACCTTGAAACCGTGAGGACGATCGGCAAGGCTCGCGGCAATCCGGCCCAGGGCTGCACCAATTTCTTCCAGAGCCGCAGTCCTTTCGCCAACCGGCAGATAGGCCAGATCGATGTCCACCGACAATCTGGGCAGGTCGCGGACGAAAAGATTGATCGCAGTGCCGCCCTTGAGCGCAAAACAGCTCTCCCGAGCCACCACCGGGAGGACGCGGACCAAAAGATTGACTTGGGCGTAATAGGGATTATCGGGCGTAATCATTGAGGTCGGATGGCAGGGTTATCAGGTACTTCGGATGCAGGTTGCCGCCTGGCGCAAGCATTCGCTTGCCTTTCCCCAGATCTATCCTGGTCAGATCGAGATGGGTGAACCACTGGTGTTGATGACGCTCGGCCAGGGCCAGAAAAAGCCGTTTCACTTTAACGCTCCGGCAATTCTCAAGCATATTCATGACCACAGCTGGCCGCAAATTCGATAATCCCTGCATCAAAACATCAGCTTCCTGCACCGACTCCCGTGCCGGAACATCCTGCAGGACTTCGAGCATGGCCCGTTCATTGGAGGAATAGACTAAACGCCAATCCCAGTTGCCCCAGGTCATTTCCTGCAAGCCTGACCCGGTCAACCAATCCGGCGCCAAAGCTTTGCCGTCACAATCAGCCAACTGCCCCTGTCCGTTGCGGTTTACACGCAACCGTTCCCCGAACATGGCGTCACTGCGTACGACAAAACGTTCCGGCACCTCAAGCTTGTTTACCCAGGCCGGCAACACCTCCGGCCCATAAAGGTAGATCGTTTCCTGACCCCCCAGCTTAAGGTAATGCCCCAACCCCCGATGAACCAGCGCCGTCCGTCCACCAACATGCAGAGACAATCCGGCCAGGATTTGCAGGCTGGCCACCACATGCTGCCATTTGAGAGGTGGACCGGGGCGGCGATACACCCCGTGCGCCGGAGAAGTCAGCCAGCCGCTGGAGACATATTGCGAAAGCAGGGAGCGGGAATACCCCTGCTCTTCCAGCCACCAGGCAGGGGCGAGAAGACCTTCATCCAGTAACCCATGCAGCCGGTTTATTTTTCCTTTGTTTTGTTCAGCCATACTTGATTAAATACTAAAAAAACAAACCAGGTGCAAGTTTAATATTTCTCAATAATGTAAATCCAGACTGGACAAATCAGACTCGTTGCAAACCGGGCGGTTCATCACTGAGTTTGCTCTCACCCCTAACCTCTCAGGTCACAACTGCGCCATGCTTCGGTTATTCATGGATGCCTCACATGCAGGCGAGATGGGGTTTGACTTTACGGGCAATCGGTACTTTTGCAGACGACGGGAGGTTCCCTGAAAGGGATTGCCATTTAGTTAGACAGGTTTATGTTTGCGGTGGGCAAGAAGGGGCGGAAACCCTGACGAGTTTTTTCCCACAATGGTGAGGATGGCGAACATCCTGGTCGCTCATCAGATTAACGCTGACCTTCTGCGGATTATTGACGGTGTTAAAGAGATCAGTGATTATCCGTTCCGGCTGGTTCACACCCTGGAGAAAAAATCGGCCTTGTTTTTCCTGCACGCCAAGCAGGATGATGCCGCCACGGCTGTTGGCAAAAGCGATGTATGTCGGCCAGAAGTCGGCAGGAAGCTGCCCTTTACCGTCCCGCCCTGCTGCCAGCTTGCATTCCAGACCATGGGTTTCAGAAAGGGTAGCAATGTCTTCAAGAGTATGAATCTTGGTCATACCCGGCTCCTTGATTGAGATACGGACAAATTCTGAGCCAGCCCCGCAGAGGGGTTGCGTGACTCTAACTTTACGTTTTAGACTTCCGCCATATCAAAAAAGTTGACCCCGCCGGCATGGGCTTTATCAAGGATTTCAAACGATAATTTTTTATCGCATTTTTTCCCGAAGGTCATCGTTCCCATGCAGATGTTGGAGACCTTCAGACCGCTTTTTCCGATATAGTTGTATTTCATGGGGGTTCCGGGGAGTTGATCTGGATATCTATGAAGAGAAATTATCTTTGATAAAATAAACAGAAATGTCAGATAATTGAGGAATTTTGAATTGACGTTATTACCATAAATACGTCAATATTGCCGAGAAGTGGACGTGCCTATCATAGGCTGGAAAGTAGGCCACCCCTTGTTACTTCTACACCTCCCTCAGAATAGTTTGCAGCCTTGCTCTTTGAACTCCTTGATCCTATCGAGCAGAAACTCAGTATCGACTTCCAAGTGTTCAGCAAGGCAATTAAGGCAAAAGAACCGCGTTGAATCCTTGTCGAGCAGTTTTTTGGTCAGCCCAATTTCGTTTTTGCTTAGGGTTTCTTTTCCACAGATATAGCAGCATTTTTTCTCCACACAATTACCCCACTTCTTCAGGGTCAGGTCTGACGCTGAACGCAGGGATGTCTTTCCCGCGATACTCAACGTCGAGCATTCCCAACTGGTACTTAATCGTATCCCTCATCTTTCGCGCCCTGTCGAGGCAGTAACGCTTGAACTCGCGAGCGGTGATGTCGTTTGCGCTGCGAACTTGCGGGAACAAAAGTTTCAGGTAAGCCGTGGCGATACGCTTGACGGCTTCGGTATCACGGGTGTCCGCCGCTTCAGGGACTTCGATAAGTTCATCCACGATTGCGCGGTAACTCATATCATCGCGCAGTTCGTGCATAATAGAGCAAAAGTATTCTGAGTTCAACGCCCAGCCCGCAATCTTGAGGTCGTCATTCATTCGGGGGATATTCCAACCCTTGATGAAACCGTGGAAACGCTCTATCAAAGCCGACTCGTGGAATACGGACGGCAATTCCTCAAACATATTCCCGAATCCATCCTCGTCCATTGTTTCCTTTTTGATGTTGCCACAGAGGATAACTCCCGCTTGGGCGGTACCCTCATAGCTGCCGACTGTAAAGATTCCCGATTCAAGGTAACCTTTCAGCGCGGCACGCATTTCGTCCACATCGGTGAATGAAATGGTCTGTACTTCGTCAAGGGTAATAAAGTCGTTACCAGACACCAAACCTTCGACACGCTTGTTCTGGTCAAAGAACATCTTCGCGCGGCTCATAACGCCGCCGCTCGAAAGCCACCCGAAGCGGCTGACACGACCGAACAGATATGACTTGCCGGTTCCTTTTGGGGCAAGTTCAATTAGGTTCAGTCTCTTTTCAACGAACGGAAGCAAGCGGGTAAGCATCGTCAGTTTCATTTCCTCATTGCCTAAATAGCCGCTTGCGTTGTAGTCCACCGCGCCAAGCAAGACATCAAGCCATTCCGCTGTCGTGAATTCCCGCCGCGCATCTTTGTAGAAGTCGATATCAATGGTATATGGGCAGAAAGTTTTAAACGTCGTCAACTTGATTTTTCCACGGTTGGCACCTTTTGCATTGTCGTCTGGCGGGCGATATCCGATTTCGACCATCCCCCAAGTCTCACGCCCGCTCATCAGGTCTACCTTGCAGTTTTGCCACACGGAATCCTCGATGATGGTGTCCTTGCTTGTCAAGCCGAAGTCGGGCAAAGCAAACGCCACAGCCCTCGTTTTGATGTCAATATCAACAGACACCTTGGCGAGGAACTTCACTCGCTCGTGTTCGATTACCACCTGATTTTTTATTGCCGTCCAGTCGTCCTTGCGCGGCAAGTATGTCCGCACAAAGCGACCCAACTCGTCAGAGTCGAATTGGCCGTTCTCGTCCTCGAACTTCTTCAAGAGCCAGTCACGCATAAAGGAAGGCAGGCTCAAAGCGGAGAAAAAGTTACTCTTCTTGAGGTCTTTATACACGACCATCTCGTCAAAGCAATTTTTGAGTTTCTCAATCATCAATCGTACCTCCTAAAACAAGTCATCAAAAGCGTCATTGACTTTGCCGCTCTTGCCTTGCGCTTTTATCATAATTTTGCCAATCAAGTTGTCGCCTGCGAAAACATCCGCCGAATAGTCGTCTGCCCGTTTTGTGTCGGGCAACTTCACAGAGTAGTGGTTATCGTCTATCTGCGAAGCCGAGTATGATTTACCATTCAGGATAACGGCAACGTCCTGCACCGGCGAGTTAAAGAATAGCTTAATCTCCGTGCCGGTTCGGAAGTCAACGGTCACCGTCTCGTCGACCAGCTTAACCGTGACGCTTCCATCTTTCAGAGACAGTTCGATAAGGGGAACGACAACCTCTTCCAACGACGCCCCACCGTGAACTTCGACATTCGCTGCACGGCTGCCCTTGAAGCGACCGTAATCGGCAAGTACGAGGTATCCGTTCTCCTCTGCTGCGAACGGAAGGTCATGGGGCTGAGACAGCTTACAGCAACGCCCCGAATGCTCGCCTGTGGTATCGGTCTCGTATTTTTCTTCTTTGCGCCGCAGGACAGCAAGCCGCGATGCGCCGTGGTCACTGACAATCAAGAAGCTTTTGCACTCCCTTTTCGCAAGTTTCGTGGCCGCCTGTTCTATCATCGCCGTGATGATGTCCAGTTCTTTCGCAAGGTGGATGGGTAATTCATTATCAGTGAAGTTGTAACCGCCTGCATCCCTGTGCTTGGTATCATCAAGTTCACCGTTCTTCTTTTTGCCACCTTGCCACGTATCAAAGAAGTCTCGGTTGATGGCCGTTATCGTCGGAAGTTCCGCACGGGCGATGTTGACCCGAACCGACAGACCGCGCTTTTCCACCAAGGCTTCAATTAATCCTAAATATTCAACACCGAGGGCATCAAGCCAGTACAGGAAGGTGTCGCTCATATCCACGCTATCTATAATTTCATTCCGCGTAGGAAGTCGGTTAAACTTCCGCGATCGAGCAAGTTCATCAACCTTTTCTAAGAATTCAGGTTCAAGCTGGTTGGAAAGCTTTTGCCGTTTATACGCCTTGAAATACTCTGTGAGCAAGTTTGCCAGTTCTGGGCATTTGAAAATGTAATTTTTTAGGTAGGCATCCAGCACGGGGTAAATGCTATCAAGCTGTGGAATCATACCGTTTTTCGAAAGCCAAGCAATAATCTCTTCACGTTCCACCCTTGTGCCGTCCGTCAGCTTATAAATACTTTCAGGCACCATTTGTCGACTATTCACCACGAAGTCAGCGATATCCGACTCAGGGAACTTCTCGACCAGAACCTTACGTTCACGATAGAACGAGGGAAACCGCTTATCCATGTGCGGGATATCGATTATCGCATTCAAGACATTCCCGGCAAAGTCCTCAAAACGGCTCGTCTTGTCCAGTACGAACCGAAGGTATCCGTTCTGCAATGTATCTGCTTTGCTTTTCAGGCAGATGAAATATAGCCAGTTACCGTAGTCGATTCCAGCAATACGAGCATAAAAATTCGACTCCAGATTATTGCCAAGATCGTGCTTTGTGAAGACCTCGTCGAGCGAGCCGCGGCTCTGGTTGAGTTCTGTCAGCAACTCTGCCCAGCGAGAGTCACTTCCGCAGGAACGCGCTAAGGCAAAGTCCCTTGTTGAGAATTTAATGCCCTCGAAGGCGTTGCTGATTTGATGTATCGTGAATATCGCCTTATCAAGATTGACAACCGTGTTCACGACTACACTACCACACCGCCCATTTTCGAGTTCCGCAAGTATCGCTTTGAAACCCGACAAAGCCGACAATCCGACAAGCGGAGTGGCAAGGGTAAAAGATAAGTCGCACTCCGCCTTGTCGACGATACTGAACCGACGGTTGTCAAAGCGCGGATCGGTCTGCAACCCGGCAATTAGCGAGCCAAGCCCTCGTAGAAGCAACACGACTTTTGCACCGCCGACATTATGGTCTTTCAACCGTGACACGGTGCGTGTTGCCTCATCTCTTCCGCGAAACGCAAGAAACTCTCCAAGCCCCGTTACAACGAACTTTTTACCGTTCGCATTTACTTCTGAGGTTTGGATGTAGGTGAGGAGTCCATCGATGTCTGGAATTCTGTCGTCGTTGTTACAAAAACGGCTCGTTGGAACGAAATCAAACCCTAGTGACGACAACTCATCCTTTACGGGTGCATACTGCTCGTCGCTGATGAACAAGAAATAAGGCGTCTTGACGGGGGATATCAGGTATTTCTTTACCGAGTCAATTTGCATTCTATTTCCCGTCTCCATTCGTCAGTATTTCAATTCCGACTGTTATGCTGTCCTTGACGAGCCGTTTGAGGTACTGCTTCAACTGGGCGTCGTCCATCTGATCAATTTTTTGGAGAACTTTGTCGCTGCCGCCGGCGTTGTACTCAGCTTCGGCGAGTTGCTTCACCTTGCCCTTGGCACTCGGATTGTCGCGCCAACCGTATGTGTCTAGGGAAAGGTGGTCGAGTTTATCCCTTACCTTATCGAGGTCAGGAAGCAATGTGCTGTATTCGCCGACAATGTCCCGCTTGAATGCCGCATTCCGCTTCTCTTCATCGGTAAGGATGCCGAACAGCGTGGTGGATTCAAGGAATGCGAGAGCGACTTTGATTTCGGAATCCGTTCCCCAATTTCGGTTGAGAGTTTCAAATGCTTTCTTGGCTTTTTCGAATTCAGCATCGGATACGCAGCACAGGATAGGCGTCCTGTATCGGTTCGACCACTCAAGGGGGTTTTTCGTTCCCGTCTTGTCTTTCCATAAGCGGAAAAGCTGCGATTTCAACTGGTTCTTGCGGAACTCCTCAGCTGCTTCTTTCACCTTGACGTTACAGTCTGTTTTCGGTAACTCAAACAAACCCGTCTGGAGTTTGCTTATCACATCGGCGATGTCGTTATCGCTCAGTTCTTCAAGGTACGGCTTATAGACCTCGGCAAAAGCACGTCTGTCGTTGTTCAGTAACTCCCTGATTTCCGCGCCGTGCGCCACCAACTCCGTATGGAACGTTTTCAGCTGTTCAGGCAGGATATCTTCTTGCTTACAGATTTTCAGGAGCGTGTCGAGGACTTTTACCAAGGCGGGATATTTTGCCCGCAGAGCCTCGCAAGAGATGCCAATGAACTTCAGTCGCTCCCGCCACTCCTTGTACGCTTCCGTCAAGGAATGACTCGCAGTATTCAAGATTGCATTGCTTTCTTTGGCCACGCTGTACTCGGTCATCAGCTTGCGTATTTCGTCCTCGCCCATCTGTTTATCCCAAAGGCACGAGTACTTCACTCCGAACAAACGGCGAATGTCAGCAAGCACATTGTTTACAGCACCGATTGCCGTTGCAAGTTCAAAAACTTTTCCGTCCTCAAAGGACCGGAGATACTCGTGCATACCTTTTTGACAATTCTCACT
>JACDZJ010000286.1_pt1 | contig 17715 bp, 12 predicted proteins | sample 7365721 | NCBI WGS metagenome assembly JACDZJ01 (sample SAMN15143480, study PRJNA637477) | pond metagenome | biome: freshwater wetland ecosystem [ENVO:00000243]; feature: pond [ENVO:00000033]; material: pond water [ENVO:00002228]; isolation source: pond water containing pink berries ... | reverse complement strand
TTTGCTGCAAAGATAATAAATATATACGTTATATCATAATTAACATAACACTAGTGTTATGTTAGGTTTAAAATGGAGTAATGAAATGAACATAATACATTGATTCATTTCATTGTAAAATTCTTAAATTTTCGTGTTTTTATATTAACTTTTCACTACTTTTTACAAAAATCCCAATTCCAATTGTGCTTCTTCGCTCATCATATCTTTATCCCAGGCAGGTTCAAAAACAATTTCAACATCTACACTTTTAACACCTTCAACACTTCCAACTTTCATACGCACATCCTCTACAATAAAATCAACAGCCGGACAACTCGGAGCAGTTAATGTCATATCAATTGTTAAATGTCCATCTTCTTTTAAGTCAATTTTATAAATCAATCCCAAATCGTAAATGTTTACCGGAATTTCGGGATCGAATACCGTTTTAAGCATACGAACAATATTCTCTTCAATTTCTAAAAATTCATTCATAATTCATTATCTCTTAATATTATTTCAATTCTCTATTTCTTAAACAAGTTAATGGTTCAAAATGTTGCAATCAACAAAACTATTCTACCGTTTTGATAATCAGTTCTTCTAATTGTGAGTGTGAAGCTGTTAATTTCCCATCGATTACCACAACTGTTTCAACCTTAGCTTTTAAACAAACCTTATTGTCCTCTTTCCTGAAAATGGTTTGATGAAAAACATATTTAATTCCATCCTTGCGCACGTAGAGTTTTGAAATAAATTCGTCACCGGATCGGAGTGGTGTTTTATATGCCATTTCGAAACGTGCTACCACAGCATCAACACCTTGTTGATGCAATAAATCAAAACTTACATTGTTTGCCAATAAATACTCGTGCCTTGTATGTTCTAAATAATTCTGATAGACCGAATTATTTACAATTCCCTGTAAATCACATTCGTAATCGTGTACTTTAAACTCTAATTCGTATTTGAACATAAAAAAAAGATTTGAAAATTTGAAATTTGAAGATTAAGGAAAATTATTTAAACTCTTAAATATTATTTTTTCCTTATTACTGTCAATCCGTCACGCAATGGTAACATCACTTTTTCCACGCGCATATCAGCTGCAACAAAATAATTAAAAAGCTTTATTTCAATGGTTTGTCTGTCATTTTGTTCAACTGGTTTCAGTACTTTACCATCCCACAAAGTATTATCAGCAAAAATAAAACCACCTGAGCGTAATTTTGGTAAAACTGCCTCATAATAAGCCAGATACTCACGTTTGTCAGCATCAATAAAAACCAAATCGAAAATCTCATCCAGCTTTACTATTTCTGTAAGCGCATTACCAATATGTAACTTAATTTTGTGTCCATGTTCCGAACCTTTAAAATTTTGGATAATAAAATCTTCCAATTCGTCATCACATTCTATGGTATGTAAAATTCCATCATCGTCCAGTGCTTCTGCCATACATAATGCCGAATAACCGGTAAATGTGCCCAATTCCAACACAAATTTAGGTTGTATCATTTTACAAAACATAGTCAACACCCGTCCCTGAAAGTGTCCCGAAAGCATCCTCGGATTCATCATTCGCAAATGAGTTGCACGATTGACTTTCTTCAGATAATCGGGTTCTGCATCGGTATGCGAAAGAATATATTGTTCAAAATTGTCCATAAATTTTCATTTTGAAGTGTTAAAAAAGTTTTGTATAGCAACTTTTCCATCTTATTTCTTTTTTCAAACATATTTCAATACCGATAACTTTTCAACATCAAAAACCTCATTAGCAATCATTTGTAATTGTTCAGCAGTTACAGCTTCAATTCGTTTCCTGATCGTTTCCAGATTGGCAATATGTCCATATCGTAAAATACTTTTGCCCAAACTCAAAGCTAGATTTTCTTTTTGTTCGTTGGCAATAGCCATCTGTCCCATTAACTGCAATTTATACTTTTTCAGTGCATTTTCTGAAAGTGGCATTTCGCGAAGTTTCTGCAATTCTGCAAAAACCAATTGTTCGCAGCGAGTCGCATTTTCGGTATCGCAACCAAAATAAACGCTCCACATTCCTGTATCTGTAAAAGGCTGATAGTTGGATTCTACATTGTAGACCAATCCATGTTTTTCGCGAAGTGATAAATTCAACAAACTATTCATACCGGGGCCACCCAGGATATTGTTTAACAAATACATACCCATACGATTTGGGTGATATAAATGGTACGACCGATTGCCTAGCATAAAATGTACCTGATGTGTATTTTTCTCAATTTTACGACTGGAAGGAGTATAATTAGCCGGCGAAATCCTTTTGGGTTGTAAATTTTGAATATTATCGGTTTGTAAATATTTTTCTGCCCAACGAATTAATTGCTTAAAATTCAAATCGCCCAATGCGAAAAACACCATTTCTTGCAGACAATATTGTTTCGATACAAAACTTACAGCATCGGCAGTCGTGTAATGTTCTAACAACTCAGCTCTTCCTAATATATTATGACCAATGGGATAGTGTTCAAAAATCATTTCTTCAAAATCATCAAAAATCAATTCCGAAGGATTGTCATTATAAGATTGAATTTCGTCGAGAATTATTACTACCTCTTTTTCAATTTCTTTTTGTGGAAAAGTAGAATGTAACACAATATCTGAAACCAATTCCATAGCACGTTCAAGATGCTCATTCAGCACAATTGCAAATATAACTGTTTCTTCTTTGGTTGTAAAGGCATTTAATTCACCCCCAACATGTTCCAGCCGATTGATTATGTGTCCGGAGCGACGTTTTGCGGTACCTTTAAAAAGCATGTGTTCAATAAAATGTGCCATTCCCTGTTCGGAATCAGATTCGTCGCGCGAGCCGGTATTAATAACCATACCGCAATATGACACTGCTGAATAATCAGGTTTGTAAATCAGTCGAAGTCCGTTGGGAAGCGTATGGGTTTGATAGGTCATTATTTCAATTATAAAACGAAGTACAAAGGTACAATAAAATCAACAACTGCAAAAATGAAAAATGAGTTGTAAGAATTCAGATTTTCATTGGTACAAAGTCATTTATTTTGAATATATGTAAATATTTGGGTGGGCTATTCAAATGTATTAAAATGCAAAAGAGCTTGTTCTTAAACCGAACAAGCTCTTCTAATATCTTAAAAAATAACATAATAAATTAATCTTCTTCTTTTGCTTTAAACGATTCCCAAACAAAGTAAGCCAACAAACCTAATAATGCCACTAATGCAGTAATTTGTGCTCCATTACCTTCAGGGTCTTTCCATACATTTAGGTTCATAGCTTCACCATCACCAGTAAAGAATATAATAAATGCTCCAATTACACCAAACAGTGCAGCTCCGGCAATAAATCCGGATGAAATAAGTATTCCACGTTGTAAACGTGCATTGTTAAGCTTTTGGTTCTTTGTACTTTTCGAAAACCAATGATTTAATAAACCTCCAACCACAAGAGGAGTATTTAATGGAAGTGGAATAAACATACCTAGTGCAAATGCAAGTGGAGATATATTCAACCAATTAATTAAAATTGAAATAACTGCACCAATACCCAACAGTACCCAACTAACTCCTGAGCCCGACATAAGTGGCTCAATAATAGCCGCCATGGCATTTGCCTGTGGTGCTGTCATAGGTTGTGGATGAACTGGAGTTTGCACAAAGCCATAAGCTTGATTTAATATAAAAATTACTGCGCCAACGGTAGCAGCAGATACAAGAGTTCCTAAAAATTTAAAAGTCTGCTGTTTAACAGGTGTTGTACCAAGCCAGTAACCCACTTTTAAGTCGGTGATAAAACCGCCCGCCATTGATAATGCAGTACAAACTATACCACCAATAATTAAAGCACTAACCATTCCCTGCCAACCTTTTAATCCAACTGAAACCAGAATTACAGATGAAAGTATAAGCGTCATTAAAGTCATTCCCGAAACAGGGTTTGATCCAACAATGGCAATTGCATTGGCTGCAACTGTTGTAAATAGAAATGATATAACTAAAATTGTTATTAAAGCTACTACTGCTTGCAATAAGGTAATTTTAACTCCAATAATCAAGAAAATAAATACAGCAACCAATGTTAGGAAAAGTAGTAACATTACAAACGACATTTTTAAATCCTTTTGTGTTCTTTCAACTTTAACTTCCGAATGTGTTATTCCACCAATTCCAAACGCTAGTTTAAAGGCACTGCCAATTACACCGGAAGACTTTATAATTCCAATGATTCCGGCCATTGCAATGGCACCAATACCAATTGGACGAACATAAAGTTTAAAAATCTGCTCGGCTGACATAGCTGCAAAAGGATTAATTCCTCCACTCAATGTAGCTGAAAGTGATCCGATTTCATTTACTAAAGGAATTAGTACAAGCCACGACAGCAATGAACCTACTGTAATAATTAATGCATAACGCAACCCAACTAAATAACCAAAACTAAAAATAAGCGCACTTACATTGAATTTAAGTACCATTTTTACTTTATCTGCCATCATTTCTCCAACAGGCACAATTCGGGTAGTTATTTCTTCGCTCCAAAGTTTAAATGCAGAAAAACAAAAATCAAATAAACCACCAATGATACCGCTAACAATTAAAAGTTTTGCTTGACTTCCTCCTTTTTCGCCGGTCATTAAAATTTCGGTAGTGGCAGTTGCTTCCGGGAAAGGAAGTTTTCCGTGCATATCTTTTACAAAATACTTACGGAATGGAATTAAAAATAAAATTCCCAAAAATCCACCCAGTAAAGAGGAGAAAAATATTTGCCAAAAATCTACCTGAATTTCGGGGTATTTTGCCTGGAGAATATAAAGTCCCGGGATTGTAAATACTGCTCCCGCTACTATTACACCTGAAGATGCACCAATAGATTGTATAATTACATTTTGTCCTAATGAGTTTTTTTTTCGCATTGCTGCTGATACACCAACAGCAATTATTGAAATTGGTATTGCTGCTTCGAAAACTTGTCCGATTTTTAAACCTGAATATGCTGCAGCAGCAGAAAAAATAACTGCCATTAATAATCCCATTCCAAGTGACCAAATAGTAACCTCGGGGAACTTGCCTTCAGCAGGCATGACCGGTTTGTAATCTTCACCTTCTTTTAATTCACGATATGCATTTTCGGGTAATCCCGTAATTTTTTCTTCTTCCATATTTATTGATTAGTTGATTAGATGATTAGATGAATAATTAAATGCATTCTAAATCAAATTATTAACATTCTATTATTTCACATACAATATACTTGCCGATGAAGGTGCAACTGTAAAAGTAGTGTCACTTACAACTGAAATTCCATTCAATTTGACTATTCCATCGTGACAAACCACATTCCAATCTCCTTCGGGTATTCCTACTTTTACAGCTTTTCTGTTGCCATTATAAAGCACTAAAACATCTTTCCAAATTTCACCATTCACATGGTCGGTAAGTGTAAATCCTACAACATTTGGAACAAGAAAGTTAAGAAATTTCAAATGTTTATGTACCATTTCTTGAGTTGGAATACGGAATGCAGCATGATTTTTTCTAAGTGAAATCAGACCTTTATAATATTCGAAAATATCTTTGTTTGTCGTTTTGAAATTCCAGTCTATTTGATTGATAGAGTCGGGCGATTGATAAGTATTATGAATTCCTCTTTTATTCCGATATATTTCTTCACCTGCATAAATAAATGGAACACCTTGTGATGTATAAACTACTGTTTGAGCCAATTTATTGAATCGTATTAGTTCATCACCGGTAGCATCTATTGGTTTTGATTCCCGCAATTTATCAACCAAACACATATCGTCGTGACACGATACATAGTTAATAATCTGAATTGGGTTATTTACATAGGGTTCTTTGGAATAGATCAGTTTTGAATAATCCACTTGTGAATGTTGTGTTGCACCAACAACACCAAACTTTACGCACTCTTCTAAACTATCAACTCCTGAAACAAAACCCGGAATATTGGAATGCATCCAACTTCCTTTTAATGCGTCGCGGATATCATCGCTAAACACAGCAATATTATCAAGTTCTCTAGCATTCTTCTTTACAGCACGTTTCTCTTCAGCAAGTGGTGAGGCTCCAGCTGTCCAACCTTCGCCATATACAAAAATGCTTGGGTCAATTTTATCTAAGGCAGCACGAATCGCATTCATGGTTTCAATATCGTGAATACCCATTAAGTCGAATCGAAAACCGTCAACGTGATATTCTGTAGCCCAATATACTATTGATTCGATCATAAATTTACGCATCATGGCACGTTCAGAAGCAGTTTCGTTCCCACATCCCGAGGCATTCGACCAGGTACTATCAGCGTTCATTCTGTAAAAATAATTCGGAGCCAGTAAGTTAAAATGTGAATCTTTACCTGCAGATGTATGGTTGTAAACAACATCCATAATCACCCGAATACCAGTTTGGTGAAGCGATTGAACCATTTGTTTAAATTCACGAATTCTGGTAGCAGGATCGAACGGATTAGTAGAATAACTACCTTCGGGGACATTATAATTTACGGGATCGTAACCCCAATTATATTTATTTTCGTTGAGCTTAGTTTCGTCTACCGAAGCAAAATCAAACGATGGCAATAAATGAACATGTGTAATTCCCAATTCCTTCAAATGGTCAATACCAGTTGCTTCACCTGTCGAATTTTTAGTTCTATGTTCGGTAAATGCCAAAAATTTTCCCTTGTTTTTCATTCCTGAATTTGTTGAAACAGAAAAGTCCCGAACATGAACTTCGTACAACATAATGTCGGTAAAGTTCTTTAATGGTGGCTTTACATCGTTTTCCCAGCCATCAGGATTTGTTTCTGCAAAATCAATAATAGCAGCACGCTTACCATTTACTCCTATTGCTTTTACCCAAATCCCCGGTGTCTCATCCAGCCATTTTTCAGCAATTTTAACCTGAAAAGTATAAAACTTCCCCTTCAAATTTTCTTTAATTTCAAGTTTCCATGTTCCGCTTTCAGAACGTTTCATATCTTTGGTTTGGTATGCTCCTCCGTCATTACCATTATCATATAATAATAATTTGACTTCCGATGCTGTTGGTGCCCACACTCGGAACTTGGAAGATTGAGGGGAAAAAGTCAATTCTAAATCAGATCCTTCGTAAACTGGATAATCTTCAAAAGTTTCATATTTCGGAGTAGATTTGCATGAAAAAATTAAACCTAAAATCAGTAACATAATGATTGTACTATCTTTCATAAATTGACTTATTGAATTGTATGCTGGAGTAATTTAAATTATAAAATGAAATTAATTAATTAATTATGATTAATTCAAATTTCATAATCAACATATAATAACATTAATTAAAAAAATGATTATTGTAAGTTTATTGAATACCATTTCTTTTCAACAAGGCATCGATGGTAGGTTCTTGTCCACGGAAACGTTTGTAAAGTGTCATTGGATGCTCTGTTCCACCTTTCATTAATATGTTTTTTCGGAAAGAGTCCGCAGTCTTTTTATCAAAAATTCCATTTTGTGAAAACACTGAGAAGGCATCAGCATCAAGCACTTCAGCCCATTTGTAACTGTAATAACCTGCTGCATAACCACCTGAGAAAATATGACTAAAAGTTGGACTCATAGCTGTATTTGAAAGCGCCGGAAGGATTTGAGTTGCTGACATTGCCAGTTTTTCGTTGTTTATCACATCTCCAACGAACGGTTTATCGATGCTATGCCAGGCCATATCTAAATAGCCAAAACTCAATTGACGTAAACAGAAATTGGCACAATTAAAATTTTCTGATGCTTTAATTTTTTGTATCAATTCGGGAGGAATTTTTTCGCCGGTGAGGTAATTTACAGCAAATCCATCCAAAAATTCTTTTTCAGAACCCCAGTTTTCCATTATTTGCGAAGGTAGTTCCACAAAATCTCTATATACGTTTGTTCCGGAAAGTGACTCATAAGTACATTTGGTCAGCATACCATGAAGTGAATGTCCAAATTCATGTAATAAAGTTGTTACTTCATCGAAAGTTAATAATGCAGGTTTAGTATCAGTTGGTCGCGTAAAATTCATCACAATGGTAATTTGTGGTCGAATATCTGTTTTTCCATCCATTTTTTGTCCTTTAAATTCACTCATCCAGGCGCCTGCTCGTTTGCCATCGCGTGGGTGAAAATCGGTGTACAATACAGCTAAAAACTGTCCCTTCTCATCAATAACATCATAAGCATCAACTTCGGGATGATATACCGGAATCTTTGTATTCTTGGTAAACTTAATTCCATATAATTTTGTAGCTAAACCAAATACGCCTTTTTTTACATTTTCTAATTCAAAATATGGTTTTGTCATTTCGTCGCTCACCGAATATTTTTCATCCTTCAATTTTTCGGAATAAAAAGACCAATCCCAGGCTTGTAATTTAAAATATGCACCATTTTTATCAGCATAAGCTTGTACTTCAGCATATTCTTTTTCAGCAGCAGGTTTGTAAGCAATCAGCAATTTATCCAGCAAATCGTACACATTTTTCTTGTTTTCTGCCATTCGGTCAATCAATTGGTATTCGGCATAGGATTTATGTCCAAGTAAATTTGCAATCTTCAAGCGAGTATTTGTTATTTTCTTTACATTTTCGATATTGTCAAATTCTTCACCCATCATACATTTTGTTGCATTGGCCATATACAATTCACGACGTAAATCGCGATTCTCGGCATATTTCATAATGGGAACATAGCATGTTGCTTTTAAATTTAGCAACCATCCTTCTTTCCCTGCTTTTTTGGCATTGGCTGCCAACATATCAATTACATCATCCGGTAAACCTGTCAGAAGTGATCTATTGGTTATTAGTAAATTATATTTATTGGTTTCTTTCAATACATTTTGTCCGTATTGAAGCGTTAATAAACTAATTTCCTTTGACAATTCGCGATAAATGGCTTTATCTGCTTCCGACAAGTTCGCTCCATTATTGGCAAAACCTTCATAAGTTAGTTTCAACAGCATTTTTTGTTCAGCAGTCAGTTTTAGTTTGTCCTTTTGTTCATTTACGGCTTTCACACGAGCAAAAAGCTTTTCGTTCAACCTAATAGCATTTGAATGTTCGGACATCAACGGTGATATTTTTTCGGCAATTGCTTGCATATCGTCATTAGTTTCGGAACTGAGCAAATTATAGAAAGGTGAACTCACTTTGTTTAAAATCGAACCCGAAAGTTCTAGTGCTACAATTGTATTTTCAAAAGTTGGTGTTTGCGAATTATTTATTATTGCATTAACTTCCTTGGTTTGTTGTTTCATAGCTTCCTCAAATGCAGGGAAATAGTGTTCCGTTTTAATTTCATTAAAAGGAATTGTCAGATGAGGAGTTTTGTACGTTTCGAGTAGCGGGTTTCCTGCTATTGCGGTAGCAGCAACTGAAAATGCAGTCATAAGTTGAATTAATTTATTTTTTTTCATTATTGAATTGATAAGTTTATTTGTGAATAATTTATTTGATAAGTATATTTGTTATATATGGGTCTTTTAACTTTAAATTTGTATTAAAAAATACATCTTTAAATTTGAACGATAAGTGTTTTTATTTTTAATTAGTTTTTGGGTTAATTGATCATCTTAAGTGTTTAATTTCAGTTTATTAATTCCATTTGGAATATCAATTATATCTGTAATGCCGAAATTTGATGATTGAATCTGATTTTTAATTACTTGCCAATTCCACTCACGAGGAGACCAAACTTGAAAAAAATACAATTGAGTGTTCATGTAGAAAATTCCGTTTGAAGGATTGGAATAAAAAGGAATACTCTAAAATTGATTTTAAATATCTTAAAGTTGAAATACTTATATCATTATTTGGTACATAACTTATTTTCAGTTGTTTTCCTTTTTTGAATAGCCATCTCATTATTAAATATATAAGGTATTAAAGATGTTGTTAGTTCTCAATTATTTCCACCCAAATACTCAAATTTCGATTCCATCAAGCAGGCATTATTAATTTAAAAATCGGAATAGCTTACAGCAAATATATTATGACAGTTATGATAAATGGGTGTTAAAAGCGTTTTTTTACCAAATACGTTTCATAATTATATTCGTAATTGTAAAGTGTAACATCTTTCCCAAAACATAGTATCTAGTTTTGATAAGCCACCGATGTTATCAGATTATTAATATTATATTCATAATCTGTCTTTTGTGAATATTCCTAAATAGAATTCTGACTATCCCTGTTTTTAATACGCTCCGACAAAATCAGTGAGGAATTTGGTTTGTAAAAACAGATTATAAAGTTGAATTTTTTTGATAATCAATTAAGATAATCAATTAAGTTGAAACGTCAATATAATTGTTAGGTGTTTCTGTAGTCAACAAACCACCAACATACGTATAATCAATAATATAGGTAACTTTCCATACATTTTCAGTCCAAAACTGTTCAATCTGATAGCCATATTTATCAGCTTGATACTTCCAATCTGTTTGTAATTTTCTTAACCATGAATTATTATTCTTATAATTTATTTTTCTAATACTTAGTTTCTAAAACTTTTGTATAAATAATTCAACTGAAAGGTCTTATAATTATATATATTAAGTGATATGAAATAATTATTGATATGTTGTATATAATTAACGTCCAGCTAAACAGTCTTGTAATGCGTAACTAAATCCTTGTAGCTACTTACATAAAGTTCGGTAATTAATTGTTTTAAGCGTTGTAAAATACAAAATCTGAAGCAAGAGTTAAAATATTACAGTTGAAAATATTGTAAAAAGAATGTTATTGATTAATAAAAATGATGTATAAAAAATTTCCCAAAAATACATATAATTATTTAATATCACAAACATAATTATTTACAATGTAGTATAGTTTACACGCATTTACAATTTCAGTATGTTTGCTATATTTAAATTTGATCAGAAATAAATGATAAATTGGTAAAATAAATATAACAATAATTCTTCAACAGATTCAAAAGAAATGAGTTAAAAAAAATCATATCTAAGAATTAGTTTTTAAATATAAATTCAAGATTTTAAATTTCAACGTTTAAAATTTATATAACGAGGTTCACTGGGTACATAATCGTCCTTATCCCATAAAGTACTGGTTATCATTAAGTCGGCACTATATCTGTTACAGGCAATTGGAACATTGTGTATGCGGCATTGACGAAGTAACATTTGAATATCGGCTTCGTGAGGTTGCGAATTGAGGTCATCTATCAAAAATATTGCCAAGTTAATTTGTTTTCGCACAACCAATGCAGCAATTTCTGCATCACCTCCAAGTGGTCCAGAATTCATGCAAGTTATATCTACTTTTACACCTTTATCTTCCAATGCTTTTTTTATTAAACTTCCGGTAGTTCCTGTACAAATCAGTTTATGCTCCGATAACATATCGGCATTAAAAACAGCCCATTCAACCATATCTGATTTTCGTTTGTCGTGTGCTACTAAGGCAATAGTCAGTTGTTTGTTCATATTAATAATAATTTTTGTTATGCATTTTTACAAAGTTAAGCATTTTCTATTAAAACAATACTAATACACAAAAGTTCTTGTAAATTTAATACAGAGATTGGTTCATTTATAAATTTTAATTACTTTTGCAACTAAATGCAAACGTTTGCAATTACAAATTTCCGAGTTGATTGAAATGAAAAAATTAAATATCCTATTCACTTTCTTATTATCAATAAGCATTTCGGCAAAGGAAATAAAAACCGGTATAGAAGTATAACGCGACAATAAATTCAAAATACTCGAAGGAAAAAATGTGGGGCTTATTACTAATCCTACTGGTGTAGACAGAAATTTGAAATCGACAATTTATATTTTACACGAATCAACAAATGTAAAACTCGTGGCACTTTTTGGACCAGAACATGGTGTGCGTGTTGATGCTCATGCCGGTGACGATGTTGATAATATAACCGATCTAAAAACCGGACTTCCTGTATTTTCTCACTACGGAAAAACACGTATTGCCACACCCCAAATGCTAAAATTGATTGATGTGTTAGTATATGATATTCACGATATTGGTTGTCGTTCGTATACTTTTGTAAGTACATTGGGATTGGCAATGGAAGCAGCCGCCCAAAATAATATTGAATTTGTTGTTCTTGACCGTCCGAATCCACTTGGGGGGGGGGGTGAAAAAATTGAAGGAAATCTTACTGATATTCCTTTTATTTCATTTGTAAGTCAGTTTAAAATTCCATATCTTTACGGTCAAACATGCGGCGAACTTGTATTTATGCTGAACGAAGAGAAGATGCTTAAGCAAAAATGTAAGCTTACTATTGTGAAAATTAAGGGCTGACATCGAAAAATGATATGGGAAGACACTGGACTGGAATGGGTAATTGCTTCGCCACATATTCCATATAAACAATCAACCATTTTTTATCCTACCACAGGCATATTAGGTGAATTGGGTTATGTATCTATTGGTGTTGGTTATACGCTTCCATTTCAAATAGTTGGAGCACCATGTATAAAAGCAGCCGATTTAGCGAATGCTATGAATCGATTAAATTTAGAAAGATTTGAATTTAGACCCATATATTTCAAACCATATTACGCAACCTTTAAAGACGCAAATTGCGAAGGTGTACAAATTCACATCATGAATTACCGGAAAGCTAAATTATCGGATGTGCAATTTTATCTGATGAAAGAATTGAATAAACTTTATCCAGAAAAAGCCGTTTTTAAGAATGCGAACAAAGAGCGATTCAATATGTTCGATAAAGTGAGTGGCAGTGACCAAATCCGGTTATATTTTTCAGTAAATCATTCCTTTGCCAATATTAAAGATTATTGGTACAAAGATGTGGATAATTACCGGAAATTGTCAAAAAAATATTATTTATATAAGTAAATTTGCTTATTGGTTAATTAGTTAACTGGTTTAATTATTGAAAAATAAACAAAAATAATTTGTGAGATTCGTATTCAATGAAATCATTCTTATCTGACTTAAAAAAACATATTCCCACAAACCGTATATATATCGACAATATGCGATTATTAGCCTGGGGTACTGATGCCAGTTTTTATCGTTTGCTTCCAAAAGTGGTCATACAATCAGCAAACGAAACCGAGATTATTGAAATTCTGAAAGCTGCTAATAAATATAACCTTCCATTGACTTTTCGTGCAGCCGGTACAAGTTTATCTGGTCAGGCTATCAGCAATTCAATTTTGGTAATTGCCGGAAAAAATTGGGAAAAATATGAGATTGATCCTGATGGCAATTCTATACGACTTCAACCAGGAATAATTGGTCAACAAGTTAATGAAATTCTGAAACCAATTGGTAAAAAATTTCCACCCGATCCTGCTTCTTTAAAATCGGCAATGGTTGGAGGAATCATTCTGAATAATGCTTCAGGTATGAGTTGTGGCATACGGCAAAACAGTTATCAAATGATCATTTCCGCGCGTTTGATTTTGGCTGATGGTACAATTCTCGATACAGGTAATGAAGAAAGCAAAGAAGCATTTCGGCAATCTCATCCAGCGTTTATTCGTCACATTTGCGACTTGCGCGATCAGGTAAAATTGGACGAAGAATTGTCCAATATGATTCGTCGAAAATACAGCATTAAAAATGTAACAGGCTTGTCAATCAATCCTTTTCTCGATTTCGAAGACCCTTTTCACATCATCACTAACTTAATTGTTGGTTCAGAAGGTACTTTGGCTTTTTTGGCTGAAGCTACTATGAAAACCATTGTTGATTTACCACATAAAGCCAGTGCAATTTTATATTTTGGTGATGCACATACAGCTTGCGAAGCCGTTATAAAACTAAAAAACAGCTCTGTAACCGCTGTTGAATTTTTTGATCGTAAAGCTATTAAAGCAGTCGAAGATAAAGCAGAAACTTTGCCACTATTAAAAACATTGCCCGAAAAAGGTGCAGTTTTACTGGTAAAAACTGAATCGAACGATGAACTGACCCTTCGGAAAAACATTAAAGAAATAACTTCTATTATTTCAAAATTTGAAATCCTCTATCCTAACCGATTTACTGACAATGAATTGGATTATTCAACTTATTGGACAATGCGGTCAGGTATTTTCCCTTCTGTTGGCAGTATGCGCCCTATTGGCACTACATGTTTGATTGAAGACGTGGCTTTTCAACTTACGGATATTCCAAATGCTGTAGCTGACCTTCAAAGAATTATGATTCATCATGGATATTCCGATGCAGTAATTTATGGTCATGCACTCGAAGGAAACTTTCATTTCATTATTAATCAGAGTTTTGACACTCCGGAGGCTGTGACACGATATGAAAATATGATGAATGAAGTGATAAATTTGGTTGTGGATAAATATGGAGGATCGCTCAAAGCAGAACATGGAACCGGAAGGAATATGGCGCCTTTTGTACGCAAAGAATGGGGCAAGAAAGCATACAATTTGATGTGGGAAGTTAAACAACTCTTCGATCCGAAAGGTTTATTGAATCCAGGTGTTATTTTCAACGATGATCCAACATGTCATCTCAAAAACTTCAAACCGCTACCGATTACACATCCTTTGATTGATAAATGTATTGAATGTGGATTTTGTGAAGTAAATTGTGTAAGTTGCGGATTTACACTTTCGTCGCGTCAACGTATTGTTATTCAGCGGGAAATTGCCCGTTTGAAAGAAAATGGAGAAAATCCGGATAGATTAAAATATTTGGAAGAATGTTTTAGGTTTGCCGGAGAGCAAAGTTGTGCAGGTGACTGTCTTTGTGCCACCTCTTGTCCTGTAGATATAAACGTTGGTGATTATATTCATGTTCTTCGCCAAGAAAATTTAGTGAACAACAAACGAGCGCAACAGATCGGACAATGGTCTGCTTCCAATATGGGAAAACTGGAAACAGGCGTTAAAACAACGCTTTTTGTTGCGAATGTTGCCCGTTCGGTAATGGGAAAAACACTAATGGGAGGTTTTACCAAAGGATTGCGTTATATTAGTGGAAATACCATTCCGTTGTGGACACCGTCGTTGCCTAAAAATGCCGGAAGAATCAAAAAACAAGTTATAACAGATAATCCCTTGAAAGTTGTTTATTTTCCAAGTTGCCTGAACCAAATGATGGGAACCTCCAAAAATGAACCAGATCAGACGCCTTTGGTTCAAAAAATGATTGCATTTCTGAACAAAGCCGGATACGAAGTGATTTTTCCAAACAATATGCAAAATATGTGTTGCGGAACAATTTGGGAAAGTAAAGGGTTAACGGAAATTGCCGACAAAAAATCTTCTGAATTAGAACAGGAACTATTACGCGCTACCGAAAATGGACTTTTTCCGGTTTTATGTGATCAAAGTCCGTGCTTATTACATATGCGCTACACCGTGCAGAAACTAAATCTATACGAACCTGTGGAGTTTATAAACGATTTTTTACTCGACAGGCTCGATTTTCATCCAACTGACGAATCAATAACAGTTCATGCCACTTGTTCAACTATTAAAATGAATTTGAAACCAACTTTGGTAAAAATTGCCAATTTGTGTAGTACCAACGTTCTTGTTCCTAGTGAAGTTGGTTGTTGCGGTTTTGCCGGTGACAAAGGATTTACGCTTCCCGAACTGAACGAACATGGATTGCGTAAACTACGTCAACAAGTAGAAAAAACCAAAGCCAAAGCAGGTTATAGTAATAGCCGAACCTGTGAAATTGGGTTAAATACACATAGTGGAATACCTTATATGTCAATTGTTTATTTGGTTGATAAATGTACCACGGCAAAGATGATTTAGTTAATTAGTTAAAACTTATAAGAAAATTAAAAACTTTATATTTTACATATTTACTTGACAAACAATTTTTATTTTTATGAAAAAAAATATTTTTATATTTCTAACTTTCACATTCGTCATATCAAGTCTTTTGGCTCAACAACCTAAGCGTGAGATGCGGGCAGTTTGGATTGCAACAGTTGCCAATATTGACTGGCCAAGTCAACGAAATTTAACTTCAAAAGCACAACGCGAAGAAATGAGAACTATGTTGGACGGATTTGTAAAAAACAATATTAACGCTATTGTGCTGCAAATTAGACCAACAGCTGATGCATTTTATCCATCGGCACTCGAACCATGGTCGCATTGGCTTACCGGACAACAAGGATTAAGACCAAATCCATATTACGATCCATTACAGTTTATCATCGAAGAAGCCCACAAACGATGTATTGAAGTGCATGTTTGGTTAAATCCGTACCGTGTTATTAATTCCGAAAATCTTGAAATTCTAAGTAAAAATCATTTGTATTTTAAAAACAAAGATTTATTTGTAAAATACGGAGGAAAATACTATTTTGATCCAGGACTCGATGAAACACGTGAGTTTTTAAACCGAGTGGTAGAAGATGTTGTGGAACGTTATGATATTGAAGCTATTCATTTCGATGACTATTTTTACCCTTATCGTGTTGCTAATGAAGAATTTCCGGACGAAGCTTCTTTCAAAAAATTTCCACGAGGTTTTGCACCCAATCAAAAAGACGATTGGCGACGTAATAATGTGAATTTGGTGATTGAGGAATTACAACAAACTATCAAAAGTATTAAACCGTGGGTAGAATTTGGTATTTCACCATTTGGGGTTTGGCGAAACAACAGTGTCGATCCACGAGGTTCGGCAACTCAAGCCGGTGTTCAAAATTACGATGACTTATACGCTGATATTTTGAAATGGTTGAAAGAAGGAACAATAGATTACGTAGTACCTCAATTATACTGGGAAATTGGCAAGAAAAAAGCCGATTATGAAGTTTTGGTAAAATGGTGGAGTAAAAATTCATTCGGAAAAAATCTGTATATCGGGTTGTACAGTTCACAGTTAGGTACTAAGGAGTCAGATCCCGCGTGGCGAAAGGGAAATGAATTAGTACGTCAACTGAATATGAACAAACAATATCCACAAATTGATGGAGATGTATATTTCAGTGCCAAAGGATTTTTAAAAAATAAACAAGGGCTTAATGATAGTTTGCAAAATAGTTTTTACAAATATCCTGCTTTATGTCCTGTAAACCGAAATATACAAGGTGAAAGTTCAGCTCAACCTCAAAATATCCGTATTGTTCGCGATGGAAAAGATGCTTATTTACTTTGGGACGAAGTGAACGAAGAAGGTGGTTGTCAAACAGCATATTATGTGGTTTATGCTTTCAAAGGAAAAAAAGTTGGCGACCTGAATGACCCAGCCAATATCATAGCCCGAACAACCGAAAGTTGCATCGATTTACTGGAAATGAACCACAAATTTAAGGGGAACTGCACCTTTGTGGTGACTGCAGTAAATCGATTTAAACACGAAAGTATTCCAACCGAAGGAGCTACTCGGAAATTATAGTTCTACTTGAATAAATTTAATATCTTGATTACTATGTAGTTAGAATATCTTAATGTCGCAATTTAAGACAAATTTTCCCTGAAAAAGAAGTAAATAATTGACAACAAAAAATGTCTTATTTTCACTTCTGCAAATACACTATTCAACAAGGGGTTACAACCCCTTGTTGCTTAAAAATGGTACATTATATTAGACTAGCTACTTATTAAATTGATTTTTATCTTAAATAAAAAAAATCTCTACCGAAATATTTACGGTAGAGATTTTTTTTCTTTCCTGACTTTGACAATGCGCCACCCTAAAAATTTTTCCAGAAATTTTCTTCAA
>JACDZJ010000285.1_pt1 | contig 17766 bp, 6 predicted proteins | sample 7365721 | NCBI WGS metagenome assembly JACDZJ01 (sample SAMN15143480, study PRJNA637477) | pond metagenome | biome: freshwater wetland ecosystem [ENVO:00000243]; feature: pond [ENVO:00000033]; material: pond water [ENVO:00002228]; isolation source: pond water containing pink berries ... | reverse complement strand
GTCCGGTGGTGTGGGAGGGGTGACGGGCGCAATCCCGTCGCCCCGACCCGATCGGTAACACCTTGACCTGTAGGGTCCGCTGTGCGGACCGACGACCGTGCCGATCGCGCGGTGGCCGGGTTATTGACCAAGGCCCGAACCGCACCGCCGACCACCGCAGACGCTTGGTGCGGTTCGTTCCTCACCGCACCCTACGTGATGTCCCAACTTCCCGAACGGTCGAGTTTCAGGACGCGATGATCAGCGACAACAAGGTGCTGGTGAAGTGACGCACATCCTCGCTGATCCGCTGATCCGGATTATCGATACGTCTTTAATGGCGATGGCCGTCATGAAATACCTCGCCACATCGCTCATGAGCACCTGCACGCCGCCGACGGACAGGGCTAGGGCTAGGGCTAGGGCGAGCAGAACCATGGTGAAGCCAAGCGCCCTATATCGAACCTCCGAACCGAAGAACGCCTTGGAGATGGTCCGCAGTTGCCGCACCAGCGTGCCGACAGCACGGGGTTGCGCAGGTTGCCGAGCGGCAGTTGGGGCCATCGTGGTGAAACCCAGGCGCGACCCGGGGCTGGCCGGGAAAGATGCATTTCGCTCTACGCTTACCGACGCGCTACCTCTTGCAAGGGTCGCGACCGTGCCCTCGGCAAGCCGCGTCGCTGCGCGCGACAGCGCCCCCCAACCGGCGGTTTCCTCCCACCTGGCCTCCCCGTCGGCCCCACTGCGCCCTTGCAGGGCACCGACCCTCAATGCAACGTTCCCGCCTGAACCTCCTCGCCGAACCCCGCTGGCAAGCCGTTGCACTTCCTGTCCCTTTGGCCCCAAAAGATTGCACCGCGCCGACGTTCTATTGCAGCGCGCCGACTCTGCGGCCGGATGTCCACGCCTATACTCCTACGCGGTGAAACCCGGCCCTCTCCGGGGCCTGCCGAAGTCGCCGCCCACTCCATCCCTCATCAGAGGAGCGACATGGAATATCTCATTTTGTTTGCGGGTGCCGCTATCCCTAGCCGCCTTCCCTCGTCGCCACCCGCCGGCGACCTGCCACACCTTGCACCCAGGCTCCGGCACCCCCCCCTCACGCCCCCTCGGCCCACACCGAGCGGGCCACCGCGCCCCCCGTCCATCCCTGTCGGTGCCCTCGCGGGGGCCTTGCGGCGCTTGCCACTCCCGTCCCGGCGATGGTGCTTTAGTCCCCCCTTCAGCCGCTCGTGCGGTTGAACTTCCTATCCCTGTCCAACAAGAAAACAGGACGCTTATCATGCCATCGTTAAACCAAATTAGTGACTCCGTACTCGACTTGGGGCGGCTTATTGGTTTGCTGAAGAACAACGATACCGTGAACATCGGATGGTTCAATACCCCCGTTGATAGCTTGGAAACCATCAATACGCGCCTTGCCCTGTTGGTAGCCACATTCTATGACGTATTGGATTCACCCATCACCGACTCGCCGATTATCGATACCTATTGGCTGCAAATTAAAGATCCTCTAAATACCAGCGATAAACTACCCTATTACATTGTACTGCCGAAGCAGGGAGCGGCGGCTGGCACTATTGGCATGGGAACCATTCTGCCATATACACCGAATAATGTGACGGTCGACGTTTATGTATTCATCCCTCTGTTCAATTACGATGATGCAGGTGCCCAGTTTTTGCTTAGTCAGCCCTTTGCCGGGATACAACTCGGCCTCAGCGTCGCTAGGAATGACGGCACGTCATTTAGCGTGGCAGGCGAAACCAATACGCTCACGTTTGCAAGCATACAGATTGCTTCATGCATATGCCTAGGCGCATCGACACCGACGATGTCATTACAGTTTCAGAGCTTGACCGGCACCACAGCGCCTGACAACTATGACACTATCGCCGCGCTGATGGGCAGTACTGACGCGCTCAATTGTATCAATTTTCTACTTCAGGATTCAACAGCGGCAAGCTGGCTACGACTCGCCATCGGGACTTCAACGCTCACCACGGGGCAATTGCTCAATGACACGGGATTCATCGCACCAGTCGCCGCGGCAAACCCAATCACCTACACGCTGTCCTTGGATAGGTTGCAAGATACCGATCCAACGACGATCGCCGTTGACTTCCTCCGGAACCTGATCCTCACCGTTCTGAATAACACCACCAACCAAGTGCTGGTCAACCTGCCGGACAATGGCAGCATATCATTCTATAAGAGTCTCATCCCCGCCGATAACTCCGCAACCTTTGGCCTGCAACTGGAGATGGCGATCCCTTTAAATACCGATGTGACGGGAACACAACCGGTAGTCAGCCTGTGTCTTGGGAGTTGGCTGGAAAATGAAACCGACAATGCGAACTGGATGACACGCACCATGCCAACGGGTTTGCCACTGCCCTTAGACGGCATCACGGTGAGCCTGTTGAACCTGTCGGCCGATAATAACTATACCCTTTCTCCAGGATTCGGGCTTTCCAGCATCGGGTTTGACGTCATCGGCAATCCGCAAAACCCGTTGGTGAACTTGGACGGCTACACATTGCAAGAGGCTCAGTTGCGCTCCTCCCTCAACCCAGTGGATGTGGACGACCCCGCCACTTGGACTTACGGTTTCGCGGCCAAACTGGAGGAATTCGGCTTTCCGCTCGTGCCTGCCATGGAAGGCAACGTGGGCGACGGCAGCAACCCGGTCGCACAAAACCTATTACAGTCAGGCAACACCAACTCCGGTTCGGGCGCAAACCCCGGCGATCAAACGCCGGTCAACCCCACTTTCAGCATCTCGACGTCTTGGTATCTCGGCGGCTCTTTCGATGTCAAACTGTATGATCAGAACAATAATGCCGCCAATCAAATCAATATTCCGGTCAACCGCAAACTGGGGCCGATAGCGTGCAGTTCCTTGGGGATAGGCTGGATCGCTGGTGACAATAAGCTATCACTGCTATTTGACGGCGGGATCAGCGTTGGGCCACTCAGCATCGAGCTTGACGACTTATCGATCAATATTCCGGCCACCACGCCGACAGACCTTGGTAACTATAGCATTGACTTGGACGGGATGGGCGTCAGCTTCACTGAAGGTTCGATCAACATTGATGCCGCTTTGGTCAAAGTGCCGTCCTCGCCCACCCACACCTACACGGAATACGATGGCACGGCGGCAGTGGAGACGGGCACTTTCTCAATCTCGGCGCTGGGTTCCTATGCCTATGTCGATAGCAATCAGGATGGTTATGCCTCCCTGTTCATTTTCGGCACGGCGCTTGCCCCGCTTGGCGGGCCTGCCTGTTTCTATGTCACGGGTTTGGCAGGGGGGTTTGGGTATAACCGTGCCCTGGTGCTGCCGACGCCAGATAAGGTCAGTTCTTTTCCATTGGTCGCCGCCTTAAGCAATCCGGCAAAATTAGGTGCCGCCAAGGATTCAACCAGCGGGGCTTGGACATTCCCCGGACCCAACACCGTACTGGCAACCATGGACGCGAGCATACCGCCGCAGCGCGGTGAGTACTGGCTGGCGGCGGGGGTGCGCTTTACTTCGTATGATTTCCTACATACCTCCGCGCTATTGAACATCGAGTTTGGCAAAGAACTTGAAATCGGCGTACTCGGCGACTCTTGGATGAGTGTACCGCTCGCCAGCCCCAATGCGAGTGCGCCGCCCGATAGCACATTGTTCTCCTATGCAGAGTTGGGCATCGACATTCAAATACTTCCCTCGCGGGGCGTGATTAAGGCCACGGCAATATTGAGCAATAATAGCTATGTATTGGATCCAAGCTGCAAGTTAACCGGCGGGTTTGCATTTTACAGTTGGTTTGGCAACAATCCGCATGCCGGCGAGTTTGTGCTGACCTTAGGCGGATATAGCCCTTCGTTCAAGCCGCCGTCTTACTTCCCGAAAGTCCCGCGCCTAGGTTATAAGTGGCGGGTGGAAAAAGATGTCACTATCAGCGGCAAATATTACTACGCGATCACTTCCAGCTGCATCATGGCGGGCGGTGGGCTGAACATTGTTTTCAGTTCGGGAGGGCTCAAAGCCTGGTTTACCGCGCAGATGGACGTGCTGGTCAACTGGTCGCCCTTTTATTATGTTGCGGATGTTTCCGTCAGCGTAGGCGTATCCTACCGGATACATGTCCTATTTGTCAGTGTGACACTCAAAGTGGAGTTGGATGCCACGCTTCACCTTTGGGGACCGCGCATGGGGGGTAAAGTCCATATCGACTGGCACATCATTTCCTTTACCATCCGCTTCGGTTCCAGTCAGGCTTCAGCATCGAACAAACCCATTCCATGGACAGCCAGTAACGGGCAGGGGTTTCTACAAACCTTAGTGCCCCAGTCTAACAATACCAATGGCGGAAACCCGGCAAGCGCATCAAACAGCAGCCCATCCATACTTTCCATCACCGCGCTCAGCGGCGTTAACTCTACCATAACCGACACCAGCGGAAATTGTATCTGGGTCGTCAGCCCTGCCGATTTTTCATTCTCGACGCTTAGCATCATCCCGCTTACCGCAGTGGATATTACACCTGCATCGGGCGAGGCTGCGCCTACGCAATGGCTGGCTAACACGATCTGCTCGGATGGCGCCGACTACTTCGTAGGCATACGACCGATGGCCGCCACGCTAAACGCTTCGGTGCTTAACGTGACGCTGACCGATGACGACGCCCAGGAGGTCTACGACTTGGCGGCGAGTTTTGACCTCACCCCCAGCATCGTCAACACGCCGGCGGCCAAATGGGGCAAGCCCCTCGCCAATGGCGCGAACCCCGAGAAGAATGCCGTACTTAACGGCAGGCTGTTCGGCTTCCAGACGATCCAGCCGAAACTGACCGCCCTCTCGCCCCTCGGCAATAATGCCTTGTCAATAGACATCGCCGCAGCGTATACGGTTGATATCGTTGATCAGCCGACGAACTATCTGCCTTTAAGCCCGAGTGCGCAAGCACCTGACCCGGTGCCGATCGTGGCTCAAAACGCATGCATCACATATATCAAGCCAAATCTCAACTCCTCCGTGCGCACCGATATTTATAATATTTTGGTGCAGGATTTCGGATACAACCCGCAAACCAATGACGACTTAACCAACTTTGCGGATAATCCTGGAATGTGGATAAACGGCAACCCGCTGATACTATCCTCATACCCAGCCAACTAATCGAGTTGTCGCATGAACAATACAACCGCAAGTACGACTTCCGCCGCGATAATGGTCAGCTTTTACGACAATTATATTCCGGCACTTAAAGACGGTCAATTCACTGTCACCTTATCGCAGACACTGTCGGTCGCCGGGAGCAATCCCGGCAACATCCCAGCACAGCCACAAGCACCAGCATCCCAGTCATTTATCGTGCGGGGTCCGCGCTTTCTATTGCCTCCCGCGTATGTCAGCCAGGTATTCCCTCCCGACAATGCCACGGGTGATTATCATCTCTTCTTACCGCAGCTTGTACTGAACCAACAGTCCCTACCTTGGGAGCGCGACCTGGACCTGAACAATCCCACGGCCACACCTTGGGTTGCCTTGCTGGTATTCACCGCAGACGAACTGCCGTCGCCCCAAACGCTGCCCCAAGGCAGCCAACAGAATCGCGACCGCTCATCATCCGTCACCTTAGATCAAGTCATCACCCCTCCTGCCGGTACGCTCGGGCCTTCGCTGCGATTGGAAGCGGATGAGGTTGCCACGCAGATTCACTGCAATGTCATCGACATTCCCGTTACTATCTTTAACAACCTGATTCCGAGTATAGATGACCTAAGGTACCTTGCCCATACCCGCCAGGTCAGCCTGCAAAACAAAGCCCTGTCTGCCGAAAACCTGACCAACGGCTGGTTTAGCACCGTTATTGCCAACCGCTTTGCAGTGCCTCCGGCCAGCACGTCCACATCCATCGGCAATATCGTGCATCTGGTGTCGCTGGAGGGTTTTGAAACCGCCATGAGTCAAACCGGCCAGGCGACTGTGGATAGCGCCCCCTACTCTGCGGTACGCATGATTTCGCTGTATAGCTGGGCGTATACCTCAAGCCTGGATTCAATGGCGAGCTTCAGCGCCCTTATGATGAACTTAGTCTCCCCTTCCAGTAAAGCGGGCACTGACTTGCTGCTGTGCTTGCCATTGCCAAGCGCGCCTTCCCCGGCGGCGCCGCAAGTCCAACTGGTGCAGAAACGCCTGCAAGACGGCTTTGTGCCCTTGAGCTACGCCATGCTCAGCGGTGATCAAACCTTCGCCTGGTATCGCGGCCCGCTGTCCCCAGTGCCAGTGACCCGCTTTCTCGAATCTACCGGTCCCGGGCAGGTCGCCAATCCCGCCGTTCCCTATTCAAGCGGCGATGCCAAAATTTTTGAAACCGACACGGGGCTCTTTGATCTCTCCTACGCCACGGCCTTTCAGACTGGCCGTTCGCTGGCGTTGGCCAGCAAAGCCTTCACCCAAAGCCTGCTGGCCTGGAGGGCCAACGCCAACAGCGTGGTGGACCTGATCCTGGAATACATGAACAGCCCGGTCTATGCTTCCAAAATGCAACAAGACGGTTTGATGGATGCCCAGGGGAATCTGACCAGCCTCGGCGTGACCGATTTGGCCCAATTACTGGATGGTAACATCGTCACCCAGGCTTTTCAGGATTTTTTTGCGACCGGACTCTATCAAACGATTGCCACCAACATCGGCAAAAAGGGCGGCTTTACCCCCGCCGATTCCTCGTTGATTATCCATGACGCGACGCCCGCGAAACCGGTGGTGGCACCGCAAGATATCATTGACCTCATGCAGCAGCCGCAAATCACCAGCTTGCTGCAACACCTTTCCGGTTTGGATAATCTGGGGGCGTTGTCGGCACCGCTGGTAGCCAATGCCACCAGCATTTCGGTCAGTTCGCCGGGTACGAGTGAGGCAATCAATAACGGCACCGAGATCGTGATCTACAGCCCGGACGGCATGACGAGCGCTTGGGTGACAGTTTCCGCCGACACCCCCATCAACTCGACCACTGTCAACATTCAGACGTATGCCGGTGCAGCCAGCCTGCAGGCCAACAGTCTGTTACAAGTCAGCGATAGTGATCAGAATGCCCAACAGCTGATCACTTGGTTGGCGGCAACCGCCCTGTTAAATGGTGTGCCGTTCAACAATTTGGTCGCCCATCCCAGTTTATTGCCCGCTGAGACTATGCGCTTTTTCTATGTGGATCAAAACTGGACTGATGCCTTATTGGATGGGGCGCTGAGTTTAGGTATTCAAACCGGTCGCGACTCCCTGTTTCAGCAACTAATGCGTAATAAGTTATATGAAGCGGTGCAAGATGTGATGGCCGAGGCTCGTGACGCGCTGCTCGGATACAACTCCCCAACCTCGCCCGCCGGCAATTGGAACCCGGCGGGTTTTGTGTTGCGCTCCCAAGGGGTGGCCAACTGGCCGAACCTGGAAATCTGCGCCTGGTCAGCCAACGATACGCTAGGCCCGATGAAACCCTTGCGTTTGGAGTTGCTGGCCAGTGATGTATTGTTTGCCCTATACCCCGATGTTCCAATCAAGTTGACCTTTACCGAGCCCAGTGAAGGCTTGGTCTTTGGCGTGGAAGACCAAGGCATCGAGATGCGTTATATCCCCGGCGTCACCGGGTATTCGCCAGGCCAGGTTGGAACTGTGATTCAACAGAATAGTTCGTCTATCTGGGTAAGCCTTTCTGCTATCCAACGAAGCGGCGAAAATCCTGCTTTGAACATAAATATTCCAGGCGGGACCACTGGTTTGGTTCAGATCATACAGGCGGCCCTGCCCGGCGCGCCCGAACTGACACCCGCCTCACTGGCAGTGCAGATGGTCTGTGTGCCAGAGCAAATGTTACTCACCCCCGAAAACTAAAGGCAATGCCATGACTCTCCCCAGTGATAATAATAGCCTGCTAGTGCCGATGGCGATGGATGCCTGGGTGAATGCGTCAACCAACACCCAGAATATGGCGTTTTACTATGCCGACTACAATAATCTGCAAGATTTCGCAAGCCCCATCCCAGCCCCTTTCTCCAATTCGTCCGACACCCCGGCAAACGGCATTCACCTGCACTGGGCATTGCCGGATGCGCTGACCCATGGGGTTCAGAATAGCGATGGTTCGTTTGCTTTCCCCTTGGTGCCCAACCGTTGGCTGGTGGTGCGCATCGACACGAGCAGCAATCCCCGCGCGATGCCCACGGCTTGGGTGATCAAAAGCGACGGCCAGCAACCCACGGGAACGGCGGGGGCGGGTCCGGGTGCCTTCCTCGACCCCAATAACCCGTCAGGGATCTCTGCGGACGGTTCCACGGTGGCTGTCAATGGCATTAATCTGGGCATCACCGTACCCATAAAAGATTGGCAAGGAGATGCCAATAATACCTCTCCCTTATTCCTGCAAGCGGTCGGTCCTGGCAATATATCATTCGCTGCTTACAAACCCTTTGTCGAAAACGTATTTTCCATAGTCGATACCGACCTTCCCGCCGAAGATTCGGGCAGTTACAGTTTCAGTTACCTGGTGGTAGGCTGGTTCTCAAATCCCGCTGGCGATCCCTTGGCCGGGGTAGACACTTATGTCGATGGCTTTACTCCAAGCTGTTGGGACAGCCAGGACGACTGGCAAAACCAAACCGCACAAGAGCGCTTTTCCGCCATCCTCGCTGCCATGCAATGGAGCCTCCCGTCCGGCACGGACTTACCCGACACCCCTCCCGCCGCTTCCCTGTACCACAGTTTTATCGCGGATGTGGCATGGCCTCCGAATTACAACAATGGTTTTTTCAATGGCATGAACCCCGGCAATGTCCAAATCGCCGTTGGCAATAACGCAATCGATGCGCTCGCCGCGCTCATCCAAAGCTATGCCAACAACGAGGGCGCACAAGACCCCAGCAATAGCGCGCAGTGGATCACCGCCGGCAATACCTTGTGCAATTTGATTCAAGCGGCGTCTCTTAATTTGCTGGAGGATTACGGTGTGCCGGGAGGCTCCGCACAGGTACAGAAACAGATAGAGCAATCTTGGTTCGGCAGCGACCCCGGCGGTACAGTCTGGGAGGTGGTTTCTGCCCTGAACAACCTTCAAGTCGATACTGCAAATGACACGCTGACGCCCGCGCAAAATTCCGCCTTGTTGCAGCAGCTCAGCCAGCTCAACCGTGACCAACGCGCTTATGATCTCGGGCAATGCCAACTGCAAGCCCAGCAAAGCGAACTCTATCGGCTCTGGCTTAAGTTAAGTCAGTCAATAAATATGCCGTGGGACTTGCCGACAACCTACCCTGATTTCAGCACGGTGTTGCAACCCGTGCTACAAAACAAGATCTACCCAAGCTGGTTTGGGCAAGTCGCCAATTTGTTGAACATCCAGAGTAACTTGCTTGCGGCACTGCCGGAACCCGACGACAACGATGCCGCCAACGCTTGGGCGAACGCCAACTGGGTATTTCCCGATATCACCGATCCGGGGGTCACGGTCTCCCTGCAAGACCTGGGACTGCAACTCAAAGCCGCCCCGGCCCAGCCCTACTGGCATCCGGCCGATCCCGTAGTGCTCGTTAAGGGGGCCGGTCGGGGACTGAAATATGGCGAGGACGGGAGTTTCAACGCCGAGGGGACGCTTTGCTGCCGCTTGCCCGGCCAAACCGTCACCGGTCTCAATGTAGCCGATGTGTCTATCACGGCGGCGGAGTATGGCCAGGTCGCCGCTTTTACCGCCCCTAGCGCCTATCTGAGCCAGTACCCCGCCGCGCCGTCCATTGTGAGTTTGCTGGTCGAAGTGTTTTTCAGCGACCCAAACAATGCGGCCATCATCAACGAAGTGACGCCCTCGGCCTCGGTAGCCGCGATTAATAGCGCCATTACCTCGCTATTAACGGGGGGGAGCGCGGGCAGTTGGTCGGGCACGCCGCCCAGCCCGATTGGATACAGCCTATGGCAGCAAGCCTGGTCGCCCATCTTGCTCGAGTGGAAAGCCAAATACTATCCGACCCTGACCGCAAAGAGAAACTTCGACCTTTCCAGTTGGACATTCGACGGCACCCACTATCAATGGAACGGCAATGGCTTTGACTACAATAATGTCTACTCCATTCCAATCCAAGGCCGCACCGTGGTGACCCCATACGCGCAGACGGTGTTCCAAGCTAAGCTCAGCAACTACTTATCGACTGCCGACACGATAGACACGGTGCAAATGCAGGAACTGCTGGCTGCCGTGATGGGCTGGGACATCCTCGGCCAGACCTTGTCGGGCTTCACCGATCAGTTGACCACCTTGCTGGCACAGGAGACATTCCCGCCCCCTTGCTCGCCAAGCCCGGGCGCCACGCCGGCCTTGGTGGGCGATCTGGTGCAGGATCAATATCATCTGACGCCTCAACTCACCAACCCCGACCTGGCGTATGAAAACATCTTCTTCCCCGTGCGCGGAGGATTGGTCACCTTTGCGAGAAACCAACTCTGGTTATTGGATTCTTACGGTCAATATTACGATTTGTCCCAAGCGAATACTGAGTATGGGTTCCAGCCCATACTCAGCCCTTCGCTGACTGTGCCGTCCGGCGTCACCATTCCCTCGTTCATCCCCCAACCTTTCGTACTTGGGCCGCGTTTGGTGCAAAGTGCGCGTCTCGACATGACCGTGCTGGCTAACGACACTAGCGGCGGCGACATTCTGACTTCCGCCAACAACAACCCCGTGTGCGGCTGGCTGTTGCCGAATTATCTTGACAATAGCATTGTCGTTTATGACAGCAACGGGATTATGCTGGGCGAATTATTAGTGCAGCAGGCAGCGCCCGACAATTGGCGACCGCGGCCCGGGCCAAATGGCGACAACCCGCCGCCGCCAGCCAGCCCGGCGCAGATCGCCAACCCAAGCTTGCAGAATGTGATCAGTGCGCTGGCCAGCCAAAACACTGATACCTTAAGCGATTTCATGCAAATAACTGACGAAACGCTGTGGATGGTCAACCCGGCGAATGGGGGCGGCAATAATAGTTTGGCCGCGCTCATCGGCAGGCCCCTGGCCGTAGTGGCACTGCAATTGAATTTTACCCTAAACGGCGATCCGCTCACTAACCAACAGTGGAATGCCATGCTCGACCCGACTTCAACACTCGACGACTATACTCTGGTGCAGGACAGCGGCGGGGTGCTTGAGGCTTCCTTCCCGGTCAGGCTCGGCAGCCTGGACCTGCGCGATGACGGTTTGGTTGGCTATTTCCTGCCAAACTATAAAACGTTCTACGCGATCCATACCGAATTTGAATTAAACCCGTCCGACACCTTCATCCAGCCGATATTGGAAACCAGTGGCGTCAGCCCGGTTTATCAAGGGGATGTTGCCGTGACACCCAATTCCGCTACCGGCGTCGTGCTGACCCTGATCCTCGACCCGCAAGGCAGCGTCCATGCTTATACCGGCATCCTGCCCGTCAACACCGTCGCCTTGGATGCGAACACGGTGGCGGACTTCCTGCGAAACGTGTCAGTCAATTTCCAAGCCGGCCCGATACTGGCGGACGCGGACACGCTGCGCACCCCACAGCCGGCAAGCAATCAGGGGACATGGAATTGGCTGCAAGCCATCGGCGACACGTGGGAACAAGACGGCATTGTCGATGCCGATGATGCGGCACGGTTCCCCACGCAAGCGCCCACCTTAAGGGAGGGCTGGTTGCAGCTCCTGCTATAAACCGGCGCAACGGTCAATGCGTCGAATCGGGGGGCCGAAACAAGCCCCCCATGGATTCCCACAGTGGAGTCCAAGGGCGGGCGTTGCGGCCTGCCCCTGAGTAACTCAACAACATCAACATTCATTTCGCGAGGATAATCAGATGGCTACCCAATTAATTTACACCGTCCATTACCCAACGGCAACCCCAGGGACACAGGATTTCAATATCAATATCAGCTTAGAAAACAGAAGTGGGGTTCATATCACCCTTAAATCCTTTCAAATCTACCTGCCCATGGGTGAAGGTGACAACGATCTAACACCCGTAGACGATACCAGTTCAATCATTGCCGATTCGCCAGTTGGCTGGGAGCACACCGCCCGGCCTGACAAGTCAGGGGCGAATCTTGAAGTGACCTTTGTATATAGTATCGGTTCCGGTATTGTGATACAGCCGGACGATCCTGCGTTAACCTTCTCACTAAGTAATATTACGGTTAATGACAGTTTTGGCAGTGCAACTTGCACGCTGAACGAGTTTACCCAGCCGTTTGTCGCCAATAGTGAATGTGACTTTCAGATTCCGAAGCCTGCCACTCCAGATCAAATCTCATTCACTGCAAATACCTATTGCATCAACGCGGGGGATAGTGTGGTAGTGACATGGGCTGGGCCCAGTGGCTGGGTTTATGCCATTACCTATGGCAGCTCCCGACTGGCACCTACAACCAGTAACAATGGTTCAGTGACCCTGCCACTGTTGCTCTCCACGAACGTCACTTTGCAGTTGACCCAAGCTGGAGTACAAGACCCGCCCCCACCCGTGCAATTTTGGATAGAGGTGACCCCAACGATCAGCCTTACCGGTACGGTGCAGCCGACGCTCAGTAACCTATACCAATTGGCATTGGAGTGGACTAATTTGGGTGCAAGTGAGGTTTATGGTTCGTGGAGTCAAGAACCGTTGGGATTGTCTGGTTCTCAAATCGTGGCGTTATCCTATGCAGACGTTCAAAGCAAGTCATGTACCGACTATGTACTCACTGCCTATGGTCAAGATACCGAGGCCAGTTGCACCTGTGTGCTAGCCCCTCCAGTCATCAACAGCTTTGCGCCGGAATTATCACAAGACGCGAATGCTCACTACTATTTGATACTGAAATGGGATGTCTCAGGGGCATTTTATGTTTCGGGTTCATGGACAACTGCGGATAGCGCCCCATTCAACCCCATCGGTCAAAGTGAAGTCATTGCTGCTCCGTTCGCGCCAGACTATACCATCACGGCGTATGCGCTGAGTGGCGTGATGATAACGAAGACCATCCAGTTGGCAGACTTTTTCCCCGCGCCGGTGATCCAGCAATTTGGTTTCGTGATAGACGGAGACGCGCTGCATATGAGTTGGGAAGTGGTGTCACCCAAGGTGCCGGTTTTCTCTCTTCAGGGATCATGGCAACCCGCTTTATCTGCATCGCTACCGTTGACAGGCACGCTCACCCTGAACAGTCCGTTTGAGCTTGTTTACACGCTCACCGTCGAGGGTTTGGTTGAAGGTCAAACAATGACTCAAAGCGCCAAAGGTGTTCTATGGCGGCAGTCTTCTTCATTTTTCCCAGATCTTTCTATACCTTTCGCTATCAATTTCATTGATAATCAAACATACTTGGTTGGAAATACAACGGGTTCGGGGCCTGGTGAAGGCTGGAGCGGTGTCACGTGTTATTCTACAAGCAAAGGGTTTATAAGCGCATTCGCCACGGATGGTAGTTCCTTGTCATCAATGGTCATCACTCCGAACCAAGAATACCTTCTCACATTGGATCTTGAGGCTGATATGGGTAATTTACTAATGTTTGACGTAAATACTTTTACACAAACTGATCCTCAGCCTTTCCGTGAGTGCGAATTATTCAATGTATATCCCGAGCTTGGTTCACCACCGATGGTCATTACACCCGACAATTCCTCTCTGTACCTTGCCAGTTTAGAGCTCCTCACGGTGGTTGACCTGACTCAGAATCTGTCGTCCAATAGTCTGCAATTGTGGACAGAGGAGCAGAATCCTACGGACATTGCCATCACCCCAAGTGGTGATTATGTGTTAAGCGTCTTTAGCAATGGCTATGTCATCACGGTCGAAGTCGCATCCTTTAGTCAACAGAACACCATTGCCGTGGGACAAAACCCCAGATCAATCGCCATTACACCCAATAGTCAGTATGCCTTTGTGGCGTGTAGTGGGGATGACACGGTGTCAGTGATTGATCTCAGCAGTTTCAGTGTATCCGGCACCCTCTCGGTCGGTGCCAAGCCGGAATCCCTCGCAATCACACCCGATGGGCGCTATGTCTTTGTGGCCAATGCGGGCAGCGACACGGTATCGGTGATTGATGCCAATGCTTTGACTGTGGTTCAAACCCTGGCAGTCGGTGGCGGACAAAAGTCTATCGCGATTACACCCGATAGTAGTTGCGTCTTCGTGGCGAATAGCAATTCCGTCTCGGTTATTTCGGTGAATGGCCTTTTCGTTTTCCAAACATTTACGTTGCCTGAGACCGACATGACTACTCCTCCCACCCTCGCCGTGTCACCCGATGGGAACACGCTTGTGGTAGGTAACGAATGTATCAACCTATTTGTGAACGCGGTTTAGCCACGTAGGGTACGCTGTGCCTACCATTAATTGCCGGGAACGGTACGCACAGCGTACCCTACCCGGCGCCGAAACAAGCCCCCCATGGATTCCCACAGTGGAGTCCTAGGGCGGGCGTTGCGGCCTGCCCCTGTGCTAGTCAGAAACATCAACATTCATTTTCGCGAGGATATTAAAATGGCTACCTTGTTAACTTATACTATCAATAGTGGTAATGCTGTCCCGACACCCGGCACAGCCGATTTTTATTTCAACATCCGTGTTGAAAACAATGGTTATAGCCCGGTCACCCTGCAATACTTTCAAATCGCCATCCCCATGGGTGACGGTGAAAATGATCTTACGCCTATCGGCGACACTGCCTCAATCGAATATATGGCATTCACTGGTTGGGCGGCTTCCTGCTCCATGTCAAGAGCGGGCGATTATTTTAATGTGACGTTCAGTTATACCGGCAAGACTGGATTCTTGCTCTCGCCAGGAGATATCGCAATAGCGTTTACTATCGAAAATATTACCGTGAATTCATGTGCGGGAACGGCTGACTGCGTTCTGACCGAGTATACGGAGTCGCCGACGGCAGTCAACCAAGGCGGGTTTTCATTTACCAAGCCCTACACACCTGTCAGCTTATCATTTACTGCGAGTTCTTATGTCGTCCAAGCAGGGGATGAGGTGACCGTGTATTGGTCCGGGCCGGCTGGCTGGATTTATACGATTACGGTTGGGGACGAGCAACTGCCGCAAACTCTGGTTAATGTGGGTTCGTATCCCGTCAAACTGCTGACCCCGACCATTTTTACTTTGCAATTGACTCAGACCGGACAGATTTCCCCGAGCCCCAGCCAATTTACAGTGAAGGTCACGCCCTGCATCATCTTTACTGGTGTTGGGCAAACCAATGATGGCATCAACCAATTGGTGTTGGCATGGTCAACCCGGTATGCCAGTCAGTTGACGGGTTCATGGATCGCTGGAAGCCTTAACTTGAACAGTGCCGATTTGCCCGCCCCACCCATCGCACCCAATAATGGCTGGACCAGTGCCCAATATCTGCTCACTGCCACTTCGGACGACCCCACCGATGCCTTGCAATACACCAAAGCCTGTGTGGTTTCCCCCCCTGTGGTCAACAGCTTTGCACCCGGTCCGGTGCAACAGGATGAAAATGGCTATTATATGATACTGACATGGGAGGTCGCCGGGGCATTTTATGTTGAGGGTTCATGGTCAGGGACTACCCAATTTAATGCCAACGACCACAGCGCGCCGATTTATGCCCCTTTTGCACCGGAATATACGATCACTGCCTATGTACTGAGTGATGTATGTACAACCCACTCGATTCAGACCGCCGCCTATTTCTCTACGCCCGCTATTGAGCAATTTACTTGTGCGGTGAAAGCCAATACGCAAGTGTTGAGTTGGAATGTGCAACCGGCAAACCAAAACTCGGCCGTCCAATCGGTCTATGGCTCATGGCAACCCGGCTCATCCGCATCATTGCCGGCAACGGGTTCACACACACTGAATAGCCCATTCGCCTCAAGTTATACGCTGACCGCCAATGGCTTAGTCAGCGGCCAGTCAACCCAACAAGAGATTAGCAACCTGTGGTGGGTGGCAGAGGCCATCTCACTGCAATATTACCCTATCTTTGCTGATATTTCTCCTGTTGATAATACTTACATAGTTGCCTTCAATTGGATCAAGGATAACAATAGTGTTATTACAACTGGAACAGGAGCATATATTATATCAAACGGAGGTATAATAGATACAATCTATGCAAACAACAGTGTTAACCTATGCGCGAGCATACTTCTAACTCCCGACGGAAAAACTTTGCTATTTGTGATTCAGAATTTTCTTGATCAGTTATGGAAGGTGTTATCCTACGATATTAACACTGCACAACCCGGTAAAAGCTATGAGCTTGGACTTGCCAGTATCGTGGCCATCACGCCAGACAATGCCTGTTTGTATGCAGCGCATTTAACACTGACCACATGGGTCAAGCTAGCGAGCGGCGAGACCAACGTAATCAAAATGCCTGATTACACAGGGGCAAATGTAACCTGCATGTCCATCACACCGAATAGCGAAACAGTTTTTATCGGGGTGAGTACCGATGCTTCAGGCAATGGCTATGTGATACCTTTGACGGTACAATCAAATACCTTGCTTCCTGCGATTGTCTTGGCAAATAGGAACCCTTGCGCCATCGCCTTCACACCCAACAACCAGTATGCCTTCGTGGTATCGGATAACGATAACACGGTATTGGTGATTGATGTAAGCAGTCTAAGTGTAATCGACACCCTCACGGTCGATGCCAACCCACAAGCCATCGCCATCACCCCGGATGGCCGCTATGTGTTTGTCGCCAATGCCGGCAGCGACACGGTATCGGTGATTGATGCCAATGCGTTTAGCGTGCTTCAAAGCATACCCGTAAGTGCAGGCTTAAAGTCAATCGCTGCTGCCCCTGATAGCCGTTATGTGGTCGTGTCGAATAGCGCCCCCGTGTCGAATAGCGCCACGGTGGATATCATCGACGTGGAAACCCTGAGTATTGTCCAAACCGTGCAGGCATATTCCGTGAACGACGAACCTCTTCCCTCTCCTGCCTTCTCACCCGATGGCAGCAGTCTTTATCTGATAAGCGCGCAGCGTGGTAACGATGCGCCATTTTCAGTCCTCGTGTTGAAAGAGTAGTTGGCAGAAGCGCGGCGCCGGTATTCTGACGACACCTCCCGCATCATTGGCGAGGCCGACGAGGCGGCGGCCGGGCCACTGCCGAGCCACGCGGGCATGTGGCGGTCACCGCGCCAGTGCTGTTCGGCAAGCGGTTTGTGCTGCCCGGCAGCGTTGACTATGTTCCCGGCCCGGGGCCGGCCGGGAAAGATGCATTTCGCTGGACGCTTACAAACCTGTGCTACCTGTGCTCAGTCGAGGAGATCGTCTAGGGTCGATTACTCGATCGGCTGGGCAGTATGATCGCCGTGGTCGGACCAGTCGATCACGCGTTCCTTGATGCTGGTCGGATCGGCGTCGCCCTTGATCTCATAGAGCCCCACGGAGGCGCCAATGGAGAGTCGCTCCAGGTCGTCGGGGAACGCCTGCAGGAGCCGGCACATGGCGTCGGCGACCAGGAAACTGCCGCCGCGAATGACGCTGAGCTGGTCGGTATCGAACAGGGTAGTGTCGAGATTGACCGCTTCGACTTGCAGAAAGTGCGACCAGGGGTGCGACATTCGGGCTCCGATATCCTTGGGATGAACGCGCCGGTTCAAGCCTAGCACGGCTTGAACGCTAACCGATTTTCACGGTACCCCGCAAGGTCCGGGTAGGGCCTTGGTCATGAAACCGGCCATCGCGCGATCTGCACGGTCGTCGGTCCGGGAGAGTAGACCGGCCCCTCCCCGCGCT
>JACDZJ010000284.1_pt1 | contig 17805 bp, 5 predicted proteins | sample 7365721 | NCBI WGS metagenome assembly JACDZJ01 (sample SAMN15143480, study PRJNA637477) | pond metagenome | biome: freshwater wetland ecosystem [ENVO:00000243]; feature: pond [ENVO:00000033]; material: pond water [ENVO:00002228]; isolation source: pond water containing pink berries ... | reverse complement strand
CAATCGCTTGACGCCGGTCCAAATCCTGACCGGGGTCGCGGCCGTGTCAGCCGGCGATCGGAACACCCTGGCCCTCAAGACCGACGGCAGCCTCTGGGCCTGGGGTTACAACTCCTACGGCCAGCTCGGCGACGGCACCACCACCAATCGCTTGACGCCGGTCCAAATCCTGACCGGGGTCGCGGCCGTGTCAGCCGGCAGTTATTACACCCTCGCCCGCAAGACTGACGGCAGCCTCTGGGCCTGGGGCACCAACCGGTGCCGCCAGCTCGGCGACGGCACCACCACCGATCGCCTGACGCCGGTCCAAATCCTGACCGGGGTCGCGGCCGTGTCAACCGGCGAGTGGCACACCCTGGCCCTCAAGACCGACGGCAGCCTCTGGGCCTGGGGACACAACTTCTACGGCCAGTTAGGCGACGGCACCACCACCTATCGCTCAACGCCGGTCCAGGTCCTGACCGGGGTCGCGGCCGTGTTAGCCGACGGAGGATATCACACCCTGGCCCTCAAACCCGACGGCAGCCTCTGGGCCTGGGGGCGGAACAGGTCCAGCGAACTCGGCGACGGCACCACCACCGATCGCTCAACGCCGGTCCAGGTCCTGACCGGGGTCGCGGCCGTGTCAACCGGCGAGTGGCACACCCTGGCCCGCAAGACCGACGGCAGCCTCTGGGCCTGGGGTGCCAACTGGTACGGCCAGCTCGGCGACGGCACCACCACGGATCGCTGGAGTCCCGTGCCGGTCGGGGGACTGCTTGCCTCCGACGCCGACTTCACCGTCACCAACGTCACCCGGAGCCCGAGCGCCCCGCTCGCCGACGGAACCTTCAACGCCGCGATCACCGTGAAGAATCGGGGCACCGCGGCCGGGACCCCAGGAACCCTGCGCGTCTGGACCAACCAGCGCGAGAGCCAAGGCTGCAATGCCCCAGGGGACGCTGACATCAGCCTTGCGAGCCTGCTGCCCGCGGGCGCCAAACAGACGGTGCGGATCAGCCTGCCGGCCGGCACCGCCGGGTACAAAACCCTGCGGACCTTCATCGATAGCCAGTGCCTGACCACGGAACCCGATGAGACCAACAACCAGGCCGTCAAGGGCTACCGGGTCTTCGCCCAGCCGATCGCGGACTTCGTGATCACCGCCATCGACCCGACGCCCAACCGCCCCACCGCCAACGGGACCTTCAGTGCCGCCGTGACGGTGCAGAACCGCGGCACCGCCGCGGGTGACGCCGGCGCGCTCGCCCTCTGGATCGATCAGCCGGGCGTCCTCGCCTGCGGCGCCGCGGGCGACGCCGCGGTCCCCGTCGGCACCCTGGCCGCCGGGGCCAGGCGGACCCTGACCTTCGACGGCCTCCCCGCCGGAGCGGCCGCCGCCAAGTCACTGCGCGCCTTCGTCGATCACACCTGCGTCAGCACGGAGGCCCACGACGCCAACAACCAACGGGTGAAGCCCTACACGGTCGTGCCCTGAACCGGCCTTGGTGAAAAACCCGGCCACCGCGCGATCGGCACGGTGGTCGGTCCGCACAGCGGACCCTACAGGTCACGGTGTTACCGTAGGGTCCGCTGTGCGGACCGAGCGCCGCCGGCCGGCACGCTGATCAAAGCCCGACCGCGCGCGCCGGCAGTATTCTGGATTATTTTTGTAGGTTAATGTAAAATAAGGGACTTCAACCCTCTATTTTACCATGCAGTAAGGTTGTTCCATGCGCCCTGCCCCGCCCGCACCGCCCCGGCGGCCGACCACCCGCAACCTGGGGCCGCTGTTGCGGCTGCTCCGCTTCGTGCGGCCCTATCTGGGGCGCCTGACGATCGCCGCCCTGGCCCTGCTGGTTGCCGCGGGGGCCGTGCTCGCGTTTGGTCAGGTGATCCGCGAGGTCGTCGACTCCGGGCTCAAGACCGGCTCCGAGGCGGCGTTGAACGACGCCCTGCTGCTCTTCCTTACCGTGGTGCTGGCCATGGCAGGGGCGATCATGGTGCGCTCCTATCTGCTGAGCTGGATCGGCGAACGGGTCATTGCCGACGTGCGCACCGCCGTGTTCACCCGGGTCTTGAGCCTGGACGTGGGCTTTTTCGAGACCACCCGCACCGGGGAGGTGATCTCGCGGTTGACCTCGGATACCACCCTGCTGCAGACGGTGGTCGGCTCCACCCTGGCCTCGGCCTTGCGCACCACGCTGCTGGTGCTGGGCGGTCTGATCATGCTGGCCCTGACCAGCCCCTGGCTGACCGGGCTGGTCATGCTCGGCACGCCGCTGGTGATCCTGCCGTTGTGGCTGGTCGGCTATCGCCTGCGCCGCCTCTCCCGCGCCAGCCAGGACCGCATCGCCGACCTGGGGGCTTACGTGGACGAGGTGATGCACGCCATCCGCACTGTCCAGTCTTTCTGTCATGAGCCGATCGATCGGGCACGCTATAAGGAGCGCGTGGAGTCGGCCTTCGGCACGGCCGTGAAGCGTGCCCGCCTGAGCGCCGCCCTGTCCGCCATCGCGGTCGCCCTCACCTTCGGTGCCATCGGCGTGGTGCTGTGGGTCGGCGGCCGTGAGGTGCTGGCGGGGCGGTTGAGCGGCGGTGAGCTGTCCGCGTTCCTCTTCTATGCCGTGCTGGTCGCGAGTTCAGTCGGGACCTTAAGTGAATTGGCCGCTGAACTACTGCGCGGGGCCGGCGCCAGCGAACGGCTGATGGAACTGCTCGCCACGCCGACGCTGATCGAACCGCCGGCGCAGCCGCGTGCCCTGCCCCAGCCGGTCCAGGGCCGGATCGCGTTCGAGGATCTCGGTTTTGCGTATCCCGCCCATCCTGACCTGCGCGTGCTCAAAGACCTGTCGATCACCATCGCCCCCGGCGCCAAGGTCGCCCTGGTCGGTCCCTCCGGTGCCGGCAAAACGACCCTGTTTCAGTTGTTGCTGCGCTTCTACGACCCGATCCAGGGCGCCGTGCGGTTCGATGGGGTCGACCTGCGTGAACTGGACCCGGCCGACCTGCGCCGGCAAATCGCCGTGGTTCCCCAGGACCCGGTGATCTTCGGCGCCGATGCCTGGGAGAACATTCGCTACGGGTTGGAGGCCGTGTCGGATGACCAGGTCCGCCGCGCCGCCGCTGCCGCCCATGCCGGCGAGTTTCTGGACCGGTTGCCGGACGGTTTCAACACCTTCCTCGGCGAGCGCGGCGTGCGGCTGTCGGGCGGACAGCGCCAGCGTATCGCCATCGCGCGGGCGATCCTGCGCGACCCAGCCCTGCTCCTGCTCGACGAGGCGACCAGCGCGCTGGATGCCGAGAGCGAACGGCTGGTGCAACTGGCCCTGGAGGAGTTGATGAAAGGACGCACCAGCATCGTCATCGCCCACCGCCTGGCGACGGTGCGCAAGGTCGACCGCATCCTGGTGCTGGATCACGGTCAGGTGGCGGCGGACGGCACTCACGATGAACTGATGCAGCAAGGCGGGCTCTACGCGCGGCTGGCATCTCTGCAGTTTCGGGATCAGGCGCAAGCGGAGGATTGAGCAGCCGATCGCGTCGGCGCCTTGCCCAGCATTCCGGCCAGTTTCCGCCGAGGCCTTAGGGCGAAAATCCGATCCACCAATGGACACAGATGTCTTTCTTCATCTGTGAACATCTGTGACATCTGTGGATAAATCCGAGTCCTCGCTTTGGCTGGAATTGCGATCATGGCCCGCAGGCTAGGGCAGCCCCCAGCGCTAATCCAGCCGCTCGCCCATCGCCTCGAGCTGGGCGTTGAGCCGCCGCAATTCTTCCTGCGCCTCGACCTGATCGGTCACATCGTACTGGATGCCGAGATAATAGATGAGCTGCCCCTGGGGGTCGAACAGCGGGCGAATGGTGAAGCGGTTATGGAACAGCGAGCCATCCTTACGATAGTTGCGCAGGGTGACGGTGACCGATTGCCGATCGCGAATCCCGGCGCGGATGCGCTCGATCTCGGGCTGGTCGCGATCCGTACCCTGGAGGAAACGGCAGTTGCGGCCGAGGATCTCATTGCGGTCATAGCCCGTGATCAACTCGAAGGCCACATTGGCGTAAACGATGGGATTGTCCGGCTGATCCGGGTCCGACAAGGTGACGCCATTGACGACGGTGTCGAGGATCTGGGACAGCACGAAGGGGATCGTGCCCTGGTCTTTTTCGGCGGTGAAGTCCATGAGTTACTCCTGTCGGTAGAGAACGGTTCGGTTAGACGCGCGGTGCTCCAGCCGCGCCGGCCACCCCGTCCGGCGGCGCCGACTGGCGCTCGACCAATCCTTTGATGTTGCGCACGACCCGCTCGGCGCCCTCCTGAATGGTGACCCGGATCAGCTTTTCAAAAGGACGCATGTAGAATTCCAGGCGGGTCAGTTCGAAGCCGAACACCAGGTGGGAGTGTCCGTCGACCGGCGTCAGCCGATAACTGATGCGGAACAGGTTCGTGGTCTCGGCAAACTCGATGCGGCTTGGCTCCTCCAGGGCCGTGACCCGAAAGGTTGACTCCGTCTCGCGGCCCTGATCGGTGCGCACCTGACGCGCCCGACTGCCGACCCGCAACGGGCCGGCAGTCAACACCTCGAGCCGCTTGACCTCCGGGGACCAGTGGGGATAGTTCAGAAAAAAGTTGCGGGCAACGTAAGCGAATACGTGCTCCGGCGAGCGTTCGATCAGGATATCGGCGCGGGCTTTGACCACGGTCATCAGTCCTCGGCGAGGTGCGGTGGCGCTTGGTGTCCGGTGATAGGGCCGTCGCACCTGATAACTTGGCACATAGTGGCGGGTTTGAAACCCGCCCCTACACCACGGGTCTGTGTGGACCTCAGGTGCGAAGACGCTATCCCAGTGCAGCCGAGCGGTGGTTCAACCGGTCGAGCGGCGGCGGCCCCGAGCGGCTTCCGCTCCAGAGTGTAACGTATCTCGGACTCCGCGGGCACTCCAGGTTCCGGTGAGCGAAGCTGCCCGCGACGACGCGCGTCCGGGCCATCAACGACCGAAACGCAAGCCTTGGACGCCGGCGCGAAGCGGGTAGCCAGCGGTCGCCCGACCGGTTATCCTCCGCGGATTAGAGTCATACCAACCAACGCGAACCAGCGCAGTCGCGTTCAACCCCGCCGTAACCGCTCATTCGCAGGTTCATGGAACACGTGTCTCTGCCTCCAACCATCGACTCCGATGATCCGCAGGACGCGCTGCGCGCCGCGCTGATCGCGTGCCTGACCCGATTGCCGTTGTTCAAACCAGTCGATCCGGCCGCAGCAGCGCAACGTCGGTTGTGGCGTGCCTGCGAACTCTGCAGCTTTCTGGAGTATCGACTGGACAACGCGCCGGACCCCCGCTCACTGTCCGATCAGGCGATGAGCGACTGGGCCCGGCAGGGATTGGCCCGCGGTGAGCGCATCGGCGATCCGACAGACCTGCTCGATTATCTCCCCTATTGGGTGATCGTCGACGGCCGGTTGCTGGGGACGGCGGCACTGAGCATTCGCGATCCGGGCTGGGGTCAACCCAATCTCTGGATCGCGAGCCTCTATCTGTTCCGCGAGGCGCGCGGCGGCGGTTATGGCGCCCGGGTGACCGCCGCGCTGGAGGGCATCGCCCGCCACCTGGGGCTTGGCGGTCTTCGCCTGGAGACCGACTGGTTGTGGCAGCGAGCCGTCCGGTTTTATCTCCGGCAAGGATTCTGGGTCGCCAACTGGAAACATGGCTTGAGCCTGGTGCGCTATTTCGACGATCCGCCCTATCGTCTGCAGATCGCGCCGGCGCGCATCGCGTTCTTGCTCGGTGACGCGACGGATGATAACGCGGTGATTACGGCGCGGCGTCAGGGCGACACGCTGGTGTGGGACGAGCAGGCGCTCGCCGAGCCGACGGCCGAGGGGCACAAAGAACCGCGGGCCTGGGTCGCCCCGACCTTCGCCCTGTGGCTCGCCGTCTCGGGTTGGCCCTTGATCCGCAGCCCTGCGGATTGGGAGCGGCGCCACCACTGGGGGGACATCGGGATGCCGGAGGGACTGGCCTACAAGATCACCGTCTTTGAGGGCTACGCCCGTCACCGCGGATTTCGGGTCGACACCCCGCGGATACCCGGGTTGAGCTATCCGAGTTGGGAGGAACTCCAGTCCGGATCAGGATAGACCGCAGGGAAGGGTGCGGTGGTCGCAGACCCATGTAGGATGGGCAGAGCGCGAGCGATGCCCATCCGGCTACCCCGGCGCTTGAGGATGGGCATCGCTTGCGCTCTGGCCATTCTGCCGAAAGGCCCGGCCCGCCCGACCACCGCGCGAACTGCACGGGCGTCGGTCCGCATAGCGGACCCTACGGGTCGCGGCCCTGCCGTAGGGTCCGCTATGCGGACCGCCCGCGGCCGCCCGCCAGCCACCCGCCTCACTCGCTCTGCTGCACCACATCCCGCAAGCGTTCCGACAGCCGGGTCAGTGCCGCGGAGCAGTCGTCCGGACGCAGTGCCACTTCGATCACCGACGCGCCGTCGCGGAAGGCGAGCGCGCCTTCCAGGGCGTCGTCGAAGGCGTCTTCGGTGGGAACCGCCGCCTTGCGGCCAGACCAAACAGACCAAATGCAATGAGAACGGCCGGGGTCGGGGCCGGAATAGGCACCGCGGGTGTGGTGACACCAGTTTCGACGGGGTTGAAGGCCGTGTCGTAGATGGTGAACGGCTGGGAGCCCGGCGCCGCCGCGCCACCACTCCAAACGAAAATCACCGAGAACAAGTCGGTGAGAGACGGAATGTCGATGAGCGCCAAGGCATCATAGATGCCATTATCCATGAGAATAAGGTCCGGCTGGGTCACCTGAGGGTCCCAGTCACTATTAACCACGGGCGGCGGAAACTGAAGGTTGCTGTAGATATTGTAGTCAAACTCGATAAAGAAGCCCTCATCCATCACGAAGGCGCGATTATCGACGCGGTAGTCATAGCGCCAGAGGTCTTCGCCTGGGATGGTGTTCGTGAGGTCAGTCGCGAGGAACTGGATCGTGGTGGCATGACTCGGGCTGACTGAGATCAAGAGCCCGATCAAGAACAGAGAGGCCACAACCCAAGTCGGCGAAGCCTCTTTGTTGGTTGCCGTCCGAACGACGTATTGCATTGTGGCCCCGTCTGATTTGTTGGTTGACCTGGTCATGGTTGCGGACTCGCCTGCCATTGCAGCGCCGCCGGATCGAATGGATAGCTGCGGTTCTGGCGGATCGTGAAGGTGTCGGTAGAGAGCGCCGTTGCGCCAGCCCCGATCGGTCCAAAACTCACCTGTCCGTCGATGACGGTCGTGACGGGGTTCGTCGAGCCAAGGCTCGCGACGACGCCTGACACCGCATCCCCGGTATTGGTCAGTTGGACGCGGAAGCTGTAATCGTACTCCAGCCGACCGTAACGCTGCTTGTCGATCAGCGTGTAGTTGCAGATGTGCAGCGTCGGGTGCCCTCCCGATGCATCGTTGTCCAGATTCGTCAGCGGCAGCGGTTGCGGTTCGATCCCGTCATAGGCCGGGTCGGCACTCGTCGCCGGGCCGATCAGGAGTTGGTAGTCGACATTGCCGTCCGGCGCGCAGTCGTCGATTCCCGTCACTGCCGCCGTCTGGGGTGTCGACCAGGTGCTCGGGGTGAACGTCAGGGTATCAGGCGACACCAGACCCTCCGTCGTGTCGCTGCTGCGCAGGGGTACCCTCACATCCGCCGTCGGTGCGCTGTCGAGCGTGACGCTAACGCTTGAGCTGACTCCGGCCTCGGTCGTGTTGGGCTGACTGATCCGGGTTATGGTGATGCCGCCGCGCTTTAGCGTGTCGACCGTAACCGTACCGGGTGCCTGAACCGCCAATTGACCGCTCGCGTCCTCGATCAGCGCACCGATCTCATAGGTTCCGGCCGGTAACCCGGTGATGTCCCACAGCCAGCCATCGGCCTCGCCGTCAGGGTCCTCCGGGATCGTCTCGGCGATCGTCACCGCTGGTCCGGACTCGCCCTGTCGTGTATAGAAAAGACGAATACGGGCGTTGCTGTCCGGGTCCGCATCCACCCAGGCGATGCGCACCTCACCGCTACCGAGCCGGATGTCCTCGGCTGGTTGAACCAGGGTGATTGTTGGCGAATCATCGAAGCCGTTGTCGTTGACAAAGAAACCCTGCCGCTCCGTCCATTCACTGACCAGACCCTGGTCATCCTGCGCCTGCGCCCGCCAGAAGTACCAGGTGTTGTCCGCCAAGTCGAAATCGGTCTGCCATTGCGTTGTACCGGCGGTGTACTCCGCGAGTCGGGTCGTCAGTGCCGCGTCACCGTAGAGCTCGAAGCGATAGCGGATGGGATCTCCGTCCGGGTCGGTCGCGGGATTCAGCACCAGCCGCGGCCGAATCAGGTCGACCCAGGCCCCGTCGCCCGGATTGCGCACGGTCGGTGTCGACGGCGGCTCGTTCAGGGCATTGACCAGGAACTGCGCCTGTGCCCAGTTGCTTTGAGCCAGTCCATCGTCCGCCTTCACGCGCCAGAAGTAGGTGGCGTTCTCCACCAGCCCACCGACCGGCCAGGCAGTAGTGCCATCCGGCTCGCCAGCCAGCGGCCCTGAGTAGCGCCTCTCGGGGCTATCGAAGGTCGCCGCGCGATCAAGCTCAAAGTGATAATCGAGCAGCAGATCGTCCGGGTCGAGTGCATTAGCGATCTGGACCGACAGTGCATACTGCGTCACCCTGGCCCCATCCGCGGGCGAGACGATGTCGGGAGTACTCGGAGGCGTATTGACCGTGTCGATGAAGAAGCTGCCGCAGTCCTCGCAACGGCGGTCTGCGCCGAAGGGGTCAATGGCGGTCACGTCCCAGTAATACCAGGTATTCTCATCAAGCGGTCGATTCACCATCCACCCGGTGGTTCCATCCGGTCCGGCGCCGATCCCATCGGCCGAGGCGACCCGCGTCGTGAGGCCACCATCGGTAAAGACCTCGAAACGGTAGGTAACCGGATCGCCGTCCAGGTCGAGGGCGTTCGTCACTGCCAGCGTCGGTTGGTGCGTCCCCACGTCGCTCCCATCGGCGGGCGACGAGAGATAAAAGGCGCCGGGCGGATCGTTGGCCGTATTGACCAGGAGGCGGGCGTTGGCCCACTCGCTGCACAAGGATTCGGCGCAGGCGCGCACCCGCCACCAATACCAGTGGTTATCGGCCAGCGGCGTGTCGACCACCCAGTTGGTGGTCTGGTCCTGCTCGGGCAGGGCCACCGCGGCGATCCGGCTGGTCAAGCCCTCATCGGCATAGACCTCAAAACTATAGCGGATGGCGGCACTGGCCGCATGGGTACTGTTGTTCACCGCCAGCAGCGGTTGCAGGGTGACCACCTGGGCCCCGTCCATTGGCTGGGTGATCTCGGGGACGCCGGGGGCGTCCTTCAGAGTGGGGTCGGTACCCTGATTGAATTCATCGCGGTCCGTGACCCCGTCGTCGTCGAAGTCCCCGGTCCCGTCACGGCTCAGGTTGCCGAAGTGCCGACGCTCCCAGTCGTCGTTCATGCCGTCGCAATCGGTGTCGCTCGCCGGGCACACGGTCAGCAGCACGGTGTCGGCTGCCTGAAGCCGTCCGTCATCGGCGGTGAACTCCAGCCTGTAGTCCCCGGCAGCGCCGACTGCCGGTGTCCACTCGAACCGATACCGGCTGGTCCCCGGAATGGCATTGGCAAGCCTGGCAAAGGCCGCCCCATCCGGCAGCGAAGCGCCGCGCAGGGCCGGTGAAGCACCGCGGGTGCTGGTGGCTCCAAGGTCAAAGCTCAGACGCTGGCCCTCGACCCCATGCTGATGTTCCACCGGAGCGATAGTGACCCCGTGCGGCTCGAAGGTCAGGGTGTAGGAGCCCGTGCTCCCGTAGTCGAGCAAGTGAAGCTTATCCTCCGTGATGGGTGGCTGCTGCACCCCTGGGAAGGTGCGATCCGTCTGCCAGACGTTCACGCCCACGGGTATCTCCATGCCGTCGGAGCGGGTGACCCGGGTCAGCCGGTACAAACCAGCCCCGGGGTCATTCAGGCGCAGATAGCGGTAGCCATTGCCCAGGTCGGCGGTAAGGACGACCGTGGGTACCTCAGCGGTCGGTGCATGATCGACGGCGGCAGCGCCTTGGGGCAACAGCACCGGCGCCGTGCTGCCGTCGCTGAGATAGAGGATGTCCGGCAGATCGGCGGGGTCCAGCGCCTCGTTGACCAGAAAGTCCGGTAGGCCGTCGCCCAGGGGTCCGACCACGTTCACCGCCCGAATCGCCTCATGGATGCTCACCTCGCCAAGGATGGGGTCGAGGATGCCGAGGGGGTCCACATGGGTAAATACGGCCCTGTAGTTGGTGAAGTGACCCTGCAAGGTCGAGGTCAGCAGCCATTGACCCACCACGACCTGCGACGGACCGATATCGCCGAACTCGACGGTCAGCGAGGGGGTCAGCGAGGGGGTCAGGTTCCGGTTGCCGACCCGCGAGGCGATGATGTCGAAGTCGATGAACAGCCCATATTCATTGTCGACGATCTGCGGCTGTGCGGACTCGATACGCACGGCCCGGGCCGTGCCGGCGCCGGTATTCTTGACGATGACCCCGAGGGAATACGGGATGCTGGGTTCCACCTGCTCGGTATGCGGATCGTCCGCATAAACGTCGCGCTGGTGGAAATACTGCACCGTCAGGTCCGCATCGGGCCGCACCCTGATCGGCACCGGGGCCAGGTCGATGCTGACCGGATAGCCGTCTTCCGTGTAGCGCAGTCGGCCGCCGATATAGTAGGTCGTCTCCGTCTGCGGTGCGGCCAGGCGATTCGCCGCGAGGGTCCAGACCACCGAGCCGACACTGTGCGGATCGAGCCGTCCCGTGCCGTCCACCGCACCAAGGTTCACCAGCAGCGGCGCCGTGACATTGAAGCGCTCGTCGGCGGGCTCGCCGGTGGCGGTGGTGAAGGCCAGCGCGATCGAGACATCGGTCAGTGCTGCCGCCGTGGTGTTCGAGAGGTCCAGAGACGCCTCGAAGCCCTGGCGGGTCAGCACCAGGTCCTGATGGATCTGCAAGGTAACCCTGGCGCAGACGCCGACATTGCCGAAGTCGATGGCGTCGATGGCCTCGGCCTCGGCTAACGCGCCCGAGATCGGGCCCTCGTGACCGGCGGCCTTGGCGAGTTCCAGTGCGTTCTCGTTGCGCTCCAAGGCCGCAACCAGGGCATCACGGGCAATGAAGTCTGGGCTCCAACCGGCCGGGACATCGGCGGCATCGAGGATGCCGGCCCACCAATAGTCGAGGGTGCGATTCCAGCGATCGATGAAGGCCCCGGCGTCGGCCTCGCTCACGCCGGACGGCAGCGGGGACGCTAGCAATTCGGCACGCTCGGCGGCGCTGATCTGAGGCCCGTCCTCGGAGGCGTTGAGGGTGCGCTGGAACAGTGCCTTAGTGAAGGTGTCGGTGCCAGCGACGGCTTCCTGCGTCAGCCAGACCTCATTGCCATACAGCACCTCCAGGTAGGCCAGGGATTCCGCCAGCAATTCCACCTGATCTAGGAACGGATTAAACAGGGAATCGGTTTGGGCGCTGGCGCGCAGACGGGTGATCTCGTTGTCGATGATAGCTTGGGATAGCGAGATCTGCGCAGTAAAAGGCAAGACCGATACAACGCATTGGCTTAGCGCATTGACTGCCGTAAGTAGGCAGCCCCAGCCAGGATATAGCCTCTCTATTCCATCTATTACGCACGGGAGGGCCGCGCCTGCCAGACACCCCACCGACGCCATCGGATTGTTCTCATGGTTGTTGAGACAGTCGTATGCACCGCTGCCGCACCCCAACAAGTTAGCCGGCTCAGTGACCGGTTTCAACCCCGACGCGCATTGGAGGGCCGTGTCGAGCAACCCATTGACGCACACGTTGCAGACAAGGTTCTTCAGGCTCGGCGGATTCTGGTAGTGACCACCCCACGGGGCGTCTTTCCCAGGCGGCCTCCCAGGACTCTTGGGATACCAAAAATTCCATCCATTCCCGAGCCACTGCTGACCGGCTAATAGCCCGGCGATGGAGCCAGAGCCGACAGCCGTCGTGCTGCCACCTCCGGGGCCCCCGAAGCACCCCAACCCCGTAATGATCGGAACGTAATAGGTCTTCTCAACCGGCGTGCCTGCGCACCAATGGACCGCCCTGATTGGAACAGCACGATCACCGCAGCCTGCGGGAGACGAAGCTGGGGCGGCCATGGCCTTCAAGCCTAACGCGGCGAGTGGAGCAGGCACCGGCGCATTCCTCGTCACCACGACCGGAATCGTGATCGAGCTCTTCGCCGCCAGCGTGCCGATCTCCGTCAACAGCGGCGCAAAGGTGTAGCGGGGGTCGGCCGGGAAATCGATATGCACGTCCTCGGCGGCGATCAGACCCTCGTTGCGGATGGTCATCGTGAACTGCGCCGAGTCTTCCGGGCCAACCAGGATCTCGGTCAGGTCGATCGGATTCGGCTCGATCACGATGACCGGCGCCGGCACGTCGGTCTCGAAGATGGTCTCGATGACGATCTTGTAGCGGTCCTCCAGTGGGACCTCGACGACGCGGAACTCGTAGCGCACGGTCTCGCGGCTGATCAGGAGCTGCTGCTCGTTGACCTGCCCCGCCTCCACGAACACGACTTCTTCATTGGCCGCGTGGTTGGGTGAGTCGGCCCGCAGCCGATAGTAATCCGTCGGCAGATCGACGAAGGACAGGGTGCCGTCCGGCCCGGTGGTCCCCGTCGCCACGGTTGCACCGGTGAAGTAATTGACCAACTCGACCGCCGCGCTGGCCACCAGCGGCTTGGCCGGCGTATAGAAGTAGAACTCGTCCACCACCGAGACACGCAGGCTGCCGCGACCGTCCGCCACATGGCGGATGCTGAACGGCAGCGTCGCGCCGTTGTCGTCGCCGGTGAAGTCGATCTGGCCCGTGTATTCACCGAGCCCCAGGGCCGCGGTCGGGGTCAGGGACAGGGTCACCGCGGCGGTCTCGCCGGGGGCCAGGGACGGCAGCATGTCGGGGGTCGCGCTGAGCCACGGCATCCCGTCCGGCAACTCCACCGCCACCGGACCGGTGGCCAGGGAGCCACTATTGGTCAGCGTGAGGCTGATGACGCGCTGCTGGCCAGTGACCATGCTGGCATTGATGCGCTCGACACTCACCACTAGCCGCGATGCGAGCGAGCGGATGGTCATCGCGACCGGAATCTCCACCAGCGCGCCTTCCTGGCTGGTGACCCGGATCGTGAAGCTGCCGTTGCCGGTGCTGCCGGTGCGGGCCGTGGCGCTGACCTTAAACGGCAGGCGCCCCTGACCGGCAAGGTCAGTGCCTTCCGGGAACGCGACAGTCACATCCAGGCCATCCGGTAGCCCGACCGCGACCGCCGCGAGGCCGGTCAGCGCCGCCGTGCTCTGGTTCTCCACGAAGAAGTCGCCGACGTCGGTGTTGCCCTCGACGGTGTCGAGCCGCACCGTGGCGGGGTCGGCGTTCAGACCCAACAGCGAGAATCGGTCCTGCACCGGCGCCTGGGCGGCGCCCGGGTGCGCGGCGCCGACGGTGTATTCGCCGGCCTCCGTCGGCAGCGGTATGAAGTCCACCGCGAAGTTGCCCGTGGCGTCGGTCAGGCCGCTGATGATGCGCGTGGTGCCGCGCAAGCCGATGTGGATATTGACCAGTTGGTAGGGCACCGGCGCGCCGGTGTCGGCGTCCTGGGCGCTGCCGCTGAGCGGCACCGCAACCCCGGCCAGGGCCGTCTCCACGTCGGTCTGCACGGTTGCGGTGTAGGCGGGCCGGACCGCCACCGGGGCGCCGGAGATGAGGGTGTTGTTGGCATCGTCCGTCTCCAGCACCCGCGCATTGGCATCGACCTCGACGATGACCCAGAAGGCACCCTCGGTCCGCGGCAATTCGGCGGAGACGGTGCGCTCGTAGAATTGGCCCGCCGGCAGCGCGCCGGAGAACTCATAGGTGCCGATCAGCACGTCATTGCCGACAACCGGGTCGTCGGAGAACCAGACGCGCTCCGTCCAGGTACCGGGGATGGCCTTCTGCGGGTCCGCATCGGCACCTTCCGCCGGTGCCGAACCCGTATTCTCGATCCGGTAGCCGATATCGACGTGCTCTTCGCTGCGTGCCTGGTCCGGCACCGTGATATCGGTCACCTCCAGGTCCGGGAAGTCGCCGACCAGCGTGCCGCTGTCCTGCACCATCAGCGGGGCCTTACCGGGGCCGTGACCGTCCGCGCTGGCGGTCAGTTCGATGGTCTGGTCGCCGTCGACGATGCCGTCCTGTACCGGATAGATACTGAACCCGGCGCTGGTGAGACCGGCCGGGATGACCACGGACGGGTCCAAACTCGCCTCACGGTAGCTACTGCTGGTCAGGGCGACCACCAGCGACACCGCGGTGCTGCCGCTGCGCTCGACGGTGCCGGTGACGGGCTGACCGGTCTCGGGGACGCTGGACTGCGACAGTTGCACCCGCAACTGGGCCGGGATGTTGGTCGAGGCTGCCGCGGCGGCGGCGTTGTTCGCCGGGTCGCCGTCGTTCAGCACCTCGTCGCGATCCGTCTGCACGATGAAGTACCAACTGCCCGCGGCGCCGAGCGCAAAGGGCAAGCTAAAGCTGTGCTCACGATTCGCGGTTGCATTTGGTCCCAAGGACTCGGTCACCGTGACGGCAGCGAGCAGCCGGTCGGTGTCGGGGTCCAGCGTCGCGTCGCTGGAGAGATAGACCGCTTCGGTCCAGGGCGCGGTGGCGCTCGCGGTGCTGTGGTTTGTCACGCGCCAAGCAAGCGTCACCGGAGTGCCGGGCAGGGCCTCGGCCGGTGCCGATACGCCCGTGACGGCGAGGTCCACCGGCGGCGGCGCTTCGATGCTCAGCCCCGCCGCGACGGTGTTGTTGGTCTCGTCGAGCTCGGTGTGTACCTGGCCGGCATCGGTCACCAGAATGATGTGGTAATCACCGGAGGGCAGTCCCGTCGCGGGCAGCGTGACCAGGGTCTCGCCCGCATAGCCCTGCCCGGCGCCCAACGGCAGCCGGGCGCTGTTGTCGACGCCGGCCAGCAGGGTGTCATCGGCATCCAGATCAGCGTCGGCGGAGAGCCACAGGCGGTCCAGTTGCGCGCCGGCCAGGGCCGCGTCACCGATGTTGTCGACGCGCCAGGCGATCTCGATCTGATTGCCCGGCTCGGCGACCGGCAACGCCAGCGGCGCGAGCCCGACCCGCGCGGGTGTTGCCGGGGCATCCGCGAGCTGGCCGTCGAAGGCATTGGCGGAGTGGTCGATCAGCGTCGCCCCTTCAGGTTCATCCAGACGCCAGTCACCCACCAGGAACGCCTCGGTGCCGTGCAACCGGCGGGTCGCGTCGCGGGCAATGGCAGCCGCGGCGCGGGCCGTCGCCCACAGCCGCACGCCGCCAAGGACGCCGTGGAAAGCGCCGTCACCGGCGAGGCCAAGGTTGCGGCTATTGCCGAGACGCAGCGGCGCCGGACCGATCGGCGGGGTCACGGCGCCCACGTCCAGGGTGCCCTCCAGCACGCCGTCGATGTAGAGCGCGAGGGTCGCACCATCGTAGCTGGCGGCGACCTGATAGCGCGGCCCGACGGACAGTGGCGCCGAACTGATCTCATGGACTGTCCCGTCGTCCGCGCCGAGCAGCGCGACAAACCGGCCGTCGGTCCACGCCAGCGCAAACGCGGTGGCATTGCCGCCATTGACGCTGCCCTTCCAGACGATGGGCCCGTCGCTTGGGACGCCGCCGTCGGCATCGAAGGGCTCAACCCAGACCTCAATGGTCCATTGGGACAGGTCAAAGCGCCCGCCGGTGTTGGCAACCTCGGCCGAGTCATCGCTACCGTCAAACTCCAGACCGCGATCCGGTGCCACCGCTAAACCGCCGGCGCGGAGGTCGCCGCCGGTCACCGTCACCGCGGCAGGTCCGGATGCGTTGTTCCCTTCGAAGGTCAGCTCGAACACCTCGCCGGACGTATCCGTTTCGACGAACAGATAGACCTGTCCGCGCAAGGCTGTCGGCAACGTCAGGGATGCGCTTGCCTCGTAGCTGCCGCCCACCGCCAACACCCCGGTGTGCCGCAGCGTGGTCAGAACCTGATCGTCGGCGTTGCCCGGCACGTTGTCGGTGCTTACAGTGACCCGGTCGTTCCAGGCGGCCACGGGGGTTGGGTCGCGGCCATTGACGGGGTGGTTGCGAACGGTCCAGCGCAACGCGAATGTCGCACCGAGTCGCGCCTCGGCAGGAGCGGCGACGTTGGTCACTTCGAGGTCCGCATAGGGCGGGGTCGGCACCGCGACGGTAAAACGGCGCTCGAAGGCGTCACCGGCGATGCCGTCGCCGTTACCATCCAGCGCATCCCCCGTGAGGTCCCGCACGGTGGCATCGATCCACAGGCGGTAACTGCCGTTGGGCAGCGGCGCCAGGGGCACCGGCAGGGTCACGACGGTGCCGCTGTCGTAACTCGGGTCAGGCAGCAACGGGTGGCGGGTGTCGTCGGCGGTCCCGAAGAGGCCATCGGCGCCGGCCTCGTCCAGAGCCAGGGCGCCGGTGACATTGACCGTACTGGCCTGCAATGCCTCACTGAAACGCGCCGACAGTTGGATCGGGCTGGTGGTGAGCACGGCACCCGCCGCGAGCGCGGTGCCGTCAACGCGCAGTTCGACAAGTCGCGGCGGGATGATGGACGCCGCATCGACCCGGAAGCTGATCCCGCCCGCGGTCTGGTTACCGAGGGGCAGGTCGCGCAGGGGCAGCGTCACCTGATAGCTGTCCGGCAAGAATGCCTGATCGGCGACGAAGACCACGGCTTGGCCCTCCCGCTGCCAGACACCCGCAATCACGCCATAGGTGGCACCGGTCACCGTTGCGCCATCGATCGCCGCGGCGAAGTCGACGTCGGAGCCCGTATCGACGAGCTCCAGGCGAAGCTGATTGAACACCGCGTTCATCAGCGCACCGTCGCCCGGCGTGGAGCCGGCGATGCCGGGCGGAGTCGTGTCGCGGCGGATCGCTGCGCGAACCGTGTCGCTGCGCTGGCCGAGCGCGTCGATACCGTAGACGGTGATGACGTTCAGACCCTCGGCGAGGGGCAGTGTCGCGCTCCAGGTCGTCGCGGCGTCGATGGGGGCGACCAGGCTGCCGTTAATGCCGACACCGGTACCAGCGGCCTTGGTGCCGGACAATACCTGCTGCGCCGCCGTCACCGGGGTCGTTACCGGGTTCAGAGTCGGCGGAACGGCGGCGAAGATGCCGCCGTAGGCGCCGATCTCCCCGCCGTTGCCGGCGGCGGTCTTCGACGGCGAATCGGCGGCCAGGTGCCAATCGCCGTTGGCGGGGTCGACATAGAGCGGATCGCTGCTGATATCGGTCTCGGTCGCGGTTAGACCGAGGTAGTCGGTGGCGTTGCCCCAGAGGTTGTTATGACCGCGCTGGGGCTGCTCCCCGCCATACCAGTGGAGGCCAGTCTGGTTGCGGGTGATGAGGTTGTCGCTCAGTTCGGTCCCAGCGCTCGGGTAAGAGAAAATGACGCCCATGGCGCCATTGAAATCGATGGTGTTGTAGCGGACGCGCGCACTTGCCGCGTAGGCGTAAATGCCGTGACCGGTGTTCTCGACGATCAGGTTGTGCTCGATGCGCGCGGCGCCGTAGTTGATTTCAATCCCGCGTTGACCACAGCCGGTGATCAGGTTGTCACGGATCTCGTGGACGGCTCCGCGCCAAAGCACGATACCGATGTCGGCACCGCTGATGCGCGCATGGCGGATGATGCTGCCGGCCGCGGTGCCGCCCAGCGTGATGCCGCCCCAGGGGGCGG
>JACDZJ010000283.1_pt1 | contig 17911 bp, 15 predicted proteins | sample 7365721 | NCBI WGS metagenome assembly JACDZJ01 (sample SAMN15143480, study PRJNA637477) | pond metagenome | biome: freshwater wetland ecosystem [ENVO:00000243]; feature: pond [ENVO:00000033]; material: pond water [ENVO:00002228]; isolation source: pond water containing pink berries ... | reverse complement strand
GATTCTTGATAGCGTCTTATTCGGAAGTCGCCTAAAGTCCGACAGGCTGCTAGGCCCGGGTTTCAAACCCGCCCCTACACGAAGGTCTGTCTGGATATCAGGTGCGAACGTTATGTGTTTAGCTGACCGCCGCGGTGGCGGCCTGGATGGGGAATGATGAAGGGGAGTGTCGATGACTGAGGTTGTTCATGCCTTTACCGATGGCGCATGCAAAGGCAATCCGGGGCCGGGCGGCTGGGGGGCCTTGCTGCGCTGTGGTGAGACCGAGCAGGAGCTGTGCGGCGGGGAGCGCCAGACCACCAATAACCGGATGGAGCTGATGGCGGTGATCGCGGCGATGGAGTCGCTCAAGCGCCCGACCCGCATCGCGATCACCACCGACTCGCAGTATGTCAAGCGCGGTGTGACCGAGTGGATGAGCCGCTGGAAACGCAACGGCTGGGTCACCGCTGAACGCAAGCCGGTCAAGAACCGCGATTTGTGGGAGCGGCTCGACGGTGCTTTGGCGCCGCATCAGGTCGACTGGCACTGGGTCAGGGGTCACGCCGGTCACCCCGACAACGAGCGCGCCGATCGGCTGGCCAATCAGGGCATCCCGCGCGGCGCACTGTAGTCTGCAAATGAGCGCGAATAATTGATTTTTCGCGTTCATTCGCGCGCGTTTCCCGCGTTCTTCCGTCATCCGGTCCGAAGGAGTCCCCCTGCCCATGCGCCAAATCGTTCTGGACACCGAGACCACCGGGCTCGACCCGCGTGAAGGTCATCGTCTGATCGAGATCGGTTGCGTCGAGCTGATCGATCGCCGCCTCACCCGCAACAATTTCCACCAATATCTTCAGCCCGATCGCGAGATCGACGCCGATGCGGTCGCGGTCCACGGGATCGAGAACGACTTCCTGCGCGATAAGCCCCGGTTTGCGGAGGTCGCGGAGGATTTCCTGCGCTACGTGACCGGCAGCGAGCTGATCATCCATAACGCCGCCTTTGATATCGGCTTTCTGGATTACGAACTGGTGCGGTGGCGCGCCGATGCGACGCGGATCAGCGACCTCTGTGAAGTCAACGATACTTTGCTGATGGCGCGTCGGCTGCATCCCGGGCAGCGCAACAGCTTGGACGCTCTGTGTAAACGCTATGGCGTGGACAACTCGCATCGGGATTTGCACGGCGCCTTACTGGACGCCGAGATCCTGGCCGACGTCTATCTGGCCATGACCGGTGGTCAGGTGGTCATGCACCTGGGTGGGGACGCCGGCACTGAGCCGGGGCAGCGCAGCCTGTCGAATCAGCGCGGCCGGCTCGACCCGGGGCGGCAGCGGCTGCCGGTCATCGCGGCCGGGGAGGCGGCGCAACGTGCTCACGCCGCTCGGCTTGCCGCCATCGACGCCGCCAGTGCGGATGGGTGCCTGTGGCTTAGAACTTAGGCGATTTCCAGGAATTTAAGACTGTAGGGGCGACTTCAGTCGCCCCTACACATCGGTAGATCCTCGCCCGCAAATCACTTTAGGTGATTTCCGGAACACCGGATGCCACCCACCACCGGCTCGGATGCAGGTGCGACGTCAGTCGCACCGATTCGGACGCAGGTGCGACTGAAGTCGCACCTACATTGACAGGTATCCAAATTGTCGGAAATCACCTTAGTTGCGCTGCTGCTGACGGGTGGGGCCGCTGCCGTTGCTCAGGGTCTCCAGCCCGTCGAGATCGATCAGTTGGATGTGCTTGCGGTCGACGACCATCAGCCCGTCATCCTGATAGCGGGTGAAGAGTCGACTCACGGTCTCGACCGCGAGTCCGAGATAGTTGCCGATTTCATGACGTGACATGCTCAGATGGAAGTCGGTTGGCGACAACCCGCGCTTTTGCAGCCGCTTGGACATGTTGAGCACGAAGGTCGCCAGCCGCTCTTCAGCGCTTTTCTTGCCGAGCAGGAGCAGCATCTCGGTTTCGTTGCCTATTTCTTTGCTCAGCAGCCGGTACATCTGGCGTTGGAGGTTGGGGATCACGGTGGACAGCTCTTCCAGTCGGGGAAAGGGGATCTCGCAGAGTGCGGAGGTCTCCAGTGCCGTCGCGGAGCAGGCATGGGCGTCCTTGTCGATGGCGTCGAGCCCGATGATCTCCCCCGGCAGATGGAAGCCCAGCACGCGTTCGCCGCCTTCCGCGCTGGGCGCATAGCTTTTCACCGAGCCGGTCTTGACCACGTAAAGCGAGCGGAAGCGGTCGCCGTCGCGGAACAGAAAGTCACCACGGTGCAGCGGGCGGGTCCGCTTGACGATGTTTTCAAGCCGCCCGATGTCTTCCGGTTCGAGCCCCAAGGGCAGGCATAGGGCGCCCACCGAACAATTTTTGCAGGCGACCCGAAGCGTCTCAAACGAAATGATGTTGCGCTGGTTCAAGGCGGCTGCCCCCAGTTGGCGTGTTCTCAATGCTCTATATTGAGGGCAAGCTTTGATCTGGATCAAGTCAAAGTCGATTCGCACTTGTCCCGGACGATCATATGAGGCAACCGGAGCGGCAACAGTTGGTCGAATCGCAGGTTCCAGGCAAAAAAAAGGCCGCGCCTGGTGGGCGCGGCCGGTGGCGTCGCGGACGCCTGCTAGTTACTTGGTCTCGGCGACCGGCGGGGCGGGCGGAGCCGGGGGGGCGCCGTAGGGACCCATCGGACCCATCGGGGCCATGGGCGCCGCGTAGCCGGGATAGCCGCCGCCGTAAGCGCTGCCCGGATAGCCGCCGCCGTAGCCGCCGCCCGGATAGCCGCCGCCGTAGCCGGGGTAACCGCCGCCGTAGCCATAGCCGGGGTAGCCGCCGCCGTAGCCGTAGCCCGGATAGCCGCCGTAACCCTGATTGCCGTAACCGTTGCCGTAGCCGCGTCCGTCGCCGCGTCCGTAACCGCGGCCATAGCCGCGACCGGTGCCGGCGCCGCTGCCGCTCATATTCATGTTGAAGTCGCCGGAGCCGTCACCCATCATGTCGTTCCACATGTCGCCCATGCCGCTGCCGTCCCCCCAACCGCCGCCGTTGTTGTTGCCGCCGCCGGGGCCCCAGCCGCCGGGTCCGCCCCAGGCCTGCGCGGTGTTCGCGGCAAAAGCAGCCGCGCCGGCGATGGCGACGACACTGATCAACTTGGCCAATTTTTGCATCTGTCGATGCTCCTGATAAATGGAGTAGTAATTCGGGTGGGAGGCGGTCGCCGATCGGAGATCGTGACCTGGCCTGCGTTTCATTCGGTTTGACACGCCCCCGCACTATACGCGCCTGTTAGCCGATTTGATAGGTAAACTATTGGCGCAACCCGAGCGTCTGCGCCGCCGGCCGACGCGCGTTCGCCCCGGCCGATCGCCGGCGGCGCACCGGTTTCGCGGCAGCGATCGAGAGGGCGCATTGAGGGGTTGCGGCGAATTTGGTAGCGTGTCGGGGATAATCGGGCTCAGCCCTGGATCAGTTCATCGCATCGTTGACCGCTTATGACCAAGTATATCTTCGTAACCGGCGGCGTCGTCTCGTCGCTGGGCAAGGGCATCGCCTCGGCTTCACTGGCGGCCTTGCTGGAAGCGCGCGGCCTGAAGGTCACCATGATCAAGCTGGACCCCTACATCAATGTGGATCCGGGAACCATGAGTCCGTTCCAGCACGGCGAGGTCTATGTCACCGACGACGGTGCCGAGACCGATCTGGATCTCGGCCACTACGAGCGCTTCCTGCGCACCCGCATGGGCCGCCACAACAATTTCACCACCGGTCAGATCTACGACAGCGTGATCCGCAAGGAGCGCCGCGGCGAGTATCTGGGCCGCACCGTGCAGGTCATCCCGCACATCACCGACGAGATCAAGGCCAACATCCGGCTCGGCGCCGCCGGTTGCGACATCGCCATGGTGGAGATCGGCGGGACCGTGGGCGATATCGAGTCGCTGCCGTTCCTGGAGGCGATCCGCCAGATGCGGGTGGAGGAGGGCCGCGAAAACGCGCTCTTCATGCACCTGACCCTGGTGCCTTTTCTGCGCACCGCCGGGGAGATCAAGACCAAACCCACCCAGCATTCGGTCAAGGAGTTACGCTCCATCGGCATTCAGCCGGACGTGCTCCTGTGTCGGGGCGAGACGGCGATTCCGGATGAAGAGCGGCGCAAGATCGCGCTCTTCACCAACGTACCCGAGAACGCCGTCATCTCCGCGGCGGACGCCGACAACATCTACCGCATCCCGCGTCTGCTCCATGCCCAGGGGCTCGACGAACTGGTGGTGCAGCAGTTCCGTCTCGAGGTCGGTGAAGCGAATCTCAGCGAGTGGGACCGGGTGCTCCACGGGTTCGACCATCCCGCGGCCCAGGTGCGGGTGGGCATGGTCGGCAAATACATGCACCTGACCGAGGCCTACAAGTCGCTGTCCGAGGCGCTGGCCCACGCCGGTGTGCATACCGACACCCGCGTGGACGTGGTCTACATCGACTCGCAGGACCTGGAACGTGACGGCACGGCCAGCCTGGTCGGGCTGGACGCGATCCTGGTCCCCGGCGGTTTTGGTGAGCGCGGCATCGAGGGCAAGATTCTGGCCGCGCGGTTTGCCCGTGAGCAGCGCGTGCCCTATCTCGGGATCTGTCTCGGGATGCAGGTCGCCGTGATCGAGTACGCCCGCGACGTGTGCGGGCTGGAAGGCGCCCACAGCACCGAGTTCGACCGCCAGACGCCGCACCCGGTGATTGCGCTGATCACCGAGTGGCGCGACGAGCACGGCCAGGTCGAGACCCGCGACGAGCAGTCGGAGCTGGGCGGCACCATGCGGCTCGGCGGACAGAACTGTCGGTTGGAGCCGGGCAGCCTGGCGCGGGCGGTCTACGGCAGCCCGCAGATCCGCGAGCGTCACCGGCATCGCTATGAGTTCAACAACGGTTACCTGAACCTGATGCAGGACGCGGGGCTGCGCCTGTCCGGATGGTCGCTCGACAACCGCCTGGTCGAGATCATCGAAATTCCGGATCACCCCTGGTTCATCGCCTGCCAGTTCCACCCCGAGTTCACCTCCACGCCGCGCGACGGCCACCCGCTGTTCTGCGGTTTCATCAAGGCCGCACTCGATCAGCGCAAGGCGCAACCGCAGGCCCGGGTGGGGGTCGATACCCCATGATGCCGCTTGCCGGATTCGAGGTCGGGCTCGACCGCCCGCTGTTCCTGATTGCCGGTCCCTGTGTGATCGAGAGCGCGTCTCTGGCCGAGGAGACCGCCGGGACCCTGCAGGAAATCACCGCCGCGCTCGGCATCCCGTTCATTTACAAATCCTCATTCGACAAGGCCAACCGTTCATCCACGGCGAGCTTTCGCGGGCCGGGTCTGGCCGCCGGACTCAAAATCCTGGACGGGGTGCGCGCCACATTCGGCGTGCCGATCCTCACCGATGTCCATGAAGACACGCCGCTTCACGAGGTCGCGGCGGTGGTCGATGTGCTCCAGACTCCTGCCTTCCTGTGTCGGCAGACCAATTTCATCCAGGCGGTCGCCCGCCAGGGTCGGCCGGTCAACATCAAGAAGGGTCAGTTCCTCGCCCCCTGGGACATGCAGCATGTCGTGGACAAGGCGCGCGCGGTCGGCAATGATCACATCCTGGTCTGCGAGCGCGGCGTCTCGTTCGGTTACAACAATCTGGTGTCGGACATGCGCTCGCTCATGGTACTGCGCGCGACCGGCTGCCCGGTGGTTTACGATGCCACCCACTCGGTGCAGTTGCCGGGGGGGCAGGGCGCCTGCTCGGGCGGTCAGCGTGAGTTCGTGCCCGTGCTGGCCCGCGCCGCGGTGGCCGCGGGGGTCGCCGGGATTTTTATGGAGACCCACCCCCGTCCGGAGGACGCCTTGAGCGACGGCCCCAATGCGTGGCCGCTGCACCGGATGCGCGAGCTCTTGACGACCCTGGTCGACATCGACCGGCTGGTAAAATCCGCGGGTTTCGTGGAAGCTGACTTGTAGGCTGGGGCGATCGGCTGTGATCGGAAGTGCTGTGGTTTGTTTGGGCCGGGCCTTTCGGTAGGATGGGCAGAGCGCAAGCGATGCCCATCTTCAAGCGTCGCGGTGGCCGGATGGGCATCGCGCTCGCTCTGCCCATCCTACACGCTGATGTGTCAGGGAGGACACCGAGGTAGAAGAATGAGGACAGGTCAGATGCCCGGCCGCCCGCGGGCTGAAGCCCCGGCGGACGTCTGGTGTCCGTCGTCTGACCGTCCCGTTGATTGATATGTTACCCCTTGAATCTGTTTGTTCGTTAACTGGAGATCCGCGCCATGTCTGAGATCGTCGACGTCCGTGCCCGTGAAGTCCTGGATTCACGCGGCAACCCCACGGTGGAAGCCGATGTCATCACTGCCGAGGGTGCCATTGGCCGCGCTATCGTCCCCTCGGGTGCCTCGACCGGCTCCCGCGAGGCCCTGGAACTGCGCGATGGAGACAAGAGCCGCTACGGCGGCAAAGGTGTACTCACCGCGGTTGCCAACATCGCGGGCGAGCTGCGCGAGGCCGTGCTCGGTCTCGAGGTCACCGATCAGGCGGCGGTCGACCGCTGCATGATCAGTCTGGACGGCACCGACAACAAGCGCCGGCTCGGCGCCAACGCCCTGCTGGGCGTGTCGCTCGCCGCCGCCCATGCCGCCGCTCAGGAAAAGGCCCTGCCGCTCTACCGTTCGCTCTCCGCCGGTCCCTACCGGCTGCCGGTGCCGATGATGAACATCATCAACGGCGGCCAGCATGCGGACAACAGCGTGGACTTCCAGGAGTTCATGATCCTGCCGGTGGGCGCCCCCAGTATCCGCGAGGCGGTGCGCTATGGTGCCGAAGTCTTTCATGCCCTGAAGTCGGTCCTCAAAGGCCAGGGTCTGGCCACCTCGGTGGGTGACGAGGGCGGCTTCGCCCCTGACCTGCCGTCCAACGTGGCCGCGGTCGAGGTCATCCTGGAGGCGATCGGCAAGGCCGGGTTCAAGGCCGGTCAGGATATCTATCTCGGGCTGGACGTGGCCGCCTCCGAGTTCTACAAGGATGGCGTCTACGACCTGGAAGGCGAGGGCCGTAAGCTCGATTCCGACGGCGTGATCGAGATGCTCAAGGGCTGGGTCGACCAGTATCCGATCATCACCATCGAGGACGGGCTGGCGGAAGGCGACTGGGACGGCTGGAAGCGCCTGACCGATCGTCTGGGCAGCCGGGTGCAGATCGTCGGCGACGACCTGTTCGTGACCAACACCAAGATCCTGCAGGAAGGCATCGCCAAGGGCATCGCCAACTCCATCCTGATCAAGGTCAACCAGATCGGCACCTTGACCGAAACCCTGGAGGCGATCGGCATGGCCCATGCCGCGGGTTACACGGCAGTGGTCTCGCACCGCTCCGGTGAGACCGAGGACACCACCATCGCCGACCTGGTGGTGGCGTCCGCGGCCGGTCAGATCAAGACCGGGTCGCTGTCGCGTTCCGACCGGGTGGCCAAGTACAACCAGTTGATGCGCATCGAGGACCAGTTGGGTGACGAGGCGGTCTATGCCGGACGCGGCGCTTTCCGCTGGTTGTGAGTCAGCCGTACCGCGGACCAGTTGGCTCTGGTCCGCGGTCGGCACCCTGCCGCGCCCGTTCATGCGCCTGCTGATCGTCGTCCTGGTCGCGCTGGTCGTGGCTCTCCAATACCGGCTCTGGGTCGGGGCGGGGAGCCTCGCGGATCTGCATGGATTGCAACAGGAAATCGCCGGGCAACGCCAGGATTTGGACCGCCTGCGGATGCGTAACCAGGAACTGCAGGCGGAGGTCGAGGACCTGCGCACCGGGGAGGCCGCCCTGGAGGAACGGGCACGCGGCGAACTGGGCATGATCAAACCGGGTGAGGCCTTCATCCAGGTGATCGAGCGGCCGAAGGTGGAGGCGGCGGTGCCGACGAAATGAGGTTTTTGCCGGCAAGCAAACGCGCGATCTCGTGGTCGTCGGTCCGCACAGCGGACCCTACGGGCCGTCACCGCTGCAACTGCACGCGAATCAACGTCAATCAAAGCACCTGGCCATTCATTGAATACCACAAGACTCTGGGCGGTGGTGCCCGCCGCTGGCGTGGGCCGGCGACTCGGTGCCGTCATTCCCAAACAGTATCTGGAGCTGGCGGGGCGGCCGGTGATTGAGTGGACACTCGACACCTTTCTCGCCGACACGCGGATCAGCGGAGTCCGGGTCGCGCTGGGTGCCGAGGATGGCTTCTGGTCGGCCACGGCCTACGCCACTCATCCCAAGGTGCGGCGGGTGGCGGGTGGCGCCGAGCGCTGCCATTCCGTGCTGAACGCATTGGATGACCTGGCGGCCGAGGCCGACTTGGCCGACTGGGTGCTGGTGCACGACGCCGCCCGGCCCTGTCTGCGGCAGGCCGACCTGGATCGGCTCATCACCGAACTCGCCGACGATCCGGTGGGCGGCATCCTGGGCGTGCCGGTCCGCGACACCATGAAGGGTGCGAACCCCGCCGGCCGGATTTGCGCCACCATCGATCGGGCGGCCCTGTGGCACGCCTTCACCCCGCAGATGTTCCGTCTCGGCGCCTTGCGCGACGCGTTGCGCGCCGCCATCACCGCCGGCGATCTGGTCACCGACGACGCCTCCGCCATGGAGCGCAGCGGACTGAGCCCCCGCTTGATCGAGGGGCACGCGGACAACATCAAGATCACCCGAGCCGAGGACCTTCCCCTGGCGCGTTTTTATCTCGACATGCAGGCACGCTCATGCTGATCGGTCAGGGCTTCGACGTCCATGCCTTCGCCCCCGGGCGCCCCTTGATTCTGTGCGGTGTCACGGTGCCGCACGACCAGGGGCTGGCCGCCCATTCCGACGGCGACGTGGCCATCCACGCACTCTGCGACGCCCTGCTCGGTGCCGCGGGTCTGGGCGACATCGGTCACCACTTCCCGGACACCGACCAGGCCTATGCCGGAATCGACAGCCGCATCCTGCTCCAGCGGGTCATGACCAGCCTGGGCGGGCTGGGGCTCGCGGTGCACAATGCGGATCTGACCATCATCGCCCAGCGCCCGAAGCTGGCCCCCCACATCGCCGCCATGCGCGCCCTGCTCGCCGCCGACCTGGGCTGCGCCCCGGCGCGTGTCAACGTCAAGGCCACCACCACCGAGCACCTGGGATTCACCGGCCGCGGCGAGGGGATCGCGGCTTTGGCGGTGGTGTTGCTGGACGAGTAGGCGGTCGCGGGGTTCGTAACTGGTCGGCCCTGATCGGCGTTCCGACCAAAGTGACCGCCAGGATTTATCCACAGATGTCACAGATGTACACAGATGAAGAAAAACATCTGTGTCATCTGTGTCATCTGTGTCATCTGTGGATCAACTTTCCGCCCTAGGGTCTTGGCGGGAGCTAGCTGGAACTATGACTCAGGCTCGGGAGGAGAAGCGGTTGCTCATCGGCCTGGGGTTGGGTCACCCCCGGTCCCGGGGTGCGACCTCGATGAGCTTCTCGCCGGCCAACAGCGCCCGCTCAATGTCGGGCAACAGTGCGTCAAACTGCGCATCGACCAGGAAGCGCACGGCTCAGGCCACCAGCAAGATGGGGTGGTCGGTCTGGCGGGCGGCGAAGTCCAGTGCCGCCGCGATGTCGGCCGCCTCCAGATAGGGATAGTCCTCCAAGATCTCCTGCTGGGAGGCGCCCGCCGCCAGCATTCCCAGAATGTCCGAGACGCGAATGCGCATGCCCCGGATGCAGGGCCGGCCGCCGCAGACATTCGGGTCGATTGTGACTCTCCGGTGATTCGTCATCTCATGACCTCGATTTGGTCCTCGATTTGGCTGGTGTGCACGGCTGATCGTCAGTGAAACCGGCTCGACACACGGTAACGGGTCAAGCATGATTGATATCGAGCGTGCCCGCAAATAGGCCTGCAATGCTTGACTTTCAGGAGGTTGAACCACGGACCGCCGCGCACGACCCCTCCATACCGCCTAACCGGATGTTGCCGCCCGACCAGCCGATGATATAGCCTCCGGACCTGATATCCGGACCTAGGGGCGGGTTTCAAACCCGCCGATGTCGAGGAGAGCATCATGACCGGACCGCGACCGCCGCACTTGGAACAGCTCAGATCCGCGCTCAACGCCGGGCTGATCGATCAGGCCACCTTCGACGCCGCGGCCGCGGCGATGACCGCCCCGGCCCCGGCGAACGGCGCCATCGCCCAGGGTTCGGACACGGTGGCCGTCGGCGCTGGCGGCCTGGCCATCGCCGGCGACAACCATGGCCCGATCAACACCGGCCGCGACCTCACCGCCGCACCAGGCGCCCAGATTGTTTACGCCGAACAGGGAGCCACCGTGGTCATCGGCGACGCACCGGTCGCGATGACCGCGGTCGAGCGCCAAAGTACACTCGGCCGTTATCTGCAAACGCTGATCAGCCAGAACCGTTATCTCCAATTGCAGGGCATCCGTTCCGGCGGCCGACTCGTCAACATCGAGCTGGATCGCATCTATGTGACCTTGCGCGCCACGCGCCACCCCGACCAGCGGACCCAGGTGGCCTGGCTGGCCGACGAAACGGCACTGGCACCGGGCGAGCGGCAGCGCGGTCAAGACCAAACCCCGCCGGGCGATACCACGCAGATCACGGTCAACGCGGCCCTGGCGGCGCACCGGCGCCTGGTCGTGCTGGGCGACCCCGGCAGCGGCAAGACCACCTTGCTGCGCTATCTGGCGCTGCGCTATGCCCGCGACTTGGCTGAGGGCACGCACCGCGTCGCGGAGACACTCGGGCTCGATGAAACCGGGACCCTGCCCATCGTCTTGCCATTGCGGCAGATCGGCCGCTATCTGGCGGAGCATCACCCGCAGGACGACGGCACCGACGGCCATGCGCTGTTGCTGCGGTTTCTGGTGCAATGGCTGAAGAACGAGCGGATCGAGGTGCCGGCCGACTTCTTCGAGCACTGGTTGAACACCGGGCGCGCCGCGATCCTGCTCGATGGACTGGATGAGGTCGCGGACCCAGGGCTGCGCCGCCGGGTCGCCGGTCTGGTGGACGCCTTCACGCGCGCCTATGCCGGTTGCCGCTATGTGGTCACCAGCCGCATCGTCGGCTACAGCGACGCCTCGCGGCTCAGTGAAGGCTACGCCACCACCACGGTTCGTGATTTCACCATGGACGATGTGCGCGTCTTCCTGTCGCAATGGCATCGCCTGGTGGCCATCGGGCAGTTGGGTCCGGGCGCGGACGCCGAGACGCTCGCGCTCCAGCAGACCCGTCAATTGCTGGACGCCATCGATCACAACGACCGGGTGCGTGAACTGGCCATCAATCCGCTCATGCTCACCGTCATTGCCCTGATCCATCGCGATCGGGTCAAGCTGCCGGACCGTCGCGCCGAACTCTATCAAGAGGCCGTGGATGTGCTGCTCGGCAAATGGGACGAGGCGCGCGGCGTGCAGGAATCGCTGATTCTGAATGACCGGCCATTCGACATCAGCGAGCGGCGGCTGGTGTTGCAGCAGGTGGCGCTCACCATGCACGAACAGGCCGTCAAGGAGATCGATGCCGGCCCCCTGCGGGACCTGCTCAAGGCGCAGCTTGGCGGTGCCGTGCCGGACGCGCGCGCACTGGATGCCGCGGTGACCCGGTTTCTCACCGTCATTCAGGAGCGCACCGGGCTATTGATCGCGCGTGCCGAGGGCACCTACGCCTTCTCCCATCTCACCTTCCAGGAATACCTGGCCGCGCTCGCCATCGCCGGGCGCGATGACTATCTCGCCTATACCTTGCGCCGTTGCCCGGACGCCTGGTGGCGCGAGGTGATCCTGCTCGCGGCGGGTTATCTGAGCACCCAGAGCAAGGAGAAGACCACCCGCCTGATCCGCGCCATCGCCGACGCCAAGACCGAGCCCGAGCTCTACCACAACCTGGTGCTGGCCGCCGACTGCGTGCGTGATGCCGGCGCGAACCGCATCGTCGGCGATCTGGAAGCCGATCTGCGCGGCCGGCTGCAACGCGAGTTGGAGGCTCGCGTGTGGAAAGGTGCACTCGGCACCGTGCAGACCTTCCTCACCCGCGGCATGCGCGTGGAGACAGCCACACGCCGACGGATCGCCGCGGCCGAGGCACTGGACAAGATCGGCGGCAACCGGTTCTGGACACGACCCCATGGCGAGCCCGAGTGGGTGCGGATTCCGTCGGGCGAATTCACCATGGGCGAGCCGTCGGAAGCCCATCGTGTTCATTTGCCCGACTATGCCATCGCGCGGGTGCCGATCACCCATGCGCAGTATGCGTTGTTCGTCCAGGCGACCGACCATGAACCGCCCGACGGCTGGACCGGCAAGCGCCCGCCGATCGGTAAGGAAGGCCATCCGGTGGTCGGGGTCGATTTGCACGCTGCCTTGGCCTATTGCCGTTGGCTCGGCGAAGTAACCGGCAAACCCATCACCCTGCCCAGCGAGGCGGAGTGGGAAAAGGCGGCTCGCGGTGCGGACGACGCACGCGCCTACCCCTGGGGCGATGACTTCGATGCGGCGCTGTGCAACGTCGCCGAGTCAGGATTCGGGACGACGACACCGGTTGGTATTTTTCTCAACGGTGCCAGTGCCTCTGGATGCCTTGATATGGCGGGCAACGTGTGGGAGTGGACGCGCAGCCTGTGGGGCATCGCGTATCCGTATGACCCGCTTGACCCCAGGCGCGAGCAACTCGATGCAAAGAGCGATATTACACGAGTCGTGCGCGGCGGTTCGTGGCTCAACCATCGAGTCAACGCGCGCTGTGCCTATCGCGACAGGAATCGTCCCGACGATCGGTACGTCAACCTGGGTTTTCGTGTCGTGTTGCGTGCTGCCCCTGTTTCTTCAGCTCCGTCCTCTGGTGACTCTGGACTCTGACGCTCTGATCTTCCGATTCCGGAGCGGGAGCCCGTAGGATGCGGTGAGTACTCGAACCGCATCACCCAACCTGCTGGCGACCGGTCACCGGACGGCGCGCGCGCGATCACCCCGCGTTAGAATCACCCGCTTGAATCGGGATATCCGCCGCCGGGCGGCACCCCGCTCCCCCGACAGGCATCCGGAGGCTCCCATGGCATTCTCCCAAGGTCGCGCCCTGCTCATCGGCGTCGGCACGTACCGGCACGCGCCCTGGCTCGATGTCCCGATCTGCGCCGCCGACGCGCGGGCGGTCGCCGCGGTCCTGCGCGACCCCGACTACTGCGGTTATCCCGCGGATCGGGTCAGCGTAGTGCACGACGCGTCGGCCAGTCGCGACGGCGTCCTCGCCGCCCTTGATGACCTCGCCGCCCAGGCTGGCGAAGACGATACGGTCTTGCTCTTTTTCTGCGGCCACGGCGGCTATGGCGACGACGGTGAGTACTACCTCACCACCCACGACACCCGCATCCACAACGGCAAGGTCGCGAGCGGCAGCGGGCTGCGTGACAGCGAGTTGCTGGAGCGGCTGCGCGCGGTCAAGGCTAAGCGCCTGCTGCTCCTGGTCAATGCCTGCCATGCGGGCGCATTGTCGCCCACCCTCGGGCCTGCGGAGCCGACCTTTGGCGACACGCCGCTGCCTGGCGCAACGGCCGCCGCACTGCTCGCGACGGGCGAGGGCCGGATCGTCATCACCGCCTGCCGCGACCAGCAGGTGTCCTACATCGGCACCGGCGCGCTCAGCTTGTTCACCCAGGCACTCGTCGATGGACTGCGGGGCGAGGGGACGCGCGGCAGTCGCGGCTATGTCAGCGCATTCGATCTCTATGTGCACCTCTACGACAGCGTCAAGGAGGCGGCGGAGCAGAGGTACGGAAAAACCCAGGAACCGGAGCTGACCGTATTGAAGGGCGTCGGTCCCTTCGCCGTGTCGCTGTTCCGCGGTGCAACGACCTTGGGCGACTTCGACTCCGGAGCGCGCCCGCCGGAGGGTACCGCGGTTCACGAGGTCAGCCCGGAGCGCGCGGGCTCGCGCCTGCGCCAATTCAATCTGCAGAGCGGCGACAGCGATCGCGCCGAGCTCCGCGACGACGGGGCCATCGCCCAGGGCGACAGGGCCATTGCGCTCGGCAAAGGCGCTGTCCATGTGCGCGGCAAGAACACCGGCAACATCAATACCGGCACTCAAATCAATACCGGCGGCGCCGCCGCTTCCATCGGAAGCGGGCCGAGCGACCCGGAGTGACAACGCAACCCTTGACACCGGACGCTATCGAGACGCTACAGCGTCAGGTCTCCGAGCTGCAAGCGCAACTGGCCGCCGCGCGGCAGGCCGCCCTTATCGGCACAGTCTCCGGCACCGGCGCAGCCGCCCAAGGCGGCAACGCGCTCGGCGAGCGGGCGGTGAAGACCGCAGACAACAGCGGGGACATCAATACCGGCACCCAGATCGAGACCGCCGGCGGGGCGGTCTTCAGCGGGGCGGTGGAGACCCGCGGCGGCCATGTCATCGGCCGGGACTACATCGGGCACCTCACTCAGATCGTCCAGACCGGCGAGGACCCGCAAGAGGCCCAATCAGTCATCGCCCACTATCTGCACGCCCTGGCCGCCGATCTCGCGGGGCTGCGGCTCGGCGAGATCGATCTGGGCGCGCAGGAGACCGGGCGCGAGCCGCTCAAGCTCGCCGATGTCTATGTGCCCCTGGATACGACACTCTCGATTCCCAAAGACATGAGCCTGGCGCGGTGGCTGTCGCGGGACCCGGTGATCCAGCGGCGCGAGCCCCTCGACCAGGACAGCCGGTCAGAGGAGCGACCTGTCTCCGCTCTCGAGGCCCTTGCCCACCACCGCGAACTGACCCTGCTCGGCAAGCCCGGCAGCGGCAAGAGCACCTTCGGCGCCAACCTGCTGCTGACAATGGCCCAGACCTGGCAAGGCCACGGCACCGAACTCGACCGGTTGGACGCGTCTTGGACCCATGGCGGACTGTTCCCGATTCGCGTGGTACTGCGCCGCTTCGCCGAGCGGCTCCCGCCTGGGGATGGGCCTGCCCGTGCGGGCGATCTCTGGGACTTCATCGCCGCGGACCTGCACGCTGCCGGCTACGGCATGTCCGAGCGGACCACCGAGTACGTGCGGCGGATCAGCCGCACCAGCGGGTCGCTGATGCTGCTCGACGGACTCGACGAATGCGGCAGCGGCGCAACCCAGCAGCGCGTGCTCGCGGCGGTGCGCGAGCTCATGCGCTCGGCCGGCCCCAAGTGCCGTTTCCTGCTCACCGCCAGGCCCTACGCCTGGCCCGGCGGCACGGACCCGGGGCAGGGGGTCTATGCCCTGGCGGACCTGGACGACGCGCGGATCGAGCAGTTCGTCCGCGGCTGGTACCGGGCGCTGGTGCAGCGCCGCTGGCTCTCGCCCGGCGATGGCGAGCGCAAGATGGCCGATCTGCTTGATGCCCGGCATCGGCCGGATTTGGCACCGCTGGCCAGTAATCCGCTGCTGCTGACTCTGATGGCGACCCTGCACGCCAACCGCGGCCGGCTCCCGGACGACCGGGCGGACCTCTACGACGAGTCGGTCGACCTGCTGATGCTGCGCTGGAACCGGCAGATCGGCACCGACCAGGCGCTGCTTCAGGCACTGGCGATCCCGAGCCTCAAGCTCTCGGACCTGCGCGAGGTCCTCGAAGAACTCGCCTTCAAGGTGCACGCGGAGGCCGCCGCGGGTCGGCCGTCGCCCGCCAACGCGGACGGCACCGCCGACATCGGCGAGGGCCGGCTGCTGCGCGCCTTCAAGCCCCTGTTGAACGACAGCCTGGACAAAGCCGCCATCGTGGTCGAGTACATCGAGAACCGCGCCGGGCTCCTGATCGGTCAGGGCGAGAAGGACGGCGAGCGGCAGTTCGCCTTTCCGCACCGCACCTTCCAGGAGTTCCTCGCCGCCTGTCACCTGGCCGCCCAAGACGAATTCCCTGACAAGTGCCTCTGCTTGGCCCGTGCCGCCCCGGATCACTGGCACGTTGTGCTGGCGCTCGCCGCCCGGGTGGCCAAGGCCGAGCGCGGCGCCAGTGCCGCCGATGAACTGATCGGCGGCTGTTCGGTGACCGAACGGCGCAAACGGCAGTCGCTGGAGCCGGCGGACTGGACCTGCGCCATGCTCGCCGGACAGCAGTTGCAGGAGATCGGGCTCGGCGCCATCAGAAAAAGCGAGCGCACCCGCGCCATCGCCGACCGGGTGACCCGTTGGATTGCCGAGTTGCTGCCGGTGCATCCGGACCAGGGTGGGCTGCCCGCGGTGCAGCGCGCCTTGGCCGGCGACCTCCTTGCGCGTTTGGGCGATCCCCGTTTCGACTCCGAGCGTTTCTATCTGCCGACCGATGACCTGCTCGGCTTCGTGCAGATCCCGGCCGACCCGGGGTTTCGGATCGGCACGCGCGAGGCGCGCCGCGAACGGGTCAGCGAGAGTGTCGGCCAGGACATCGGTACGGGCGAGATCAACGACGAACCGACCCCGACGCCGGGTTTCTGGATCGCGCGCTACCCGGTCACGGTTGCGCAGTTGCATGCCTTCTGCCAGCCGAAGGGATTCGAGCTCGGCAACGCCGATGCCCTGCGCGATCCGGACAACCGACCCGCGCGCTGGGTGAGCTGGCGCGAGGCACTGGCCTATTGCGCTTGGCTGAACGCGGTGCTGGCCGGGTCGTCAGCGCTGGCCGACACCGAGCCCGCCCGCCTGGTGCGGGAGCAGGGGTGGCAGGTCGTGCTGCCGAGCGAGTTGGAGTGGGAGAAGGCGGCCCGGGGCGGGCTGGCCGACGCGGTATTTCCCTGGGGCGATACCCCTGACCCGGATCGTGCCAACTTCGGCGAGTCGAAGATCGGCGACAGCTCGGCCGTCGGCTGCTTTCCGGCCAACGGGTTTGGTCTGTACGACATGATCGGCAACGTCTGGGAATGGACCCGCAGTCTGTGGGGTACGGATTGGGAAAAGCCTGATTTTGCCTATCCGTATCTGGCGGATGACCCGCAGCGCGAGGCGCTCAACGCGGATGACGATGTACGGCGGGTCGTGCGCGGCGGTTCGTGCAGCAACCGTCGAGATTACGCGCGTTGTGCCTATCGCCGCAGGTATCAGCCCGACAATCGGTACAACTACTTGGGTTTTCGTGTCGTGTTGCGTGCTGCCCCAGTTTCTTCAGCTCCGTCCTCTGGTGACTCTGGACTCTGACGCTCTGATCTTCCGATTCCGGAGGGGGTGCGGGGGAGCCTTCCCCCGCCGCGCGCAGCGCGTGGGCTGCGTCGACGCAGGAGGCCCAACCTCAAACCGCGGCTCAGGGTCCGGCCTCGTCCTGGCGGAGAACCTCGCGGTCTGCATCGTCATCGTCAGCGTCATCACGCATGGCCGGCAGGTTTTTCAATAGCTCCGGAAGCGCCGTCTGCACGCATCCGTTGCCGCCTGGCGGATGTGGTCGAGATAGTCGGGCAGGCGCAGTTCGTTCATACCGGCCGCGCCTCGGCAAGGACCCGGGCGCGGAGCTTCGGCGGCAGATCGCCGGGTGTCAACAGATCGACCGGCACGCCCAAGAGCGCTTCCAACTCGACTTGCAGGCCCCCCAGATCGAAGAGCGTGGCACCGGGCAGTGCATCGACCAACAGATCGAGGTCGCTGCCGTCCCGGTCGGTGCCGTGCAGGACCGAACCGAAGATGCGGGGGTTCGCCGTGCGGAAGCGACCTGCCGCCTCGCGAACAGCAGAGCGTTTAAAGTCGAGGGCAACCGAAGGTTTCATGGGGATCGTTCCTTCTCGTAGCAAATGATAGTATCGGAGGACAGGAATGGCATTTCAACCGTCCGCTTTGCGCCTGTCGAGGATGGTCGGTGCCCTGCCGGTCAGCGACGGTGCTATGCTCGACACTCGACCCACGCCGCTGGACCCGTTGCGATGAGCGACCTGCTCGACCCCAAGAACGACTATGTATTCAAGCGTCTGTTCGCCGACGC
>JACDZJ010000282.1_pt1 | contig 17922 bp, 18 predicted proteins | sample 7365721 | NCBI WGS metagenome assembly JACDZJ01 (sample SAMN15143480, study PRJNA637477) | pond metagenome | biome: freshwater wetland ecosystem [ENVO:00000243]; feature: pond [ENVO:00000033]; material: pond water [ENVO:00002228]; isolation source: pond water containing pink berries ... | reverse complement strand
TGGCAATTGCAGGAAGCCAAAAGCCGCTTCAGCGAGCTGGTGGAGCGCACGTTCGCCGAGGGGCCGCAATTTGTCACGCGGCGGGGTGCGGAGGCCGTCGTGGTTATCTCAGCACCCGAATACCGGCGGCTACAGGGTGCGCCTTCCCTGCTGGCAATATTGAATGACGCGCCACGCGGCGAGCCGCTCGATATTACCCGCTCCGCTGAAACCATGCGGGAAATCGATCTGTGAAGTATCTGCTCGACACCTGCGTACTGTCGGAATTCGTCAAGCCGAAGCCGGAGCCAAGAGTATTGGCTTGGGTTAACTCACGCGCCGAAACCGACCTCTATATCGCCGCCATGTCGCTGGCGGAACTGCTGCGCGGCGTGGCGTGCCTGCCCGCGTCGCGGCCCAAACGCGAACTGGGCAACTGGCTGGTTCAGTTGCAGGCCGGCTTTGCCGAACGCGTGATGCCCTTTACCCACGCGACAGCGACTTACTGGGGCGAGATGTGCGCCCGTGTCGAGGCCGGCGGTTGCACGATGGCGGCTTTCGATTCGATCATCGCCGCCACCGCACTGGAGCACCGCCTGGTGCTGGTCACGCGGAATGACCGCGATTTCGCGGCTGCCCCGCTGGTGGCGCTCAATCCGTGGAACGAGGCGAAATAAGGCTTACGCTGTCCCGCCAGCGCCGACTTTTTCCAGCCAGCGTCGTCCCGCTGGCGTCATGCTCAAGAAGCGTCGAGCATCCGCTCCAGCGCGACTTTCGCCAGCTTCGCTTCGTGCGCCGGCACGGTGATGCGATTGACGACCTTGCCGGCAACGAGATTTTCCAGCGTCCAGGCCAGGTGCTGCGGGTCGATGCGCTGCATGGTGGAGCACATGCAGATGGTATCGGCCATGAACTGCACGATCTTGCCTTCGTGCTTCACTTCCGCGGCCAGCCGCTCGACGAGGTTCAGTTCGGTGCCGACCAGCCAGCGCGTGCCAGGCGCCGATTCCTTGACGATGCGGATGATGCTTTCGGTCGACCCCACCGCATCGGACTGCGCGCAGACTTCGAAGCTGCATTCCGGGTGCGAAACGACCTTGCCGTCCGGATACTTCTCGCGGAAGCGCGCGATCTGGCCGGGATTGAACATCTGGTGCACCGAACAGTAGCCATGCCAGAGGATGATCTTCGCGTTGCGAATCTGCTCGGGGGTCAGGCCACCGAGTTCGAGGTCGGGATTCCAGATCACCATCTGCTCGAACGGAATCCCCATCTTGTATCCGCTCCAGCGGCCAAGATGCTGATCGGGGAAGAACAGCACTTTTTTACGTCGCGCGAAAGACCAGTCAAGAATCTTCGGCGCGTTGGACGAGGTGCACACGATGCCGCCATGCGCGCCGCAAAACGCCTTGAGGTCGGCGGCGGAGTTGATGTAGGTAACCGGGGTGACGCTCTCGTCGGGATTCAACACGGAAGACAACTCCCGCCAGCAGCGTTCCACCTTGGCCAGGTTGGCCATGTCCGCCATCGAACAACCGGCGGCCAGGTCGGGCAGGATGGAAATCTGGTCGGGGCGCGACAGGATATCGGCGACTTCCGCCATGAAATGCACGCCGCAGAAGACGATGTATTCGGCATCGGACTGGCCGGCCAAACGCGATAGCTTGAGCGAATCGCCGGTGATGTCGGCGTGGCGGTGGATGTCGGTGCGCTGGTAGTGGTGGCACAGCAGCACGGCACGTTTGCCGAGCTGCGCGCGGGTGGCCTCGATGCGTTCGCCGGCCGCACGGTCGGCGAGACTGTTGAAATGGTCGAAGGAGATCGGGACGGTCTGCATGGCGTGGGCGATACAATGAGGGCAGCCGAGTATACAAGTGTCTGACGCCCACCCTCCCCCCTCTCCCTCCGATCCGGACCGTTTCGCTGAAGGCCAGCGCATCACCTGGGTCAGCGTCATCGTCAATGTAGTGCTGACCGTGATGCAGATCATTGTCGGCTTCATTGCGAACTCGATGAGCCTGGTGGCGGATGCGATGCACACGCTGTCGGACATCGTCGCCGATGCCTTCGTGCTGTGGGCTAACCGCAAGGGGGCCGAAGCGGCGGATGCCGAACATCCCTACGGCCACGGCCGTTTCGAGACGGCCGCCTCGCTGGTGCTGGGCCTGCTGCTGACCGGCACCGGCATTGGCATCCTCGTTTCGGCAGCCGGGCGGCTACAGGATCTCGGCAGCTTGCCACCGGTCGGCGTGGCCGCCATGTGGGCGGCCGTGGCGACACTGATCGGCAAGGAGGGCCTGTTCCGCTACATGCTCAAGGTAGCGGAGCGACTTCGCTCACCGATGCTGGTGGCGAACGCCTGGCATGCACGCGCCGACGCCCTGTCGTCGCTGGTCGTGGCCGCAGGCATCGCGGGTAGCCTGGCGGGGTTTCCGTTCGCCGATGCAGCGGCAGCCATCATCGTTGGCGCCATGATCGTCAAGGCCGGGATCGGCTTCGCCTGGGTGGCGATGCGCGAACTGATGGATGAAGGGCTGGCGACCGAGGATGTCGCGGCGATCCGCGCCACCCTGGCGGCAACGCCCGGCGTCATCGGCCTGCACGAGCTGCGCACCCGCCGCATGGCCCACCGGGTGCTGGTCGACGTCCATGTCCAGGTCGATGGCAACATCACCGTGCGGGATGGTCACGAGATCGGCGAAACGGCCCGCCACCGGGTACTGGCAAGCCATCCGCAGGTTCTCGATGTGCTGGTTCACCTCGATGCGGAAGACGACACCGAATCAGCCGCCACGCATGCACACTAATGGTGCGAAACCACCCGCACTTAATGCCATAATGGTGCATCAAAATAGCGATTGGTAGCTGCCACCGTATCAATCTCTTTATGGCACAATCTTTTGCTGTGCTACGAAGCTTGGCACGCTAACTGCTAAATCTTTCCGCGCTATTTACAGTCGCCATCGATTTTTGCCAGATCACTGACTAGGAGTTCTCATGACACCCCAAGATGTAATCAAGCTGGTTCAGGAAAAGGAAGTCAAATTCGTCGACTTCCGCTTTACCGATATTCGCGGCAAGGAACAGCACGTCGGCGTGCCGGTTTCTGCCTTCGGCCTTGAGAAGTTCGAAGACGGCCATGCCTTCGACGGTTCCTCGATTGCCGGCTGGAAGGGCATCCAGGCTTCCGACATGCAGCTGATGCCTGACCCGGCCACCGCCTACATCGATCCGTTCATGGACGAGACCACGCTGATCCTTTCCTGTGACGTCGTCGAACCCGCCGATGGCAAGGGCTACGACCGCGACCCGCGCTCGATCGCCAAGCGTGCGGAGGCTTACCTGAAATCCTCCGGTCTGGGCGATGCCGCCTACTTCGGTCCCGAACCCGAGTTCTTCATCTTCGACAGCGTCGAGTGGAAAGTCGACATGTCCGGTTCCTACTGCAAGGTGTTCTCTGAAGAGGCCGCCTGGGCGACTGCCGAGAAGTTCGAGGGCGGCAACATCGGCCACCGTCCCACTGTCAAGGGCGGCTACTTCCCGGTTCCCCCGGTCGACAGCCTCAACGACATCCGCGCCGCCATGTGCTTGGCGCTGGAAGACTGCGGCGTGCCGGTCGAAGTGCATCACCACGAAGTCGCCACCGCCGGCCAGTGCGAAATCGGCACCAAGTTCAGCACGCTGGTGCAGCGCGCCGACTGGACGCAGATCCTCAAGTACATTGTCCATAACGTCTCCCATTCCTATGGCAAGACCGCCACCTTCATGCCCAAACCGATCGTCGGCGACAACGGTTCCGGCATGCACGTGCATCAGTCGATCTGGAAGGATGGCAAGAACCTGTTTGCTGGCAACGGCTATGCGGGCCTCTCCGAGTTTGCGCTCTACTACATCGGCGGCATCATCAAGCACGCCCGTGCGCTGAACGCCATCACCAACCCCGGAACGAATAGCTACAAGCGTCTCGTTCCCGGCTTCGAAGCCCCGGTCAAGCTGGCCTATTCCGCCCGCAATCGTTCCGCCTCGATCCGCATCCCGTTCGTGCATAGCGACAAGGCGCGCCGCATCGAGACACGCTTCCCGGATCCGACCGCCAACCCCTACCTGGCCTTCACCGCACTGATGATGGCCGGCCTCGACGGCGTGCAGAACAAGGTCCATCCCGGCGAGCCCGCCGACAAGAACCTGTACGACCTGCCGCCGGAAGAGGATGCGAAGATCCCGACCGTTTGCTCGTCGCTGGATCAGGCGTTGGACTACCTCGACAAGGATCGCGAGTTCCTGACCCGCGGCGGCGTGTTCTCCAACGAGTTCATCGATGCCTTCATCGACCTTAAAATGGAAGAAGTCACCAAGTTCCGCATGACGACCCATCCGGTCGAATACGATATGTACTTCTCGCTGTAACAAGTCGGCGCTGGCAGGACGGCAAACAAAGGACGGGCTTGCCCGTCCTTTTTTCTTTCTGGCAAGTCGCGCTACACTGAACGCATGATGAAACGCTCACTGCTATTTTCCCTGGTCGCTCTGGCACTGCCCGTCCAGGCAGACACCCTCTACAAGTGTCAGACCGTCGATGGCCGCACGGTCTATACCAACCAGAAGACCGGCAAGGGCTGCGAAGTCGTTTCTCAGGACAAGCCCGTATCCACCTTCACTGCCCCGGCCCAGCAGAAACCACGGCAGGCCACCCCCGCCGATTTCCCGCGCGTGAATGGTGATCAACAGAAGGCGCGCGACAGCGACCGGCGTGCCATCCTGGAGCAGGAACTGGCCAACGAGCAGAAGAATCTCGATGCCGCCCGGAAGGAACTGGCGGAGCAGGAAGCCTTGGTCATGCCCGACGAGCGCATGCAAGGAGGCGGCATCCAGGGTGGCAAGCGCGATGCACGCATCCAGTTATTTCGCGACAAGCTGCAACTGCACGAGCGCAACCTAGAATCGATCCGCAAGGAAGTTGCGAATCTGAAGTAACTCATCCAGAGTCCATGGCCTGGCGCGCCTTTTGCATTGGACATTGCCATGACTAGCCAGGTTCACGCTTACGAAAACGAACACGAACACCCCTTCACCGGGCTTGACCTGCTTTCGTCGGCTGTGATCCTGCTGGATGGCAAGCTGCGCATTCGCCATTGCAATCCGGCTGCGGAGAATCTTTTCGCCGTCAGCCAGCGCGTCTGCGTCGGCAAGCCGCTGACCCACTTGTTGGGAACACCTCCGGCGCTGATCAGCGCGCTGGAAAACACCCTCGCCAACCAGTGGAGTTACACCGGCCATGACATTGTGGTGGCACGCGACAAGAAGGAAACCATCCACCTCGATTGCACCGTCAGCCCGATCGACATTTCCCAGGCCAAGCTGCTGCTGGAATTCCGCCCCATCGACCAGCAGCTCAAGGCTGCACGCGAAGAACGCGAAGCGGTGCAGCAGCGCGCCAACAGCGAACTGATCCGCAACCTGGCCCATGAAATCAAGAATCCGCTCGGCGGTATCCGTGGTTCGGCCCAATTGCTTGATCGCGAACTGACCGGCATGGAGAATGCCGCCGCGCTGAAGGAATACACCCAGGTTATCATTCACGAAACCGACCGCCTGCAAAGTCTGATGCACCGACTGCTGTCGTCCCATCGGGCCATGCAACCGGCACAGATCAACATCCACGACATCCTTGAACGCGTCCGCCGCCTGATCCACGCGGAATTCCCCGGCGTGCACGTGCTACGCGATTACGACACCTCCCTGCCCGACATCACCGGCGACCGCGAACAACTGATCCAGGCCATTCTCAACATTGTCCGCAACGCAGCCCAGGCCATGAAAGGCGCCGGGCAGATTGTCACCCGCACCCGCGCCTTGCGCCAGGTCACCTTGGCCAAGAAGCACTACCGGCTGGCACTGGAATTGCTGATTATCGATAACGGCCCGGGCATCCCGGACGACATCCGCGACCGTATCTTCTATCCGCTGGTATCGGGTCGCGAAGGCGGTACCGGCCTGGGGCTGGCACTGGCGCAGAGCATCGTGCAGCAGCATCAGGGCAGCATCGAGGCGGCATCGGTACCGGGACGTACCTGCTTTACCTTGCGCCTGCCGCTGGTTAATGTAGGCATTGGAGATAAATAGCATGAACGCTGTATGGATCATCGACGACGACCGTTCGATTCGCTGGGTACTCGAAAAGGCGCTCGGCCGCGAAAATATCGACTGTGCCAGTTTCGGCTCGGCCGATGAGGCGCTGGCACGGCTTGCGACCGGCGACATGCCGCGCGTCATGGTGTCCGACATCCGCATGCCCGGTGCGAGTGGGCTCGACCTGTTGCGACAGGTCAAGCAGGATCATCCCGATCTGCCGGTGATCATCATGACCGCCTATTCCGATCTCGACTCCGCCGTGTCAGCTTTCCAGGGCGGCGCGTTCGAATACCTGCCCAAGCCCTTCGATGTCGATCAGGCCGTCGCGCTGGTCCGGCGCGCCCTTGAGCAAGGGTCGCATCACCTTGGAGCGTCCATCGAAGAGCCGGTTGCGCCGGAAATCCTCGGCCAGGCGCCGTCGATGCAGGAAGTATTTCGCGCCATCGGCCGCCTCTCCCAGTCGCATGCCACCGTGCTCATCAATGGCGAATCCGGCACTGGCAAGGAACTGGTGGCCCGCGCCCTGCACCGCCACAGTCCGCGGCGCGATGTCACCTTCATTGCCATCAATACGGCGGCCATCCCGCGCGACCTGCTGGAATCGGAACTGTTCGGCCATGAAAAGGGTGCCTTCACGGGAGCCAATGTCCAGCGGCGCGGTCGCTTCGAAGAGGCAGCGGGCGGCACGCTGTTCCTCGACGAAATCGGCGACATGCCCGCCGAACTGCAGACCCGCCTGCTGCGCGTGCTGTCCGATGGGCAGTTCTACCGTGTCGGCGGCCACCAGCCGATCCGAGCTAATGCGCGCGTCATCACGGCGACCCACCAGAACCTCGAACAGCGCGTCAAGGACGGCCTGTTCCGCGAAGACCTGTTCCACCGCTTGAACGTCATCCGCCTGCGGCTGCCACCCCTGCGCGAACGACGCGAGGACATCCCGGTGTTGGCGCGACACTTCCTCGCCCACAGCGCCCAGCAACTCGGGGTTGAGGCCAAGCGTCTGTCCGAAGCAGCCTTCAAGTTCTTGCAGGCCGCCCCCTGGCCCGGTAACGTCCGTCAGCTGGAAAACCTCTGCCACTGGCTCACTGTCATGGCACCGGGACAGCAGGTCGAAGTGGATGACCTGCCGGCCGAAATGCGCGGCGCAGCGCAGGAAACAGATGCGACGGACTGGCTGATCCTGCTAGCGGCGACAACTGACAGCCAACTCGTCCAACAGCCGGGCAAAGTGTGGGAAACCCTGACCCGCAGTTTCGAGGCCACATTGATCCGGCGCGCGCTGGCAGCCACAGGGGGACGCCGCATCGAGGCTGCGCACCTGCTCGGCATCGGTCGCAACACCATCACTCGCAAGATTCAGGAACTGGGGCTGGACGACAAGCCGGACGCCGCCGAATAGAAAAGTGTTTGGCTCAGGATCCCGGTCTGAGGATTTTCGCCAGCAAGGCCTTGACGGTCGCCGGCTCGAAGGGTTTGTCGCAGATACCGGATACCCCGGCTTCCTCGACGGCCGCCAACCGACCGGCATCATGCTCGCTGGTCACCATCAGAATCGGTAACGAGTTCTGCCAGCTTTTCTGGCGGATGTGGTCAGTGAGGGCCTTGCCGTCCATCTCGGGCATGTTGTAGTCGGTCACGACCAGATCGACCATCGTCTCTTCAAGGATCGCCACCGCCTCCGTGCCGTCCGAAGCTTCGCTGAAATGGCGCACGCCGAGATTTTCCAGCACGCGACGGATGAACTTGCGCGCACTCGGGCTATCGTCGACCAACAACACCTTCAGCGCTTCAAGATCGGCGGGATCGAGATCGATATCGGCATCCAGGTAATCGAGCGTCGCCCGCAGTGCCGTACCCAGTTGCGCAGCCGTGAAGGGCTTGGGCAGGATGCCGCAGACGCCGGATTGGCGCACGGGATCAAGCACCTGCGGCCGCGTTTCGCTCGAAATGAGAATGAAGGGCGTGTGCTCGGTGGCCGGATCGGCGCGCAGCCGCTGTACCACCTCGGTACCCGCCATGTCCGGCAGGTAGAGTGCGCTGATAATGAGGGAGGGCACTTGTGCGTGCAAGCGCTCGAACATCGCACCGGCGTTGTCGAAGCGCTCAATGCTAACGATGCCCTGCTGGGCGAGCAAGGCCACGATCACCTTGCCCTGGACTGGCGAGGGTTCGACGAGATAGACATTCAGGTCGGCAAATTCTGTCAGCATGATCAGGCGCTCGTAGGCCCCATGACGGGGGCGGGCTTCCAGTATAGTCCCGACATGTCCGGCCTATCATCACTCGACCTCACGACGCTTTCGCTCGCGCTAGGCAAGCAAGCCTGCCGCTTCGATGCCGACCTGCTGCCCACGTGCGACTCCACCAATGCCGTCCTGTTGCAACGTGCCGAGGCGGGTGCGTCGAGCGGTACGGTGGTCATTGCGGCAATACAGACCGCAGGACGCGGCCGCCGCGGCCGCCAATGGATCTCGGCGCCGGGCGACAGCCTGACCTTCTCGCTGCTGTGGCGCTTCGCCCCCGGCACCTCTCCCACCGGCCTGTCTTTGGCTGCCGGGCTGGCGGTGGCCGAAGCGCTGGAAAAAGTCGGCGCTGGCAGGACGGCATTGAAATGGCCCAACGACCTGCTGCTCGACGGGAAAAAACTGGCCGGCATCCTCGTCGAACTGCTGCCTGGCGCGCCGCACGCGGCGGTGATCGGCATCGGCCTCAACCTGCACCTCCCCGAATCGATGCCGGTGGACCTGCGCACTCACAGCGCCGCGCTGGGTGACGGAATCGATCCGCACCGACTGCTGGCCGAGGCGCTGATCAAGCTACGCGCCACCTTTGAAATCTTTGCGACAGGCGGGTTTGACGGATTGCGCGCCGGCTGGACGCAGCGCCACGCCCACCAGGACCAGCTCGTTACCCTGCTGTCCGATTTTGCGCCGCCCGTGTATGGCATCTGCCGCGGCGTCGATACCGACGGCGCCCTGCGGCTGGAAATCGGGGGTCACATCGAACGGGTTTTGTCCGGCGAAGTTTCCTTGCGGGCGGCGACATGATCCTTTGTCTCGACGCCGGAAACACGCGCCTCAAATGGGGGCTGCATGACGGCACCTCCTGGCTAGCCAAGGGAGCGCTTCCCCACGCCAGTATCGACAAACTCGTTGATAGCCTGCCGATGCAACCGGACCACCTGCTCGCCTGCAACGTCGCCGGGGCAGGCGCCGCCGCACGGATTGAAACACTGGCGGCACAACTGACTGTGCCACTTGAGTGGTTTCGCAGCAGTGCATCCGCCGGTGGCGTGACCAACCGCTACGATGATCCGGCGCAATTGGGCACCGACCGCTGGGCAGCACTGATCGGCGCGCGCAGCTTGCATGCCGGGCCGGCACTCGTCGTGATGGCCGGCACCGCCACCACCATTGATGTCCTGGGGGCGGACGGCAACTTCAGTGGAGGGCTGATCCTGCCAGGGCTTGACCTGATGTGTAAGGCACTCGCCCGCAATACCGCAGGACTGCCGGCAGCCCGTGGCCAATACCGTACGCCGCCAACGAACACCGACGACGCCATCGTCAGCGGCGCGCTGCACGCCACGCTTGGCGCCATCGAACGTATGGCATGCCGTGCCACCAGCGCCGACTTATTGGTCCTGCTATCCGGCGGTGCGGCCGGGGCGCTCCTGCCCCATCTTGAATTGCCCTTCCGCCATCTCGACTATCTGGTGCTTGAAGGGCTCGCCCGCACGGCAGGCCGGAAAGGGCGGCTCACCTATTGAGCGGGTTTGCGGCGGGGGACGGACCCTCCCGCACCTTTGTGTTTGGAATCGACTTCCCAAACCAGCTTCAGTACCAGCCGCTGCACCATGCCATCCAGGGTCAGTCCTCCTTGCGCACCTGAGGAGACACCCATTTCCGACGTCTACTTCGCGCCACCGCCACTGCGATCATCAAGCTGTAGCCGGATACGCTTGTTGCGAATCAGATCGCAGCAGGAAATCGACGGAAATTCGGCTGCCTTGACGGCATTTTCTCCTCATGCTCGGAAAAACTGAAGCTGTTGCTGCGAGACGGTTGCGTGACAGGCTGGCAAATTTCCCTTCCGGATACAAATCCAGGTAGGGCTGGTACTGTTCACGATACTGCTCCAGTAGGCCAACTCCACTGCAGCGGCATCGGTCTTGCCGCTCGCGCCTGACTGCGGAGCGACAAAATACATGTCGGACTCTTTCAAGCTGCTTTCCTCGCGGGACGACTGCTTGCGACCGATCTCCTTTTCCGATTCGGTCTCGACTCCCTCGGGGGGGGGGGGGGGGGGGGGAGTACGCTTGAAGACTTACTCGACCGACAGACCGGGAACCTTGATATTGGCCATCAGGTGTTTCGTATAAAAACCGTTCTGACCCGAGCCATCGGACGTCTCCATCGGTGCGAGTCCGCGCGATTTCAGCGAGCGGGTTTTGATGAAGGGGTTGTTGGGGCAGGAGATAGTTTTCGCCATTGGCCTGCACGCCGTGCCTCGCAAAGAAGAACAGGCCAATCCCATCGTTGTTGGCCAGTTTCGCGCCAAAATCGCGAAAGGTCGCCTTCATGCTTTCCGCGTCGCTGTTGAGTCGTACGATGGTTTCGAACCCGATATTCTTGAGTACTCGCGCCAGATCACGCGCGTCGTTCGACGGGTTGTCGAGCAGGCCGATCGAATAACCGGAATTGCCGATCAGCAAGGCATAGTTTTTCGCCCCTGCGGGAAAGGATGCGAAAACCAGTGTCAGCACGACAAACAGCGCAGCAAGCAGGTGACTCAAAGGTTTTGTCATCTCAGATAGCATTTCAAGGGCCCGAAAAATTCTAGAATGCCGGACCGCTGCCAAGACAGCTTCATTATTGATTCATCAATTGACTAGGGGAAGAAAGCCATGAGCCAGACCCGCATCGTACTGGATGAATCGGAAATCCCGACCCACTGGTACAACATCGTCGCCGACCTGAACCATCCCCCGGCACCGCCGCTGGGCCCGGATGGCAAGCCGGTCGGACCGGAGCAGATGCTGGCGATTTTCCCCGGCCCGGTGCTGGAACAGGAAATGTCGACCGAGCGGTGGATTCCGATACCCGACGAGGTACGCAAAGTTTATGCACTGTGGCGTCCCAGTCCCCTATGCCGCGCCGAACGCCTCGAATGGATGCTCGGTACCCCGGCCAAGATCTTCTACAAGAATGAAAGCGTTTCGCCGGCGGGCTCGCACAAGCCCAATTCCGCCGTTGCCCAGGCCTGGCTCAACAAAATCGCCGGCACCCAGCGTCTTGTCACCGAAACCGGCGCCGGCCAGTGGGGCTGCTCGCTGGCCTTCGCCGGCCAGATGTTCGGTCTGCCGGTACGCATCTATATGGTCAAGGTATCGTTTGACCAAAAACCCTATCGCCGCCTGATGATGCAAACCTTTGGCGGCGAAGTGATCGCCAGCCCCTCGCTCCTGACCAAGACCGGTCGCGACCTGCTGGCGGAGGACCCGAACAACTCCGGCAGCCTCGGTATCGCCATTTCGGAAGCGGTCGAAGAAGTGGTCGGCAGCCCGGGCAGCAAATACGCGCTCGGCTCGGTGCTCAACCATGTGTTGCTGCACCAGACCGTGATTGGCCTCGAAGCCAAAAAGCAGTTCGGGAAGTTCGACGAATACCCGGACATGATCTTTGCCCCCTGCGGCGGCGGCTGCAACTTCGCCGGCGTTACCTTCCCCTTCCTCGGCGATGCCGCAGCCGGTGACAAGCGTGCCCAGAAGATCCGCATGGTCGCCGTCGAACCGGCCTCCTGCCCGACGCTGACCAAAGGCGTCTATGCCTACGACTACGGTGACTCATCCGGCTTCACCCCGCTGATGAAAATGTACACGCTCGGCCACGACTTCATGCCACCGGGCATCCACGCCGGTGGCCTGCGCTACCACGGCGATTCCCCGCTGATCTCGCAGCTTTATCACGAGAAGCTGATCGAAGCCGTCGCCGTGCCGCAGAAAGCCACTTTCGAGGCCGGCGTAATGTTCGCGCGGGCCGAGGGCATCATTCCGGCGCCCGAATCGGCCCACGGCATCCGCGCCTGCATCGATGAGGCGCTGCGCTGCAAGGAAACAGGGGAAGCCAAGACGCTGTTCTTCAACCTCTCGGGGCACGGTCATTTCGACATGGCGGCCTACGAGAGCTATTTCGCCGGCAAGCTGGAGGACTTCGATTATCCCGAAGAAGCGATCCATGCCTCCCTGGCGCGTCTGCCGAAGATTGGCTGAAGCAGGTTAACCCGACATGCGGCTCACGCTCTGGATTCTGCTCGTCCTCAACCTGATCCTGCTCGCCGCGACGCAGGGGATTTTCGGGACGGATAATGCCGGGCGTGAGCCGGGCCGAATGGGCCAGCAGCTCAAGCCGGAGCAGTTGCGCATCGCCTCCGCTACGGATGCCACTGCCGCGCCGACTGGCTCCGCCAAACCGGAGCCCGCTGCGCCACCCGCGCCGGTAGTCGAGTTCGCCTGCAAGCGCATCGACGGGCTGGCACCCGCCGAGGCCGACAGCCTGATCAAGGCGCTGGCCGACCTGCCGGACTGGCAAACCAAGCTGATTGAGGTGAGTACGCCCGCGCTTTACTGGGTCGCCATTCCCGGACTCGCCAGCCGGGCAGTAGCGGAGAAAAAGCGCGACGAAGTGCGCCTGTTGGGAATCACCGACCACGAGATCGTCGAACAGCCGACCAATGGCCCGTTTGCGGTTTCGTTTGCGCGCCTGCCAACCGAGCAGGCCGCGAACGAACTGCTGCAAAGTCTGCAGAAGAAGGGCGTGCGTTCCGCTCGCGTGCAGCCCTTGCCATCCGAGGAAAAAAAGGCCGTCGAGTTGCGTGCCCCCGCCCTCGTCCTGAACCAGAAGCTGCCTGAACTGGCTGCCTTGTTCGCCGCGGCGACCGTCGGCGATTGCGCCGCACCGTAATCACATGGTTTGGCGGGTCGGCCTGACCGGCGGCATCGGCAGCGGCAAGAGCGCCGTTGCCGAGCTGTTTCAGGCGCAGGGCGCAACCATCATCGATGCCGACGCGATCGCCCATGAACTTACAGCCCCCGGCGGTGCCGCCATCGCATCGGCCCGCACGGCCTTCGGCCCCGACTACCTTACGCCGGAAGGAGCGCTGGATCGTGGCGCGATGCGACGACTGGCCTTCGCCGACCCGACGGCCAGAAAGCGGCTTGAAGGCATCCTCCATCCGCTGATCCGCGCCGAATGCGACGCCCGCATCCGCCGTCTCGCCAGCGCCGACTTTTCTTGTTATGCGGTGCTGGTCGTGCCGCTGCTGGTCGAATCGGGCGACTATCGCAGCCGCGTCGTCCGAATCTGCGTCGTCGATTGCCCGGAAGAGATCCAGATTGCCCGCGTGATGGCGCGCAGCGGGCTGTCGCGGCAGAACACTGCGGCAATCCTCGCGGCGCAGGCCAGTCGTGCCGAGCGTCTGGTGGCAGCCGATGATGTGATCGACAACACGGGCGCTCTCGCCGCGCTCGGCCCGCAGGTGGCAGCACTGCATGCGCGCTACCTCGAACTCGCCGGAAGCCGATGATTACGGGCGCTTTCTGCCTGAGTTCAATTTGTGATTTCGTACTAAATCGTCCAAAATGCACGCCATTCACCCTTGGGCCGACGCGTGATCACCTACGAATATCCGCTGAATGAGCGCATTCGCACCCTGCTTCGACTCGAAGACCTCTTCGAGAAGGCGCTTTACTTCACTGCGGCGGATGGGCCGACGGAGCACCATGGCGCACTGGTGACCCTGTTCGACATTCTCGAAGTCGCCGGCCGTGCCGATCTCAAGTTCGATCTGGTGCAGGAACTCGAACGTCAGCGCCAGATCCTGCTCTCGTTTCGCAATAATCCGGACATCTCGGAAGAAGCCTTGTCCGGCGCACTCTACGAAATCGAGCAATCCTCGACCGCCCTGCTCGCCATGCAGGGCAAGACGGGCCAGTATCTGCGCGAAAACGAATGGCTGATGGCAATCCGGAACCGCGTCGGCATTCCCGGCGGTGTCTGCGAGTTCGACCTGCCCGCCTACCACTTTTGGCTCAACCGCGATGCCGCCCAGCGCCGCCGCGATATTGAGGGCTGGACCGCCCCGCTGCTGCCGATCCGCGCCGCCCTCGCCATCGTCCTGCGCCTGTTGCGCTCATCCGGTCGCCCCGAACGGCAGATCGCGGCAGGTGGCAACTTTCAGCAGATGCTTTCCGGGCGCACCGCCCAGCTGATTCGCCTGCGGGTAGCACGCACGCAGGCCGCCATTCCCGAGATCAGCGCCAACAAGTACGCACTCAACATCCGCTTTATGGTTCCCGACATCGACATGCGTCCAAAGCAGTCGGAATCAGATGTCGAGTTTGATCTGACCTACTGCAACCTGTAAGTCAGGTCGGCCACGCCGCGCGAATGGCCGCCACGCCCTGGGCGCCAGCCGCCTGCGCAGTCACGATGTCTCCCGGATTCAGCCCGCCGATGCCGAACACCGGCAGAGGCAAGCCGGCAATCCACCCGGCAAAGGCGGCCCAGCCGATACCCGCCGCGCCCGGATGTGTCGCCGTCGGCCGCACCGGGCCCAGCACGGCGAAATCCAGCCCGCGCCGCGCCGCCTGTTCCAGTTCCTGCCGGTCGTGGCAGGAAGCGGCGACGAGGGAAAAATCGGGACGGGCAGCTAACTTCATCAACGGTCGGGCACTCACGTGCACACCGTCCGCGCCGCTGGCTCGCGCCAGGTCAAGATCACCATTCACCAGTACCCGCGCGCTGGCAGCGTGACAGCGCATCACTGCCGTAGCCACGAATGCCTCGCGCTGGTCCGGCGGCAAACCGGCCTCACGCAGTTGCACCAGCCGCAAGCCATTCTCCAGCGCCCGGTCGAGCGCAAACAGTTGAGCTGCTACCCCGATCTGCCAGGCATGGGTAACCGCATAAAAAAATGGCAGGCGCAGCGCCGCCAGCACCGGCGCATTGGCCGGCAGCATCGGGCCGACGGTTGGCGCGGCGGCGGTTTGCCAAGCCAACGCGGCATGCACATGGTCGCGCAGTTCGCCACGCCAGTCGGTAACGCGGAAGAAATGCAGGCGCACATGGGCGTGCTCATAGACATGCTCGCGCACGATCCAGGGCGTGGCCACCAGCACTTCGATCTCCAGTTCCTCATGGAGTTCGCGGATCAGTGCCTGAAGCGGCGATTCACCCGGCTCGACCTTGCCGCCGGGAAATTCCCAATAGCCGGGATAGAAGGTATCGACCGACCGCTGCCCCAGCAGAAAAGCGCCGTCCTGCCGCAGGATGGCGGCGGCGACGACTTCGGTAATCTTCATTTTTGTCGGCCGGCGAAGTCCCGGGCGAACTGCCAGGCGACCCGGCCCGAGCGGCTGCCGCGCTGCAGTGCCCACTGTAACGCCTCTTGACGCCACTGAGGCCGTCCCGCCAGCACCGACTTTTCCTCGACGCCGAACTGGTGCAGCCAGTGGATGCAGATTTCCAGATAGTGTTCCTGGTCGAACGGGTAGAAAGATAGCCACAGGCCGAAGCGCTCCGAGAGGGAAATCTTCTCCTCGGTAGTCTCGCCCGGATGGATTTCGCCTTCTTCGCCGCGCGTCACTTCGCGGTTTTCCGCCATGCGCTCGGGCATCAGGTGGCGGCGGTTGGAGGTGGCGTAGATCAGCAGATTTTCTGGCGTGCCGGCGATCGAACCGTCCAGTGCGCTTTTCAGCGCCTTGTAGCCGGGTTCTGATGCCTCGAAAGAGAGATCGTCGCAGAAGACGATGAAACGCTCGGGGCGGTCGGCCACCAGGTCGATGATCTCGGGCAGATTGACGAGGTCGTTGCGATCGACCTCGATCAGACGCAGGCCCTTTTTCGCGAATTTCAGCAACACGCCCTTGACCAGCGAGGACTTGCCGGTGCCGCGCGCGCCCGTCAGCAGCACGTTGTTGGCGGGACGGCCGGCGACGAACTGCCGCGTATTGCGTTCGATGGCCGTCCTCTGGGCATCGACGCCCTGCAGGTCGGCGAGGCGGATCTTGTGCGGATGGCGCACCGCATCCAGCCGGCCGCGGCCGTTGGATACGCGCCAGCGGAAAGCGACGGCGTTCCAGTCGGGCGGGGTGACAGGGACCGGCAGCAGGGTTTCGGCGCGCGCGACCAGTGCTTCGAGACGGACAAGTAATGATTCAAGGGCTTGCATCGGGTAAGCTTTCGAGCATGACACACCGCAATTTATCACTCTCAGCGCTTCTCCTCGTACTGGCCGCCTGTACCACCATTCCGCTAACACCCACATCCTGCCCGCCCTGCCCCGGCGTCGAGCCGGCCAAGCCGGCCGCCAAACCCTTGCAACCGGCCGACTGGAGTGAACTGGCTAGCTGGGAAAACGACGACCACGCGCTGGTGCTCACTTTGTTCCGCGAGTCCTGTAGCACGCTCGGCAAACGTGCCCTTTGGCAGATGACCTGCGCCGCCGCTGAAAAAGTCGGCGCTGGCAGCTCGGCAATGGCGTGGTTCGAAGCGAATTTGCGTCCCTGGGCGCTGACCAATCCCGACGGCGACCGCGAAGGGTTGGTCACCGGCTACTACGAACCGCTGATCCAGGGCAGCCGCGAGAAGAAGCTACCCTACCTGACGCCGGTGTTCGCCCCACCGACAGACCTGATCGTCGTCGAACTCGACGCGCTTTATCCCGAGCTCAAGCACCTGCGCCTGCGCGGACGCCTCATTGAGACAGATAGGGGTCGCAAACTGGTGCCCTACTTCAGCCGCGCCGACTGGGCCGCCGAGGAAGTGCTGCGGTCGACCCACGCCCTGTTGTGGGTGAACGATCCGGTCGATTTCTTCTTCCTGCAGATCCAGGGTTCCGGTCAGGTTCTGCTCGATGACGGCAGCAAGATCAGGATCGGTTATGCCGATCAGAACGGTCATCCTTATCGGTCGATCGGCCGCTGGCTGATCGACCAGGGCGAACTGCAATCCCACGAAGCCTCGATGCAGGGCATCAAGGCTTGGGCAGCGGCCCACCCGCAGCGCCTGCAGGAACTGCTCAACACCAACCCCAGCCTGGTATTCTTCCGTGAACTGCCTGCCACGGGCAGCGGACCCCCTGGCGCGCTGGGCCTACCGCTGACGCCGGAACGCTCGATTGCCGTCGACCCGCGCCATGTGCCGCTCGGCGCCCCGGTTTGGCTCGACAGCACCTGGCCGAACAGCGCCGAATCGCTAACCCGCCTGATGCTGGCGCAGGATACCGGCGGGGCGATCCGTGGCCCGGTGCGTGCCGACTTTTACTGGGGCAGCGGGGCGGACGCCGGCAGTCAGGCGGGCCGGATGAAGCAGCGCAGCCGCATGTGGGTATTGCTGCCCCGCCAGCACGAACCCTGAGCGGGGAAATGCACGTTTTCGTGCATGCCATGCACCACGATAGCGCCAGACGAATCCGGTAGTCTACGATAAAATACACAAACAATTGATTGGTAAGTATAAAATATCTAGAACAATAGTTGCTAATGGCCTCCCCATTTTGATCTTGTTAGGCACCAATATGGTGAATTTCAAGGCTTCCGCCGACGTGCTGTTCATTCTGCTCGGCGCCATCATGATCCTCGCCATGCATGCCGGCTTCGCGTTTCTGGAGCTCGGCGCGGTGCGTCGGAAAAACCAGATCAACGCCCTAGTCAAGATTCTCTGTGACTTTTCCGTGTCGACGCTGGCCTATTTCTTCATCGGCTACGGCATCGCCTACGGCGTTCACTTTTTAGACAGCGCTGCGGTGCTC
>JACDZJ010000281.1_pt1 | contig 18001 bp, 14 predicted proteins | sample 7365721 | NCBI WGS metagenome assembly JACDZJ01 (sample SAMN15143480, study PRJNA637477) | pond metagenome | biome: freshwater wetland ecosystem [ENVO:00000243]; feature: pond [ENVO:00000033]; material: pond water [ENVO:00002228]; isolation source: pond water containing pink berries ... | reverse complement strand
AGGGGTAGTTTTTTGCAAATATACAAAAACCCACACAATTAAGGGTAGAACCAAATAATAATTGAAGAAATAACCTACCCCTAAAGGAGAATTAATTCCCCTTTAGGGGTTAGGGGTCATTATTTTTTCTTCATATACACTTTGAAATAGCCGTTTTCTTCTACCCAACCCATGTATTCGTGACCTTGTTTACCACACCATTTTGGAATGTCTTGTTTTGTACCTTCGTCCGACGAAAGTATTTCCATTACATCACCTGCTTTGATAGTACCAATGGCTTTTTTTGCTTCCAAAAGTGGACCGGGACAAGCTGTTCCGCGCGCGTCAACCGATTTTGCTACATCTACTGATTTTAATTCTTCTGTTGTCATAACTTTATTAATTTGAAAATTTGAAAATTTTGTTTTTAAATAAAAAGCTGTATTGAACTTTCGCTGGCATCGGCCACAAAAGTGGCGGCACCTGCATAACTTAAATGTGGATAATCAATAAATTCTTCTTTTTTGAAGCCCATAAGTCCCATCGACATTTCGCAGATAACGATTTCGATACCCAATTCACCGGCTTCTTTAAGCATAGTATCCAACGACATAACATTCTGTTTTTTCATTAGATATGAAATCATTTTTGGACCAATGCCGCCCATATTCATATTCGATAGTTTTAGTTTACCAGTACCTTTTGGGAGCATCATACCAAACATTTTTGATATTATATCTTTACCTTCTCCTGTTTTTTTTGGGTCGCGCAGTGCTGAAAGCGACCAGAACGAGAAGAAGAGTTTTACTTGTGTGTCCATTGCAGCTGCAGCAATTGAGATTATCATAGCTGCTAGAATTTTATCCAAATCGCCCGAAACTATTGCGATTGATAATTGGTCCAATCGTGAACTTTCGAGTTTAGAAACTTTTTCTTTTAGTTCGTCAATTTGAGTCTGCAACTGTTTGATAGTTACTTCTGATGATTTTTCCATTTTAGTTCTTATTAGTTGATTAAAGAATTATTTCTGCAAATTTATTGTGGAAATTTTTATTTAATGAATAATTCAGCGTGTAACTGTATACATAATTTTGTGATTTGCATCACAATGTTTATTTTTCAAGAATTATTTTTTTGATTGAAGTAATATGTAATGCAACTACTAAACATATTCGTTTAGTTAAAAAACTGCTTCAATCTTGTTTGATGCCAGTTTTGAAGAACTATCGGAAAATCATTTGCTCGAATTTCTTCTTACTTTTTGGATTATTAATTATTTCCTATTATTGAAAACAATTTTTACACTTCAATTCTATTTTTATTCGTTTAAATATCCAATTCTATCACTTCAATTAATAATAAATCAAAAATGTATTGCATTAGTTTTATCTTTGTAATCGGAAATTATACAGTTGTCAATCATATTATTACTTGCATTACTAACACCAAAAAATTGCTTGTAGTCAAAATATATTGAAAATGATAATACAACTATTACAATTATTAATTATAAAAAAAAGAATCATGAGAAAATTAGTATTTAGTTTAATGCTTTTATTAGTAGTTTCGGCAGTATCCTATGCTCAACCTCCTGGTGGTGGCGGAACCTCGGGTGCTGCAACAACCTTTGACTTTAAAACAGTCATTAACGGCAAATGGAAATTTAATGCCACAGCCAATGTGTACTATATTGTAGGAGTGTATTATTGCGGAACTCCTGCTGCAAGTACTTATGAGCAGATGGGTATTTTTGTACCTGCTGCCTATATGAATGCCACAGCCAATTCGGATGGTACTACTTATACATGTACTATCAATTCAACTACAACTTTTAACGGTTACACGGGTGCAACTGCACCTATCGTTATTCCTGTTAACACAGGCGGATATGCAGCCATGTCGGCACCATCCGATTATTCAAGCACTGTGGCTACCTATACAAATGTAGGTTTTATTTATCTTTGGCCAGGATGTCGTGGTAGAACACACGGTGCGCCACTGGGTGTAACCGACTTGAAGGCAGCCACACGTTATTATCGTTATTTGCAGACCGAACAAAAAGCAGTTCCAGGAAATACCGACCGCATATTTTCATTCGGAATGAGTGGCGGAGGAGCGCAAAGTGCTATCTTTGGAGCATCAGGCAACAACAGTGGCTACGATGCTTACCTCACTGCAATTGGCGCATTAACAGGCTACAAAGACAATATTTGTGGAAGTATGTGCTGGTGTCCTGTAACGAGTCTGGAGCAAGCTGATGCCGCACACGAATGGAACATGGGACTTACACGCAGTGGGCTCGCTACTGCCGATGCAAGTATTAGTAAAGATCTTGCTGCCGAATTTGCCACCTACGTCAATGCAGTTGGATTTAAAAATCCTACAACTGGTGCTACACTTTCACTCACGGCAACTACCAACGGATATTATCAATCGGGTTCGTATTACGAATATGTAATGGGGGTAATTAACGATGCGGTGGCTCGCTACAACAAAAATAACAGTGCCAACGTGGCAGCCTATTCGACAGCCGATAATACCGCACTTTATTCATTCGCTTCAACTTACAAAAAAGCTACTAAAGGCATAGGTGCATTTGATAATTATGCCTCAAAAAGTGCGTTAGAAAATACACTATTCGGTATTGCAGGCGTTGCAGGACATTTTGACCAGTACTTGGGAGAAATTGTAAACACTTATGCTTCTAACTATTATGCTTCTTTTACATCAGCCTTTGCAAGTACAAATGTGGATGCCGTAGGTAATAATGTTCAGAAAAGATTGATGCTATACTCACCCCTTTACTTTCTTATGAATAATAGTACTTATTACAATGGTGGAGGCAGTGGAAGCAGCGATGTTGCACCATTCTGGAGAATTCGTTCGGGTATCAATCAAAGCGATACACCTCTCAATACTGAAATAAATCTGGCTCTTGCCCTTAAAAATTACAGCGGTGTAAAGGATGTTGACTTTGAAACTGTGTGGGGTTTGGCACACGTGACGGCTGAAGACAACGGAGCTTCAGCTTCAGATGCTAATTTTATAGCTTGGGTTCAGAAGTGTGTGGCATCAGCAGCATCAACTGGTGTCAACAGCATTATCAACACAGATAATGAAGTAAAAGCATATTTCGTAGGTAAAGATATTTATATCAATGGTAAACTTACCGAAGCTAATGTGTCATTAATTAAAATTGACGGTACAACTGTTGCAAATTATAAACTTACTAATGACGGTTTGACAACATTAATTGTGAGTGGACTTGTGCATGGAATTTATGTACTACGAGTAAATAACGGAAGTGAAATTAAAACTTTTAAATTGATTCTTAACAAATAAAACACAATGTAATCATATAAGTAGTGAGAATAATTTAATGTCTGAATTTAAGACAAATTTTCCCACAAAAAGAAGTAAATAGTCGACAACAAAAAATGTCTTATTTTCACTTCTTCAAATACACTATTCAACTAGGGGTTGCAACCCCTTGTTGCTTAAAAATGGTACATTATATTAGACCAATTACTTAACATTCCAAAAGTAAAAACTTTTGGAATGTTTTTTATACAGCTATGTAAATTGAAGAGTTCCAGAATATAATTTGATACTAATATGGGATACTTTCTCGAATATGATGTTATTAAATGAAAGTGCCTTTTTCTTTTGTCCAATATTCCCCAAAGATATACAAAATTTCAATGCACTTCGAGTGGAGAAAATAACTGAAACCTATTAATTCAAGATATTATCATGTCCAAAAAAATTTTAATATCTTTGCAGTTCGAATACGCTAAACATAACTGTTTGTTAGCAAACTCTTAACTTATCATGCTTCCAATTTTAGATGAATATCATTTGTATTTAAAACTTGAAAAATCCCTGTCGGACAATACGATAGAGGCTTATGAAAGTGATTTGTTAAAGTTATCGGGATATTTATCGGATGTGCATATTGCTTTAGAAAATGCCACAGCAGAAATTTTGCGCGATTTTATTATTGAAATATGTAATCTGGGAATTCATCCACGCTCACAGGCACGTATTTTATCGAGTATTAAGTCGTTTTTTCATTTTCTGATTTATAAAAATTTTCTGGATAAAGATCCAACCGAATTGCTCGAAAGTCCAAAAATCGGATTGCGACTTCCCGAAATTTTATCGGTACAGGAAATTGATGCAATTGTTCAGTCCATTGACCTTTCAAAACCCGAAGGACAGCGCAACAAGGCGATTATCGAAGTACTTTACGGTTCGGGATTGCGGGTGTCGGAATTGATTGGTTTGCAACTTTCGAAATTGTATATAGACGAAGGTTATATGCTGGTGGAAGGAAAAGGTAGCAAACAGCGATTGGTTCCACTTTCACAAAAATCAATATCGCAAATTTCACTGTGGAAAATTGACCGAAATTTGCTGAAAATTAAAAAAGGACACGAGGACAAGGTATTTTTAAATCGAAGAGGATCAACACTTACCCGTGCCATGATTTTTAAAATTGTGAAAGATTTGTCCGAGCTGGCAGGAATACGAAAAAATGTAAGTCCGCATACTTTTCGACATTCGTTTGCCACACATTTACTCGAAAATGGTGCAAATTTACGCGCCATTCAGCAATTATTAGGTCACGAATCAATTACAACTACAGAACTTTACACACATATAAACGTACAATTTTTGCGTCAAACCATATTAGATTGTCATCCGATGAACAAAAAATAAACACTTGTTACTGTTTTATTTGTTCGAAAGAACGATTCAATCTTTTTCAATAATTTTAAAAATAAAATCTTTGGAAAATAAGTTATTTTGTAAGATCTATCTTTTTATAGTTTTTCTGACATGTATATCTTTTACAATTTGCCCTTTGTCTGCACAAGAAACTATAGTAGTTGGTCAGGTGCTAAATAGTGCCGATAATAGTCCAATTGCTGCTGTAAATATATATTTTAAAAACTCTGAAAAGGTTGTTCAAAGCGATGCAGAAGGGATATTTCTGATTCGAACTTCAGACAAAGTGAATACGCTTGTATTTTCATGTATTGGCTTCAAAAGGCGTGAAATTAAAATTAAATCGGGTCAAAGTGTTGGTTTGGAAATGAAGTTGGACGAACAAAATACTTTGTTGCAAGATGTTTTAGTATTGCCCGGATCTAATCCTGCTTTGGAATGGATGAAAAAAGTGCGGTTACAAAAAAAGGAAAATGATATCAGCCGACATCCTAATTACAACGTACAAAGTACCGAGCAAAATCTGGTACTAATGAGTAAAATCAATCAGATATTAATCAATAAACGCATTTTTGAACAACTGAAAAAAGGAAAACTCAATGAGTCCGATACGTCCATGGTCATTCCATTGTACATGGCCCAAAACAAATACAGAATAACAGCCAAAGAGAAGAAACAACTTTCGACAAATATCTTTTCCTCGCCAGAAACCAGTGAAAAAATTCTGGCAAAATTGCTTGGCGAAGTAGAAACAGATTTGAACTTTTACGAAAATGTAATCACTGTTTTTGGAAAAAGTATGGTAAGTCCGCTTTCGAGCGTTGGAAATCTCTTTTACGATTTTTATCTGGCAGATAGTCTGAAAGCTAATACAGGCAAGCAATATGAAATACATTTCAGAACAAAAAACTCAAAAAATTTAGCTTTTGATGGTCGGCTTTGGATTGATTCTACTAGTCTGGCTATCACCCGCATTGACGCAGAATTACCTGTGCAAGCCAACATTAATTTCATTCACAATTTGCGCATTTCTCAAACTTTTGTCCCTATCTTTAACAAACGGTGGATGCGTTCAAATGAGGAACTGGCATTAAATATTACTTATGAACTGCTTGCTGACAACAAGCAACCTAAACCCGAAATATTTATTAAGAAAACGACATCGTTCGATACTTCTGATTCAATAATGCAAAAAACCGATAATTTTGCTTTAAGTACTTATACCGAAGCAACTTTGAACGAAAAATTAGATAATCTGAACAATACAGCTTTATTGCGAACTGCCAAATGGCTGGCTACTATTGTTTTAACTGGCTATATTCCGATGGGAAAAATTGATTTGGGAAAAATACAGCAACTGGCACGTTTTACTGATATTGAGGGTTTACGGTTGAATTTACCGTTTAGAACCAACCAAAAATTGTGGAAAAATATTTCACTCTGCGGTTATGTTGGATATGGTTTCCGAAACAAAGAAATCAAATATTCGGGCATTGCGCTATATCGTTTACCTACTGAAAAAAGACGCATCATTGGCATAAATTATACCAACGATTATCGAATTATAAATTATAACTATAATCAACTTGTGTATTTTGAAAATCCGCTCACAACAGGTGATGTGGATATTGCAAACACTATTTTAGGATTTCGCAGCGGCGACAGAATGAACCTCAGAAAAGAGTTTTCTGCTTCATTCGCCAACGACTGGAATACCGATATCGAAACGAATGCGTATTTTCGTACCAATCAAATGTTTGCAAATAATGATTTACCAATGCAATTGGGCTATGAAGAATTAACGTTATTGCAATACCAATCGGCGACCTTCGAAACTCGATTTTCTTTTGGCGAAAGAACTTACAATGATCATTTGCAGAGAATATATATTTCGAATTACAAACCTGTGTTTTACAGTATTTTAGAAGCCGGTAGATACCAAATTGGAACAAAAAGTGGAAATTATGGAAAAGTGACGGGTTCTATCAAACATTTTGTCAATATGGACTTTGGACATCTGAATTATATTGCTGAAACAGGATATATTTTCGGAAATGTTCCTTACCCATTACTTCAAATACCATTTGGAAACAATAAAGGCGGATATGGTTTTTATAGTTTTAATTTGATGCATTTAATGGAATATACCACCGATAGGTATGCAACGTTACATACCGAATTGATATTGAATGGATTGATAATGAATCAAATTCCAATAATTAAAACTCTTAATTTCCGCGAAATGTTCACTTTCAATATGGCCTATGGTGGTTTGAGCGACTCGCACAAAGATGTCCTGCCATTACCCGATTATTTGAAACCATTGTCAAAACCGTATATGGAAGTGGGTGTAGGAATAACAAATATTCTACATCTTTTTACCTTTCAATCAGTTTGGCGGCTTACCGATTTGAATAAACCTGGCGTTGTTCCATGGAAAGTTATGGGAAGTATTAACCTGAGTTTTTAACATAAAGATCCCGTTTTGGCATCTTGTTTTTGTGTTTTTTCTCAATTAATAAATGAAATTCATTAAACAGAAAAAAACTAGAAATGATAAAATATTCTATCTTTGTCATTTAAATATATTTTTAACAAAATAATAATTAATAAATTACATGTGCATGGATACCAACAACTTACAAATCGCTTTAATTGGAGCAGGAAATATGGGTGGAGCAATTGCCCGTGGCTTTTCGAAGGGAACACTCGTTCAATCGAAAAATATACGTGTAAGCGATGTGTCGCAAGCCAACTTAAATGCTATCAAGGCTTTTAATCCCGAAATTAGCATCAGTACTTCCAACCGTGATATTATCAAGGATGCCGATATCATTGTGTTGGCTGTAAAACCCTGGTTGGTGGAGATAATTGCCGAAGAAATTGAGAATAAAATCGATTTAAAAAAGCAAATCATTGTTTCCATAGCTGCCGGTGTTGATTTTTCGGAATTAGCTAAATTTTTCAATACCGATGCCACATTTTTCCGTGTAATTCCAAATACCGCCATCGATGTGCTGCAAAGTGTTTCCACCATTTCGTCTTTCAATGCCAATAAAGAGCAGGAAGATTTGATAGTATCATTATTTGCCGAATTAGGAAAAGTTTTTCTTGTTCCAGAAGCGCAACTCAATGCTTTTATGTCGCTGTCTTCTTGCGGAATAGCTTATGCGCTTCGTTATATTCGCGCTGCCATGGAAGGTGGTGTAGAAATGGGTATTTATCCTGCAATTGCCAAAGAAGTAGTGATTCAGACTTTGCGTGGTGCTATCGATTTGCTCGAAGCCAATGACTCACATCCCGAAGTGGAAATTGATAAAGTAACCACACCCGGTGGCAATACCATCAAAGGATTGAATGAAATGGAAGCCAATGGATTTACAAATGCTGTGATTAAAGGTCTGAATGCATCGCATTTGAAATAAAATATTTATAATTCTCCGGCTGATAGCAAAGAGCATAATTTGTATCATTTGCCTCCAGCTTCAGCTGGAGGATTAAGAGGAATAAGAAGTTTTTTGGCTTTAGCTGAATTTGTTAAATTATGATTGTTAGAAATAATTATTATTATGAACACACAAATCAAACAAATTGCCGAACGACTGCGCGGATTGAGAGAATCGCTTGATTTAGAAATTTCACAAGCAGCTGAAAAATGTGGAATATCAGCATCTGATTATGCACGTTACGAATCGGGGGCTTCGGATATTCCTATGAGCTTTATTTGCGAAGTGGCACAAACTTTTGGTGTTGAAACCACGGCCATAATTTCGGGAAACGATCCTCATGCACTTGCATTTTCTGTAACTCGCAAAGGTTCAGGCGCAACCATTGAAAGAAATAAATCATATAAATATCATTTTCTGGCATCTGGTTTTCGCAATGCAATTGCCGAACCCTTTGAAGTTACTATAGAACCTGTTGATACGCCCATAATACTGAATACTCATTCGGGGCAAGAATTCAACCTGGTACTTGAAGGAACAATGCAAATTCATGTTGCAGGAAATGATTTAACGCTTTACGAAGGCGACAGTATTTACTTTGATGCCACCAAACCACATGGAATGAAGGCATTGGAAGGTGAAATAGTGAAATTTTTGGCTGTAATAGTCTGATTGTTTTGACACTATGTGTCAGATATTATCTTGCATTCAATTTCAGATAATCCGAAATATTTAGGTTTTTACACTTTTATTTTGTCACTTTGTGACTTTGCATTACAAAATAAGTAATTGGCAAAATATAATGTACCATTTAATAAGATTTTTTTAACGCAAAGATGCAAAGACACAAAGTCGCAACGAATATAAATTATTGTAAATCAAGTATTTTTTAGCGTCTTTGCGACTCCCGCCTTGCGGGACAAGTTTAGCGACTTAGCGTTCAAAATACGACATTATATTAGCACACTTACTTAGATAGCTTGAAAAAAATAATTCTTATGTTAGAAAAGTACTTACAACAAACCGAATTTACTGACTTTGAAGATTTCAAAGCAAATTATAAACTTATAGTTCCCGATAATTTCAACTTTGCCTATGATGTTGTAGATGAATGGGCAGCAAAAGAACCGAACAAACGCGCCTTACTTTGGACCAATGACAGGGGCGAATCGCGTGAATTTACTTTTGGTGAAATAAAAAGATATTCCGATCAAACTGCTTCGTATTTTCAGAGTTTGGGAATAAAAAAAGGCGATATTGTGATGGCTATACTCAAACGCCGTTATGAGTTCTGGTTTACCATTATTGCTTTGCATAAAATTGGTGCTGTGATAATTCCAGCCACTCATTTATTGACAAAAAAAGACTTAGTTTACCGCAATAATGCTGCCGATATAAAAGCTATTGTTGCTTTTGGTGAAGAAAATATTATCAAACACATTGATGATGCAATGTTCGAATCGCCAAGTGTGGAATTACTAATTTCGGTTGGACCAAAAGTTACAAAGGGATGGCATGATTTTCACCAAGGAATTGAAAATGCTGCCCATTTTACTCCCATTGCCAATGTTAATAAAAACGATGACCCGCTTATTATCAGCTTTACATCGGGTACCACGGGCAATCCAAAAATGGTTTTACTGGATTGTGTTTATCCATTGGCACACATTATCACAGCAAAATATTGGCACAATTTGAGCGAAAACAGTTTGCACCTTACCATTGCCGATACAGGTTGGTTAAAAGCCGTTTGGGGTAAACTTTACGGACAATGGATAGTGGGAACTTGCGTATTTGTTTACGATCACGAGAAATTTGCTCCTGTGGATATCCTCGACATGATTCAAAAATTCAAAATCACTTCGCTTTGTGCACCACCAACAATTTTACGATTTTTGATTCGCGAAGATATTTCAAAATACGATTTATCATCGCTTGAATATTGCACCATTGCCGGCGAAGCTTTAAATCCAACAGTGTATGAACAATTTTTACAACTTACCGGCATCAAACTTCGCGAAGGATACGGACAAAGTGAAACCACACTTTCGCTTTTAACATCGCCATGGGTAGAACCAAAACCCGGCTCTATGGGATTAGTTAATCCACATTACGATGTCGATTTGTTAACCCCAGAAGGTCTTTCAGCCGAAGTTGGAGAACAAGGTCAAATTGTAATTCGCACCGATAAACGATATCCCGAAGGACTTTTCAAGGGTTATTATCGAAATTCTCAACTTACAAATGAAGCATGGCACGACAATGTTTATTACACCGGCGATGTGGCTTGGCGCGACGAAGATGGATATTACTGGTTTGTAGGCAGAACGGATGATGTGATTAAAAGCTCCGGTTATCGCATTGGACCATTTGAAGTGGAAAGTGCTTTGATGACACATCCGGCTGTTGTAGAGTGTGCCGTTACAGGCATCCCCGACGAAATAAGAGGTCAAATTGTGAAAGCAACAATTATTTTATGTAAAGAATATAAGGAGAAAGCGGGTGAAAATCTGATCAAAGAAATTCAAGAACACGTGAAAACGGTAACTGCACCTTATAAATATCCTAGAATCATTGAGTTTGTCGAAGAATTGCCAAAGACAATTAGTGGAAAAATTAGACGAATTGAAATCAGAGAAAGAGACAGCAAATAAAGAGACAGCAAATAAAAAACATTTAAATACCCCAAGTGGGACTTAAAGACCTTAAATACATTAATATAAAACAAAGTTAACTTCTCATATACCCCCTCTTCATCCCTATCCATTTGGAGAGGGTTGGGGTGAGGTTGGGGGTAGGGGGCTAAAATCAAATACAATGAAAATTATTAATCTGTCGGAAAACAATTCCGTTTTAAAGCATTATCTCAAAGAAATTCGTTCGGTGAAAATTCAAAAAGATGCCATGCGTTTTCGACGAAATATGGAACGAATTGGTGAAATTATGGCTTACGAAATCAGTAAAAAAATGCGTTATAAAGCCGAAGAAGTAAAAACTCCACTTGGCATGGCAAATACCGAAGTGATTGACGAAAAAATTGTAATTGCTACTATTCTTCGTGCGGGTTTACCCTTTCACACCGGTTTTCTAAACTGCTTTGATGGTGCCGAAAATGCTTTTGTTTCTGCATATCGGAAATATAAAGACGCCTTGAAATTCGATATTTTTATCGAATATATTGCTTCGCCAAATTTAGATGGAAAAACGCTGATTATTACAGACCCAATGCTCGCCACCGGAAGTTCAATGGAATTGGCTTACGGTGCCTTACTTACCAAAGGAAAACCGGCACATATTCACATTGCCACCGTTATTGCAAGTCAGGTGGCTATCGATTATATTTCCAGTCATTTTCCCGAATCGAAAACCACCGTTTGGGCTGCCGCCATCGATCCGGAACTAAACGAACATTCGTATATCATTCCCGGATTGGGCGATGCAGGTGATTTAGCTTATGGTGAAAAATTGTAAAAAATTAGCTAAACACAGATTTTATAAATTCATTTAAAAATTACACATGCAAATCAAAAGTTTCGTTCTATTATATTGGAAATCAATTTCAGTTGTTTTATGCATTTTATATTTGTCATTTGCACCACCATCTACATTCAAAGGTATACCAACATTCGAAAATGAAGACAAACTGATTCATTTTTTAATGTACACAGGATTAACCATGGTGCTGATTTTTGACTTTAATTACAATAAAAAACAATATAATAATTCCTTCATTTTCATTTTAGTATGCATTGTTTTTCCATGTTTTTTAGGTGGTTTTATCGAAATTCTGCAACCCACTTTTTTTTCTCCTCGTTCATCCAGTTTGGGCGATTTTTTTTGCAACGCATGCGGTGTTTTGATGGGTTGGGCTGCAATGCGTTTATTGAGAAAAATGATACGAAAAGTTTAAAAATTCAGCTTTATTCCCTTTTATAAAATGATTTTTTTACATAACAAAGTAAAGGTGTTTGTATAATGTCTTATTATGAATCAAACTGATGGCAGACAATAGGCAAGTTGCCAAGATACTGTTAAATAATAGATTTACAAAAATCTATATTCGTTGCGCCTTTGTGTCTTTGCATCTTTACGTTCAAAAAAATCTTTTTAAATGTTACATAATATTTTATCAATAACTATCAATACAAAACGGTTTAAATTTTCTGTATTAAAAAAGACCTTATTGCGATGAATGATGACCAATTGAAATATAAAATCGGGATTACACTTATTAGAGGTATTGGTAACAATTTGGCAAAGAATCTGATAGCATACATTGGTAGTGCAGAAGATGTTTTCCGCGAAAAGCAATCCTATTTAGCAAAAATTCCCGGAATTGGCGACATCCTTTCGAAAGAAATTGTTGCTCAAAATGTCTTGGCAAGAGCCGAACAAGAAATTGAATTTATCCTTAAAAATAAAATTCAAACCTTTTATTATAACGATCGTGACTATCCATTTCGTCTGAAAGAATGTGCCGATTCACCCATTATGATTTTCGGAAAAGGTAACTGTGATTTAAATAATGGAAAATTTGTTGGCATTGTTGGCACAAGAAAAGCCACCGAAACTGGTAAAGAAAATTGCAAAAAATTCATTTCCGATTTAGTAAACATACAACCCAACTCAGTTATTGTCAGCGGACTGGCTTATGGTGTTGACATTTGCGCACATAAAGCCGCTTTGGATGTGGGATTAGCCACTATTGCAGTGGTTGGTCATGGGTTGGATAGAATTTATCCGGCAGCACATCGACCTACTGCGGTTAAAATGATGCCAAAAGGTGCATTGTTAACCGAATATTTAAGCCAAACCAATCCCGATGCACCAAACTTTGTACAACGAAACCGCATCATTGCAGGATTGTGCGATGCACTGATTGTGGTAGAATCGGCTACAAGAGGTGGTGCACTGATTACCGCCGAAATTGCCAATGATTATAATCGAGACGTTTTTGCATTTCCCGGTCGGGTAAATGATGAATGGTCAGTAGGATGCAATGCACTTATCAAAACCAACAAAGCTTCACTGATTGAATCAGCTGATGATTTATGTCGGTTTATGAACTGGGAAAAATCAGATTCAATCGGCTGTTCGGCAGTTCAAACAACCTTGTTTTTAGACCTTTCTGACGAAGAACAAACAATTGTTACTACGCTACGAAAGAATTCAGAGGGTATCCAGATGAATGAATTGGCTTTATTATTATCAATGCCATCGAGCAAAATTTCGTCACTTTTGCTCGAAATGGAATTCAAGGGTGTTGTAAAATGTTTGCCTGGAAGTGTCTATCGAATAGTAAAATAAGTACCCCTAAGCCCCTAAGGGGATAATAATACCAAATAAAAGGTTCAAAAACAATAATGAAATTTTTGACACCTCCGTTCGTGGAGGTCGGGTGAGTAGTCTATGTATTCAAAAGAAGAATTAAAACAACTGAAAAAAGAATTTTGGGAAGGATTTGGAACTTTTTGCCGCGAAGTTCAGGCTTTGAAACACCATAAAAACAGATTTATACTCTACAATACAAAGATCAAAGGTGTAGAATTGAAATTTGATGCTACCCGCGATGGTGCTTTTGTTATTCTCGAAATTAACCTGCGTAACGAAAAAGCAAGACTCGAAAAATATGAACAGTTTGAGCAATACAAAACCATAATGGAAGAGCAATTTCCCAAAGGTTTAGTTTGGGATTTTGCTTTTATCCATGAATGTGGAACCGAAGTTTGCCGCATTTATACCCACAAGACAGGAATTGACCTACACCGCCGTATTCAATGGATGGAATTTTATACTTTTATGTCAACTGAAATGTTGAAGTTGGAACGTTCATTAAAAATAGTAAAAGAGGCAATAAAGTGAAAACTCAAGAAACTATTGTTATGTTAATTTAAAATCTCACTATGCGGGTCGTCCGCCTTGCTTACATCTGCTGATTTGTCCCAATTGCTATTGGGATTGGGATTGAAAATGCTATGCAGCAATACTTTATAGTTCGAATCTTAACGTCATATTCGGCTTTATATAGCACTAGAAAAGTAAAAAAACTTTTGAATTCATCCTAAAAAGAATTGAACGCTGAAAAAACAGTAAATAAAACCCCTTTTTGGCGTGGATTTATAATTAGGTTTGGTAGGAAGATTCTGTTCAGATTATTTAAAAATCTAATTATTGTTCAATTAACTGAAAATCAATATATTTATACAAAAATAATGAAAATGTTTTTGCTAAGTACACAATACAAATTTACAACTAATTCTCTGGCTTGTGCCGGATATATTACTTTCAAAATTACCATTACATACAAAAGTTGATTATTGTGCTAAAGTAAAAAAAGTTACAAACCAAATTGGTTTGTAGCTTTCTTATCTTTAAATCCTCCTTTTCGGGAATTTAGGGTGGTTCTATTTTTCTTCTCTTGGAGGACGTGGGATCAGCACTTTGCGTGATAATTTGAATTTGCCTGTTTTTTGGTCAATTTCCAATAATTTAACATCTACCATATCACCTTCTTTCAAACCCGATTGATCCATGGTTTCGATGCGTTTCCAATCAATTTCCGAAATGTGCAACAATCCTTCTTTTCCCGGCATAAACTCAACAAATGCACCATAAGGCATTACCGATTTTACTTTGGCAGGATATGTTTCACCAATTTCAGGGATAGCTACAATACCTTTGATTTTGTACAATGCAGCATCGATGGCAGCTTTATTATTGGCTGCAATTTCTATACGACCCTGATCGCCAATTTCCTCTACCGTAATAGTTGCACCGGTTTCTGCTTGCATGTTTTGGATGATTTTTCCTCCAGGTCCAATGATAGCACCAATCGATTCTTTAGGAATAAACATCACCACAATACGGGGTGCATTTGGTTTCATATCTTCGCGGGGTGCAACCAATGTTTCCTGAATTTTACCTAAAATATACATACGACCGGCTTTCGCCTGGTTCAAAGCAGTTTCCAGTATTTCGTACGAAAGTCCATCCACCTTGATATCCATTTGCGTTGCAGTGATACCATCTTTTGTTCCGGTTACTTTGAAATCCATATCGCCCAAGTGATCTTCATCGCCCAAAATATCAGAAAGAACAGCAAAGTTTTTACCATTATTTTCAGAAATCAATCCCATGGCAATGCCTGAAACCGGTTTTGCAATGGCAACACCTGCATCCATTAATGCCAATGTTCCAGCACAAACGGTAGCCATTGATGATGAACCATTTGATTCCAAAATATCAGAAACCACCCGAACCACATACGGATAATTATCAGGTATAATATTTTTCAAAGCACGTAAAGCCAAATTACCATGACCCACTTCGCGACGACCTACACCACGCGATGCGCGGGCTTCACCGGTTGAAAATGGTGGAAAGTTATAATGCAATAAGAAACGTTCTTTTCCTTTGTATAAAGCTTCATCTACCAATTTTTCATCCATTTTGGTTCCCAATGTTACGGTTGTCAACGATTGAGTTTCACCACGGGTGAAAATGGCTGAACCATGTGCACCGGGTAAATAATCAACTTCCGACCAGATAGGACGAATTTCAGTTGTTTTACGCCCATCCAAGCGTTTGCCTTCGTCCAAAATTGAACGACGCATGGCTTCTTTTTCTACTTCGTGATAATATTTACCAATCAAACCTTTTTTGGCAGCAGCCACTTCAGGTTCCAATGCAGCGATATATTCTTCTTTGATAGCTTTGAAATTGTTAATGCGTGAGTGTTTGTCGGTATTGCACGAAGCAGCCACTACATACACTTTATCATAGGTTTTTGTCCAAACATCTTTTTTCAGATCTTCGTCATTTTCTTCGTGGCAATAAGTACGTTTTACTGTTTTTCCAACTTCTTCCATCAATTCCAGTTGAGCCTGACATTGAACTTTGATAGCTTCGTGGGCTACTTTCATGGCATTCAGTAAATCGTCTTCGCTCACTTCTTTCATTTCACCTTCTACCATCATGATATTGTCGATAGTAGCAGCCACCATGATTTCCATATCTGCATCAACCAGTTGAGCAAAAGTTGGATTTACAACGAATTCGCCGTTAATACGGGCAACACGACATTCAGAAATTGGGCCGTTGAAAGGAACATCTGATACAGCCAAAGCAGCCGAAGCAGCTAAACCGGCCAACGCATCAGGCATATCTTCGCCATCCGAAGAGAAAAGTGTTACAGTTACAAAAGTTTCAGCGTGGAAATCATCAGGAAACAAAGGGCGCAAAGCGCGGTCGACAAGGCGTGAAACTAAAATTTCGTAATCGGAAGCACGTCCTTCACGACGAAGGAAACCACCCGGATAACGACCAAATGCAGAGAATTTTTCTTTATAATCCACCGAAAGTGGCATAAAATCTGTGCCCGGAACAGCATCTTGAGCCGAACAAACTGTGGCTAATAACATGGTATTACCCATGCGAACCATTACAGAACCATCGGCTTGTTTAGCCAATTTTCCTGTTTCAATAGAAATGGTACGTCCATCGCCCAATGTGATGGTTTTTGTAACAACATTCATAAAATTACATTTTTTCTTTTTAAACTTCTAATTTTCGGGCACAAAGATACGATTTTATTTGGAAATTTCGTACAGAGTGATAGTAAAATAGTGATTTTTTGACGATTGAAAACTTTAATCATTATACATAAGTAGCAGTTTAATTTGTATTGTAAGGATCAAAATTGGTGAATAATATGATTTTCAAATTGAAGATTTATACTGAAATTTGCAATTTATAAGAGTTTATATGGATTTCAATGCTATTATTTCAGTTTTCAGACCTAACCATAAATCCCTTTCCTTCCCACAAACGGGAAAAGTATGCGAGTGACTTTGCAGAATGCAAACAAAGAGCTACATCCATTAATTCTACTACCGTATCCACTTTCGTTTACTTGTCCCGATTTATCGGGAGGGATAAAGAGCAATGGATAGAGGTCGAGCTTAAAAAAGTTCAAGTATTTTATTAGAACTAATTCTACTTTGACAGATTGAAGATTAATTTTCAAGGAAAGAAATTTAAAAAGAATAGCAACGCGGATTTATCGAATAAGGCAGATTATAATAGATATAAATTGAAAAAAAACAGATATAATTCGGATTTAAATTTTGACAAGTCAAAATTAGGATGAAATAAAGAGACACTATAATTACAATCTGTAAATTTCATTTGAAATTTTTTAATCCGAATATAAATCAGTTATCATTTCAAAAAATAATCCGCTAAATCCGCGTTACTATTTCTTTTAAGATAAATCTGTCAAAGTAGAACTAAATTGCATTATTATCGAAATAAAGGGCTCTGTAAAGTATTGGATGTGTATTTTCTATGACTCACCTTATAAAGAATTCGACACATAGTAAATCATAGTTTAAAAGCACATTCTTGCACATATTTTTTTTTAAAATTGATAATTATACATAGTAGAACAACTTTGTTATTCTTTTGTAAACTAATAATTTAATTTGTTCTTATTTTTTTCTTTAAAACTAAGTTATATGTAATAATTATTGATATGTTTTATTTAATTAATGTCCAGCTAAACAGTTTTTTAATGCGTAACTAAATACTTGTAACTACTTATTTGTTAATATGTTTTCTTTTTCTAACTATTTGTCAATTTCTTAAGAAATGAATTTTCTAACCGAAATGTTATAGATCCTAACTTAACCTACGATGAAATTGATGGAGCGAAGTGGAATATACTGCTTTGGAGGATAGAGTGGTAGCCTGATTCCAAGTCGGACTATTACCTTAAACATAAATATATTATATGAGTATCGGGTGTTGTACCTAAAATTCATTTTTATAGCTAACACAAGGAATTA
>JACDZJ010000280.1_pt1 | contig 18096 bp, 16 predicted proteins | sample 7365721 | NCBI WGS metagenome assembly JACDZJ01 (sample SAMN15143480, study PRJNA637477) | pond metagenome | biome: freshwater wetland ecosystem [ENVO:00000243]; feature: pond [ENVO:00000033]; material: pond water [ENVO:00002228]; isolation source: pond water containing pink berries ... | reverse complement strand
CCTTGATGTTGACTCCTACCCTAATCCTAGGGGCTAAGTCCGACAGGCTGCTAGGCCGGAGCCGACTTGCTTCCGCGTGGTGAGTCTATGGTGAGTCTATGGTGAGTCTATGGTGACTCAAACGAAAACGGCCTAGACCCACTGAGTCTAAGCCGTTGATTATATGGCGCGCCCGGAGAGATTCGAACTCCCGACCCCCTGGTTCGTAGCCAGGTGCTCTATCCAACTGAGCTACGGGCGCTGAGCTGAGTGCCCCGTCCGTGGAGGCGTTATCCAGCCGCGCATGCCTGCGGGCTGATTGATCGTGAACGGCACCACTGAGCCGGCCGTTGCCGAGCGCGGTAATATGCCGATGATCGGCTGCGCTGTCAATCAATATATCGAATCCGCCGTCAGCGGCGCGATGAGCGCGGGGCCGTCGTCGCGGACATGGTTGACGCGTCGACTGACGGGCTCCAGGGTCCAGTCGGCGGCCGGCGCGCTCTGGAGCAGATCCTGCAGCGCGGCGGGGTCGCGCCCGGCCGGGTCGAGCCAGGCGGCATGGTGCGCGGCACTCAAGACGACCGGCATGCGGTCGTGGACCGGCGCGATGACGGCGTTGGCGGCGGTGACGATGATGGTGACCGAGGTGATGGGGCCGGTCTGCGCGTTGCCGGCCCAGTGCTCCCAGAGTCCGGCCATGGCGAAAGGCCGCCGGTCGGTCCGGCGGATCAGGTAGGGCTGCCGGCCGGCACATTCGGTGCGCCATTCGTAGAAACCCTCGGTCGGGATCAGGCAGCGGCGCTCGCGGAACGCGGTGCGGTAGGCGGGCCGCTCGGTGAGGGTCTCGGCGCGGGCGTTGATCATGGAGTAGCGGTTGTCCGGGCCTTTCGACCACGCGGGGACCAAGCCCCAGCGCAAGAGGTCCAGGTGCCGGTTGCCGTCGGCGCCGACGCGGATGACCAGAATGTTCTGGCTGGGGGCGATGTTGTAACGCGGTCGCACCTCCCCCGCCGCGGCCGCGGGCGCCTCCAGGTCGAAGGCGTCGGCATAGGTCTGCGGGTCGGAGCACTGAATGAAGCGTCCACACATTGGTCTGACTCCTGGTGAATCGCTTGCCGGCATGGACCTGCGGTTACGGCTTCCGCTAACATGCTGGTTTTCCGGCAAGGGGGTAATGGGGTGCACGGGCTACGCAAACCAGAAGATCATACGGTCGTTGTGCTGGGGGCCAGCCCCAAGCCGGTGCGCTATTCGTTCCAGGCGGTGAAGCTCCTCAAGGAGAAGGGTTATCGGGTCATTCCGGTGCACCCGAAAGCACACCAGATCGAGCATATCCCGGTGGTTCATTCCCTGGCGTCGATCGCGGGACCGGTCGATACCCTGACCCTGTACATGGGGCCGAACCGCGTCCAAGACGAGATCCAGGCGATCGTCGACCTGCGTCCGGGACGGGTGATCCTCAATCCGGGCGCCGAGTCGCGTGAGTTGGAGACCGCCCTGCAGCTGGCCGGCATCCCCCATGAGCACGCCTGTACCCTGGTGCTGCTGCGCACCGGGCAGTTCTGACGGCCGCGGTCCGGCCGCGCCGCGCGCGCCGCGCCCGGAATCTGTCGCAGTCCCGCTGGAGGTCGTGTCATGTCCGTTGTTCGAGCCAATCCATCCGCCGCCGGGGTGCTTGGCGTGCTCGGCCTGATGGTGCTCCTGTCGACTGGCGGCTGCGCGGATATGGCCACGGACATGGGGCTGATCGCCAAGGCCGCGGCCGCCGCGCCGCCGGACCTGCAACAGCACCCGCCGGTCACCCACGGCACCCGCCCCGCGGCGGTGCTGAGCATCCATACCCGCAAGGCCTTCCCGCATGCCTGCAAGTACGGCATCACCCTGACCAACAACTTGCCTTACAAGATCAGCGAACTGTCGTTCAGACTCACGGCAATCATCGACGGCAACGTGCCCTACGACACCCAGACCAAGAGTTTCTCGGAGCTGCGGCCGAGCGAACAGACCTATCGCGACATCACCTTTCAAGGACTGCAATGCAAGCAAGTCAGCCGCATCGAGGTCGCGGACCCGGGACGGTGCACCCTGGACACGCTCAACCGGTTCAACTCGGCACCGGGGGATTGCGCAAAATACAGCGAGGTAGCCGACAGCCGGCTGGTCACTGTCGTCAAGCAGGCGCCATGAGCGGCGCGCCGCCGCACCCCGGATCACCGGCCACCACCCGGACCGAATGCCATGTCTGATCAAACCTCCATCGACACCTTGCTGGCCATCATGGCCCGCTTACGCGACCCGACCAGCGGCTGCCCCTGGGACCTGGCGCAGACCTTCAGGAGCATTCTGCCCTACACCCTGGAGGAAGCCTATGAGGTCGCGGAAGCCATCGAGCGCGGCACGCTGGAAGACCTGCGCGATGAACTGGGTGACCTGCTGTTGCAGGTGGTCTTTCACGCGCGCATGGCGCAGGAGCAAGGCGCCTTCGCCTTTCCCGATGTGGTTCGCGCCATCTGCGACAAGCTCGTCCGGCGCCATCCGCACGTGTTCGGCGACGCGGACCTGAGCGACGCGGCGGCGGTGCGGCAGCACTGGGAGCAGGCCAAGGCCGCGGAGCGTGGACGCGCGGCGCCGGCGCACGGCGGCGACCCTCTCGCGGCGCAGGGCGTCCTGGCGGGCGTCGCTGCCGCCCTGCCGGCCCTGGTGCGGGCGGAGAAACTCCAGCGGCGGGCCGCCGCGGTCGGTTTCGACTGGGACGCCATCGCCGGCGTCTTCGACAAGGTGCGCGAGGAATTGGACGAATGTCACGCGACCCTCCCCGAACAGACGGATCCGACTGAGCGAGTACACGAAGTCGGCGACCTGCTGTTCTCCTGCGTCAACCTGGCGCGCCATCTGGGAGTCGATGCCGAACAGGCACTGCGGGCCGCGAACCAGCGCTTCGAGCGGCGCTTCGCGCACCTCGAGGCGGGGCTCGCCGCGCAGGGCGCGCGGCCGGGACCGCAGGTGCGCGCCGAGATGGAGCGTCTATGGGATGACGCCAAGGCACACTCATGAGCTATCTTGATAAGATTCGGGCTTGTAACGCCTGCAACCCGGCCGCTTTTCTACCCTGGATGCTGGCGGGCGAGCGCGTCGGCGCGGTGCGGCGTACCCTGGCGGCGCACCTGAAGCGCTGGCCGGAACAATTTAATGTCGATGATGCGCGGGTCGATTGGTACGGCGCACCGGCCGCGGTGGCGGAACGCTCCGAGGTCCTGGCCGAAGTGGTCGACATCCTGGTGGCGACGGGGCTGATCGAGCCCCTGCAGGGCGAGCCCTATGCCGTGACCCCGAACCGGCGCGATCAGGCGCGTTGTCTGATCGACCGCGCGGCGGCACCCTGGTTCGGCGTCCGCGCCTTCGGGCAGCACCTGAACGGCTTCGTGCGCACCGGGCGCGGCAATCCGGGACAGCAGATTCAACTCTGGGTCGGGCGCCGGTCGGCCAATCGGCGGGTCTCGCCGCTACATCTGGATAATCTGGTCGCCGGCGGCCTGCCCTACGGCGTCAGCCTGCGGGACAATCTGCGCAAGGAGTGTCATGAGGAGGCGGCCATTCCGACCGTCATCGCCGATCAGGCCGTACCCGTCAGCGCCATCACCTACTGCCGTGACGCGGCGCGGGGGCTGAAACCGGATCTCATGTACTGCTATGACCTGGAGTTGCCGGAATCCTTCGTACCGCACTGCACCGATGGCGAGGTCGAGTCATTCACCCTTATGCCGGCGGCGGAAGTGGCCCGGTTGGTCCGCGACACCGACGAGTTCAAGCTCAACTGCAACCTGGTGGTGATCGACTTCCTGATTCGCCACGGGGTGATTGCCCAGGAGGACCCGGACTATATTGCGATCATCCAGGGGCTGCGGTCCCCGTTGCCGTAGGGTCCGCTGCGCGGACCAACCCTCGCGGACCAACCCTCGCGGACCAACCCTCGCGGACCACCCCTCGCGGCCAACACCGGCGGCGCGGTCCCGCGGCGGTGCGGTCCCACGGCGGTGCGGTCCGCACAGCGGACCCTACGACGATCGAGGTCCCAGACGGCAGCGAGATAGCGCGGGTCCCACGGCGGTTCGGTCCGCACAGCGGACCCTACGACGCGGCTTTATCGTATAAGTCGCGCAGCGACCCTGTGGGAGCGGCGTCCCGCCGCGACGGGCCGGGCGCGAAGCCGCGAGGTCACCGCGGCGCCGCATCGCGGCGGGACGCCGCTCCCACCGGGGACATTCTTCGTTTAGGTTTTCATTCAAGAAATCGTGCCGCAACGGCGGCGAGGTCAGCATGAGTTCAGTCCCCTCCTCCATCCAGTCCCCGATCCAGCGCCGTGTCACGGTCCCGGTGCGCATCGGGCCGGTGACCGCGGGCGGCGGCGCCCCCATCGTCGTCCAGTCCATGACCAACACCGACACCGCCGACGTCGCGGCCACCGTGCGTCAGGTGGCGGAGCTGGCGGCGGCCGGCTCCGAGCTGGTCCGCATCACGGTCAATACCGAGACCGCCGCCCGCGCGGTGGCGCCGATCCGCGCCGCGCTGGACGCCCAGGGCTGCAGCGTACCGCTGATCGGTGACTTCCATTTCAACGGCCACCGCTTGCTCACCGACTACCCGGACTGCGCCCAGGCCCTGGCCAAATACCGCATCAACCCCGGCAACGTGGGCAGCGGCGCGACCCGCGACAGCCAGTTCGCCACCATGATCGAGATCGCCTGCCGCTATGACCGGCCGGTGCGCATCGGCGTCAACTGGGGCAGTCTGGATCAGGATCTCATCGTGCGCATGATGGATGCGAATGCCCGCGGCGCCGCCCCCCTGTCGGCCGAGCGCGTGATGCACGAGGCCATGGTGGAGTCCGCGGTCGCCAATGCCGCGCGCGCGGTCGAGCTGGGCCTGCCCAAGGACCACGTCATCCTGTCCTGCAAGATGAGCGGCGTGCAGGATCTGATCGCCGTCTACCGCATGCTCGCCGCCCGCTCGGACCACGCCCTGCATCTGGGCTTGACCGAGGCCGGGATGGGTTCCAAAGGGATCGTCGCCTCCACCGCGGCCCTGGCCGTGCTGTTGCAGGAAGGCATCGGCGACACCATCCGCGTCTCGCTCACCCCGGCACCGGGGGAGGCGCGCACCCGCGAGGTGCAGGTGGCGCAGGAAATCCTCCAGACCATGGGCCTGCGCTCCTTCGCCCCCATGGTCACCGCCTGCCCCGGCTGCGGACGCACCACCAGCGACACCTTCCAGCACCTGGCCCAGGACATCCAGGGGTACCTGCGCGAGCAGATGCCGCACTGGCGTTCCCGCTATCCGGGGGTGGAAACCCTTCAGGTCGCGGTGATGGGCTGCGTGGTCAACGGCCCCGGCGAGAGCAAACACGCCAACATCGGCATCAGCCTGCCGGGCAACGGCGAGCGCCCCTCGGCGCCCGTGTTCGTCGACGGCGAGAAGGTCGCGACCCTCAAGGGCGACGATATCACCGCGCAATTCAAGCGCATGGTGGATGACTACGTCGAGCGGCGTTATGGCTGAGTGAGCCTGTTCGGACCTTGATCGCCGTTCCGGCCAAAGCGGCCACGCGAATTTATCCACAGATGTCACAGATGTCACAGATGGTCACAGATGAAGAAAAACATCTGTATTCATCTCTGACATCTCGCTCGCTCCCACGCTGGAGCGTTGGAGCCAGAGTCATTCACCTAAGTTAAACAACGAATACAATCGTTGTCGTATCCCGTCACCCGAGGAGCACCCCATGTTCAAGAAGCTGATCCCGCTTGCGCTGATCGCCGTCTGCACCCCCGCCCCGGCCGCGGAGCCCATGGTGATTCAGGTCAAACGCCTGTCGCAGGAGACCGCGCTCAAGATCGCCCAAGGCAGCATCGCCGCCTGCCGCGAGAAAGGCATCCAGATCGGCGTCACCGTGGTGGATCGCGACGGCACGGTGCAGGTCACGCTGCGCGACACCATCGCCGCGCCCATCACGGTGCCGATCAGTGAGCAGAAGGCGCGCACCGCGGTCAACTTCAACGCCGCCACCTCCGCCATGAAAGACCGCGCCAACAGCCCCATCGGCCGCATCGACGGCTTGGTGATGTCCGCCGGCGGGGTGCCGATCCTGGTCGGCGGATCGGCCTTGGCGGGCGGGGTGGGCGTCAGCGGCGCACCGGCCGGCGAGACCGATGAGGAATGCGCGCTGGCCGGGGTCGCCAAGGTGCAGGAAGACTTGGATTTGGCGATGTAGCGGAGTTGCACGACCCTACGGACGACCGCCATCTGTGTAGGGGCGACTTCAGTCGCCCCTAATCGGCAAAGGCGATGACGGCACGGATCGCGTCACCGCTGAGCGTCGGGAAATCCTGCAGTAGATCCTCGGTGTCCATGCCTTCCGCCAGACTGGCCAAGACCGTTTGCACGGTAACGCGGGTCCCGGTTATGACTGGCGCGCCGCCGCAAATGGCAGGGTCGCGCGTGATATAGGGCTGGTAGCTCATAGGCATGGTCTTCTCCGTTCATGTGCTCGATGCGGTCAGGCCCGGCGTATTCGCAACCCGGCCCGTTCCTGCAGATTTCTTTCAAGGTATCCGATCATGAGCGAACTCAGCATCTATCCCCTGCGCCTGCCGCGCTCCATCCGTGCCGGCGTGGAGCGCGTGAGCAAGCGCGAGGGCATCAGCATCAACCAGTTTGTCAGCATCGCCGTGGCTGAAAAACTCGCCATGATCGAAGCCGAAACCTATTTCGCCGAACGCCAGGCGCGCGCCGATCTGGATGCGTTTGACCGGTTGATGACGCGCAAGACCGGCGAGCCTCCCCGCGCGGGCGATACCTTATGAACCCAGTTCGACACCGGCGCGTCGGTCCGCACAGCGGACCCGCTTCTCGTTCCCACGCTCCGCGTGGGAATGCCGGGCGGGCGCTCCGCGTCCGGTCTTGGCGCCGGACGCGGAGCGCCCGCACCTGCTCCCACGCAGGAGCGTGGGAGCCGGAATGGCACAATTCTACTCCGCGCAACGCCTGCGTGGCCGCGCGCCCCCCTCCGCTCCGCGGGGGCGCGCCGCCACGCACGCGTTGCGCTCCGCACCCGGCCGGCCTGGCTTCACGATTCCTGAACTCGGGCGCAACGGAAGCCGAGGTTGTCGTCACGGTCAGCGGGCGCGTTCCTGTCGCGGTAGGCGCAACGGCAGCCGCGCGCGTGGTAGTCCCAGGAACCGCCGCGGACCACCCGGTCCGCGCCAGCGTCCAGCGGACCGATCGGGTCCTGTTCCCACCGCGCGTCATAGGTGCGTGCTCCATCGGCACACCATTCCCAGACGTTGCCGAGCATATCGTAAAGGCCCCAGGGATTGGGCGCCTTGCCGGCCACCGGATGCGTGCCGGATTTGGGATTGGGATATTGCATCTCAGGCCAGGTCGAGGAGTCGTACCCGTCCGCCAGCTCGAACCCCACCCCGCTGTTGCCGCCATACCAGGCGATGAGGTCCAGCGCCGGCGCATTATTTTGCCCCAGAATCTCGATCGGTCCCTGGTAGAGTGCCTCCCCGGTCCCCGCCCGGCAGGCATGTTCCCATTGCGCCTCGGTCGGCAGGCGCAGGCCCAGCCCCGGCACCTCGCCCTCGATCCGTTCGAGAAAGCGCTGCACGTCGTCCCAACTCACCTGCTCCACCGGCCGATCCGGGCTTTGGAAGCGGCTGGGGTTCTCGCCCATGACCCGGGTCCACAGCGCCTGGGTGCACTGCGTATCGAACAGCCAGAAGCCGCGCCCGATCTGCACGACATGCTGCGGACCCTCGTCTTTGAAGCGACCCGGTTCGTCCTCCGGCGAGCCCATGCGGAAAACACCGGCCGGAATCCAGCGCAGGCGCTGCACCAGGTCGCCGAGGCTGAAGGCGGCAAAGACGCCGAAGCGGTCCTCTCCCCATTCGCTGGCCCAGGCGGGCGCGGCGGCCTTGACCAAAGGGTGTGGGGAGGGGGCGATGGAGCGCGGCGGGGCGGTAGGCAGCATCAATGCACCGATGAGGCCGGACAGGAGACGGCCGCCCGGCGAGGGTTCGCCGCACCGCTGGTGCGCACTACTGACACGCCGGGGGCCTTGCGTTTGGACGCCGAACATGCGGCGCCCGGGAGGGCGGTCTGTTCAGGTCCGGACCGTCCGGTCCGGTCGTGAGCTCGGGCGCAACGGAAGCCGAGGTTGTCGTTACGGTCAGCGGGCGCGTTCCTGTTGCGGTAGGCGCAACGGCAGTTGCGCGCGTGGTTGTTCCAGGAACCGCCGCGGACCACCCGGTTCGCGCCAGTGGCGACCCCCCACCCGCACAGCGAGCTTACAGCCCGCTCAGCGCCCCGGCAAGCGGTACCCGCCGCAGTTGCTCGCGCCGCCACGCCGCGGCATCGGTATGCAGCGTGATCGCGAGCGCCCCGGCATAGCCGGCCTGGAGGGTCCGCGCATCGATCAAGCCCCCCGCATAGGCGCCCTCCCACTGCCGACGGCACTGCGAATAGCGCATCTTGCGCCGCCGCGACAGCAACAGCCGGCCCGGCAGGATGCGATAACCGCATAGCGAAAGCCCCTGCTGACTTTGGCCGACCGCAACCGGCTCCTTCACTTGCAGGGCCAGGCGCTCGCTTGCGAACGCACGCGCCGCCGCCAGCCCCTCACGCACCGCGTCGCGGCTGTCGCCCCACCACACCAGGTCGTCCATGTAACGGACGAAACCGCGCACCCGGCACCCTTCGAGCAGCAGGCGGTCCAGACCCGAGAGATAGAAATTGGCGAATTGCTGGGACGTCAGGGCACCGATGGGTAAGCCCCGTCCCGGCCCATCCCGATGGGCCTCAATGATCCGGCCGAGCAGGGTCAGGAGGTCCCGGTCCTTGAAGCGGCGCGCCAGAAGGTCCTGCAAAATCCCGTGATCGATACTCGCGAAGTAGGCCCGGATATCGATCTTGGCCCACCAGGGCCAACGTCGGCCGTGGTGCTGGGCGCGCTGCACCGCGGCCAGCGCCCCTTTGCCCGTGCGACAGGCAAAGGTATCGGCCACCAGCGCGCGCTCCAGCACCGGACCGACATGGGCCATCAGGGCATGGTGCAACACCCGCTCGCGAAAGCACGGGGCATGAATGGTGCGGGGCTTGGGGTCGTGAATACGAAACCGGCGCGTGCGGCCCACCGCGATGCCACCGGACAGGATGTCGGTGCGCAGGTGCGCAAGCTCCGTTTCCAGCCGCGCCGCAAACCGCTGCACCTCGGGCCGCGTGCTGCGGCCCAGCGCGGCGCGATGGAAGGCGGCGGCCAGATTGTGCCAATCGGCCACGGCCTCCAGACCAAGCGGGCTACGGCGCATTGGCCCCGCCGGTGGCCGCACCATTGGCCGAGGGGAGTACCGCAAGGGCCTCCGCGAGTACGGCGAGGAAGCGCGCGGCATACTTCTCGATGCGCGCCTCGCCGATGCCGGGGATCTCGCGCATGGCCGCGGCGGTATTGACCCGGCGGGTGACCAGCTCCGCGAGCTGCTCGTTGGTGAACAGGGCATAGGCCGGGACCCCCTCGGCCTCGGCCAGCTCCTTACGCAAGACGCGCAAGCGCGCATAGACATTGAAGTCCTGCTCGTTCAGCACCTCGCGGTAATCCACCTTGCCGCGCCGCGCGGCCGCCGGCCCGCCCTGCGGACGGCCCTCGCCGGCCGGCTCGAACGCCACACAGATGGCCCAGGCGCTGGCACCGCCGTTCTGATTGAACTGCCGCTCCACGGCGAGGATGCGATGACCGGTCAGAAAACGGTTCAACTCGTCGGCGACGTCGTCGCCGCCATGGATCGGAACGGTGAAGAAACGCAGTTGCATGGGGGCCTCGTCGGTTGAGCGCGGTCGTTGTCGATGGGCAAAACCCGGGCCTGATGGTCCGGAGCGGAAAACGATTGACCGACCTGTAGGGGCGACTTCAGTCGCCCCGAGCGCCTTCGATGGACCTTGCCGATGTGCGCAGGGTGTCGGTCCGCGCAGCGGACCCTACGAGGATCCCGATCCGCCGAAGAAACCTTGGTGCGCAGGGTGTTGGTCCGCGCAGCGGACCCTACGGGGTTTCCGATCCGCCGAAGAAACCTTTCAGCCTGCCCCACAGCCCCACCCGCTCCGGCTCCGCACGCCGGACCTGCCGCCGCCCGGCCTGATCCGCTACCGCGGGCCGGGCAGCGGCAGGTCCGGCGCGCTCCGCGGCCGGCCCGCCCGGCTCACGGACCTGAACTCGGGCGCAACGGAAGCCGAGGACGTCGTCACGGACAGCGGGCGCGTACCCGTAGCGGTAGGCGCAACGGCAGACGCGCGCGTGGGCGCCCCAGGAACCGCCGCGGACCACCCGGAACGCGCCAGCAGCATCGGAGGGCCAAACGGAACCGTCCGCAGGTGCGCCATCGTACCCGTCATGCCACGCGTCTTCCATCCATTCCCAAACGTTGCCGAGCATGTCGTAAAAACCCCAGTCATTGGGCAGTTTGCCCTTGACCGGATGGGTTCCGGCCTTGCCCTCAGGGTATTGCAACTCCTTCAGCCAAGATCTGTCTTGCCCGTTGGCAAGTTCAAACCCGACATTGCTGTTGCCGCCGTACCAGGCGATCGGGTCCAGGGCCGGAGCATTGGCGTCGCCCAGGATCTCGATCGGGCCGGTATAGAGCGCAGACTCGCTGCCGGCGCGGCAGGCATATTCCCATTGCGATTCGCTCGGCAGCACGAAGTGCTCGTCGCCGTTCCCAAGGTGCGCAAGACGCTGATTCAGGGCGGCGACGAAGCCTTGCGCGTCGGCCCAACTCACCCTTTCCACCGGCCGATCCGGGGTCTTAAAGGTGCTTGGATTCTCGCCCATCAGCGCCGCCCACAGGGCCTGGGTGCAGGGGGTATCGAACAGCCAATAGCCCGCGCCAAGCGTCACCGGATGGCGCGGACCTTCCCCGCTCCACCGGCCCGGCTCATCGTCCGGCGACCCCATGAGAAAGCGCCCCGGCGGGCACCAGCGCAGGCGCTGGATGACCGGCTGGCCGCCGCCCGTGTCGGGCTCAATGGCGATCTCGGCCCACAGGCCGTAGCGGTCACGGCCCATAGCGCTGGCCCAGGCGGGGCGCGGGGTCCGGCGCAGGGTGAGGATGGCGCGCTCGGTGCGCACCTCGACCGCGGGGGCGTCGGGCAGGACCTTTGCGGCGGGTGTGGCGCTGTCCAGGCGCAAAGAGTCCGACCCGCCGAAGTCCGCTCCGCGCCCGGATCGGGTGCCGCCCGGCCTGTTCCGCTCCGCGGGCCGGGCAGCACCCGATCCGGGCGCTCCGCTGCCTCCGGCGCCTGCCGGCCCGCCTGGGACCTGAACTCGGGCGCAACGGAAGCCGAGGAGGCCGTCACGGTCAGCGGGCGCGTACCTGCCGCGGTAGGCGCAACGGCAGCTGCGCGCGCGGTCGCCCCAGGAACCGCCGCGGACCACCCGGAACGCGCCAGTGGCATCAAGCCACGCTGAACCATCGGTCGGCGCACCGGAATAGTCGTCATGCCAATGGTCCGCGACCCACTCGTAGACATTGCCCAACATGTCGTAGAGACCCCAGGGGTTCGGCAGTTTCTCGCCGACCGGATGGCTGCCGGACTTGGGGTTGGGGTACTGTTGCTCTTTCCAATCGGACGAGTCCCACCCGTTGGCCAGCTCGAAACCAACCCCGCTGTTGCCGCCATACCAGGCGATCGGGTCCAGGGCCGGGGCGTTGTTCTCGCCCAGGATGTCGATGGGGCCGGTGTAGAGTGCGCTGTCGGTCCCGGCCCGACAGGCGTGTTCCCACTGGGCTTCGGTCGGCAGGGTCAAATCGAGTCCGGGGACCAGCCCATTGAGGCGGGCAATGAATCCCTGAACATCCTCCCAACTCACCTGCTCGACCGGCCGACCGGGGCTTTGAAACCGGCTCGGGTTGGCGCCCATCACGGCCGTCCACAGCGCTTGGGTGCAGGGGGTGTCGAAGAGCCAGAAGCCGTCGCCGATCGTCACCTGATGTCGCGGGCCTTCGTCGGGATACCGTCCCTGCTCATCCTCCGGCGAGCCCATCAGGAAAGTGCCCGGCACGATCCAGCGCAGGCGCTGCACGACGCGGCTGCCGGACGGGTCCGGTACCGAAAAGTCGATCCAGGCACCCTGGTCGTCCCAACCCCAGTCGTCCGCCCAGGGCGGCGGTCCGTCTTCCCAGAACCCGGCCGGGCGGCGCCCGTCGCTCGCCCGCACCTCCAGCCGCCCCGCGCTGGTGTCGATCAGGGTCACGGGACTCATGCCGCTCGCCCCGACCGCGGGCGCCGAGACAGCGACCAACTCGGCCCCGCGCTGCAGCAGGTGCCAGCGCTCCGCGGGCTGGTTGCTCGCAAGCTGACTCACGCGGATGCTGTCGGCCGGGGCTTCCGGCCGCTCCCGGACCAGTGCGTTGGCGCGCGTGGCCAGCGCCCGCCCCACCACTGGATCGGACCACAGATGGGTGGTGGAGCGCTCCGTGATGCGCGCCAGCCAGTCGCGATCGTTGCCGGGCAAAGCGTCCATCCGGTCTAGGTCGACCTCGCTGCAGAAGGCCTGGAAATACCCGCGGGCATCCGCCAGGTCGGCGTCGAGAGGATCCAGATCCGGGGTGTCCGGGCCGGTGGCGCGGGCGGCGGGATCGGCATTGAGCAATTCGTCGAACCAGATCTCCGGGGGCAGGTCGCGGCGCCAGGCCCGCATCAGCCGCAGCAGACGCCGCCGCAGGGGCACCCATTCCGGCGGGACCACGGCTTCGCGCCAGGCGCGGGCCTGCTCGGGCGCGATGGTGGCGCCGGCCGCGGAGTCGCCGACCAGCGCCGGGTGTTGCCAAACATCCGCTTCGGTGGCGGCATCGGCTTCTTCTGGCGCGAGCAACAGGCGCGCGGCGCGCAGCAGGCCGGGCTCGATGCGCACGGCCGGGGACACCAGGCGCAGCAGACGCTCGGCGCGCTCGCGGTCGGCGGCGCCGTCGTGCCCGCGGGGCCGTTCCCAGGCCAGGGGGCGCCAGCGGGCGGCCAGGTCCGCGGGGCAACGCTCCAGCGCGCCGGGGAAGAGCACCAGGGGGTGACAGCCGGCATCCAGCAATCCTTGGCCCAGGGCCAACCAGTCGGCCCGCAACCCGGCACCCGCGGCGGCCAGGCTGCCGACATCCCCCAAGACCAGCACCAGGGTTCCGGGCGGCGGCGGCCACGGCAGGGCGGACTCGGGGGTCGGGCGCGGCACGGGCGTGCCCTCGTCCACCAGGGCGCGGCCGAGCGCGTGGGCAGGCAACAGCCGGCGCAACGCCTGCCGCACCAGGCGGCGGTCCAGTCGGAAGGGGATCAGGCGCCGGCTGTCGTCTTCCACCAGCATGAGGGTGGGACCCCAGCGGCGGCGGCGCTCGCGGGGAAAGCGGGTGAGGATGTGCCCGCGGCTGAGGCCGGCCAGGGTGCGCGCGAGGTCGATGGCGCGGCCCTCGCGGTAGTCGCTGAGCACCCGGCGCAGCCGCGGGTTCAGTTCGGACCAGGTGGCCAGCGGCTGATACCGCGGCAGGCCGCGCGGGGGGTTGCGCCAGCCGAGATACGGCGCGTTCGGGGGATCGGCGGCCGGGGATTCATCCTCCGCGTCCAGGAAGACCACCGAGACGGGCTGCCAGAAGTGCGCAGGGGGCATGGGTGCGATGGCGAGCGCGGGTGCCGTTGCCTGGGTCGGCGGGGCAACGTCGCCGGGCCGCGGCGGTGGCTCGACCGTGGGGTGGGTCAGCGGCCTTGGTTCACGGTGCAGCCCCAGCCGGGCGCCGATGAAGTCGGCGGTGACATCGTCTTCGGCGGCCAGGGCCGCGACCAGGTCGGCACGGCCCAGCGCCGCCCGCCCCGCCCGCCCCTGGCTCATGACGGGGTCGCGGGAGCCGCGCGCACCGCATCCGGGTGTTTCTTGAGCACGAAGTTCGCCACCTGGCCGATGAGCGCCGCCTGCCGATCCAGATCGCCGCGGGCTTGCACGACCACCGCCCGGACCAGGTCGAGATACTCGGCCTGACCGGGCAGGGGTCGCCACTGGCGGCGCAGGGCCTCGGCCCGATCATCGGCGAGCAGGTCGGCGGCGGTCGCCAGCACCGCGGGCAGGACCTGAGGCCGGCCATCGATGTCGCCGAAGTGGGTGCGGCCCCGCTCGATGAGCTTGGCCACCAGCGCCTCAGGCTCGCGCGGCAAGGCCAGATGCAGCACCAGACAGCGGCGGATGAAGGCGTCCGGCAAGGCGCGCTCCTCGTTGGTGGTCACCACCACCAGCGGCGGCGGCCCCACGGCCGTTACCGGCTCGGCGTGTCCCTGAGGGGTGAAACAGCCCGCGCCCAGAGCTTCGAGCAGGCCGTTGGGGACGTCCGACTCGGCCTTGTCGATCTCGTCGATGAGGACCACGCAGCCCCGGTGCCAATCGCCGCCGTCGGGCTGCGGCGGCTGCTCGGCCGCGAGCGAGCTGACCACCGCGGCCTGGGCCGCGGCACTCTCCCAGTTCAAGGCCCACCACAGGGCACGCGGGTGCAGGAAGCGGTCGACCCGCAGACGGTCGCGCAGGGCCGTGAGCGCCGTCTCGATCTGCGCCTGGCGGCCCTTCTCGTCGCAGCCGGCGGTCTCGAGCCGCGGCTGGAGTGCGCCGATGGCCTGGGCCTCCGCCAGCCGGCCGATGGCGTCGAAGTGCCACAGCAGGTCGCGCGATTCGGTGCGCGCATCCACCACATGCGTGATGAAGGCACGCCCGAGCGCCTTGGCGGCGGCCCGCGCCAGTTGGCTCTTGCCGATGCCGGGCTCGCCGCGCACCAGCAGCGGCCGGCCGCAGGCGAGCGCGGCGTTGATGGCCCGCTGTTGATCGGGCTCGAAACAGTGATAGGCCGGGCGCTGGCCGCCGGGGGCGGCCAGGGTTTCGACATGGTCGTCGCGGATCGGGAGAAACTCACTGTCCATCAGGGCTTTGATCGCTCCGTGTAGAGCAGGCTATGGAGTCTGCCGAAGGGAGTCAGCTCGCGGAGGGGGAGCTTGGGCCGGGGCGCGGCGCACAGCACGGCGAGGTAGGGAAAGCGTTGCGCGATCCGCAGCAACACCGTGTCGCGGCGCTCACGCTCTTGATCGCTCAGCGTCTTGGGTGTATCGACGAGCAGGTAATAGGTGAACCGGCCGCCGTCGGCCTGATGCCGCCGCGCCCGGTCGCATAGGCGTTTATTAATCTCTTCGACGAGGTCCTGATCGAAGGCGGCGCGTTCTTCAGGTGTCAAGTCCGGATCGGGGTTCTGCCAATCGTCGGGCACGACACACTTGAGATGGCCGAACAGGGCCTGATCCAGGTTGTCGGTCAACTCCGCTTCAAAGAGCGCGACCAGTTCGGTGGTGAGGTCGCGCAGCCGCTGCGCGCCGGTGGGGTCGCGGCCATGCTCCAGCACATGCCCGACGAGGCCATGGCCCACCGGGTGCTCGCGGTCATTGTCGAGGGTGCGGAAGCAGGCACCGCGGCGGTCGGCGGCGGCCATCAGCAACTCGATCAGCGTCGGGGAGTGCGCCTTGAGCGCAATCAAGGCGCAGCCGGCCGCGGGGTCGAAGGCGCCGAGCGGCATCACCTGGGCCGGATCGGTGCCGGTCGGCAGAATAGCCTGGACGAAATCGATCAGGGTCCGGACCCCGCGCTCATCGCCCTTCGCCTGGAGAACCGTCTTGACCTCCAGGGCGGTGTCGACGAGCTGATCGAGCGGCAGGCGCAAGGCGCACTCGGCGAGCGCCTGCCGACAAGGCTCCAAGCTGCCGCAGCCCGGCACCAGTCGGCGCGCCAAAGCGTCCGTGGCCGTGTCGCTCTGCGCGAGCGCCCGCAACATCAGGGTCCGTGCTTGGTCGAACAACTCCGCCGGATTGGTGCCGACCGCCTCGATGAAGGCCGGTTGCGCGCGCAGGAGGCAGGTCGGCACCGCCTTCAACGCGCGGTTGTCGTAGTTGGCGGACGCCTCCTTGATGATCCCGACGAGGGTATCGCCGACCAGCACCGGCATTCCGGAGGCGCCGCTCCAATCCTGTTGGGCGTCGCCTGCCTTCAGTTCGCTGGACAAGGACAGGAGCCGGTCGCCGATGCCGGACATGCTCATGACTTTCCCATGGAAGTCCCCAGGCTCGGCCTTGGCGTTGACGGCGCTGGCCCTGGGAAAGCCCCGACTTTCCCAGGCCGGGAGGCCCGCCGGTGGGTCGGCGGCGAGGCGGTAAGCGGGGATGTCGCGCAGCGGCTCGGGACGAGGACAGACCAAGAGCGCGGCATCGAGGTCGCCCTCGCCGGTCCAGCGGATTGCTTTGGCGTCGTCCGGGTCCAGGTCGACCCAACCTGCGGGGTCGAACTGGTCGCGCAGCGCGTACCAGCGGACCTTGATGGGGTGGTCCGGATTGCGATTGGGCGGTTTGACCACATGACGCGCCGTGAGAATGAGGCCGTTATCCAAGGCGCAGCCGGTGCCGATCGACCCGTCCCAGGGTCCGTTACTGGATCGCTTTGGATCCAGGGTCGGCACCAGGACCGTCACGATTAGAGCCTTGTCGGGCTTGTCCATGCGACGGCGCGGCCCAGGTCGGCGCTAAAACGCGCTCATTCGTCGACCACTGGAGGAGCAAGACTGCGTTCGTCGTTGATATCGAGCGGTACGGGGTTGCCCTGGGTATCGCTGACCAGCGGGTCCAGCTTCAGACGCAGGGTCTGGACCGACTCGGCGGCGATTTTGCCCTTCGCGTCGCCATTGATGACCCAGAACTTGAAGCCAGCACCGGCTTCGGCATCCTTAGACACGGTCACCTTCAGCTCGACCTCGACGGACTCGACGCGAAAGCGCAAGTTCTGATCCTCGCCCGCGCGGCGCGCCTCCTCCAACTCGCGACGCAGCTCGATCAGCAGGTCTGCCAGCGGTATCTTTTTGGTGTCCAACATGAGTCCCTCGGAGTGAAGTCGGTGCGGGATTCTACATCGGGGATGGGAAATGCGCGCAAGCAAGCGCGCGTTGCAACAGACTACGGAGGGGCGCGGCCAAAACAAACCATACCACTTCCGATCACACCCGCTTTGATGAGCGCAGACCCCTCGCCGGCGCTAATGCCCTGTACGCTTAAGCCACGCTTTGACCTGTTCGGGGTCCAACCCGCGTAAGCGCTCCTCAGGGTCCAACCCGCGTAAACGCTCCTCAGCGTCCAACCCGCGTAAACGCTCCTGCGGGTCTAACCTGCGCAAGATCTCCTCAGTGTCCAACCCGCGCAAACGTTCCTCAGCGTCCAACCCACGCAAACGGTCCGCAACATCCATCCGTTCCAGCAGCGCTTGGCGATCTTCCAGGCTGAGCGCGTGAAAATCGTCGATGAGCATTCGATACGTTTCAAGTTTGAAGTCTTCGAGCGTATAAGCCATGTCGGGCAGCTCCAGTTGATGGACGTTCGCCAGATGATAGCGCAGCAGGTGTGCCGCCAGGTTGCGTGGCCGATAGTGCGCCAACCCATAGCGGATTCGATCCAGCCGGCTGGCGAACAGTTCCCACGGGGCGTTGCGCGGGTGCTTGGCCAGGGCGTTCAGGACGATCACGCGGATGCGGCGACTGCCCCAGTCGAGATCGTAGACGCCAGGCCAGGCCGCGGGGTGCTGGGCACCCGGCGCCAGTTGAGCAAACAGTTTGGCGGGATGGCGGGTGGCAACCGCATAGAGGCGAAAGGCCGCCTCCGGCAGCAGCCGCTCGGCGGCGGGGGACGATTCCGGATCGGCGGGAGGCTCGGCCACGGGCGGGCCGCTGCGTGCCTGAATGGAGGCGAGTTTGCGGTAAGTGACGTAGTGGCCGATCAGCTCTTCCATCGCCCAGCCATCCAGCGCCTCCTGTTTGGATTTAAAGCTGAGCACATTGTGGGCGGTGAGGCTCTCCAGCCCGTCGGGGAGGTCCGCCAGCGCCGCCGCCTCCGTGACCGCCGCCGCGCCGGGCAGCCGTTCGATGATCAGCACATCCAGCCGTTGGCTCTTGAGCGCCAACTCTTTTTCCAGCTCCACGCGCCACGGCCGGCCGGTGAACAGGTCGGTCAAGGCGATGCCGA
>JACDZJ010000279.1_pt1 | contig 18123 bp, 19 predicted proteins | sample 7365721 | NCBI WGS metagenome assembly JACDZJ01 (sample SAMN15143480, study PRJNA637477) | pond metagenome | biome: freshwater wetland ecosystem [ENVO:00000243]; feature: pond [ENVO:00000033]; material: pond water [ENVO:00002228]; isolation source: pond water containing pink berries ... | reverse complement strand
TGATTCTTGATAGCGTCTTATTCGGAAATCGCCTAAAGTCCGACAGGCTGCTAGCTCGCCGCACCCGATAGCCCGCTCGCTCAAGCCGATCCGCCAAAGACCTCCTTCAGGCTCCGGCACTCCAGCACGCGATCACCCCACTCCTCAAGCTCGGTCTCGCCGACTTGACCAAGGCGCTCCTCAGCCCATGACGGCACGTGCCGCAAGTAGCCGCGCCCAGGGCGTGCGAATCTCAAGTTGGGTGGCCAACACCGCCGCGATTGCCTCCCGATCGCCGCTCAGGTTCTATCTCAGCCCCAGCAGTTGGCGACTGATCACCCAGCGGCCCCCGTCCGCGCTCAGGTGCGCCAGGCCGGTCAGCAAGGGCGCCAGAGCCCCATCGTCCGCGGCGCAGGTGCCGATGCTGAACAGCCGTTGAAGAACCTTGAGCACCGCCATCATGCCTCCGCCCCCGCTGGACCTTGCTCCTTCTCCAGGATCTCCAGATAACGCTCCAGGCTCTCGATCAGTCGCGCCTCCATGAAGGCCTGCCAGGGAGCGGTGTCCCCGCTGACATGGCGGGTTTCCAGCGCGTCCACATAGTCCGGCCGCTGTTCCGGCGCAATCACCACGGGGGGAAATCCGGCCTGCAACAGGATCAGGTTCATCAAGAGGCGTGCGGTACGTCCATTGCCGTCGGTGAACGGATGGATGGCGACCAGTCGATAGTGGGCCTCACCGGCCGTTGCCGGATCCGCCGGCGTTGCCGCCAACCAGCGGGCGAAATCGCCCATCAGCACCGGCACCTCGGCCGGCGATGGGAGCACCGCCAGGGAGCCGATGATCATGCGCTGGCGCTGACTGTAGCGACCCGCCTCGTCCCGGTCGCTGCGGCCGCGCACCAAGGCGTGAATCTGGCGGATGTCGTACTCCACGATCGGCGCCCCGCGTTGCGCCAGTACCCGCACCAAGCGCCAGGCATCCTGGTGATCGATCGCCTCAAGATGGTCCTTGAGCGGCTTGCCCCGGACCGTGATCCCCTGCCCCAACACCAGTGCCGTCTCCTGGCGTGTCAGGGTATTGCCTTCGAGCGCGTTCGAGGTATAGGTCAGCTCCACCTCATACCACGCCTCCAGCGACTCCAAGGCCCCCTTGGACCAGGGGCGCAAGGCGTCCAGGCGCCGCTTCAGCATAGAGATTCGGTCGTTATCCGTCATAACTCGATGCGTCCCGTTGATTCATCGCCAGGAAAGGGTGGGAGCAAGTAGCGACGCGGAAGCCGTCGCGTCGTGCCACGGGCCGCTGGAGCGGCCGGACGGCATTCCCACGCTGGAGCGTGGGAACGAGAAGAAGGTTGATCATCGGCGGAAAACGGTCGGTCAGCTTGGTTGAGCCCTAACGTGTAGTGTACACTTAGATTACACTTAGATCTCGCTTAGAGCGAGCCGGACTCAGCAGTCTGGAACCCATAATTGAGCCTTCGCGCCCGTCGCCGGAACCAGGCACTAGCCGCTCGCGCAGGGGCGGCAAGTGTCCTATGATGTCGCGACACCTGTCGCCAACGAGGCCTACAGACATGACCGCTAAGACCATCCCCGCCAAGCCCGGCGCGGATCCCGCAGGCCGGAAGGTCGAGCGAGCCGCTGGCCAGGTCGATGCCGGGGCCCCGACGGGGAGCGGCAGGCGCAAGCCGGCCAGCCACCTACGCCTGCCGCGCCGCCGGACGACTGCGACCACGATGTTTCAATTCGCCAAGGGCCTGAGCCCACTGCAGGCGCACGACCTGGTGACCGCGGGCCTGCCGGTGGACCGAGCGCGCGAGCTGATGGCGTCCTTCCTGTACATCGACCGCGACACGGTGCTCAAAGCCATGGGCATCAGCGAGCGCACCCTGCAGCGGGCCAAGACCGCGGACCGGCCGCTCGACAGTAATGCCAGCGACCGCTCGCTGCGGCTGGCCGCGGTCGCCGAGCGGGCGATCGAGGTCCTGGGCTCACAGGAGGCCGCCGAACGCTGGCTGGCGGCCCCGGCCATAGGACTGGATCAGCGCCGGCCGATCGACCTGCTGCAAAGCTCCGAGGGCACGGAGTTGGTCAAGACGCTGCTCACCCGCATGGATTACGGGGTCTACGCGTGACACCCTTGCCCGCGGCGCTGGGCGGCAATGCCCTGGTGGTCTACAACTTCGCAAGGTGTTCGTTGTAGTTTCGGGCCTCTTCGGGCCGCTCAGTTACCGCAGCATTTCTTGTACTTCTTGCCACTGCCGCAAGGGCAAGGGTCGTTGCGGCCCACCTTCGTGGCGGCCCGCGCGGGTGCCGGCACTCGGGGGACGACCGGGCGCCCGTCGAAGCTCCTGGGTATCCGCTGCGCTGGGGCCTGAAAGCAGTACCAGCGCTCCAACTCCTCCACCGGGTGTCCGGGCAGCCTGACTCCGTGCGATGGCTCGTAGGGCTTCGGGCGGTTCCGGTGCTCCGCCATGACTCGCTCGAAGCGCTCCGCACCCCCGTCAAGGGAGTAGTCCACCAGTTGGAGCTCGAACGCTCGACGGATCATAGGGACCAGTTCTTGCGCATCAATGCGGGCGGCAAGCCAGACCAGGGTGGCCCAGACCCAAGCAGTCGCGTCCGAAGGCTCCTCCCCGGCCTCCGCCGCGTCCAGCCAGCGTGTCGCAAATCGGCTCAAGCGATTCTGCAGCGCGTCACGATCAAGCTCCCCGATGGCGAAGAGGATCTCCAGCGCGCTAATGGCCGCGGTTCGGACGTACTCGTTGAGCGTGGGGTCTTCGATCAGGCGCTCGATGCCGCGCGTGTTGCCGTGGCATACCGCAGCCAATTGGCTCCCGAAGTTCTCGGTCACCGTGTCTCCGATGGCGTTGAACAAGATCTCGCGGGGCAAGGCACCCATCTGCACGAACAGCGGATAGGCCGCCGGCTCGCGGAAATAGGCCAGCAGGTAAATCGCGAAGTGGTGACGCCAATAGCCGTCGGTCGCGATGGCTGGCGCGAACTCGGCGTCGAGCTGTCGGCGCAGTTCGTCGAGCAACAAGGGTGTAACCGCCTGCTGCTGCTCAACGGCCGCGATCAGTGCCGTGCGGGGGAACCGGCCGGGGCCGGCGGTGGCGAGTGCTTCGAAAATCTCGTCGGGGGTCATGTGGGTTCTTGGGGGTTGAAGAGCGGACACAAATGGCGATGATACAGGCTTCGCCCTCTGCCGAAAGCCCCTGAGCCGGCTCGGTCGGAGTGCCAGCCGATGTTGATCCGGTCGAGGTAGGCGACGATGTACAACAGGCCAAGAAACGGGAGCAACCGCCAGGCGCTACGCCGCAGCGTGCGGCGGGCCGGCAGGTCGTCGATCGCGGGCCAGGCAGGGGGCGCTGAAAGCAGGGGTGACATGGCGGATTCCGGATCGCCATGTCCGTTTCGCTTATACAGGCGAGGCGGCGGACCTCGACGAGGGCGTGCGGCGCATCGGCGATGCCCTGGCGCGACTGTGATCGGGAAGCGCCGCCAGAGTGTTACCGACGTTTTTGCGAGACTGCTGCATAGCGAACGTCATGCTCCGCGCCGAGGTAGATCAAACCTGCGGCCATATCCACACGCACCCGATCCCGGCACTCCCCCCTTGCAGCAGCCTGTATGGAGCACCAACCGGATGAAATCGTTTAGATGTTCCGCTTGCGGATCACCGCCGCCGGCTTCCTCCAACAGCCGCTTGGCTTGATCCCGAGTGATCCACCGCACTCGCTCTTCCGGCTCTCTCAGCTTCCGACCGGCCACCGCATTCGGGATCTCCCATTCCCACGCACGGCGGGCGTAGTTGATCGCTGCCGGGAGCACACGGACGGGCATGGGCCGCGCGGTCCCCGGCACGGACGGGATTCCCACCGGCCCCACACGCTGGATCATGCACCTGGACATGGACGCCTTCTATGCCGCGGTGGAGCAGCGCGACAACCCGGCCTTGCGCGGCGTACCGGTCGTGGTCGGCGCCCAGCCCGGCGGTCGCGGGGTGGTGGCCACCTGCTCCTATGAGGCGCGCCGCTTCGGCATCCACTCGGCCATGCCCATCCAGGAGGCCCACCGCCGCTGTCCGCACGCGGTCTACCTGCGCCCGCGCATGGCGCACGCGGACCTGCGCCGATTGTCGCTCATCCAGTTGCAGGCCCAGGTGGGACCGCGCGCCGCCACCAGCCTATACCAGCAGGCACGGGGCATTGCCTCCGATCGGGTCGGGGAGCGTGCCGCCCGCCGGTCACTTCCACAGAGACCACCTTCGGCGTCGACGTGGCCGATCCCCAGGTCCTGCGCGACACCCTGCGCGCGCTGGCGGCCGAGGTCGCCGCCGCAGCCCGGCAAGAGCACATCGCGGGGCGCACCGCCACCCTCAAGATTCGCTTCTGCGGCTTCGAGACCCACACCCGCCAGGCGGCGGCTGCCGCGGCACAGCAACGACGCCCGCACCCTGTTCGCCGCCGCCTGGTCGCTCTACGAGGCCGGCCATTGGCAGGGCAAGCCGGTGCGCCTGATCGGCCTGGGGATCGCCGATCTGGGGACCCCGGAGCCGGTCCAGCCGGACTTGTTCGACGGCGCGGCCGAGCGCCCTGCGGACAATGACCGGGAGCGGCGTCTCACGGTCGCGGTCGATCGCATCCATGCGCGCTTTGGCATCGGCGCCCTGCACCGGGGGTTGTCTGCAGGACCCTGTGGATCCGGCCCGCGGCCTGGATGAAACCCTGAATTGGACCGGCCAAACTCCGCTACCAGAGCACCGGGAACGTCATCTACCCGATGGATCACTGGGCCAAAGCGGCTTGAGTCATGGACAGAACGCTGATCGATAGTGCCGCGAACGCGCTCGGTATTGAGGCGGTCTTTCTGCGGGCGAGCGCGCCGGAAGACGCGGCCCACCTGGAGATAGAATGCGAATTCTCCTCCCTCTTTGACCGCCAGCGACTCCCCTTCTTGACGCAATCAAAACCTTGCAGCAACCACGCGTCCCACGCCGCCCATTATTCCGCCGCCCCGTCGCTGACGAGAGTCATGCCGATCCCGTCGAGAAAAGCGCGTTCGAGCGCGTCGATCAGCGTCCGGCGGTCGGTCAGGATGCGTTCAACGGTATCCGCAATCTCACCTCCCGGTACATCGAGCGCGACTGGCGCATCCGGCGGAATCAGATACTCGCTCAGGAGGCGGCCTCGCGCGCGGCGGTTCGCTTCACACCGAGCACTCGGATCCACCCATGGCCCGAACAAAAGCTCGTCCATGCTGGGCATAAGCTCGCGCTGCAAGCACTGCAGCTCTTCAAGCAACGCCACGATCCGGTTCTCCGGCCGTGTCGCATCGCGCCAGGCGAACAGCCGATGGACCGCGTCCACCCCTTGCTCGCCGAGTGCGCGCTGCGTGTGCTCCCGCAATGGTCCATCCGTGATCTTCCAGGTCATCTGCAAGGCCAGCGCCTTGCTGCGTGTGGCGCGGAAGTTGAAGGTACGGATCGGGTCGACCTCGCGGACCAGATCGGACGGAATCGGGTCGCCGCCCTCGGTCACGGCCTGACACAGGGCATCGATCGTGTCGCGAATGCGGTTGCCGGGCATCCCGGTGAAATACTCGCCGTAGGTCGTGGCCCAGAACCAGCGGTTCACCGTCGCGTATTGGCTCTGATCCGGTTCGTCGGTGTTCAAGCGGCGGCCGAGCTCCGCGATGGCGACGAACTGGGCCGCATAGGGCAGCGCCTGCGGACCGCGGACGCCGAGATCCGCGAGTAGCATAACTGCCCATCCAATTGCCCGCCGCAATTCGTCGAATACCCGGTCGCAGCCGTGCTGCTGCACCAGTACATTCAGTTCCCGCGGGACAGCGTCCAAGATGTTCAGCCCCCAGCGAACCTTCAGCACATTCAGGAGGATCTGCTCGTCCAGCGCCCCCCAACCCTGCGGCTCCAATTCCGCGCGCAGTGCCTCGATCTTGCCCTCGACTTTGCAGTCGTCGGCAGATGCCAATGCCCGGACCATGTGGGTCTCGTTCATCCGCTTGCCGCCGCTGTTGACCCGCACGAAGGTTTCGGTGACCAGGCGCAGGTCCTCGCTGACCAGGGGCACGAGCGGGATCTGGTAGTCCTTGAAGCGGTTCGCGAGCAGTTCCGCGCGCTGGGACTCCTCGTCGAGGCCCGCATCAAGCAGGCGCTTTTGCTGCTCGTATAACCGCTTGGGCTCCAGCAAGGCGTACATCGGCAGCCAGGTCGACGGCGGCTGCCGGTTGAGCGGGAGAAAACGAAACGGCCGGTCGCCGGGCTCGAAAGCCAGGTCGTACCAGACCGGCCAGCGCACCCCCGCCGCGAGCAACGGCCCTGGATCATCCGTCCAGCTCAGCGCCGCATACAGCGTCGCAAGGCGCTGATGGCCGTCGAGTAGGTAGGAGCGGGGAGTCTGCGGACCCGGCTCGGTGGGCAGACCAAAGGCACCGAGGGTCTTCAGGCAAGCGAGTGCGTGCTTGCGGGTCCGCCAGACCAGGATCGCCCCGATCGGCATCTCTTTGTCCACGCTGTCGAGCAGATCGAGCCGGCGATCATCGTCCCACTCGAACGGGCGTTGAAAGTTCGGGATCAGGATCGCGCCGCTCCTGACCTCCGCGAGCAGGGTCGGCAGCCGGGGTACCTGAGGGGTCTCGAACAATCCGGCCATCGGCTAGAGCCTCGCGAACAAGGAGTACAGGATGGTTTCGCGGTCGGGCTCGCCCGGCGCAAGGTGACGCTCGAATTCGCGGCGGAAATCCGCTTCCCCGACATGCTCCAGATAGGTCGCGATGTTTCTCCCAAATCCCCTCCGGAGCGCCTCGCGGTCGGGATCGGACAACCCCTGGAATAATGGATCGAGATCGGCGTCCTGGATCCGACGCGCCTCGCTAACGAGCCTGCCCAGATCCTTGAGCGTGGCACGGTCCGCAGCGGACAACCCGCTGAAACGCACAAGATCGGAGTCCTGAATCCGACGCGGTTTCCCTTCGACATCCTTCCTCGCCTCATCGGATAGATCCGCCAACAGGCCCGACTTCATGTGGTATTGCCGCGCAGCAGCGGGTTGGTCTCGACGCAGCTTGCAGAACGCATCAACAACCTCCCGACGCCTTCTGCCTTCGGCGCCGGACTTCTCCGCCTGCCAATGGTGCAGCGCCGCAGCCGGCAGATAGTTCTCGATGGCACGCCGACCGAGTTGATAGTGGCCAAAGGGCCAGGGCCGCGCGGGTGCGGCTGCGCACAAAGTCTTCATGGCGATGGACTCGTGGGAGGGCTGGCTGGGATCGGCGCGTTCGGCATCGCGGTCGAACATCACCCACAAGCGCAATAACCTCGTGGCGTTGCTCACCGACGTGAAGGGGTGCTCCAGCAGCGCTTCAAGCCATGCCTTCATTTCCCCCAGCCCACCGGCGTGCAGAATCTCCAGCCAGCCGCGGTCAAGGGCCTGCCGCAATCGGTCGCGCTGGACCGGCGGCGCCAGCGCCAGCAGAAAGCGCCAGTCCGCGCGCCGGTTCTCGACCATGACGCCCAGCGGCGTTTGCAGCAGGCGCAGCGCGTCCGGCAGGCAGAGCCGACCGGCGGCCCAGTCGGAACGAGTCCCGGCCACCAACCTGATACCCACCGCATCCGCCGGCAATCCGCTCGCGGCAGCGACGCCTTGCTCCAGCACTTGCCGGACCTGCCGACAGCATGCCTCCGGCAGAGCGGCCAGCCAGTCGAGCACCTCGCGGGGACCAGCCGGCCCGAACGTGGGTGCGGTCAGCAGCAGGTGCCGACCATCGCGCGCCAGCGCGAACAGGTGCAGGAACGCCAAGTCCTCGGTCTCGGAACCGGCAAAGAACGCGGCATCGATCAGGACGCGCATGGTCAGCCGTAGGCGCCACCCTGCAACTGTCGATCCAGCAGACGGCGGGCAAGCGCTTGATCCTCGTCGAACGCGGTCTGCGGCCAACCCTTGAGCGGGCGACCATGCCGGTCGAAATCGACCGGCGTCGCGATACTCTCGCCGGTCGGCTCCTGGTCGATCCAATAGGCGCGTACCTGCGTCGGCTTCAAGTGTTCCTCGGCGAGGGCCAGTTGCACGCCGAGCATCAAGACGCGCGAGTGGGTCTCGATGACGATGGTCGGCGCGCTCGCGCCGGCCGCGATCTTGCACAAATGGTCCGCCAGTGCCTGCTGGGCATTGGCATGCAGATGGCTCTCCGGCTCTTCGACGGCGAGTATGCCGGCGGCGCCGCGCGCGCGGGCCAGCGCAGCGGCGACAAGGACCGGGAGCACCTGAATCATGCCCTCACCGGTATCGAGCAGATCGATGTCGCGCAAGGGTCCGCTGCTCGGATTCAGCAGCAGCCGGTAAATGGGCTGCCCGACCGCCGCGTCTGCCCGTTCCAGGCGCCGACCGATCTCAGGCCGAGCGTACCAGGCGGCCACGTCATTGAATACTGCCTGGTCGGTCAATACGGCCTCGGCGGCGTTCGCGCCGTCGGCATCGAGCAGGCCGAACCGGCGGCCCGTTCTGGTGACCAGGCGTGGCCAGCGCCCTCGCACCGAATGCAGCCATTGGATCTGTCCGCGCAGGCCGAGCAACCGCTCGCGCAGGCCGCCCAGGGCCGCCGGCAGGGCCGGGTCGGCCGCCGGGACCAGCCCGGAGAAACAGGGCGCAATGGTCTGATCCATCGACCCGTCGCCACCCGCGGTCACGCGATAGGTCTCGTGTTCCGGCCAGGGTTGTGCGGCCATATTGAAGGTCGATGCGCCAGGAGAGGAGCACCGGTAGTTCGCGACGATGGTCTGGTTGGCCTCGTCGATATACTTGAGGACGAATGTGTCGCGGGCGCGCTGCCCGTCGGCATCCATCCAGTCGAGCGCCAGCGTCACTTGCTTGAGCGCCGCCGCCGCGCCGGCACGAGCCGGCACATCCAGAAAGCTCGCGCCCGGACCGGCGATCCGGCCGATGTCGAAGGGCGAGGTCGCAGCGTCGGCCACCGAGTCGGCGAGGATCGGCAGCAGCCTGAGCACCGCGCTCTTGCCGGCGTTGTTGCGTCCGTAGAGCAGGGTCAGCGGGCGCAATTCGAGGTCGAGCCGGTCCGGGAAGGCACGGTAGCCAACGGTTGAGAGCTGGGTCAGTCTGAACATGGTGGTCAGGAGCAGTCGCACGCGAGGCGTCGTGAGATTCCGATTCTAGCAGTGTGTCGGAATATCCCAGCGTCCTTTGAAAAAAAGGGCCTGATCCGGATATTCCCCGCATCGTGTTTATCTCAGAATGCACAGCCACCGGCGCCCACTCAGCGTCGCGCCGCCGGATCGGATGACCCCGCTGACACGTCCGCCGCAACGGCCGGTTGCCGCGGCAGCCGCAGCAGCAGGACCAACGCACAACCCGCCAGCAGGATGAGGGCAACGACGGTCAGCCCCGCGCTGAAGGAGGCCGTCGTCTGTTTCAACCAACCCATCAGGTACGGCCCCAGAAAGCCGCCGACATTGCCGAGCGCGTTGATCAGCGCGATCCCGGCAGCGGCCGCCGTGCCGCTGAGCAACGCGGTCGCGAGCGCCCAAAACGGCCCCATGACACCCCAGACGCCGATCGCGGCGATTGAAAAGGCCAGGAGCGCAAGCGGCAAGGTCTGGGTCGCCGCCGCCAGCCCAGCCCCGGCCGCCGCCAAGACCAGCGAACCGGCGACATGCCAACGCCGCTCGCCGCGCCGGTCGGAGTGCCAGCCGATGTTGATCCGGTCGAGGTAGGCGACGATGTACAACAGGCCGAGAAACGGGAGCAGCCGCCAGGCGATACGCCGCAGCGTGCGGCGGGCCAGGAGATCGTCGGTCGCGGGCCAGGCAGGGGGCGCTGAAGACAGATCGGTATGCACCCGGCGTCCTGGTTGGCGAGGCCGCCCAGAGCGCGGCGTTTTCCGGCCCGGTCGCCCGCGCCTACCTCGGTCATTTCAAGACCCAAGCGTCACCTTCATCCTGCGGCCCCGCGAGCGCCCTGAACGTGCTGGCCTCGATCGGTGCGCCCATCACCGATGAGCGAACGCTGTTCGATGGCGATCACTGGGGGTGGCTGCGTATGCGCATGCAGGGAATGACGCTGGACGCGCTCGCCGCGCGCATTGCGCAACGCCGCATCGGTGAGGTGACGGTGTTGCGGGACCTCGCCTATGAGGCGTTCCTGAACCAGATCCGGGCTGCCGACAACCCCGCAAACCGCTTGATCATCAACTTCGACCGGGCACCCATCTTCGGGGTCGCGATCGGCCATTTCTCGCCGATCGGCGGTTACGATGCCGCACGCGATCTGGTGCTGCTGCTGGATGTCACGCCCGGCTACGGACCCTCCTTGATTCCATCCAAACTGCTGTATACCGCCGTGCAAACGCCGGACTCGACGACCGGACGCATGCGGGGTTTGATCCGGATCAGCGGCTTTCGTACAGCGGATAGAGCCACGGCACCACCGTCACCGCAAACACCATGACCAGCACCACCAGCGGGAACCCCAGCCGCGCATAATCGGCGAAGCGATAGCCGCCGGCGGTCGCGACCATCGCGTTCGGAGGCGCAATGGGTGTCATGAAGGCCGAGGACGCGGCGAGCGCCACGATGATGGCGAAGGGATAGGGCGAGGCCCCGAGTTCGGCGGCCAGCGCCAGCGCCACCGGGATCGTCAGGACCGCATTGGCCGCTGCCACGATGAAGAGCCCAAGCACGACCGTGATCGCGAACAGGGTGGCGAGAATCAGGTGCGGGCCGGCATCGCCGAGCAACTGCACCAGCGCCCCGGCCGCCAGATCGATGCCGCCGGTGCGCTCCAGCGCGATCCCGAACGGCAACATGCCGGCGATCGTCACCAAGGTGCGCAGGCTGATCGACCGGTAGGCGCTGTCCAGGTCGATGCAGCCAAGAAGACCCATCAGCAGACAGCCGATCAGCGCCGCATGCATCGCGGGAACCCATCCCGAGATCATCAGCCCCACGGTGATGGCGAGCACCAGTAAGGCGTGCGGGGCGCGGCCCTGGGCCGGCAGCACCTCATCGAACTCGCGCGGCAGATTGAGCGTCACGAGATCATGACCGCCCGCGCGCAGCCGCCCGATCGCCGCCCAGGTGCCGACCAGCAGCAGGGTGTCGCCCGCCCGCAGCGGCTCGCCAGCGCGCCGCGGGGCGGGAATCGCGGTACGCCCGCGCCGCAGCCCGACCGCGGCCAACCCTTGCCGCGCGGCCCAGTCGAGCGACGCCAGCGTCTTGCCGATCAGCGTCGAGTCCGCCGGCAGCAGCATCTCGGCCATGCCGAGCACTTGGGCGCGATCGGTAAAGTAGGCCCCGGACAGCGGCAGGCGTTCGAGTCCGAGCCGCGCGCAACGGCCGTCGGCATCGGCGATCAGCGTCGGGCTGTCGAGCAGCAGGGTGTCGCCGGCCGCCAACTCGGTGTCGGGATCGGGGGCGATGGTGGCGGCGCGCAGCCGTCCGACGCGCTCGACGGCAATGACGGTCAGTCCTTCGGCCCCCTGCAAATCCAGGTCGCGGAGCGGCCGGCCGATCAGCGGCGCCGACGCCGTCCGCCGCGGCCGGCCGCAGCCAGCGCCCCGCGACAAGCAGATAGCCGATCCCGAGCAGCAGGATCGGCAGTCCGATCGGAGTCAGGGTAAAGAAATCGAGTCCGGCGGCGCCGGTGCGGGTGAGCTCGTAATTCACGATGAGATTGGGCGCGGCGGCCACCAGGGTCAGCATGCCGCTCATCAACGCCGCGTAGGAAACCGGCGTCAGCACCTGCGCCGGCGAAAGACCGGCGGCACGGGCGACACGCAGCGCGACCGGGATGAAAATCGCCACCACCCCGGTCGAATACATCACCGAACCGAGGGCGCCGACGATCAGCATGAGGGTCGCAACCAACCGGGCGGGGCGGCGTCCGCCGCGAGCCACCAGCCAGTCACCGAGCGCCTGGGCGACCCCGGTGCGGGCCAGCACGTAGGGTCCGCTCCGCGGACCAACAACCTCGCTGCCGGCACTGTGGCCGGAATGATGATCATGGCCATCACGGAAGAGGTCTTGGTGAACAAAGCCGCGGACGGTCCGCACAGCGGACCCTACGGTAACACCGTAACCTGTAGGGTCCGCTGTGCGGACCGACGACCGTGCCGATCGCGCGGTGGCCGGGTTTATGACCAAGACCTCTACTCGGTCGGTGCCCACAAGTCATCAAGCCTGATCGTCACCGCCTCGAACGGTGCCACCGAGACCGCCGCAGCGCCGGCGAAGCGGCCAATCTCCCGCCAAGCGCCGTCTTTCAAGACGCAGGCTTCCAGGATGTGCGCGACCGGATCGAGCAGCCAAGCGTAGGGAACCCCATACTGCGCGTCGATTGGCAGCTTGACTTTGCGGTCTTTGCTTTCGGTCGAGGGGGATAGAATCTCGCACACCCAATCCGGCACCACGGTGAAGCGATGGTCGCGCGGAAACCTGGGTAGCCGCTCCTTCCGCCACCCGGCCAAGTCTGGAACATCGACTTCGGTGTTGCGCAGGAAGTGCAGTTCGGGTCCCTGAACGATCCACCAGCCGCCGGGGCCCCCGCGTCCGCGCTCGAACGGACCGAGCAGTTCATAGCCCAACTCAGACGCGGCAAACACCTGCGGGCCGCTCGGGCGCGGCTGGGTATAGATCTGACCGTTGAGGATTTCCCCGGTCAGTCCTTCCGGCAGGGCTTCCAACTGTTCGTACAGACTGGGGCGGGTGTTCTGGTGCGCGTGCATGGCTTGGACTCTCGCAAAGTTCCGGAGCCAGTCTACCAAGCAAGTCATGGGGTCAGGTCTTGACTTGTGCCCAAGTCAAGATCGGGGAGTAAGCCGGGTTCTTGTCGTCGCTTAGGCCGAAGTTTGTGTTCTCTGTTGCCGCCTGGTTTCCCGGCGGTGCCACACTATCTCTGCCATACGACGATTCGTTCCCGGCTCCTCGCAGAACCGGACTTGGAGTGTTACACCATCCGGCTCCCAGCTTGAGTCATCCCCGATAGCATGGGCGCAGGAACCCATCAACTTCCGGCGCCCGCTTCCTCGGAACGCCGGTCGCTTACGAACTTGCCCCACGGGCACTGCCCGCCGACCGAGTGAAGCGTGCCTAAAGCAGTTGTCACGGACGGAGTCCTCTCGGTGTAGGGCCGTGTATCATCCGCACGCTGTCTCAAACCGCCACCCGCAACGCTGCCCCCGCATTACCGGGCATCGACACTACTCTAGGTGGCTCCGATTTCCGCACCCCGCCGCCCGCGTCCTCGCCTTTTAAGCTTGTTCACGGGTGCCCGCATCCAGCGGACCGAGACACGGACCTCCTCGGTTACCGCGCATTCTCAATGTCAGGCTCGATATGGCCTAGGACCCCGGGGAGCACCGGCACCGCGCGCCATGGCGCGGTACCGGTTGTTGCCTGCCGGAGGGACAAACCCGTCGGCACTCACCCACCAAATTTTTCGGGGCTCAACACCTTCAAGGTCGGCTCCACCCGTTCCCTTGACACCTCGCCTGCTTTCGCGCCTACGCATCGACACGCCCGTTACCGTTCGCGCCGCCAGGCTCGATACTGGGCTCGCGGCTCACGATTACCCAGGTGGGCTTTCCACCCACTAGACTACGCGACATTGCCAAGCCGCACTGTCCCTTCTTTCATGCGTTTCTCCGCGGGATAAGATATAACTCCAGAGTATCGGGTGCATTCCCGGTTTCCACCAGTCGCGTGCGACCCGATGCATCGGTGACACCTTCGATGGTTTGACCTTTCCCCGTGACGATACGATATGCCATGTCCGGAAGTGGCTCATCGGTGCTCTCATCGACGAGGATGAAGAAGTGATCGTACGGTTCAAGGATGTCGGTGATCGCATTGCCGGGTCCCGGTCACGCCGCACTGCCGTGCTCTCTACCATAAAATACGGTGGGAGAGCCCGTAATGATAGAGGCGCCGCAGGCGCAGATCTCGCTGATTGCGGCGGCGGGCATGCCGTTGATCAGGATGTTCGTATAGCCGCTCGCAACCACATTGACGGTGTGGCCGGGGAGCGGGCAGGCGTGGGGGTCTCCCAAGCGTCCAGCGGGCATGCCGTCGATGATGACGTCCCCGCTGCCGCTGATAATAGCCCCGCCGTGGCTCGTGGAGTCTCCCAAGCGTGTCGCTGGCTGTCCCATACAATGCCCCTCGGTTGCGCTGTCCAACGCGCAGCCTAAAGCGGCCCGCGCCACTGGTGACCTTGCAAGTTAGCACGACGCCTGTAGCGCGGGCTCGCTTTTGAGGCGTAGGTTAGGCTCTTGTCTCTGCTGGTGGCGATAAGAATGCGTGAGAAATCCGATGTCTCTCCCATTTCTTTGCTCACAAGTGAGTAAAAACGCGCTCTACATGCGCGTTTACGAACTTTCCGTCAATATCGACATAGATGTAAATCGCTATGTTATCAGTATCGACTTGACCGTCGTCGATTCTCGCTTGAAACCGACTCTCATGGTAATCGAAATCGTAAAGCATATGACTATTCTTCATAAATTCCTCAATCCGCTCGAAACTGTCGCCCGCTTGCAACGACGTGTCGATGATCCGCTGAATCTCGATAACGCTCATATCTCGTTTCTCTGGCATACACGACACCAATAGACCCAACAGCAGAGTGGTAAAAATCGCCGACTTCATGGGAAATATGATAAATCTTTGTCGGGGACACCCATGTCATGCCCCGGCGCTGAGAGGGTCGGGGCTGGGCGCGCTATGCCTAAACTCTCAACGAAAGTAAAAGCATAGGAATTGGAATTCGGCCCTGTAGGGAAATACGGGATTCCATTTTCATTCGTCACTCGAGCAAATTCTTTCATCCGGCTGATAACTTGAGAATATGGAATATCGACAGTCCCAACATATTGTTGCTTGACGGTGTTGGAAGGCCTATCAAACGCTAGCGTTTCGCTCCACTTACCATATTGTGCTCGAATTGTTCCAAAGCCGAATCCGCCTGAACTGCCTTCCCCTGATGATCCGGAAATAGAGCCTCCGGAGGCTGACGACGTTGACGCGCCACTGGACTGCGACGGACCTTTCGCGCTTGGCCCTGCTCTCGTAATATACTTTTCGCCGGTCTCTGGACTCTCGGCGATTACAAAAGTATGGTGCTGAGAACCGACAACGACGGTGTATCCTAAGTAGAGTATTGTTTGATTTGGATCCGCGCTGATTTGTTTGCAGGATACAACTATTTCTTTCGGTGTGCCGGCTCCAAAGTCATGGCTTTCCTCGAAGGGCGACTCATATTCATTTAGCTTTTTCTGGTAACTTTCCATCCACTCCCGTCTCAGGCGAGTATCGCTAGGCCCCAATGTCAATTGCCGACCTTCTAGTTCAGGATGATTATCCCACAGATCCTTGTTCGCCGCTTTGATCGCAGCACGTCGGTTGGAATCAAAGCTTTCCATTGCATATTTCCGAAAAAATTACGTATTCCTCTAACCAGTCGGTCTTTGTTCTTTCACTTAGTATATGTCGATTTAGAATTGAGCTTGCCCAGCCTAGCTTCGTGTCAAAATACCAACCATAGCAGCCAGCTAGCTCGATATAGACGCGAACGCAATGGCGATCAGATATCTTGTAAGCCGCAGCGCGCTCAATCTGATTCTCAACAAACGCACGAAGTTGCTGGTCGGTCGCCACCGTCGATTCTTGAGGAAACCGCCTGCGCAGAATAGCGATCATGGTGTTGACGAATCGGTCGAAGCTAGACTGCTGTAGAGCAGCCCACTGATGCTCTCGTATGACTAGCATAAATGTCTCCAGCTTGGCTCTCATAGACCATTTAAGAAGAAGGTCTGCTCTGCGGAAGATGAATTTGGCTGTTGCATGATCTTTTGGCCCTGCGACCGATTCCAAAATTTCAATGCCTCTGTTAGCCAAGCACTTTTCTTCTACCGGCGCATGCCCGCAATTTTCAATCTTCTTGGACAACGTTTAGCGTTAACCGGCGCCCGGCCGCAACACCCGCAGCAACCCAGAGGCATGAGTCAAAGCACGAAGCAGGCCGCCGCCGCTGGCCTTTCGGGCGCCGCGTTGAACGCGTGGTTGGACGTGGGGCATCACCGAAGTCTAAGTCAGGCGTGACACCCCGTCTATGGCGTTTGAGTGGTTGGGGAACGACCGGTTGGGGCCGGAAGGAGCCCGCTGACGCGCGGTGACCGGGCCGAAACCGCTGGGTGTCGGCGTTCGTGCGGAGTCCCAGGGACGGCCGATGCGGTCGGCAGGCTGACGCGCGGGTCGGTTGCGGTCGAGGGGTGCGGCGAAGGGGCGCTTGGCGTAGACGACCCACGCGTGCTGGTAGAGGGCCTGGCGCAGTGCCGCCCAGCCGTGCGCATCTTGCAACTGCGGTTGGCGCGTGAGGTTGAGCGCCCCTGCGACCTGCAGCGCCTCCAGGGCTTCCATGAATTTCTGCCGGAACACCGGCGACAGGGCTTTGACCGCAAACAGGAAGTGTTTCGGCGCGCGAATGAAACGGCGACCGTCGTTGGTCAGCACCCCGCCGGTGACGATGCAGTGCACATGCGGATGGTCGTTGAGCGTCTGGCCCCAGGTGTGGAGCACCATGAGAATCCCCAAGCGCCCGCCCCAGCGGTTCTGCGCAAAGGTCTGCAGGGTCTCGGCGGCAATGCGAAACAGGAGGTTGTAGATCAGCAAGCGGTTGTCGCGGGTCAGCGCCAGCAGGGCTTCGGGAAGCGTAAAGACGATGTGGAAGTACTGGATGGGCAACAGGTCGCGGGCGCGTGCTTCGACCCAGGTGCGGCGTTGGCTGGCGCGGCATTTCGGGCAGTTACGGTTGCGGCAGGAGTTGTCGCTGATTTCCTGATGGCCGCACTGGTCGCATTCTTCAAGGTGACCCCCGAGTTCCTTGGTCCGGCAGTTGGCCAGCGCGGTCAGGGCCGTGCTCTGCTCGCGCGTTAGGGCGTGCTCGGCACGATAGGCCGGACCGTAGTCCCGGAACAGGTCGCCGACTTCAAACGGGGGGTGGGTCGGGTCCGCCGTCACCGCCTCGGCGCCGGGGTTGGCAGCGTGGCTGTTCATGCCAATAGTATAGCTGCCAACGCGGACGACGGCTGAGATCAGCCGCCGTCGGGTGCGCGATGACTCAGGTCGGCGCTTGTTTCTATTATTATTTAGTCCAACGTCCGGCCTAAAGCGGCGCGCGCCACTGATGACGCTGAGAATTAGCACGACCCCCGTGGCGTTGGCTCGCTATTGAGGCCGCTTGTTAGGCTATTCTTTGTCTTCCTGCCAGCTTAATTGAGCCTGGCCCTTTTCGCCTTAACTTGGCTTGCTGACTTTGGCCATCATATCAAGCAAGTTATTAACCTAATGTAGAATCGATGGTTAGTATTGATCCTAAGCTATGGCTAGCTTCTCGTAATCGATATTCTATGATGATAGAAGTAGCGTTTTCGGGTAGGTGATATTTTTCGAGATCAAAATCTCCGTTTTCATTAAATTGACTGGCAAACACCATATCTAAACGCCGGACCTGATAAATAAAAGTATCGCGGATAAAGATTTTTCCAAAATTTACGTCATCCAATAGGGCCTGATATTTTTGTGGTTTAACCAGTTGTCCGTTAGCCACAACTTTTTCGATTTTTAGTCCCCAGATAGGATCAATGTAGATTGTATCGAGCTGGATTTTGTGAACGACGAACGGAAACGTAAAATTCGTATCCCAGTTGTTAAAAATCAATTGAAATCTATCAGTCATTTCTCACCCTATCTTGTTGGTTTATTTAGTTTCTATATATTGTGGCACATCCCATGCCCCGTATTTCTTTCTCTGATCCAATCCTTTGCTGAATCGATGCTCGTTCTCCGCAGCGGTAGCATTAACCTCTGCATTCTTTTGCATGTCCACAGTAGTCAGCTTTCCTTCTGAAATTTCATAAGAATGATAAGCCTCATGAGCCAAAGAAGATTCCGGGTCTCGCTGAACACCATCACCTAAGTTGCCTAATTTGTTTGCATTAAACTTAATAGTCGAACCAGAACCTTTCGCAGGATTTTTCGCATCATCCCAGTTATTAGGTTCAGAACTATTTCCTGAGCCCCCTACCGTAATGATCGTTTTCTTGTCGCTGT
>JACDZJ010000278.1_pt1 | contig 18212 bp, 17 predicted proteins | sample 7365721 | NCBI WGS metagenome assembly JACDZJ01 (sample SAMN15143480, study PRJNA637477) | pond metagenome | biome: freshwater wetland ecosystem [ENVO:00000243]; feature: pond [ENVO:00000033]; material: pond water [ENVO:00002228]; isolation source: pond water containing pink berries ... | reverse complement strand
GAATGCCTGTCCAGTTTCCGCTGGAATCACTGTCCAAGTGCCGTGGAATGCGCATCCTGTCTTCCGAAAATGGACTGCGGCTATCGATTGCAGCCAATCGCGATGGGGGTTATGACTTTCACATTAGCTGCATAGTGGGCAACGGAACCGATGTGGTAGGAGATGGCGGTAGCTGGAAGGTTGCTCTTGATCCGGACTGGAGAATCATCAGAGCTTTCGCCGAAGGTCGAGAGTTTTATGACTGATAATTTGACACCCTCACCTAGCTGAGCGTGCGCTAATGGGGCCCCCAACTGTGGACCAATATGTGAATTAGATCATATGACGGACAGTTGGGGGTGTGAAATCCACACCTCCGCCCCCGTTCCAGATAGCCAAGCAACTTGGTGCGTGCATACGTGCTCTACGCTTACAGGCCGGCCTGAGCCAAGTCGAGTTTGGCGAGTAGTGTGGCTTCTATCAGACCTACCTAAGCCGTGTTGAGAACGGGCAGGCGAACCCGACGATCTATACCCTTGAGGTCATTGCGAACACATTAGGGCTGACCGTGTTCGAGTTGTTCGATAGGGTCAGGGAACAGGTACCGGTGGCGAGGAGGCGTAGAAGGGCTAAAGCTCAGTAGTAATTAGTCCACCGATTATGGGCTAGGCCTGTTTTATTGAAGTCCGATGGCGGTAAGCAAGTCACGGCGAATTGCACCGCGGCCAATTCCTGACGCTTGGTAAATATCTCCGCTAGGATCAAGTGATGACCAGTTTCTGAGAAGTGTTTGTAAGCTGGCCTCAGAAAGTCGTGCGGCTGTTATGGGGCCCAATGACAAGAGCACCCGCAGAACATCGAACAGCGCTTGCAGACCGACTGTCTTTCGGAGGTACGACCTATGATCAACACGTTTCCAGACAGTCGTTCGAACAACAGCAAAGTAGTTACACAGAACTTCATAAATCGCCTTGTCATTGCCAGCGATATAGAGCTCGCGTAACGGCAGTTCCTCAATAGTTGTGAGGCAAGTGCGTCCGATATCTCTGTTGCCCGGGCGACGAATCTGGTTCCGATCTTCCCTAGGGTTTCTTGAGATTAAGCGCAATACTCCATCTACAACGGTCGCCATGGAAACCCGTATTTCATTAGCTGGCTTTTCGCCCTGTACCGGAAAACCATCTGATTCGGCCGCAGGAAATATTGATCGAAATAATGGTGATTTTGAATCGGTATTCAATAATCTCGTCAGATAAACAGCTGCGGTTTCTGGTGACCAAAACTGAGGTGGTCGCTCATCAACATCGAAGCCAAACAGCTCATACGCTAGACTACGATCCACCTTCTTTTGATTGAAATTGATTGTTGCAAATACGTAAGCGTGATAGGGAACCGGCAATTCAAGAAAAACGACACAGAGCAATTGCATTGAACGCTCGGGGGCATTTTTTGGAAGTTTGTCGAAAGCATGGAGACGGTGTTGCCCATCAATAATCGACGCCGACCTTTCCCCAAGAGGTATTCTCAAGCGCCACGTATTGTTTTCCAATTCCTCCACCGACCAACGTCGTGACTCGTCGTCTATATACGTACCTTCAGGATCGTAATTTGCAGCAAGAATAATGGCGTTGGGAAATGTTGCTTCTGTTGTTTGAATAAAGGAAGCAATTTCTTCTAAGCGCTTAGGTTTTTCAGCGCGTTGTGTTCCGAAAATGGAGTAACCACCTCCATTCTCATCGGCTTCTTGATCTAGGCGTTCAATAACCTCGGCGGGTTGGGAGTAAGTAATTTGCCCAAGTGTGTCAGCCTGCATTGCAAATGCGTAGAACGTGCCTAGTGGTTGAGTTATGCGAATCGCCTGCGCAAATAGCGGTGCGTTGATTGGGTCAGTCATTTCGTCAGTCCTCCACCTTGTAGATTTCCTGGAGAAACAACTGTGCCACCTAGTGAGCCGGTTGATGACTTCTTTCCTGATGTCTTAAAGCGACCAGCAGATTTTGTCATCACGAACCAGATAACTAGCGATATGACCGCACCGGTAATTCCAGCAGAAATGTCACCAGACTTGCCTTCTCTAATAAGTGCTACAACGGCGAGGAATGCTGCCAGAACAGAAAAGAAGAGAAGTCTGGTTTTTATTGCGGTAGAAATCCGCTTCCAGTAGGGTTCGATTACAACTGCTTCTGCAAGTAACGGAATTAGGATGGCGAAAATGTAAGTGGCTAAACCGTCAGCACCAACATCTTTTCCCATAAGGAGAGGCAACCAAACGCCAGCACCACCCCCAAGCACTAGAACGCTAAGACCGTACCAAAATATTGCCTCAGTGCCATCGCTCTGTACAGAGTTCATTAACGACATTATGTGCTCTCCAGCGCTTGACCGTTATCGTGCTGCTCTCTCTCGTAAGACTGCTTCTTGATCTGAACGTAATGCTACGACGCCATGAACGCGATCGGCCTCACCGCCTGGCTTTGCCTTTACAAGCATGTCACCTTTCCCGAGCAGATTCTCAGCGCCCGTTTCGTCGAGAATAATTGTGGATTCAGTTCCACGTTGGACTGTCAGCGCGATCCGTGCCGGAATGTTGCTTCGGATTAATCCGGAAAAAGTCTTTGCATCAGGCCGCTGTGTCGCAAGAATCAAGTGGATACCAGCGGCACGGGCTTTCTGTGCCAAGCGGACAATATGATCCTCAATATCGCGATCTTGCAGAACTAGGTCTGCGAGTTCCTCAATGAATACTACGATGTACGGTAGCGACATACCGCGCCTTCGTGCCTCCGTGATATTGGTAACGCCAGTAGACATAAAATGTCTATAACGCGCCTCCATCTCGGCAACGAGCTCAAGAATCCGTTCGCGTGCCGTCGATATTTCAACGGCAACGTCACCACCATATAGGTAATCGCTACCCTCATATACGGCGAACTCCACTTGCTTCGGGTCGATCAGCGCGAGCTGGAGCGATGATGGTGGAAGACGAAGAATCAACGATAGTATCAACGCGTGAAGGCAGACACTCTTGCCACTACCGGTTGTTCCACCGACCAATAAATGAGGCGCTGCCGCAAGGTCAAACGAATAGGGAACGCCCAACACATCGACACCAGGGAAGACCATCAGCTTATCCTCGTCGTCGGGTACCGACGCTGCCCATTCACGCAAGCGCGCAAACGGCACTGGTTGCCACGTGCTTTCAGGGCGCGGTACGTCGAGACTGATGGTCTTGGCTTCGTCGCCAGGACCGAGGTTTGGTTTGACCTTTTGTAGGTTGAGCACAAGACTCAAACGGTCCATCCCTTTTTCCAGCTTTGGTTTTTGGTTAACGTCGGCAAGATAGACCTTGTAGCGAGTGACACGCGGCCCATGAGTGAAACCACGCACTTCTGCAGTCACGCCGATTTCGGCAAGCGCCTTGACTAGTCCAGTTGATATATCAGCGGGCTTGTCGACTGCAGCGGTGTTCGGTTTCTTGGCATTCACTTGCGTTGCGGTATCAGGCAACTCTGCTCGCCGAACGATCAATGTCTCTAGAAACTTGTCGAAATCACCATCAGCACCCTGCCAGTCTTGAAGCAACAAAGCGGCACCACGATGCCAATGCTTTCTAACTGCAGTGCGAAATGTGTCATTGGAATCGACTGAATCGAGACCATGCCTGCGAGCATGCGTTGCAATCAACCCTACCCAGACGCCAATATCATCTTGCGTGAACAGCGATGAGGCTGGTATCTCCAAGCCTTTCGCATCAATTCCATCACTGCCGAATGCGCCGAGCGCCAATGAACGCCCAATCGCCAGTCGGGCGACATTTGCCTTAGTTGAAAGCCCGAGGTTCCCCATCAGCGCAACAGTAATACGGTCAGCTTCACTGCTCGTGCGAAAGCGCGAATTTAGTACCTGCTGAATGTTAAGTTCGCTCATCGACGCCCCCTCACGAAATACTTGTCCTCGATCGCCGTGGTGCGCCCAATGCCATCCCCGACATCGGTATGTTCAAGAAGATAAGTTTTACCGACACTACCCTCAATTGACTTATAGAAGTGAAAATCGATTTCCTCATCTTGAGATAGCAGAATGACTTGGCGACTCTTGTCTCCTGTCCAGAACCCGAGGATGTTGGCCCGATGCTTACTGTCCAAGCGGCCGAGCGGGGTATCAACTACCATCGGCGCTCTGACTCCTGAAACTTTTGCCAGGCCGGCAATCAAGGCGGTAGCAAATATCTGGTTCTCGCCAGCAGAACGGTCGAACGTGATCTCCTTGCCGGTCTTACCAATTATTTGGGTTGTACCGTCATCGAGAATCGTTATTTTGTCGACTTGATCTTTGTGGGCAAGCTGCTTGTACACTTTGGTCATCGCGGTTGCAAGCTCGCGCACCTTGAGCGGAAACAGTGTCGGGATTACTTCTTCAATAACGCGACGAATTCGCTCAGAGCGTTCCACAGTTGCTCGAACCGGGCTGGATTTATCGAGTTCATTTTTCTCGCGATGGTATTCCGCACTTTGTGACTGAATTTGCGCTTGCAGCGTATCAATCTTGCGGTTATCGGTCCGGATACGCTCTGCCAAAGTATCCATTTGACCTAAGATTTCGTTGAGATTTTTCTTTAGCGCTGCGAGAGTGCCATCTCGGTCAATACCCTCAAGTCGGGAAACCTTTCTTCCGAGTTCGTCGACGCGTTGCTGGAGGGCATGCTGCTCATTAAGCAAATCGTGGATTTCGCGTTGCCCGAGACTGATGGTGTCCATGAAGTCCAGCGCCTTCCGGCGCAGAGCATCATGAAGGTAATCATGAACAACCTCCTTTGCACAGTCTTCGGGTGGTGGGTAGAAGAGGCTCGCCCATGCTGACTCTAGACGTTCCTTGATCGCAGATAATTGTTCGTCAGTCAGGGCAGGTTCTATTGTTGGTGATGTTTGCTCCATGAATGCCGACTCGAATTCTGCCTTGCGCGGTTCGAGGGCACGCTTTTCAGTATTCCAATCGGCAAGTTTGATTTCCGCGAGCAATTGCAACCGAAAATTATCAAGTAGATCTTTGGGCAATAAATGAAAAGGCAAGCGGCCCGAGAGAATACTTTCCAGTTTTCGTTGGCTGTCCTTGAGTTGATTGCGTAGCTGTTCGCGCTCTTCCACAAGATCCTTTACGGTCGCAATATCACCGCCACCACCACCGGCAGAGGTAATACGGTCGACCAACGATTGCTGCTCAGCACGTAGTTGTAGTCTCTCGGCTTCGCTTTGCTCGGCATCCTGTTTGAGCGCATTGAGCTGATCTTGATTTGCCGTTAGCGATTCCAGCAACCGCCCAAGATTGGCTTCATCGACCGACTCAATCTCGTTACGCTTGGCAGCCTCAAAACTTTTCAGACGTTCGGCAAGGGAGCGCAACAGTACGACCCCTAGCAATCCCTCAAGACCCTGCTTTACCTGCTCCAGTCGCGTTTGGTCGGCCAGTTTCTTTACTTCCTCGCCGTCAAAGAAAAAGAACGGAGCAACGTGAGCCGGTACGAATTGGATTTCATCGAGGAGATCAGCAAGGTGGAATCCATTGCGGCCATCTACTCGCGGAGTACCGGGGACACCGCGAACTACCTCGCGGACGAGGGCTTCCTCCTCATTGGTCCAGTTGCCATTAGTACGAAAATACCACTTGCGTCCAATATCGATGGCTTTCGTCTTGGTCTTGTTGATGATTATGCGAACGCTCATCGTGTCGAGGCCGTCACGTTTGGCCTCACCGTTAAATGCACGTTCCAGAAATGTTGGAAATCCTTTTTTGTCGTCAGTCTTTAGCCCCGCCCGCGCAAGATGAACCATCGCATCTTTGCCGTATAGGCAGAGGTAAAGCGCCTCAAGAATCGAGGTTTTCCCATAGCCATTCATGCCGCCAATTAGGACGACATTCCTTTCGTCTGTTGGCTCTGGAAACGAGAACACCTGGTGCTGATAGCCTTTGAAGCATGTCAGCTCCAGCCGTGAAATCCACATACGACCTCCCCTACTTGCTTTTGTTATTCGATGCGTCCGAGAATTTCTTCAAAGCGTTGATAAATACCGTGTGCGCGCTCCTGATGTTGGCGTTCGCGCTGAACCATTACAAGTTCGGTCAGCACATCGACAGGTACTCCATGTTTTTCGCAGACTTTTTCCATTGCAACTTGTGCATCTTCGTCTGCCCATAGCGGTAGATCGCTCAGGTAACCATCGTCGTAGTATCCATTAGCCATCGGCCAGTCCTTTCTCTTGCTGAAGATCAGTGGTCCAGAACTGATAGATTAGGTCAAGTTCTGCATCGGTAATTAGAGGAGCGCCGAACTCTTTTTGGACGCGAAGTAGGTATTCAAGAATCTGCTTGCGCGCCTGCACGGTGAACGGACCAGGGATGTGTTTGCCAGATACATCAAAAGACAGACGGCCGTTGCGACGGTGTGCTTGACGCATCTCGGGCTTATTACGAATTAACTTCAGCCAATCGCGAAACTCTACCAACGGTTTGAAATGGTGGTTTCCGGAGTCGATAAAGCCCTGCAAGCTCTTATCTTTCTCGACTACGGTACAAGTCCAACAGCCAAATCGACTATTTTTTGTGCCACAACCCGGAGCTTCGTTTTGGCTTAACACAACCGGACATTCGCCTCCCTCCGCGCCGCGATAAAGCTGGAACAAGTCTCTATGAGTGCCGCCCCAAGGCGTGTGGAACGAACCAAGAATCTCCCAAACATCATCTGTCGTTAAGTCGACAATAGGCCGGTAGATGAAAGCGCCTGTCAAATCGGTATGCGGGGTTAGGTTGGAGCCTCTATCATTCTTACGTTTGTCGATTGATCGTTGGCGCGTCTGACTCTCATCTCTGCGCACGCCAAGTACAACAATTGCGGCGCCAAATTGAGAGATGTTTCGCTTGATGTAACCACTGGTCGGCTGAATCTTAAGTCGGTCCGTACACCAACGCATGGTCAAGTTGGGGCTTGGGTAACCCTTGCCAATTAGAAGTATCCAGAAAGTTTTGTCTGGCTCAGGGTGAGTGCGTGCAACTGTGATGGGCAAATTTAGGTTTCGGGCCGCCGCGTCAATGTGTTTGGTTACTCGGTCTAAGTGGGAGATTACCAAGGGACTTTCGACTAAGGTGTCATTTGACACGATGTGCACATCGCGGGTTCGCTGCGAAGGCGGGATCGAAAGCAACGCCTCAAAGACGCCATGTGCAACGACCGTACTGTCTTTCCCACCGGAAAATCCTACAACCCATGGAAAACGATGCGTTGGATCAAGATACTCGTCGCGAATACCCCGAACTATGTCGCGCCAACGCTCTGCAATTGATTCTTCCACCACGTCCGTTCGTTCGCCCATGAAGAAACTCAGAGGCAAATCAACGGCTCCTGTTGCGAAACTAATGTTTTCAGCCGTTTCAACGGTCATTTCGGTCATCTATTTCCCCATGCGCCAGCGGCGACGCCGATGTTGCCATATATTCTCCATCCGGGGGTAGGAAAGCCTACAAAAATTATGCCATACCCTTACAACACCTTATCGCAGCAATCGAGCCAGCGAAGGCTCGATGAGACGGAAGAAACCGTGCCTTCCACGTAACGTCCGGTGGCACCATTGGCCAGCCCCATCTTGTCCATGCTATTGAAGCGCAACCGAACCCCAAGTGTGCGCCCCACCAATGAAAAAAGCCACCCCGAAGGATGGCTTTCTAGGAATACTGGTGGCCAGGGGCGGAATCGAACCGTCGACACGCGGATTTTCAGTCCGCTGCTCTACCAACTGAGCTACCTGGCCAAACGAAGCGGCGAATTATAGGGGCAGTACCCGTCGCCGTCAAAGCCACCGTTGGCTAAATCGCCATGCGTAAGGTCCACGTAAGACCCTGCGACTAAAGTACTAGGAGCCAAAGTCATAACTAGAACACGGCGAATCCACTCTCTTCTCCTAAAGGAGGCACCATGGCTCAACAATCTTCCCTAGATACTTGGGAACGAATCCGGAACAATCCAAAGTTCCAGGCATTCGTAAAAAAGCGCAACAACTATTCGATCCTGATGGCCATATTGGGCGCCATTGCTTATTACGGCTTTATCCTGCTGGTCGCCTATAACAAGGAATTCCTGTCGCAAAAAGTCGCTGCCGGAGCCGTCATGAGCATCGGCATTCCGATTGGCGTCGGCGTGATCCTGTTCACCATCATCCTGACCTGGATCTATGTCAGCCGCGCGAACACCGAGTTCGATGCCGAGAGCGCTGCCATCGTCAAGGAGGCCACCAAGTGAGCATTTCGAACAAGCACATTTTCGGCGGGCTAGCACTGCTTGCCCTCGCCGGCACCGCCATCGCGGCTGGCGCCGACCTCGGTACCACACAACAACAGGCGACCAACTGGACGGCCATCACCATGTTCGGCATTTTCGTTGCCGCCACGATGTGGATCACCAAGTGGGCAGCCGCCAAGACCAAGACCGCGGCAGACTTCTACACGGCCGGTGGTGGCATCACCGGCTTCCAGAATGGCCTGGCGATCGCCGGCGACTACATGTCCGCCGCATCCTTCCTGGGCATTTCCGGCCTAGTGTTCGCCAACGGCTTCGACGGCCTGATCTTCTCGATCGGCTGGCTGGTCGGCTGGCCCGTCATCACCTTCCTGATGGCGGAACGCTTGCGCAACCTCGGCAAGTTCACCTTCGCCGACGTCGCCTCCTACCGTTTCGCCCAGACCCCGCTGCGCAGCTTCGCGGCCGTCGGCACCCTGGTGGTGGTGGCTTTCTACATGATCGCGCAGATGGTCGGCGCCGGCCAGCTCATCAAGATCCTGTTCGGTCTGGACTACATGGTGGCCGAAATTCTCGTCGGCGTGATCATGATGATGTACGTGCTGTTCGGCGGCATGACCGCGACGACCTGGGTGCAGATCATCAAGGCCTGCATGCTGCTCGCCGGTGCCACCTTCATGGCTGGCGCAGTGCTGTTCCAGTTCGGCTTCTCCCCCGAGGCACTGTTCGCCAAGGCGGTGGAAGTTCACTCGAAGAAGGATGCCATCATGGGTCCGGGCGCGCTGATCAAGGACCCGATCTCCGCGATCTCCGTCGGCATGGCGCTGATGTTCGGCACCGCCGGCCTGCCCCACATCCTGATGCGCTTCTTCACCGTGCCAAACGCCAAGGAAGCCCGCAAGTCGGTGGCCTGGGCGACCACCTGGATCGGCTACTTCTACATCCTGACTTTCATCATCGGCTTCGGCGCCATCGTCAACCTGATCGCCGATCCCGTCACCTTCTATGTCGATGGCGACATCGCCAAAGGCCTGAAGGGCGGCGGCAACATGGCGGCGGTGCATCTGGCCAACGCCGTCGGCGGCAACCTGTTCCTCGGCTTCATTTCCGCCGTGGCTTTCGCCACGATTCTGGCGGTGGTCGCCGGTCTGACGCTCTCCGGCGCCTCGGCTGTATCGCACGACCTGTACGCCTCGGTCTGGCGTCATGGCAACGTCGATTCCGCCACCGAACTGCGCGTGTCGAAGATCGCTACCGTGTGTCTGGGTATTGTCGCGGTTGCCCTCGGCATCGCCTTCGAGAAGGAAAACGTCGCCTACATGGTGATGCTGGCCTTCACGATCGCCTGCTCGGGCAACTTCCCGGTGCTGTTCATGTCCGTACTGTGGAAGGATTGCACCACCAAGGGTGCAGTCGTCGGCGGTAGCGTCGGTCTGATTTTGGCCGTGGTGCTGACCATCGGTTCCGCCAGCGTGTGGGAAGCCGTACTGAAGTATCCGAAGGGCTCGGCCTGGTTCCCGTATAACTCGGCGGCCCTGTTCTCGATGCTTGCTGCCTTCCTCACGATCTACATCGTGTCGAAGCTGGACAACAGCGCACAGGCACAGAAGGAACGTGCCCTGTTCCCCGACCAGTTGATCCGCTCGGAAACCGGCGTGGGCGCTTCGTCCGCATCCGCTCACTAAGCAATATCAACTCCGGTCAAAGGCCAACCTGCGGGTTGGCCTTTGTTATGGGGAGCTCAGAAGCACTGCAACAGATTGGCCTCGCAATAACTTTTCTTCAGCCAGGCCAGACCGATCCATAGCCAGAACAGCACGAAGAACGCAACGAAGGGTAGATGCTTGTCGATCACCTGCGGCGGAGAGATCTTGCGCACGATCTTAAGCACCGGGGCGGTCACGATAACAAACAGCCGGTATATGGCGTTGCCGTGGCGACGGTTCCCGGCCAGCAATGCGAGCAGTCCCTGGCCAAGCAAAAAAAGCAGCGATACTTCAACCAGTGCGCGCAGCACCCCCAGAATGAGAAGCTCGGGATGAGTCATGGTATGTTCAAATTTTCCTGAATGAGCTACTGAAAACGATGGATTACGATCATTGGCGCCATTATGCCCGCGGTTGGCTGTTTCATTTTCTGGGCCGGGCCGACACGGCTTACGCAGCCTTTGCCGAAGCATTCCGGATTGACCCGACCGACCTGCAATCGCTACGCCACCTGGCGTCGATCGCTGCGGCCAGGCAGCGCTGGGAGGTCGCCGCAGCCTGGTTCGAAAAAGTCCTGGCGCTGCAACCCGAGGATGCCGATATCTGGTTCAACCTCGGCTTCGTGAGGGAACAGGCCGGCAAGGCAGAAAGTGCCATTGCCGCCTTCAGCGAAGCTGTGCGCCTCAAGCCGGCGCAGGACCGTGCCTGGTATGGCATGGGCCTGGCCCTTGCCCGCGTCGGCCAGCATGCCGAGGCGGCCGCAGCACTTCGGGAGTCGGTCAGGTTGCAACCGATGAACGGCGAAGGCCATTACCAGTTGGGCATGGCGCTGCATCACGCCAACCGCCCGGACGAGGTGAAGGCCGTGGTGGTCAAGCTGGTCGGCTTCGAGCCGAAGCGCGCCAGGCGGCTGGTGCAGGACACCGGTCGCAGCGATCTACTGCATCTGATACCCGAGTTGCCCTTCTGAAAAGTCGGCGCTGGCAGGACGGCAGATGACGAAAAAATGCCGGCCCAGGTTCGGGCCGGCTTGAACGGGGGATTCAATCCCCTCTCCTCCTCCAGTTGATTTTATGAAACATGGGCGTAGGTATCGCCTTCCAGGCTCGGGTAACGCACGTGGTCCACCAGTTCCTGCACTTCCTTGCTGGGTGCGGGCGAAATCAGCGTCCCGATAATCACGCCGAGGAACCCGGCGGGAATACCGAAAATGCCAGCCGAGATCGGATTGATGTCCCACCACTTCGGGGCATTTACACCGAAGAACGGATAGGTCAGATACATGTAGTAGGCGCAAATGAACAGGCCCGCCGACATGCCGAGGATGGCGCCCAGCTTGTTGGCACGCCGCCAGAACACGCCGCACACCAAGGCCGGGAAGAAGGCCGAGGCTGCCAGCGAGAAGGCCGCGCCGACGAGGAACAGGATATCGCCCGGCTTCAGGCTGGTGACATAGGCGGCCAGGAATGCCACCACCAGCAGGAGCGCCTTGGATACCATCAGGCGGCGGGTCGTCGGCGCGTTCGGGTCGATGATCTTGTAATACACGTCGTGGGACAGCGCATTGGCGATGGTGAGCAGCAGACCGTCGGCGGTGGAGAGTGCGGCGGCCAGACCGCCGGCGGCGACGAGACCCGAGATCACGTAGGGCAGGCCGGCGATTTCCGGCGTGGCCAGCACGATCAGGTCGCCGCCGATGACGATTTCCGCCAGTTGCACGATACCGTCCTTGTTGATGTCGGCAATGCTCATCAGCGTCTTGTCCACAGCGGCCCAGTTCGAGACCCACGCAGGCAGCGTGGCGAAACTCGACCCGACCAGGCTGCTATAGACCTCGTATTTCACCAGGATCGCCAGTGCCGGCGCGGTGAAGTAGAGCAGGAAGATGAAGAACAGCGACCAGAACACCGAACGGCGTGCTTCCTGCACCGAAGGCGTGGTGTAGAAGCGCATCAGGATGTGTGGTAGCGCCGCGGTACCGACCATCAGGCAGAAGATCAGCGCCAGGAAGTTTTTCTTGGCGATCGCCCGGGCGTTGTCGTCCTTGGCCGCGAAAGCCTCGGCATGCGCCTTGACCGGAGCAGCTCGCGCACCGATGGCCTTGTCCTTGGTCCAGGCCACCTTGGCCGCCGCCGCATCGGCGGGGAAGTCCTTGAGCGACTTCTCGGTAGCCGCGACCGCAGCGCCATCCACCGGATCGGCCGTCTTCAGCACCGCCAGCTTGTCTTCGAGCTTCTTTTTCTCTTCGGCGAGGAAGGTCGCACCCCCGGTTTCCAGGCCCTTCAGCTTGGCATCGGCAGCGGCGGCACGCTCGCGGAAGACGGCACGCACCGATTCCTCGGCCGCTCCCTTGACCGTACTCTTGTCGTTGAACTCCTTCTCCAGCGCAGTCACCTTGGGCAGGGCCGAGACATAGGCTGAGATCTGCGGCACCGGCACGCTGGTGTGCTTCACCGACAACCAGACCACCGGGATCATGTAGGCGACGATCAGGATGATGTACTGGGCCACCTGCGTCCAGGTCACCGCCTTCATGCCGCCGAGGAAGGAGCACACCAGGATGCCGGCCAGGCCGACGAACACGCCGATGGTGAACTCCAGGCCGGTGAAGCGGCTGGTGATGATGCCGACGCCGTAGATCTGCGCGATTACATAGGTGAAAGAGCAGAGGATGGCCGCCAGCACGCCGATCAGGCGCGGAATGTTGCCGCCATAGCGTGCGCCGAGGAAGTCCGGAATGGTGAATTGCCCGAACTTGCGCAGGTAGGGCGCCAGCAGCAGCGCGACCAGACAGTAGCCGCCGGTCCAGCCCATGATGAAGGCGAGACCGTCATAGCCGGACAGGTAGAGCGTACCCGCCATGCCGATGAAGCTGGCAGCCGACATCCAGTCGGCACCGGTCGCCATGCCGTTGAACAGCGCCGGTACGCGACGTCCCGCCACATAGTATTCCGACACGTCCGCCGTCTTCGACATAAAGCCGATGCCGGCGTAGAGCAGGATGGTAGCGAACAGGAACAGGTAGCCGAGGTACTTGTTCGGCACGCCGGCAAATTCCAGGATACCGACCAGGATCACGAAGGCGACGAAGCCGCCCGTGTAAAAGGTGTAGTAGCGTTTTAGTTGGTTAAAGAACGCCTTGTTGTCCGAAGCTACGCTGGCCATCAGTCGTCTCCCTCATGAACACCGTATTCCTTGTCCATCTCGTTCATGCGTTTGGCGTAGAACCAGATGATCAAGACGTAAATGATCAGGGCGCCCTGGGCACCCATGTAGAAGCCCAACGGGCCGATGATCACGATATCGTTGAGTTCGCGGGCGAACCAGCTGACCACGAAGGTCGCGATGAACCAGATGGCTAGCAGCACGGATGTCAGGGTGAGGTTCCTGCGCCAGTACTCCTGATGTTTCTCTGTAAGTTGCATAGATTAGCCTCCTCGGATTATTTGTTTTACGCCGGTACAACCCCGGATCGTCTTGGCGATCTCTGTAAGGGGCCACGCGCCACACCCTCCACCCATCGTGGCAATCGGATAATCCCCGACCAAGCTGACAGAAAACTTACAACATGAGCTAAGTTATTGTTGCAAGGCAACATAACCGGCCAGCCGACGCGGCTTTTTATGTCTTTGGAATAGGGAAGGCAACCCGGATCAGAGTGCCTTTGCCAAGGGGGTTGTCGCGCACCACGATGCGAGCCTGATGCAGCTCCGCGATCTCGCGCACGATGGCCAAGCCGAGGCCGCTGCCCTCCGCACCCGTGCCCAACACCCTGAAAAAACGCTCGAAAACCTGGTGGCGGTCTTCCTTGTCGATGCCAATGCCGGTATCTTCGACTTCAAGAGTCCAGTCCGTGCTATTGAGCATCCTTACCGTGACGCTCCCGCCCGGCGGGGTGTACTTGATGGCATTATCGACCAGGTTGTCGATCATTTCGCGCAGCAGCAAAACCTGGCCAATTATTTTCATCGGCGTGCCGCTTTCCTCGAAGCCGAGATCGATGCTGCGCGCCAGGGCGCGCGGCACACAAAGCGCCGTCACTTCACGAGTCAGCGCTTCCAGATCGACCGGCGCCATCTCAAGCGGCTTTTCGTGGCTCGCCTCGGCCCGCGCCAGTTGCAGCAACTGATAGGTCAGGTGCGACGCGCGATCCACTCCGGCGGCGATGCGCTGTAGGTAATCGCGCAGTTGCGAGTCGTCGGTTTCCCGCAGCGCCAGTTCGGTCTGCGTTTTCAGTCCGGTCAGCGGCGTCTTCAGCTGATGGGCGGCCGCAGCGATGAAACGATGCTGGGCATCGAGGTTGTCTTCGAGGCGTGCCATCATGTCGTTGAAGGCGGCAATCACCGGCCGCAACTCGTCCGGGACGGTGCGCAAATGGATGGGTGAAAGGTCGTCCGGACGACGGCGACGGATGCGCGACTGCAAGCGTTTCAGTGGTGCAAGGCCGCGGGTCAGCCCGAGCCAGACGAGGATCACCGCCAACGGAATAATGGCGAACTGCGGCAGCAGAACCCCGGAAATGATCTTCGACGCCAGGTGCTCGCGCTTGCGGCGCGTTTCGGCCACCTGCACGATGATCGGCGTCCGCGGATTTTCCGTCGGTACGAACAGGTAGGCGACGCGGGTTTCTTCGCCATGGATCGACTCATCGCGGAAGCGCACATCCTTTTCCGCGTCGATTTTGGTCGGCTCGATGCGCGGCATGTCGGCGTCGCCCGCCAGCAAAGCTCCATGAGGCGTGACGACCTGAAAGTAAATGGTGTCTTCCTCGTCCGAACGCAGCAGGTCTCGGGCCGGTGGCGGCAGATTGACGCTCGTCTCCGCACCCTGAATCTTCACCTGCTTGGCAATCGCCATCACCTGCTCGCTGAGCTGAAGATCGTAGGGCAGATCGGCGATCTGGTTGGCAACATGGTTGGTGGCGACAATCGAGATCGGCCACAGGAACAGCAGCGGGGCCAGCATCCAGTCGAGAATCTCGCCAAACAGCGAATGCGGGTCCTCTGGCCGCGAGAAAACCGACTGCCGCTCCTGCGACTCGACAGACTCAATGGTTTTCGACATCCGCGCCGGTGTCCGGCTTGACCAGGATATAGCCCAACCCGCGCATCGTATTGATGCGCACCTGACAGGGTTCGAGTTTCTTGCGCAAGCGATGCACATAGACCTCGATGGCATTGGTACTCACTTCCTCGCCCCAGCCGCACAGATGGCCGACCAGATGGTCCTTGCTGACCAGACGGCCGACACGCAACAGCAGGATTTCCAGCAGGGCCAGTTCGCGCGCCGACAGGTCGAGGATCTGCTCGTCGCAGCGGGCCACCCGTTCGGCCTGGTCATAACTGAGCCGACCGAACTCGATGCGGTTGGACTGCGCGGTGCCGCGCCGCGTCAGCGCCCGCACGCGGGCTTCCAGTTCCGGCAGGGCGAAGGGCTTGGTCAGATAATCGTCGGCACCGGCATCGAGGCCACGCACCCGGTCGCTGAGTCCGTCCTGGGCAGTGAGGATCAGCACCGGCAGGGCATTCTTGCGCGCGCGCAGGCGTCTCAGTACCTCGATGCCCTGGAGCTTCGGCAACCCGAGATCGAGAATCAGCAGGTCGAACTGCTGCGACATCAGCGCGGTATCGGCGTCGGCGCCATTATTGACATGATCGACCGCATAACTGGACTTGCGCAAGGCCCGCACCAGGCCATCGGTAATCATCGGGTCGTCTTCTGCAAGCAGGATTCGCATGGTGCGGGAATTCTAACGCCGTCCTGCCAGCGCCGACTTTTAGCAACAGAAAGCCAAAGCGGCAAGGACTGGCATGCCCTGGAACTCGAGGTTATACTTATGTTTAACTTTCTACTCAGGAGGCGATGATGGCAACCGCAACCCTGCGCACGCTGGGCGGTTCGGTGGTGATGACCATTCCGAAGCCGATCCTCGAACAGGCCCATCTGCGTTCCGGCGCGCAGGTGGATATCCAGTTTCGCGATGGTCATCTGGTCGTCGAGCCGCACCCAACACCCAAATACACGCTGGCGGAACTGCTGGCCCGCTGCGATGCCGGCAGCCTCGCACCGACGGCCGGCGAGACTGAATGGCTCAACGATGCTCCGGTCGGCGAGGAAGCCCTATGAGGCAGCCATGAAACAAGGTTGCGCCGAGCGCGGCGACATCTGGCTGCTCGATCTGAATCCCACCAAGGGGCGCGAGCAGCAGGGGCAGCGGCCGGTGCTGGTCATCTCGCCCCTGGAGTTCAACCGGCTTGGCGGCGTGGTGTGGGTCTGCCCGATCACGCAGGGCGGGCAAGGCAGCCGCGAACACGGCTTCACAGTATCGCTGATGGCCTGCGGCACGGAGACGCAGGGCGTGGTGTTGTGCCACCAGCCACGCACGGTGGATTTCCGCGCACGCGGAGTCACCTTCAAGGAGAAGGCGCCGGCCGATGTGGTCGAGGAAGTGCTGGCGCGGGTGCGGGCGGTGCTGGACTGACAACACCAGTTTCTACTGCCGTCCCGCCAGCGCCGACTTTCCGCGCTCCCGTCGATTCACGCTTGCGCTACAGCTACATACAGATGCACGGAAACGGTCGCCGAAAGACTCGGTTAGCAGTCAATGAATATTCATTGGGAATAAACCCGATATTCGGTAGCATGCTCTTTCATTATCAATGGTCATGGGAGAGATTCATGCGGCGCCTGCTGTTGCTTTGCCTGTCGTTGTTTCTGTTCGCAGTCGGTGCCTTTGCCGCCGATATCGATTACAAAAAACTGCCGCTAGTCGAACTCAAGCGTCTGGCTACCCAAGGCGAAGCTGGAGCCCAAATTAACCTCGGCAACAGGTACTACGAGGGGCAGGGTGTGGCGAAGGACTACAAGGAAGCAGTCGCCTGGTTCCGCAAGGCCGCCGAGCAAGGGGATGTGAAGGCACAGTTCAATCTCGGCGTGATATACACCAAGGGACGCGGCGTGCTACAGAACGACAAAGAAGCTGTCACTTGGTTCCGCAAGGCCGCCGAGCAAGGAGATGCCGACGCACAGAGCAATCTCGGATTCATGTACCGGGAAGGTAAGGGCGTGACGCAGGACTACAAGGAGGCCGTCGCTTGGTACCTCAAGGCTGCCAAGCAGGGAGATTCCCACGCACAATTGAATCTCGGCTTCATGTACGCCACGGGCCGCGGCGTGCCACAGAACGACAAGGAAGCCGTCACTTGGTACCTCAAGGCCGCCGAGCAGGGAGATTCTGTCGCGCAGTACGCCCTCGGGTCAATGTACGACAGTGGCCAGGGTATGCCACAGGATTACAAGGAGGCCATCGCTTGGTACCGCAAGGCAGCCGAGCAAGGAGATGCCGACGCACAGAGCAATCTCGGCTTCATGTATGCCACGGGCCGCGGCGTGCGACAGGACTACAAGGAAGCCGTCGTCTGGAACTGCAAGGCCGCCGAGCAGGGGAATGCCGCCGCACAGAACAATCTGGGCATGATGTACGAAAATGGCCAGGGAGTCCCTCGCGATTCGGTCATCGCCTACGCGCTTTACAACCTCGCGGCGGCAGGAAACAGCGAGAAGGCACCCAGTAATCGCGCAGACATTGTCAGGAAAATGTCAGCACGACAGATCGAGGAAGGGCAGGCCTTATCAGGCAAGTGGAAGGTTGGCACACCCTTGCCGACAACCAGCAAGACCGGCAAGGAAGGGGCAAAACCAGTCGCCAGCGCCGACAAGCCGACCGCCGCACTGCCAAAGAAAACCGGCAACTGCCGCCCGACCGGCCCGAGCATCCGTTGCCAGTCGCGCTGCACCAACGGCAACTGTATCGTGACTTACGAAAACGGCTGCGAAATCCGCGTGCAGGTACAACCCAAGTACAACCCATTCAACAGCCAGTGGGAATATCCGTCGCCGGGGTGCTGAGAAAGGGAAATAGGTATGGAACTGAATGAAGTCATGCACCCGTTGATAGCAGCTGGAATTGCAGTATCGCTAGGGCTAGCAGCAACAATAGCGGTGATAAAAGGTGAGTCATACCAAGGTAAGCTCTGGAAATGCGTGACCCCAGAATGCTTTCGCTTTAAGGTGCTGACCATCTTGTTAATTGCCGTAACTACCAAGATTCTGGTTACAAATTACTTTGGCGAGCAGGCTGCCTTTCTGGGTGATCTGATCGTGAATCTGAATTCAGCCATCGCTGGCGTGTGTCATTGATCGCCATAAAGGAGCCACCGAAGATCGGCGTAATGGCGCCACAT
>JACDZJ010000277.1_pt1 | contig 18233 bp, 20 predicted proteins | sample 7365721 | NCBI WGS metagenome assembly JACDZJ01 (sample SAMN15143480, study PRJNA637477) | pond metagenome | biome: freshwater wetland ecosystem [ENVO:00000243]; feature: pond [ENVO:00000033]; material: pond water [ENVO:00002228]; isolation source: pond water containing pink berries ... | reverse complement strand
TTATTCCAACATATTAGATTAAAATCTTCCTCTTTGAGTTTTGCAAGAGGCTCATGCGAGTGTCCATTATTGACAGGACACCTCAGCGTTCAGAGGCCGGGATCATTGAACAAGTTTTAATCGAGACCCTTGGCCTTTCAGGTTTGCGCCTGTTTTTCTCGGCAGATTTCTGCCAGGGCCTCCTGCTCAAAGGGGTAGTGCTGGTTGCAGAAATGACAGGTAAGGATGACCGGGAAGGGGCCGTTGGCCCGCATATCTTCCAGATCCTTCAGGGACAGATGAAGCAGAAGGAGGCGCATGCGTTCGGCGTCACAGCGACAGCGATAACGGATGGGCTTTTCCTCGAGCATTACCGGCACAAAGGAGGCAAACTGTGCTTCCAGCCATGTCCCGCTCGTGTGACCCTCCGCCAGGGCCTTGCCCAGACATGGCAGGTTTTGGGTCTGGTGCGCGAGAGCCGCGAATATTTTTTTATCGGCACCGGGCATGGCCTGCACCAACAGGCCGCCGGCACCGGCAAGCTTGCCCTGGGGATCAAAAAAAACCGAAAGATGGATAGCGGTGGGGGTCTGTTCGGAAACCCGGTAATAAGTGGCGATTGCAGCCGCGATGTCGCCGGACTGCAAGGGAAGAGTGGAGCTGAAGGGCTGTCTGCCTTCTTCCATAAAGCGGGTTATGGTAAGAAAACCTTCCCCCCACAGGGTCCTGAGATGGCTTGTTTCTCCCAGGGATGCCAATGGAGTGGGCAGAGGAAGAATGGGAACCTGCTTAAGATAGCCCCGCACCTCTCCGCTGGCGGTGGCCTCCACCACAAGCCCTGTGACCGGCCCCGAGCAGTCAACGCGCAGGCTGATCTCATCTCCTCCTTTCAGCGTGGAGGCCGTCAGCGCCGTCCCCAGCAGGGCCTGTCCCAGAATCATCGTTTCCAGGGTGCCAAGGGCCTGGCGCTGGCGCATCTCCTGAACAAGGGCGGTGCCTTCAATGATAACACCCCGGACTGTTTTTTCAGCCAGCAAAAAAGAAGAGGCGATGCCCGCTTCAGCGCGTGATTCCATTTTCCTGTGGGGAAGCTTTCTCTACCAGTGCCGACACCAGGGGCATTGGCCCTGGAATTGACGGGTGGCTATGATTTGGTGCAACAGGTGTATGGGTTCACCGTCATGATCGGGCAGGGGGCGGCCTTGACCACCTTGTCGGCAATGCTCCCGAACATAATTTTTTCCAGGCCTTTATAGCCATGGGTCCCCATGACGATGAGATTTCCCTTTGTCTGGACGGCGTATTCTATGATCTTCTCAGCCACATCTCCCATCAAAATCTTTGAGTCCAGGGCGGTGACCCCCATGGCCTTGAAGGCCTTTTCGTTCTCCTGGATAAAGGTGTCCATCCGTTCCTCGGCACTGGTGAATAACTCCTGCACCAGATCCGGGGCGTTCATCTGGGGGACAAAGAATCCCGAGTAATCGGCAAAATCCTGCACCACAAAAATCAGATTCAGCGCGGCCTTGAAGCTTCCGGCGACATAGGCTGCGGATTCGGCAATGAGCTGGGCATTTTCAGAAAAATCAATGGGGGTAATTACCTGTTGAATATCAACGATTCTTTTCATGGCTCACCTTCCAACGGTCAAGGATTGATTTGTTATGCATCTGTCGGCCTGTTAAAATATTCGCACACTTTGCCCCAGGATGCAAGTTCTTAGGGGTTTGATCCAAAGAAAGAGACCGCCGCCGTGGTGGTGGTTTCTTTGACCCGGCAAGTTTTTTGAGTTTTTGGGATCAATCTCCCGCTGCCTCTTTTTCCCTCTGCTCGGGCTGAACGGCTGCTTCATTTTTTTCCGGGACGGGCCCTTGAATATCCCCTGAGCCCGGTACTTCCGGCGGATTCTGGATGGCTGCTTGCGGGGGCAGGAACTGGGTCACGTCCGCTGCTTGCGTCAATGCGGCGTAGGGGCCGGATATCCGGTATGGGACAACGGACAAGGCGCTGGATTGACCGGGCTCGATCTTCTTTCCGAGGACGTTTTCAAGGGGAAGCGAGACCTTCAGCATAAAGTCCACCTGCCCGCCGCCCAGGTCGATGGTGCCGCCACCGTGAATCTGCATGGTTTCGGAGATCACGGTGAGATCCTCATTGACAAGACGTCCGTCTTGTATGAGGGCGGTACCGTTCAGCTGGGTAAATCCCGTGCCCCTCTCTTCGGGAGCGCTCATCACGGGAGGTTGTGCGGGTGTCTCCACGGAAGGTTGTGCGGGCGGCTCCACGGGCGGTTGTGCGGATAGTGCCAGGGCTGTGACGATTTCCTGCCGGACCGGGAATGCGGGGAGATTCCCATTCAGGATTTCCAGGCGCAGGGTTCCATTCATATGCTGGAAAAAATCATCCCGGCCAAGGCCGCTGGCAGCAAGATCGGCATTGAGATTGGCCGTCCCCGCCACGTCCTCCTGGCCGTTCATATCCTGAAAGAGCGGCTTCAGTTTCACCTTGCTGATGCGCGGCTTGAGCTGAATCTGGGGCACATCTCCGGTGACATCAAGCCGTGCTTCCACTTTTACCGTGCCGTCGTATAAACCGGCGGTGAGCGGTGCCAGCTGCGTCACCCCGTCTTTGCTCGTAAGTTTGATCTGCACCGGCGACAGCAGCGCTCCCCCGACCTTCAGGGAGTCGAGCTGCAGATCAAGCTGGAGCAGCAGGTCCTGGAGCAGTGGTACGGGAATGAGGGGAGGATTGGTGGCCGATTTCCCGCCATAGCTGTCAAGATCGAGCTGGTTCAGATGGATGGTTGCCTCGTAAGCTGGATTGCACACATCCTTGATCGTGACGGCTCCGGTCATGGTTGTGGCATCCACCATCATGGTCAGGTCGCTGATCTCCATCAGATCCCTGTTCCCTTTGACCAGCATGTTTCCACTGAGAAGGGTAAATGCGTCTTTATTCCGGACCAGGGGCAGGGTGCTTTTTATCTGCTTCAAAGTGGATTGCGGAGAACTCTCAGGGATCTTGAGGGCCATGGCCAGTTGAGGGTTGGCGAAATTCTCAACGGTGCCGCTGCCCAGCAGGGTGACATTGTCCTGGCTCAAGGAAAAATCCTTGATCGTTATTTTCTGGTCGCGCAGATGGATGTCACTGTTGGTGGTCAAAGCGATTTTCAGCCCTCGTTTGGGAAGGGATTTTCCCTTGAGCGCGGCATCCATCCTCAGGTCTTCCAGGAGCAGGTGCCGTTCCTGCCAGAACAGGGTGGCATTCCCCTGCATGGAGATGTCGGCGGAACGGGGCAGGGCCGTCTTCCTGCCATGATTATCAAGGGTCAGGGAAAAGTCGGCCTCAATGGGAAAGGGGATATTCTCGCGCAGTCGCCCGGTTTTGATCTGGACATCTTTGAGGAGAATGATGGTGTCGGTCTGGCGGTTGTCGTACCGCACATTGACATGGGTAAGATGGAGCTTGCCGAAATCAAGCCCGTTGACACCAAGGAGGAATCTGGTCAGGGGCGGTGTTCCCTGGGGGATCTGCGCGGCTGCTGGTGAAGAGTCGCCTCCCTGGTCGATGGTTTCTTCCCCCGTTTCGCCGGATAATTTGCTGATTCTTTGCCAGTTGTTCAGCCCCTCCTTGTTCTGGAGAAGATTGAGGGTGACTCCATCAAGGATGACGGAGGCCATGTGCAGGCGATTTTGCAGGAGCAGGGGGAGGATGGACATCTCGATTGTGCTCTGCTCGCTGGCGATGCAGGTGCTGTTGGTAAAAAGGGCATTACCGGCCAGACGCACTTTGTTGAGGGTACAGGTCGCGTGCAGCCATGGGGAGGTCTGGATCTGGATATCCCCGGCGATCTCCAGCTGCCTTCCTGTTTTCGCTTTGACCAGCTCAATGAGCTGGTCCTTGTAATCATTGGGATTGAGAAAAACCGGCAGGGCCAGTATCAAGACGTAAATGGCTCCACAGAGAATAATGAAAAGACCTACAATCCATCGCACAAAGGTGAGCATGTTTTCTCTCTGTGAATTTTTGTTCTGTCGATCAGATGCCTTGGCGGTCATGGCTGGAAAACGGCACCACGTTTCTGCTTCTGGTCACGGCCCGAACCAGCCACGGCCCGGGGTCGTCTGCTCCCATATAAAGGATGAAGAGCGACCGGCTCCTTATACCGCCTCTGATGCCCGGAGGGCAACAGGATTTCATCGGCTCAGGGCAGATACTCTTTAAGGCCTGGGGCGAAGCATTTGGAGAAATTCCGCCTCGGTCACGACGATCTTGTCAAGCTCCCGTGCCTTTTTCAACTTGGAACCGGCCTTTTCTCCGGCCACCAGATGGGTCATTTTCTGGGTGACGGTGGTGGCAATCTGCCCCCCCCGCTCTTTCACCAGTTTTTTGGCCTCGGTGCGGGACAGGCTCATCAAAGTCCCGGTGAAGAGGAAGACCAGGCCGCTCAGGGGTTGATCCTCCCTCGGGTCGAGCCGCCCTGACTCCGGGGCGACCCCGGCCTGATGCAGGCGCTCAAACATTGCCCGGACCTCCGAGTCACTGAAATAGTCGACAATGCTGCCCGCGGCCTGATCACCAATGCCGTCTATTTCGAGCAGGGCCTCCATGGGTGCCTGCATGAGATCGTCCAGGGTTGGGAATCGCTGTTCCAGCAGGGACGCGGTTATCTCACCCACAAAGCGAATCCCGATGGCGGCCAGGAATTTCCCCAGGGGGGGATGACGTACGGCCTCAATGGCGGCCATGACATTGTCGGCGGATTTTGCTCCCCAGCCCGGCAGGCCGGCCAACTGCTCCTGCCGCAGGGTGAAGATGTCGGGAATGTCGCGCACCAGCCGCAGATCAAAGAGCTGCTCCATGCTTTTTCTCCCCAGTCCTTCAATGTCCAGTCCGGCCCGGGAACAAAAATGAATCAGGGCACGGAGTCGCTGGGCCGGGCAGTGCGGGTTGACACAACGGGTGACCGCCTCCCCTGCCTCCTTGACCAGGGCATGGCCGCACACCGGACAATGGGTGGGCATGGTGAGGGGTCGCTCGCTGCCGTCTCGCCCCTCGACCATGGCCTTGACCACCTCGGGAATCACGTCTCCGGCCCTCTGGATCAGCACCGTGTCGCCCACGCGCAGATCCTTGCGTTCAAATTCATCGCGGTTATGGAGGGTGGCCCGGCTGACGGTGACGCCGCCCACCTCCACCGGTTCCAGCAGGGCCACCGGGGTCACGGCCCCGGTGCGGCCCACCTGAAAATCGACGGAGAGCAGCCGTGTGGTCGCCTGAAGAGCCGGGAATTTACAGGCGATGGCCCAGCGCGGCGCCCTGGCCTTGTTGCCGAGGCGATGCTGGAGGGCAAAATTGTTCACCTTGACCACCATGCCGTCAATGTCATAGGCCATCGCCTGACGCTCGGCCGCAAGCTGCTCAAAGCGACTGGTGACATCGCCCATGGTCGGGCAGAAGCGGGCCAGCCCGTTGACCGGCAAGCCCAGACCTTCCAGCCAGACAAGGAGTTCCTGCTGGCTTGAGCAGGGAGACTGGGCGGGATCGGCAATGCCATAGGCAAGAAATTTCAGCGATCGCCGGGCGGTGATGGCCGGATCGAGCTGACGCAGAGAGCCTGCCGCGGCATTGCGGGGATTGGCAAACAGCGGCTCCCCGTTTTCCAGTCGTTCCTGGTTCAGGGCGATGAGGGCCTGGCGATCCATAAAGACCTCGCCGCGAATCTCTAAACGCGCTGCGGCGGTGGTCTGCAAGGTCCGGGGAATGGAGGGAATGGTCCTGAGCTGGGCGGTGATATCCTCGCCCCGGCTGCCATCACCGCGGGTACTGCCCTGGAGCAGGCGACCCTGCTCGTAGACAAGCTCGACGGCAAGACCGTCAATCTTGGGCTCCGCCATATAGGAAAGGGGGACAGCCTGGTCGGCGGTGGCGTTTTCCTGGTTGAGAAAACGGAGCAGACGATCCTCAAAGCCCTGGAGATCAGCAGCATTGAAGGCATTTTCCAGGCTGAGCATGGGAACCCGATGGACCACCTGCGCAAATTTTTCCAGGGGCGCACCGCCCGGCCGCTGGCTGGGGGAATCGGCGGTGATCAGTTCGGGATGCTGCTCTTCCAGGCCCAGGAGTTCCTGGAAGAGCAGGTCATACTCGCCGTCTGAGATCAGAGGGTCGTCGAGAACGTAATAACGATGGGCATGATCCTGGAGCAGGGCGCGCAACTCCCGGAGTCGTTTCTCTGCATCCATTGCCGCTTATTTTGGCGCCTGAAGCAGGATTCCGGCCTTGGCGATGTTTTCATGGTCAACCTCATCGATGAAAATCAGGATGGCCTCGGGCGGCTTGGCTGCCTCCCTGGCGATGACCTCGGTGACTCCCTTGCAGATATTTTCTTTCTGCTTCTTGCTCAATTTGCCGGCAACGCGAATGTTGACGTAGGGCATACGCTTCTCCTTTTTGGTTCGAGTTTTATGGTTTTTTGTTGCAGCGGGATCTCCGCGTTCTTCTATTCAGGGCAGATCTGGTGGATATCTCCAGGAATCTGTTGCTCACTTATCCCCAGCTCCCGGGAAAAGAGGAGGACTTCGTCAATGGTGCAGTTGAACACGAAGGCCAGCGAGGGGCACCTGGGGCTGGAGCCTGGAATGGCGGAAAGGCACTCAGGGTCAGGCTCGACCTTGCCGGCATTGTGAGCGGTTTTTTGGAGCAACAGCAGAAAGGCCTCTGCCACGGCGTCACGTAAATCCTTGCAGTCTCTCCCCTGCCGCCCGCAGAAAGCGGTGAGGCGCTGCCAGTTGAACAGGGCCCGCTTGATCCCGCGATAGACCGGGAGCTTCCGTTCCTCGTAACAAAGATCGCGCAGCAGGATCTCCCGATAGCGGGCAATGGCGGCCTCCTCCAGTGCCTGTATTTCACCGGCGTCGAGATGCAGGCCCGGCCCTTGCGGATCTTCAGTGAGATGGTGCAGGGCCGAGTGAAAGGCAACCTCCGGCAGCTCTCCCGAATGACGGACAAGGAACCATTCTTCCTCCAGCAGTTCCTGGCGCGAAGGATACATCATGGCTCCTCCCTGAGACCAAAGGCGGCCCGGATCATCTCCACCTTGATGGTATTCTGGTCCCGGCAGCTCTCTTCTTTGAGATAGGTGACGGGATCATGCAGGAGCTTTGAGCTGATGGATAAAGCCATTTTTTCAACAATCTTCTGCTCTTCGGGGCTGAGGTGGAGGCGGCACAGGGTTCGTTCCAGCTCGCCCTGACAGATGTCATCGGCCTTTTTGCGGAGGGCCGCAATGGTTGGAACCACGGCCAGGCCATCGAGCCAGGCCTGAAACTGCAAGGCCTCTTCATCCACAATCCGGCGAGCCTTGATGGCCTCCTTGTCCCGCTCCGACTTGTTGACTTCCACCACATTCTGCAAGTCGTCAATGTCGTAGAGATAGACATTGTCCAGATCATTGAGCTCCGGGTCGAGATCGCGGGGCACCGCGATGTCGATAAAAAAGATCGGTTCATTGCGCCGCGCCCGCATGATCGGCTTCATATCCTGCTTATGGAGGATAATAGTGGGGGCCCCGGTGGAGCTGATAACGATATCTGCCTGTTCCAGCTGGGAAAATAATTCCTCGAGGGAGGCCGCGCTGCCATTGAATCGTCTGGCCAGATCCATGGCCCTGGACAGTGTTCTGTTGACCACCACCACCGTCTGCACCCCCTGCCCGACCAGATGTTCAGCGGCAAGTTCGGCCATCTCGCCGGCTCCGATGAGAAGAACATTCTTGCCTTCCAGGGTGCCGAAGATCTTTTTCGCCAGCTCCACTGCCGCATAGCTGATGGAAACGGCAGAGGCACCTATCTGGGTTTCGCTGCGGACCCGCTTGGCCACGGAAAAGGATCGGTGGAGGAGCTTGTTGAGGATCGGTCCGGTGTACTTAAACTCGGTGGCATGGCGATAGGCCTCCTTCAGTTGACCAAGGATCTGGGCCTCTCCCACAATCATCGAATCAAGGCTGGTGGCAACCATGAACAGGTGGTGCACGGCCTCCAGGTTCCGGTAGGTGTAGAGATAGTTCTGACGATGTTCCGGGGCGACGGAGGTGCCGAAAAGCAGTTCCGTGATCCGCTCTTCCATCTCCTCATCTTCCCGGGCAATCATCAGAATTTCCACCCTGTTGCAGGTGGAAAGAAGGTAGCATTCCTTGCACCCGGCGATGTTGTGCAGGGCGTGCAAAGGCTCCGCGTACCCCTTGCCCAGGGCTAAATGTTCACGCACGGCGAGTGGGGTGGTTTTATGGTTCACCCCGAGGAGGAGGATGGTATCACTGGGCATAGCTGTGGATACCTCCGAGCAGAAAGGTCACTCCCCAGAGGGTAAAAAGAACGGAGGCAAAACCGATGATGGCCATAATGGCTGCCCGTTTTCCCCGCCAGCCTGCGGAAAATCGCTGATGAATCTGGGCGGCGTAGAGAAACCAGGTGATCAGCGACCAGGTCTCTTTGGGGTCCCAGTGCCAGTAAGTTCCCCAGGCCTGACGGGCCCAGAGGGAGCCGGTGATAATGCCCAGGGTGAGGAGGACAAAACCGATGGCCAGGCAATGGCTGTTGAGTTGATCAAGGGCCTCCAGGGAGGGCAGGCGGGTGAAGAAGTAGCCGAAGCGCTTGCTTTTCAGCTCGTATTCCTGGAGGAGATACATGATCCCGCCACAAAAGGCGAGGGCCAGAAAGCCATAGGCGATAACGGCAATGCCGGCATGCACCGGCAGCCACAGGCTTTGCAGGGCCGGTGCCAGGGGATTGATGGAGCTGGGGGCGAGGGCTGCGATGAAGAGCAGAATACAAACAAAGGCGGTGATAAAAAGACCGAAGTTCTTGACGGTGTATCGCCAGCGGAAGGAAAGGAAGGCCCAGGTCACCGACCAGGCAAAAAAGACGATGGTTTCATGTTGTGAGGTGATGGGCGTATATCCGGCCTCGAGGTAGCGAAAGAGAATGTAGAGCGTCTGCAAGACCCCGGCGGCAAGGAAGGCCTTTCGCGCAAGGTGGCGGAGTCCCTCCCGTTGACTGACAAAAAAGACGCCATATACGATCAGGGCCAGCAGGCTTGTCCCCAGCACCATATAAAAAAGAAAATGACTCATTTCATCCATGATGGGTTTTTCAGCTTAAGGAATACGCGGGATGAATTTCAGCGGAAGAGAATCAACGGCAGCCATACGGTACGCCATACCCTTACTCCTCTCGCATCTTCCGGATCAACGATGACGCACTCATTTCACGGGGTAGAATTTCGACCAGTTTTTCATGCAGCAGGGCCCAATCATTTTCCTTGAGAAGATCAAGAATGGCGGTTTTGAGGATTTGTTCCAGAAGCAGTTTTTGCCTTTCCTGAGAAGCGGGCTGGCCCACCGTTCTTTGCCGGATGAGGGAAAGAAGTTTTACCAGATAACCATACTCTGGTCCATACTGCAATTCCAGTTCTTTACGAATGGTGGCGGCAAGGGCCGGGCTGCCGCCACCGGTGGAAATTGAGATCAGCAGGTCGCCTTGACGGACAGTGGCGGCCGTCTGAAAGGTACAGGCCTGGGGATTGTCGCCAATATTCAGGGGGATGCCCAGCTCCAGGGCCTCAATTCGTACCTGTTCCTGGACCGCCGGACAATCCGTCAAGGCAAAGACCAGGGCCGCACCCTGTAAATCGCCGGGCTGGTACGGCTGCGGTATCCATTCCAGTTTCTGGTCGTCGGCGAGCAGTCGCACTCCGGCTGAGAGTTCCGGGCTGACAACCCGGATTCTTGGATTACAGCAGAGAAGGGCGTTTATTTTGCGGGCGGCAACGGTGCCGGCACCGATGATCACGCAGAGTTTCCCGCTGATATTCAGATTGATGGGATACAAGGCCATGGGTTTATATGTGAGTCACATCTTTTTGCGGGACAGACGATTGACTAGAATGGTGATGGTCTGACCCTGTTTTTTGATCACCTGTTTGGCAAGGGTGATATCAAAATCTTTTTTTGCCAGATCAAGAAAAATGGGCAGGCTCCGGCGGGTGGCGTCGTGGGCCAGATAGATAAAGCCCTCCGGTTTGAGGTATTTCTTGAAGACATTGAGCAGGGGGATAAAAAAATCTTCGCGAAACAGGATTTCTGCGCCGATGAGGAAGTCAAACGGGGCCAGATCGGGCGGGTTCAGCCAGTCCAGATGGGCGAAAGTGACACTGTTCAGGCCGGAGGCGGCGGCGCTCACCCGTTGAAAATCCATGATCAATTCTTCATAGTCGGAAATGGTGACGTCAAACCCGGCAGCGGCGGCGGCAAGGCCGGGTGCGCCCAGGCCTGCCCCCAGCTCAAGGACACTTTTCCCCCTGGGGTCAGGCAGTCGGTGCATGACATAGGAAAGCACCATGGCCGCTTCCCACAGTTTTACCCAGAATGGAAACTCCGAGACCTTGGCGAAGGGGTCTTTGCCCTCCAGGAGCTCCTCGATATCGGCTATTTTCAGAAGACGCAGGGTGGTGTCCCCCACCTTCAGGCGATCGAAGGTGAGTTTGTATCTGCTCTTGATCGTGTTGTAGAGTTTCCTTTCCGGTTCCGGGAGGGTTCGAATATCCATGTTTCCTGCGCTTGTATACGATGTAATCGTTCCCTGTGAATGGCATTCTGCCGAATGCCGGCCATGGAAGACTTCCGAGGGGAAAAAAAGTGGGGCTGATTGATAAACTTCAATCAGCCCCCTGAAACCAACGTAAGTCCTTGTACTAAAAAGTATTCCTCTCTTTCCCTGGCAGCAAGGGCCAATGAAATCTTGACGATGGAGCTACGCAGGAAAAGGAAATTTCAAACCAGCCCGGAACGCCAGGGGTTTGAATACTGGAGGAGAATTAGCAGCCTTCAATGGCCTTTTTCTTGGCCGGGGCCACCTTACCGTCCTTGATCGTTACCTTGTCGCCAACCTTGGCGGCACCCTCAGCCATCATCTCTTTTCCATCATCGCAGGTGACCGTTACCTTGGTACCGTCAACGGCCTTGACCTTTCCGTTGCAGGCAAAAGAAGAAGTGGCGGCACAGACCATGAATGATAACGCGACAACAACAGATACGATTCCTTTTTTCATTTTTTTCTCCTTAAAATAGGGGTTTTTCTAATCTGGATCTCTCCAGGACTTATAAAAAAAGAGTATAGAAAAAACCTACTAATTGCAAAGGAATCTGTCAAATAAAAATCATAGGATTTGAGGGGGGAGAGTACAATATCCTCGGTTATGGCGCGTCATCTGTCCGCGTATCCAGAGGGTACCCGGGATGATGGCCTGCATGGGACGCACCGAGATATTCAGGCGCTGGGGACGATGGGTTTCACCGGGGTGCGGGGAAGCCGGCAGGGAGGTCAATAAATCCAGGAAAAGGCCGCCGCGCCATCCTGGCGTATGCCAGAGAATATTTCGATGAGACAAAAAGCAGGGCATGTTTCGCCTCCCCTGAACAATCAGGGAAATACTTTTGGGCTCAGTGACGGATTGGGGAAAAGCTGTATAACCGGACAAAACCATTCTGCGGCTCACTGCGGCACAAATTTTTACTTGTCAGGAAAAATCACAGAAGGTAAAGTGCGAAACGGTTTCTTCGTGAATTTTTCCTCAATATTGTCCGATCATAAAATTGCAGACAATCACCACCACTCCCCAATCGGATGGGTAACGAGGCGCTCCAGCAGACCAGCGGATACGGCGTATATCAACGAAGAAGCCACCAGCAAAAACGGCGACTCAGAAACTTCTCAATACGATCTGAAACGAACTTTACTGATTTTCCCAATAACACTTTTTTCTTTCATCTATCAGAGCCTATTGAAAAATGAAGAATTACGTCCCCCCGCTTTCATCCCGCGCAGGCAGGAACTCAGTACCGAGTACCTTGAGAAGAATGGATTTCCGATAACAAACAGTCGGCAATGACATCATGATCATTTTGCAAGAATCTCATCAGAAAATTCAAACCAATGGAGACAAACAATGGCAAGCGATAAAGTTCAGTCAATAAGTGATGATGCTTTCAAGGCAACTATTTCGTCAAGCACCCCATGTCTGGTTGATTTTTGGGCCCCCTGGTGCGGCCCCTGCAAAGCAATCGGTCCGGTCGTCGAAGACCTGGCGGAAGAGTATCAGGGAAAAGTTACCATCCTGAAGATGAATGTTGATGACAACCCGGTCACGCCAGGGCAATTCGGCATCCGCGCCATTCCCACCCTGATTCTTTTCAAGAACGGGGAAATCGTTGACCAGATTACTGGCGCCGTGGGAAAAAATCAGCTTGTTGATCTCATTAAAAAGGCCCTGTAACCACTGCCCATCGTTCTCTCTGGTCGAACAGAGTCTTTTCCCGTCAGTGCACGGGATGGGGGGAGCAGTGGGGTTGTTGATGACACCTTTCTGCAAGATGTTGGGGGCATCCCCTTATGTCAGGATATGCGCGAAACCATCCTGAAACCCGGACAGATGCCCTTGCCGCCCATGTCGCAAGGGCTGTGATAATCCCTCAATCAGGCCGGTTCTGGTACAGGTTTCAAGTTGTTTTTTTAAAAAATACAGCATGTTACCAAATATAGACCCCATCCTACTGATGGATACGATCCGTCATCAGTTTTTCTACGCTTATGATGCCTGAAATGAAGCACACCGCTTCAATAAAATGATCGGCAAGACGAATTTCATGAAGACCACCCATCACGATCTTATCATCCTTGGCTCCGGTCCTGCCGGACTGAGTGCAGGCCTCTATGCGGCCAGAGCCAGAGTTGATCATCTCCTGATTGAAAAAGGCGCCGTCGGCGGACAGATCCTGCTCACCGACTGGATTGATAATTATCCAGGGTTTCCCGACGGTCTTTCCAGCTTTGAACTGGCCGAAAAAATGGAGGCCCATGCCCGGCGCTTCGGACTGAACACCCTTACGGCCAATGTGGTCAGTATCAACCTTCTCGGGACCCCAAAAACCCTTACCCTGGAAGACGGGAATGAACTCAGCTGTCATGCCCTGATTCTGTGTACCGGGGCCCGCGCCCGACGACTCGGCGTCCCTGGCGAGCTGGAACTCACGGGCAAAGGGGTTTCCTATTGCGCCACCTGTGACGCCCCGTTTTATCGCGATATGCATGTAGCCGTGGTGGGCGGGGGGGATAGCGCTATCCAGGAGGCCGCCCATCTCACCAAGTTTGCCCGTCGGGTTACCGTCATCCATCGCCGTGACGCCTTGCGGGCCTCCAAAATTATTCAGGAAAAGGCCTTTGCCAATGACCGAATTGATTTCATCTGGAAGAGTCAGGTGACGGCCATTGAAGGAGAAAAAGGAGTTGAACGGCTTCGCCTCAGAGATACTGGCGGAGGGGAAAGTACGCTGGCCGTGGACGGGATTTTTATCCTCATCGGCGTTCTCCCGAACAATGAGATCTTGCCCCTGGACCTCCTGAAGGCGGAAGATGACGGCTTTATCCCCACCGATACCGAGACCTGCACCGCTGTCCCAGGGGTATTTGCTGCCGGTGATATCCGGAGTAAACGAGTACGACAGATTGTAACCGCCGCCGGCGAAGGGGCCACGGCCGTCCTTGCCGCAGAACACTACCTGACCAATTTAACCTCATAGACGATCATGCCAATCATCCAGCCATCCACCCCATTGTCTCGCTCCCTGTTCCGCACCCTGCTTTTGGCCACCCTTCTGACGTTCTCATTGAGTGGATGTTCAACCATGAAATCATGGTTCGGCATGGACGACGAAGAGATTCAGGTTCCCGTTGAGACCCTCGCTGCAAAAGGCGCGGAGGCTTACAGCGTCGGAGATTACCGTGAAGCTGCAAAACAATATGCCGAGCTTCTGGAAAAATACCCTTTCAGCCCTCAGGCAATGACCGCCGAGCTCAAAGGCGCCGACTGTAATTATTTTCTGGGCAACTATCCGGAAGCATTGGTTCTCTATCAACGATTCGAGGAACGGAATCCCACCAACGAGGCCATGCCGTATGTCATGTATCAAATCGGCATGAGCAGCTACCAGCAGATTGACACCGTTGACCGGGATACCTCCGGAGCAACAAAATCCATTCGCGATTTCACCAAACTCCTCAAGGCCTATCCCAATTCACCCTACACCGATGAAGCCAAGGCCCGCATCAAGGCAGCCAATGAGTTTCTGGTCAACCATGAATATCTGGTGGTGGAGTTCTACCTGAGAACAGACAAGATCCTGGATGCCAAGACCAGACTGAAATACCTGATTAACACCTACCCCGATGCCGCCATTACCCCCCAGGCCAAGACATTACTGGCAAAACTGGAAGCTGGGGAGAACGTCGGCTTCAACCTCTCCTCCTGGTTTTCCGGCCTTGTAAAGCTTCCGGACTGGCATCTCTTTTCCTCTGACAAACCAGCCAAGCAAGCTCCCCCTGCCAAATAGGGCCATTGGTCTGGTACCCCCGGATTCCTCGGCTGTCAGGGCCGTTGCATTCACTCTGCGGAAAATATTCCCGCCCGGGAAAGGGTTGGTCCCCTTCACTCTGGTTGCCCTGGCAAATCTCAGGAACCAGGGTGAAGCCGCTCTCCGATAACGCTGCGGCCTGCCCCGTGGTGCATACAAACTGCCAAAATTCTGCTGGTGAGATGTGGGCGTGGTTGTTGCCTGTATTACTGTCCTGTAATGGGAATTTTGAAATTCCATGGGACCGGTTTTGGGAAATCGTCAAAGGAGTTGAAAAATGATTACAGCTACATCGGCGCAAATGTTTGAACAGGCACGAAAGGTTATTCCCGGCGGAGTAAACAGCCCGGTACGGGCCTGTCGATCCGTGGGGTGTGATCCTCTTTTTATTGAACGGGCGCAAGGGTCCTCAATCTTTGATGTGGACGGCAATGAATATCTGGATTTTGTCTGCTCCTGGGGGCCGATGATCCTGGGCCACGCCCATCCCGTTGTGCTGGCGGCCATTGCTGAGGCCATGGCCCATGGCACCAGTTTTGGGGCACCGACCCCCAAAGAGATTGAGCTGGCATCCATGGTGGTGGATGCCCTTCCGTCGGTGGAGAAGGTTCGTTTTGTCAGTTCAGGAACCGAGGCCACCATGAGCGCGGTTCGCCTGGCCCGTGGATATACCGGGAAAAAGGTGATCATTAAATTTGACGGGTGCTATCACGGACATGCCGATTCTTTTCTGGTCAAGGCGGGCTCAGGGGTGATCACCCTGGGGATTCCCGGAAGCCCCGGGGTTCCCGATGAGATCGTTAAAAATACCGTGTCCATTCCCTATAATAATGAAGAGATCCTGGAAAAGACCTTGCGGGATCCCGCGCTGGATATCGCCTGTGTGATTGTTGAACCGGTGGCGGGGAATATGGGATGCGTCCCCCCTGCCCCAGGTTTTCTGTTAAAATTACGAGCTCTTACGGCTGAACTGAGGATCCTGCTGATCTTTGATGAGGTGATCACCGGATTTCGCCTGGCCTATGGTGGCGCCCAGGAATACTTCGGGATTCTGCCTGATCTGACCTGTCTGGGCAAGATTATCGGCGGCGGTTTGCCGGTGGGCGCCTATGGCGGACGAGCCGATATCATGGATCAGGTTGCCCCGGATGGACCGGTGTATCAGGCCGGCACCCTTTCCGGCAATCCCCTGGCCATGGCTGCCGGTTTTGCCACCCTGAAATTACTCCAAAAGGAGGGATTTTATACCCAGTTGAATGACAAGGCTGCCGGTTTTGCCGGTCGTCTTGGTGAGATCAGCGAGAGAACTTCGATCCCGGTTTGCCTGAATCGGGTGGGGTCTTTGATGACCGGATTTTTTACCACCGACCTGGTGGTGGATTTTTCCACAGCCATGACCGCTGATACCCAGCGATATGGCCAGCATTATCGGCAGATGTTGTCCCAGGGGATTTATTTGGCGCCGTCCCAGTTTGAGCTGTTGTTTCTTTCCTCGGCTCATTCTGAAAAGCAGCTCGACAGGGCCCTTGAAATGACTGAATGGTCATTCAAAAAATTGGCAAAAAAATAAAAAAGCGTTGACTTTGAAAGGTGGCCGTGCTATCAGATTTGATTGATTCTCATGGAGTCGTTGTGGGAACGAAGGTGGAGACGAAAATGTCGAAAATGAGTCGGGAAATGATCCACCTGCTGGGCAATTATGGCCATATCGGGTTTACCTTTGTGGCCGCGATTTTTATCGGCCTGGCCGGCGGCATCTATCTCGACCAGAAGGTGTTTGATGATCGAACAACGCCCTGGTTTACTTTTATAGGTCTGGCGTTTGGGATTGCAGCTGGCTTTAAGAGTCTTTTCGATATTCTCAAACAGCAAGAAAAAGATTAAGGCGCGGTAAGAGGTCTAGGCGGTTACAAAAGAGTGGCGGAAGAATTATTATCCCTGCGCAAAATGCAGGTGTTGAGCTGGGCTTGTCTTCTGATTCTCTGTTGCGGGTCCTGGTTTTTCCTGTCCTGGGAATTTGCCTGGGCGGTGGCGGTGGGTGGGGTTATTTCTATCGTCAGTTTTATGATGACGCACCAGGACGTGGCTCGTTTTATGAAATCCCTCGATTCTTCCGGGGAGATACAGGAAGAAAAGAAGGCTCAGGAAAAAACATTACAGGTCGGCAAATCACGGTATATAATCAAGTTTTGGCTTCGGCTGGCAATTATCGGGCTTGTCTTATTGATGCTCATCAAGAGCGGTAAGGTCAATATCTTTGGATTGCTGGTGGGGCTGTCAACGGTGGTGTTCACCATTACACTGACAACAGTCGGTGCGGCGGGACATTATATTATCAGCAGCAGGAGGTAAGAGGGATCATGGAACATCCATTGCTATTTATATCGGTTATACTCGAAACGCTGGGACTGCCTGTCCCGCATGGTCCGGTTGGTCACGGTCTCCTGGAGCAGTTGTGCGAACCCTATATGACATATACCTGGTTCACCATGATTTTCCTTGTGGTGGTGGGCAAGATGACCCTTGGAAATCTTGAGATGGTTCCAGGGAAGGGCCAGAATTTCTGGGAGATTCTCATTGGCGGCATGGAGAATTTCTTCCTCGAGAATATGGGCCGGGAGCTGACCGATAAACTCTTTCCGATGATTGCCACCTTTGCCCTTTATATCGCCGTGGCCAATCTGATTGGATTGATCCCGGGATTCATGTCTCCGACCTCAAGTATTAATACCACCCTGGCCCTGACCATTATTGTCTGGGTAACCCATCATATCATCGGCTTTCGTGCCAGTGGCTTTGCCTACCTGAAACACTTTCTCGGGCCCATGCCGATATTGATTCCGCTCATGCTTCCCATCGAGCTTATCAGTAACTTTGCCCGTTTGCTGTCACTGTCCATCCGTCTTTTCGGAAATATCATGGCCAAAGAAACCCTGCTTGGTATTTTGTTTATGCTGGCAGGTGCCTTCTTTGCCCCCCTGCCCATCATGATTCTGGGTGTCCTGGTTTCCCTGGTGCAGGCCATGGTTTTTGTCTTGTTGACCGTTGTTTATTTTACCCAGGCCAACGAACATGCGCATTCTGCGTTCTAGGCTGGATTGAATTGGAGATTGTACAGAGGAAGAAGGCCAAAAAACTTTAATTTTTTTTTTACAAGGAGAACAACAATGGAAAGTAATTTAATGCTTGGTCTGGTTTGCATCGGCGCAGCTCTCTCCATCGGTCTTGCCGGTCTTGGAGCAGGTATCGGTATTGGTAATGTTGGTAACGGCGCAACCCAAGGTCTGGCCCGTAATCCAGAAGTACAGCCAAAATTGATGACCTTCATGATTCTTGGTATGGCCCTTGCCGAGTCCGTTGCCATTTATGGTCTGGTTATCTCCCTGATCCTGCTGTACGCAAATCCATTGATCAAGTAGAGTTTTTGGGTTTGTGATCATTTCTGATCGCGCAAAAAGGCCACAGAGAAATCTGTGGCCTTTTTGCGTTTGTACCGCTGGCTCTCTTCTTGGTGGAGACCCTGAATTCGCCACCGTGCCGTTTCCTCAACGGAGTCAGGAAGAGAGAGGAGCTTGGATTGCTCCGCCCATGGCCAGGGCTTGCCAGCCGTCCTTGCCGAGAAGAAGAAAAGGGCTCATAAAGATCCAGAGACTCCCATCCGCCCATGGTATGTGGTGCAACCCAGCCATTCCAGCAATCCTCGAATGGTCCATTTCGGCTTTGATACCGGGAAAATACTTTGTAACTATTCAGCATCCAAAGTTGATGCAGTACTTACCATGAATGC
>JACDZJ010000276.1_pt1 | contig 18251 bp, 14 predicted proteins | sample 7365721 | NCBI WGS metagenome assembly JACDZJ01 (sample SAMN15143480, study PRJNA637477) | pond metagenome | biome: freshwater wetland ecosystem [ENVO:00000243]; feature: pond [ENVO:00000033]; material: pond water [ENVO:00002228]; isolation source: pond water containing pink berries ... | reverse complement strand
CACTTGGCAAGCTGCCAGAACCTGAACACCACCACAGATTCTGCTGACGAGCCTGAAAATTAATGGCCCATCCACACAGAATCCATCTTATCTGCCTGTATCTGGAACCATTGTGAACGCAAGCTCCTTTGGTCCATGGATTTGACCGGACCTTTTAACATCCTTCCACCGCCCCTTTCTTCCGGGACTTTGGTTCCTCGATGGTCATGGTGTTGGACACGCTTTTGACGCCGGGAACGTCAGCCACGATTTTGGAAGCGAGATCTTTTTCGGCTGCATTTTTCGCCTTGCCGCCCAATTTGACCATGCCGTCTTTGGTCTCGACACTGGTCAGAAGAGCGCTGGTGGAACGATGACTGAGCAAGGTCGTCTTCACCAGGGCCGAGATGGATGCGTCATCAATTCTTTCGCCCATGGTATCCATTCTCCGTCCGACTGTTGTGTCTGACTTCTGGCCCGATGAGGCGACGGTCATTTCATTTCTGACGCCTTTGACCCCTTCGATATCCTTGGCGTATTCACTGGTCAGATCCTTCTGGGCGGTATTCATGGCCTCACCCCGGAGAATGATGGTGCCGTTTTCTGCGGAAACTTCGGTTTGGGTGCCACTTACATTGCCATGAAACAATAACGTTGATTTCACTTTGGCAACAAGCCAGGAGTCGGTGGAGACTGCCGGGGCTTCTTTCCCGTATTCCAGTTTATTGTTCACGTCTTTTACTCCCGCCAAGTTCCAGACGGTCTCTTTGGCCAGGACCTTATGGTCTGCATCGGAAACCGTTCCCGTCAAGGTGACAAACCCGTCCTTGGACTGGACTTTGATGTCATCACCCTTGAGATAGGTTCGAAACACATAGGACTCCTGGGCGGATGCCTCGATACGATTGTCCGTCTCTGATGCAAAGAGAGGGACAGAGCATAGAAATAATGAAGCCACCGTTCCTATCAGTGCCAGGCGGTACGTTTTTTTCTGCATAATTCATAAGCTCCTTGTTTTATAAAGTTTTTTTGTAATTCCAAAAAATATTTCCAGGAAAACTGCAAAGACGATGTCAGCATATCGATCATTGCCGGGTTTCTGGCTGATGATGCTCCAATTTTTCAGAGTTGGAGCGGTTGAGGATTTCTTTGGCGTGCATGGTGTCATCCAGGGAACCATGAACAATCAGCACAAACTTGCCGGTCTTCAGTGCCGTCTCGTACTCAATAATGCTGTCTTTGGGGATTCCCAGGCTATATAAGGCGGCCCCGATGGCACTCAGACCACCCACCACGACGGCGCCTTCCAGCGCGCCGATAATCCAGCCCACTAAAGGCCCCGCCACCAGAAGTGGTCCCAGGCCAGGAATCCAGAAGAATGCCGATCCAAATAAAAATCCCCACAACCCGCCCCAGAAGGCCCCCGTTTTGCCCCAGGCCTTCATTCGGTCATCAACATTATAATAACCGACGACATGGTCATCGGTATGATAGTCGCGACCCACAATGGACAGCTTCTTCATATCGAAACCGGCGTGCTGAAGCTCTTTGACGGCCTCTTCGGCCACGGTATGGGATGGATAAATGGCCACAATCGAGCTGTTTTTGTTCATGATTCTCCCTTTTCTGATAAAATTTTCATGTCCCATTCCAGGATCTCGTGGAGCAGGGGTGAAGGAAGTATGGTTTGCATTCCTCCCCTGGAGCATGAGCGAACTCTGAGAAAGAGCGACGCAATGGGGTGTTCGATGAAATTGTGCGGCGGTTCACTCACTTGGATAGAAGCAAGCTCTGTGCCAAGGTCGATATATTGCAGATTGACCAGTCCATCCCTCTGATTTTTCAACATATTTCATTGCAAGCAAGGTCGTGGAATGGAAAAAAATATGTGAAGAAAAAAGCGTGGATTTAACCATTGGTCAGATATGACCTTTATTTTTTTTACTGAACCCACCGGCTCAGTCCCCGACTTTTCGATAATAATCTCAAAATATCAGTATGTTGACCGAGCAGGTATGTTTTCTGGAGCCCGGCGCAGAGATTGCAAGAAGCAGGGTGTACCCTCAGCACGATCATTGCTGGATGAATTCCCTGGAAATGGATGAACGATGATTTCAATTTTCATCTTCCGCCCATGGCGAGAAATGGAGCCTGCTCAGTCATTATGAGGGCTCCATGGGGAGGAGGGATGGGCCATTTTTTTTAATGGTGGGGGAGAACCGGGTTTGTTCAGGAGTTGACCGGACACCGGACAGGGGTCTTTTTTCAGGCGGGGGTTCTTTCTTTCTCTGTGGTTCTTTTCATACGCCCGCTGCTCGACGACACAAAAAAATGCGGGGACGGCAGCACGGTTGCTCAACGGCGCTCCACCTAAATATATCACTATCCTGGACCCATCAGTGGTTCAGGAACGGCAGAAGGGGACGAAATGAAATGGATACCTGATCTCAGGGAGTTCCGGATGGCCCCCAGGGAGAGAACAATGCCCATATTTCCGTCGCTCCATCCAGCCCTCCATGGCACCTGGCCCCCTCTTCTGGCTGCCACCCTCGTTCTGCTCCTGGCCGGCTGTGTCTCCCTGGCCCCGCCCTACGAGGTGCCGCCCCTGCCGGTGGCAGATGCCTATGGCAGCAATGGCACGGAGCAGGGAGTCAGCGCGGCGGCCATTGGCTGGCGCGATTATTTTTCTGACCCGCATCTGCAGGCGCTGATCAACCGGGCGCTGGACAACAATCGTGACCTGCGAATCGCCATGGGTCGTGTTGAGGAAACCCGCGCTCTCTACGGCATCCAGCGGGCCCAGCAGTTTCCCGCCATCGGTGTCCAGGCTGGCGCCGATCGTTCACGGATTCCGGCGGACTTGAGCATGACCGGCGAGCCCGTGCAAGGCACCCAGTACCAGGTTGAGCTGGGCCTGGCGAGTTGGGAGATTGATTTCTGGGGCCGGATCCGGAATCTCAAGGAGGCCGCCCTGGAAAACTACCTGGCCTCCGACGCCGCTCGCCGCGCCGCCGCCATGGCCCTGGTGGCGCAGGTCGCCAACAGCTACCTGAGCCTGCGTGAAATGGATGAACGTCTGGTCCTGGCCCGCCGCACCATTGCCAGCCGCACCGAATCCCTGCGCATTTACACGCGCCGGGTGCAGGTCGGCTCGACCTCGGGCCTTGATCTGACCCAGGTGCAGACCCTGCTGACCCAGGCCCAGGCACTGGGCGCCCAGCTGGAACAACTGCGCGCCGCCAATGCCCAGGCCCTGACCCTGCTGGTGGGGGCCCCCGTTGACCTTCCACCGAGGCCGGACAGCGGTGGAGAACAGCTGGTGCTGGATGAGTTACGCCCCGGACTGCCCTCGGAGCTGCTCACTCAACGGCCCGATATCGTGGCGGCAGAACATCAGCTCAAGGCCTCGCACGCCAATATTGGCGCCGCCCGGGCCGCGTTTTTCCCCAGTGTCTCCCTGACCGGCTCTTTTGGCACGGCCAGTGCCGAACTCAACGGGCTGTTTGCCTCGGGGAGCAAGGCCTGGATTTTCTCCCCGACCATTTCCCTGCCCATTTTTGATGGCGGGCTCCGCCGCAATAACCTGAGCCTGACCGAAGCACGCCGCGACCTGGCCGTGGCCTCCTATGAAAAAACGGTGCAGGTCGCCTTCCGTGAGGTGGCCGACGCGCTCTCGGCGCGGCACTGGCTGAGCGAGCAGATGACCATCGCGGGCACTGCCCTGTCAGTTCAGACCGAACGGGCCCGACTGACCCAACTGCGCTATGAGAGCGGCGCGTCCGCCTTTTTTGAGGTCCTTGATGCCCAGCGCGACTTGCTCTCGGCTGAGCAGCAGCTGGTGCAGGTTCGCCGGGCTCTGTTGACCAGCCGTGTCAGTCTGTACGCGGCCCTTGGCGGCGGCGCCATGGATTTTGTTTCGCCCGCCGCTTCCGTCTCCCCTAATTTTACCCAAGGAACCCTGACCCCATGAACGCATCCAGTACCCCGCCGGTCACCCTGACCACAACGACACCGGCGGCGGCAGCGGACGGCAGCGCCCCGGTTTCGGTAACAGTGACGGTGACCCTCGCCCCCCCCGTTGCCGCCCCGATGCTGACGCCCATCCCCCCTGCGGCCGTGGTTCCGGCTGTCGCGGCTGAGCCTGCACCCGCCGCATTGCCGGCTGCTGAACCAGGCCCGGCACCGGTTCCGCCACCGGCCACGACTGCCGCCCCGGAAGCGGATACACCACCGGCTGAGGGGGAAAAACCGCCCGTTTCAGCGACCGATCCTCCGGCGGCGGTTCCAGTATCAGCAGCCGCGCCAGCCGCGCCAGCCGCGCCGGTCGTTGCGGCTGAAACCAAAACCCCGCCGGTCGCGGATGCTGGCGCCCCCGCCGCCCCTGCGACCGGCAAGTCAGGCCCGGCACCAGCAGGCAAACCCGCGACCCCGGCGGATCTGTCCCTGCTCCAGAAAGCAAAAAAATGGCTGATCCCGATTGTGATTCTTGCGGCCCTGGCGGTGGCCGCGCTGGTGGCCTGGCAGATGCTGCGCCCCAAGGGGCCGGGTAAGGGTTTTGTCAGTGGCAACGGTCGTCTCGAAGCCACGGAAATTGATGTGTCCGCCAAGCTGGCCGGACGTATCGAGGATATTCTGGTCAGTGAAGGCGACTTTGTCGCCGCCGGCCAGATACTGGCCCATATGCAGGTGGAGACCCTTGAGGCCCAGCGCGATGAAGCCACGGCCCGTCTGCAGCAGGCCATCACCGCTGTGGCCAGCGCGGCGGCCCAGGTCACCATGCGGGAAAGCGAGAAAAAGGCTGTGCTCGCCCTGGTGGCCCAGCGCGAGAGCGAGAGCGATGCCGCAAGACGCCGCCTTTCGCGCTCGGAGACCCTGACCCGTGAGGGGGCGGCCTCGGCCCAGGAACTCGACGATGATCGCGCCCGGATGGGCAGCAGCCAGGCGGCAGTGGCTGCCGCCAAGGCCCAGGTGGATGCGGCTCAGTCGGCCATTGTGGCCGCGCGCACCCAGGTGGTCAGTGCCCGTTCCGCCATCACCGCGGTGGAGGCCACGGTCACCCGCATTGAGGCCGATATCAACGACAGCGCCCTCACTTCCCCCCGTGACGGCCGCGTCCAGTACCGCATTGCCCAGTCCGGCGAGGTGCTGGCAGCAGGCGGCAAGGTCCTCAATCTGGTGGATCTCGCCGACGTCTATATGACCTTCTTTGTCCCCGAGGCCACCGCCGGTCAACTGGCCCTGGGCAGCGAGGTCCATATCATCCTCGATGCCGCCCCGCAATACGTGATCCCCTCCCGGGTGTCGTTTGTGGCGAGCACCGCCCAGTTCACCCCCAAAACCGTGGAAACCGCCAGCGAACGGCAGAAGCTGATGTTCCGGGTCAAGGCCCAGATTGATCGTGATCTGCTGCAAAAGCATCTGAAACTGGTCAAGATCGGTCTGCCGGGCATGGCCTGGATCAAGCTCGACCCCCAGGCCCAATGGCCGGCTGAGCTGGCGGTCAAGGTTCCGCAGTGAATTCGAAGCTTGCCACCGCCGCGCCTCCGGTCGCACATCTGACGGACATCAGCCTGCACTACCGGAAAAGAGCGGCCCTCGACAATATCAGCCTGGATATTCCCGCGGCCTGTGTCGTCGGCCTTATCGGGCCGGACGGAGTCGGTAAGTCCAGCCTCCTGGCACTCCTCTCCGGTGCCCGCGCCGTCCAGCAGGGGAGTCTGGAGGTGCTGGGTGGTGATATGGCCGGCACCGCTCACCGCAGAAAGGTCTGCCCGCGTATTGCCTATATGCCGCAAGGCCTGGGCAAGAATCTCTATCCAACCCTGTCCACCGAGGAAAACCTCCAGTTCTTTGGCCGCCTCTTCGGTCACAACGGCGCCGAACGGCGCCGCCGCATCGATGGACTGACCGCCAGCACCGGGCTGCAACCATTCCTCAGCCGACCGGCGGGAAAGCTCTCGGGCGGCATGAAACAGAAACTCGGTCTCTGCTGCGCCCTTATCCATGACCCCGACCTGCTCATCCTCGACGAGCCCACCACCGGCGTTGACCCGCTCTCGCGTAAGCAATTCTGGGATCTGATTGAACATATCCGCGCCGAACGACAGGATATGAGCGTCATCGTTGCCACCGCCTATATGGAAGAGGCGGACCGCTTTGATTGGCTGGTGGCCATGGATGCGGGCACCATCCTCGCCACCGGCACCCCTGCGGCGATGCGTACCCGCTCCGCCTCGGCCTCTCTGGAAGAGGCCTTTATCGCCCTGCTGCCTGAAGAAAAGCGGCAGAACCATCGGGCGGTGGTGGTGCCGCCGCTGACGGCAGCGGTTTCGGACGAGGCCTCCATCGAGGCCGAAGGGTTGACCATGCGCTTTGGCGACTTTGTGGCCGTGGATCATGTGGATTTTCGCATCCAGCGGGGCGAGATCTTCGGCTTCCTCGGTTCCAACGGCTGCGGTAAGTCCACCACCATGAAGATGCTCACCGGTCTGCTGCCGGCCAGCGAGGGCACGGCGCGGCTGTTCGGTCAGGTCGTCAACGCCGGCGACATCGAGGCCCGGCGCCGTGTCGGCTATATGTCCCAGGCCTTTTCCCTCTATGGCGAACTCAGCGTGCGCCAGAACCTGGTGCTGCACGCGCGCCTCTTCTCCCTGCCCGAGGCCGGGATTCCCGCCCGGGTGGATGAATTGATCAAGCGCTTCGGCCTGAGCACGGTCATCGACACCCTGCCCGACAATATGCCCCTGGGCATCCGTCAGCGATTGTCGCTGGCGGTGGCGGTGATCCATGGGCCGGAGCTGCTGATTCTCGATGAACCGACTTCCGGTGTTGATCCCATTGCCCGCGACATGTTCTGGCAGATGATGATCGACCTGTCGCGCAACGACCATGTCACCATCTTTATTTCCACCCACTTTATGAACGAGGCCGAACGCTGCGACCGTCTCTCACTGATGCATGCGGGCCGGGTGCTGGTGAGCGACAAACCGGCGGCATTGATTCGCAGGCGCGGCACAGCCACCCTTGAGCAGGCCTTTATCTCCTACCTTGAGGAAGCCACGGCCAACACTCCCCAAGCCTCGACCACCCAGCCCGACAAGGAAGGCCCCGCAGAAAATTCGGTGGTTGTGCCGGTGGCCGGAGCAGCAGCCAAGGCGCACCGGTCCCGCTTCAATCTGGGCCGCGCATTCAGCTATACCCTGCGCGAAACCCTGGAACTCCAGCGCGACCCGGTACGCGGCACCCTGGCCCTGCTGGGCTCGGCAATCCTGATGTTCATCATGGGCTACGGCATCAGCCTTGACGTGGAGAACCTGTCCTACGCGGTCCTTGACCGTGACCAGACTGTTCTCAGCCGGAACTACGCCCTCAACCTCTCAGGCTCGCGCTACTTCATCGAAAAGCCGCCCCTCAGCGACTATGTCGACCTTGACCGGCGCATGCGGCAGGGCCAACTGGCTCTGGCCATCGAAATCCCTTCCGGTTTTGGACGCGACATTGAACGCGGCACCCCTGTCCAGATCGGGGCCTGGGCCGATGGCGCCATGCCCACCCGTGCCGAGACGGTGCGCGGCTACGTCCAGGCCATGCACCAGATGTGGCTGGTGGATATGGCCAAACACCGGCTGGGTATCCAGCTGGCTGCGGCCAGCACCCTGGAAACCCGCTACCGCTACAACCCCGACGTCAGAAGCCTGCCCGCCATGGTGCCCGCCATCCTGCCCATGCTGCTGATGATGATCCCCGCCATGCTCACCGCCCTGTCGGTGGTGCGCGAGAAGGAACTGGGATCGATCATGAACCTCTACGTTACCCCCGTCACCCGCACCGAGTTCCTCCTCGGCAAGCAGCTGCCCTATATTGGGCTGGCCATGGTCAATTTTTTTCTGCTGGCCGCCCTCGCGGTCACCGTCTTCGGGGTGCCGATCAAGGGCAGTTTCGCCACCCTGACCCTGGCGGCGCTGATCTTTGTCACCGCCTCCACCGGGTTCGGGCTTCTGGCCTCCACCTTCACCCAGAGTCAGATTGCCGCCATGTTCGTGACCATGATCGGCACCATCATCCCCTGCGTCCAGTTCTCCGGCCTGCTCAATCCCGTGTCCTCCCTGGAAGGCATGGGCGCCTTTATCGGACGCATCTATCCGGCCACCCATTTTCTGACCATCAGCCGGGGCGTGTTCAGCAAGGCGCTGAACCTCTCCGATCTGATGGGCTCGTTCTGGATGCTGCTGGCCGCCGTGCCCGTAATCCTGGGCCTGGCAATCATGCTCCTGAAAAAACAGGAGGCCTGACCATGCACTCCTTCGCGGCCAATATCTATCGTCTGGGGATCAAGGAACTGTGGAGTCTGGTGCGCGATCCGATGATGCTGGTTCTCATCGTCTACACCTTCACCGTGTCGATCTATGTGGCCGCCACCGCCATGCCCGAGAGTCTGCACAACGCGCCCATGGCCATCGTCGATGAAGACGGCTCATCGCTGTCGGCACGGATCATCGCCAGCTTCTACCCGCCCCATTTCAAGACGCCGATTCTTATTTCGATGGCCGAAATCGATGGCGGCATGGACCGGGGCGACTACACCTTTGCCCTCAATATTCCGCCCAACTTCCAGCGCGATGTGCTGGCAGGAAACGCGCCCACGATCCAGCTCAACATCGACGCCACCCTTATGAGCCAGGCCTTTACCGGCAACAGTTCTGTCCAGCAGATAGTGGCAAGTGAGGTCAGCGAATTTGTGGCGCATTATCGCAGCACGGCGGTGCCGCCGGTGGGCCTGGCGCTGCGCATGCGCTTCAACCCCAACCTCGAGCAGTCCTGGTTTGGTTCGCTGATGGAGATCATCAACAACGTCACCATGCTCTCCATCATCCTCACCGGCGCCGCCCTGATCCGTGAGCGCGAGCACGGCACCATCGAACATCTCCTGGTGATGCCGGTGACCCCGGCTGAAATCATGCTCGCCAAGGTCTGGTCCATGGGGCTGGTGGTGCTGGCGGCGGCGCTGATGGCGCTGATCCTTATCGTCCAGGGGCTGTTGCGGGTGCCCATCCAGGGCTCGGTGGCGCTCTTTATGGTGGCGGCGGCGCTCCATCTCTTTGCCACCACCTCCATGGGTATTTTCATGGCCACCCTGGCCCGTTCCATGCCCCAGTTCGGCATGCTCCTGGTGCTGGTTCTGCTGCCCCTGCAACTGCTCTCGGGCGGGGCCACTCCGCGCGAGAGTATGCCCGAACTGGTCCAGAACCTGATGCTGGCGGCGCCCACCACCCATTTTGTGGCGGCGGGGCAGGCCATTTTGTACCGGGGCGCGGGGATCGAGGTGGTGTGGCCGCAGTTTCTCCTCATCCTTGCCATCGGCAGCCTGCTCTTTTTCGCCTCTCTCAGGCGTTTCCGCAAGACCATCAGCCAGATGGTGTAAATCCATTTCCCAATCAAAATCGAAGTTAGAATGAATTTTCCGCTTCCCCTGGTCTGATCTTGAGACCCAGGGAACATCGGGGTTCAGGGAGGGCTTGGCTTGCGCCTTTGCGGCAAGGCGATGGGGAACTCATTGCGTCATGGACGAATCTTTCTTCCCATGGCAAAGAGCAGGGGGATGGACGCGGCGATGGCAAGGGCGATGACGGGGCCGGCCCAGGCAAAGACCTTCAGTTCGATAAAGTTCTCCGCCAGGGCCCGTTTGAGGAAGAGGCAGCCTAAGGGGAGATTGAAGACGAGGGCGGTGGCGGTGCCCGGCATATACCTTCCGGTGGCGATGGTGGCAAGAAGGTGCGGCACAACCACATTCACAAGCATGGCGAGGACGTAGCCCGAAAGAAGGTAGGCAGCCAGGGTGCCGGGGCCGGTCACCGATGCCACGGCAACGATGGCAAGGAGTGCCGCCGACAAGACGGCCACGGCAAAGCGGAACTCGGTCGGGCCCACTGGAACATGCCAGCGGCCCGCGCTGGCCGACCAGCGGGGAAGGAAGAGCGCCTCTTCGATGTTATGGGCCAACACTGCGATGGTGAAGAGCCACGCGATGTCCATGGGTGACATCAGAGAAGTCAAATTATCCGCACGGCGCCGTGGAAGAGGGGATGTCAGGGGCAAGGTTTCCTTCTCGGCGCTCGATAATGGCCGCTATGACCAAGGATTCGGCCAGAGCGATAAGGGCCCAGAAAGAAAGCTCCAGGGCAATAAGGGGCAGGGGCTCCCCGAACTGGTTGAAGGGGGTGAAGAATTCCCAGAAAAGAAAGGTCATAAAGAAGTAGAGTCCGGCGAATCGCAATGCCCGTGGCAGGATGCCAGGCGGCCAGGCCACAGCTATGGATCGGTAGATAAAGGCATGGCCGATTCCAAAGAAGAGCATGCCGATAATGATCGGCGCCGGATTTGCCACCACCAGCGGAAGCGGCTCCAGCTTTGTCCAGACCGCGATGAGCTTCCGGCTCTGGATGGCAGAGGTGAGAAGAATCCCGTCGCCATTCCAGCCGAAACCGATGGCACGGAAGGTCAGGAGCATAACCAGGTTCATTGTCATGCCGCCCGCCAAGCCGGCAATCAGAGTCTTCACCATAATCGCAAACTCCTATTTCTTTTTGAGGGTGCCGACAAACTGGACGGCGTGATGGAAGATTTCCTGGTCAAGGCGGTAGTCTTCCGATGATTCCCGGTTAATCTGAACCCATTCCCGCATCTTTGGCTTCCCCATGGGTTGAAACGGCACGACATGGGCCTTGCCCAAAAGACGGTTCACGGTTTCTTCGGGCAGTTTGATGCCAATCCCATCGCCATAGACGCAGGCGAACAGTTTTTTGTCAACAAAGTAGGCGGGATACCCGAACATCTTGCCGGCAGTAACGCCGGGAAGATGGAGGAGCATGGTATCGAGCACCGTCTTGTGCCCTGGATTGAAAATGATCGTGCTCATAGGGGTTCCATGGATGGTCTGGAACTCGCTCCCGTCAGGCGCAGCATCAGGCCGCTTCGCCTGATGCGGTTCCGCTGGAGCGGGTCCTGCGCTGATTCAAAAAAGTCTTGGGAAGAGCATGCCGGTTCTCTTTTTGTATTCCGTGAACTGTGGATAACGGGACAGAGAATGGTCCTTCTTGAGCATGTTCCTGACAAAAAAACCAAAAACCCAGCCGCCGAGAATGAGGAAGGGGAGCCAGTGCAGCGACATCAGGGCAAACGCCGTGTAAATGAGAATCTCCCCGAGGTAATTGGGATTCCTGGTGCGGCTGAAGAGTCCCTCCTCAATCAATCCTTTCTTCAGCTTGAGGGTGTAGTACTTCTGCGCGTCCCCCACATAATGGAGAAAGATGCCGCTGGTGAACAGAAACAGGACCAGGCCGATGAGGTAGGGCGGCAGGTGAAGATGCCTGCTGATGAGCAGGTACGGGGCCACATAGTAGCCCGCGAGGGGAAGAAAAATAAAGAGGGTTCCGATCCACAAGGGCTGCTGTTCATCAAACCGCCGGTCGGGGTAGGTGGCTTCCTTGACCAGCCAGAGAAGGGAATACGTTCCATGGATGCTCAGGTAGATAAAGGCTTCGGTGCTCCAGTTGCCGTACTGCCACATGAAACCGAGCACAACGGGGATCACCAGAGCCTTGTGGGCATTAATGGAGATGATGTTTTTCATGACGGTATTCCTTGTCTGGGTGTATTTGCTTTGCTCCGGAGACTCCTTATGACATTGGCTGCCGGATAATGGTCTTCCACTTTTCCGTGGCGGCCCGCCGGATGTCGCTCAGGTAGATTTCATGATGCTTGCCCCTTCTCGTACTGCCCCCTTCTGTGATAAAGGAATGGACTTTTTGCACGGTGGGGCCTTCCTCTGAAAAAGGCCCGATATGCAGAATTTGCGCGACCTTTCCCTCTTCAAAGGGTGCAAAGCGCAGCAGCGGTAAAGCTACCGGGTTTTTTCCGAGCCGTACTTTCTCCATGGATTCCTGGATCATCTCACCGGTAACAAGGTCAGGCTGCATAATCATAAGCGTCCATTTCCAGCCGCCCTTGTTTTCCACACTGAATGATGACATATCCTCTGACCACCACAATCCTTCCAGTGGCAATACCCCGTAGTCTATCCCGTCTTCGCCCTTTTTGACCATAAACTTCAGGGCATAGGAAAGGGAAAACAGAACCTCGATGGCATCCTGGAAGGATGAAGAGGTATTGGGGTCTCCTTCTCCGTTGATCATCAGAAAATTCATCGACGGCACCTCAACGACCTCGACTCTCTGGGCGGAGGGCCTGTAAAGGAGCTTGAACTCCTGCTTGTAATCAACCTTCTTCATGGATGTATCTCCATCAAGGGAAAATCTGGAGCCACCCGGCGCGAGCGGCCTGTCAGCTTCCGCTGCCGTGAAGCGCTGAGAAACAAGGGGCGACCACCGAGATACCTGTCCGCCGTTTTCCCCAGGTCGAGCAGACCATGGGTTTCGCGGGAATCACAGGGCGGCCTGAAAGGGCCTCCCGGCGGTGAAGATACTGCCTGCCTGGTCCTTTACCGTCGCTGGCAGCGAACCACGCGCCCAGACCTTCCCCGAAAACGATAAGGTCTTTCTGGAACAAGAATGGAGCGCAAATCCTCTGTTTTGTTCATAATTAAAGTTTTCCGTTATTTTTATAGTGACTGATAATATCCTTTGATTTTTGTCGCCATAAGTTTTCGTCTTGCAGTCAAGAAGTCGTGGTAGTCGTCAACGCTCATTTGCATAATGTCTGCCGGCACAGCGTTCATTTGCAAATTGTCCAGAAGTTCTTGATGTGTTGAAAGTCCGCTTACTTGCTTGTTGTTGTCCTGCATTTGTGTTGTGATACTTTCAAAATAGTCCTTCGGCGGTTTGTTGCCAACTTTGATGTTAATCTCTGACTGCATATAAACGTAGTTGGCAATTTGGTTGTATTTGCTCCTGTCCAGTCCGTTCTTTTTTAAATAGTCCCTTGGAAACAAATGGTGGATATCGCCACGAAGAGAAATGAGGTCGCCAACCAGAACGTCTTTTGATAAAAATCCTCTGTCGTTTGTCTTAACTTGTGCTGCTAAGAAAACGTGGAAGTATGGGCTACTTGCAACGGAAGTGTCTAAACTCTGCGGAAGTGAAGCGTTCCAAAATGCGTCTGAAAGCTCACCGTCTTCTTTTTCTTTCAAGTATTCGTCAAACGGTTTCTGTGAAATTTGTTTGATGTCAAAGTCAAATACACTTTCTGGTGAACCTGAATAACGACCTGTTAAGATGGAGTAAACCAACCAACGTCTTACATAGCTTTCCCTGGCTACCGGATTAACACCCAGCTCTTTTAATTTGAGGTAAACGATGTAAGCAAAATTGATCGCGTTTTGTGAACGGATAAGTTTTGGAGAAATAAAGCCTGCCGATTTTATTATCATCAAAAAACGCTTGAAGTTGGTTTCGTTGATGAAGTTGGTAACTCCTGTTTTTAGTGTCGCAAAAGATTGTTCAGCTATTGTGTCTTCGTAAGTTCGTGTTTCAAAGTTTCTGCCCGACAGCAAACTCACCAAGTCGGAAAGTCGTCCTCTGTTAAAATGTGTTGTAAACGCAACACGAATTAAGTCGTTATAGTCAGGGTCGTATAAATCTTCGCTTTCTGTTTTGAGCCATTGCATTTTTTTAAAGAACTCTGTTTTTGTAAATTCTTTGTCATTGTCCAGGATGTGCTTGTAAAATTCAGGAGCAATGCATAGATGACAGAAGTAGTCGATAGCTTTGCGTAGTTCGTTACCGTTGTATTCCGTGTTGGAAGCGATTTTGCTCATTGCAAAGTCTGCTTGACTAAGCACAACACCTTTTGAATTTATGCGGATGAATATTTCTGTTACGGTTTCAATATCTAAGTCAGCCGCTAACTCAATAATTCCAATTTGCTTTTTCGGAATATTCATCAAGTTTGAAAAAGCGTTGCGAACTTGTTTCTTGTCAACGTCTGGGTTGAGTTCAAAATATTGGTCAGCAATTTCAAAGAGGTCCCCATTGATTGCCTGTGAAATGTTGGGAAGCCAAGTTTTGTCCTTTAAGATTGCTGGGTTCTGAACTTCAAATCTTGCGTCAATGGGGTGAAAGGCAATTTTAATTTTTACTCGCTCGTATGTTTTATTGATTACATATTGTCCAAGTATTGCAGCCGTCAAAGCAGTTACACGTTGTTGTCCGTCAATGAGTATTTTTTTGCCTTCACTTAAACTCCCATCTTTCAAACGTACATTAGGGTTTCTCCAAGCGATAACATAACCGATTGGATAACCTTGATATAAGCTATCCATTAAGTCACGAACCTTTGAACTGTCCCAAACGAAGGGTCTTTGAATTTCAGGAATTGCAATTTCTCCTGAGGTTACCCAAGCCAATAGAGTCTCAATCAATTGTTGGTTTACTGCGTATTTTTGCATTTTATTATTCCTTGGCCTGGGATTAAAGGTGAGTTCAAGTTCCAAGTGCACCACCAGTTATGGAATTGAACACCTAAAAAGGAGTACGGCAGTTGAGGCATTTTTTTGGCCTATTATTGAGTATATTGACTCCATTTGCAAGCTCAGATTCAGTTGTCAAGCCGTTGGTTGCACGGCCCATGGACCGGGGGAGATGGAGGCGGCTATCTTCACGGGCTGGATCTTTGTGCAAGAGTAGAATCTGCAAAAGGCACTTATCCCGATTTTCGGGGTTGGATTCTTATTCTATCCCGTACTCTTTTAATTTTTCCCACAAATTTTTGCGGCTGATCCCCAAAACCCTGGCGGTCTCGGTTCGTCGACCGTCACAGGCAGCCAGGGCTTTTCTCAGGAAATTTTGTTCGGCCAAGGCCATATTTTCTGCCAGGCTCAAACAAACATCCGGGCTTGCGGCCAGGTTTCCAATCTCGGCGGGGAGGTCGGCAGGCGTGATCTCCGGGCCCTTGCTGAGGACCGAGGCCCGTTCCATCAGATTGCGCAACTCCCGCACATTTCCTGGAAAATCATAGGATTGCAGGCACCGCAGTGCCGCCGGGCTTAAAGAGAGGGCTTTATGGCGCGCGAGGCTGAACTCCTGCAGGAAGTTCTGGCACATTTCCGGGATGTCCTCTTTATGCTGGCGCAGGGGCGGCATGGTGACAGGGATCACCTGGAGTCGAAAAAGCAGATCCTGACGGAATCGGCCCTCGGCCACCTCCTGCTGAAGATTTTTTGAGGTACAGGCGAGGATGCGGACATCAACGCTGATGGTCTTGCTCCCTCCCACCCGCTCAAACTTGCTCTCCTGAAGGACTCGCAGCAATTTTGCCTGGAGGACCCCGGGCAAATCGCCAAGCTCATCGAGGAGCAGGGTGCCATTGTCGGCCATCTCAAATTTTCCCTTTCGCATATGCTCGGCACCGGTGAAGGCCCCGCGTTCATGGCCAAACAGTTCCGACTCCATCAATCCCTCGGGGATGGCCGCGCAGTTGATGGAGACAAAGGGTGAGTTGCGGCGAGGACTGGCCTGATGAATGGCACGGGCGGCCAGCTCCTTGCCGGTGCCGGATTCACCGGTGATAAGGATTGTGGCGTTGGTGGGTGCGGCCTGTTCGATAATGGAGAAAACTTGCCGCATGGCCGGGTCACTGCCGATCAATCGGCTTGACCCAACCTGACAACTGGCCTCCAGCGAGGCACAGCGGGCCTTGACCGCCTGGATATCAAGCAAACGGGTGACCCGAATGATAAGGTCGTCCATGTCAAAGGGTTTGAGGATATAATCCGCTGCCCCTTGCCGCAGACAGGCGCGGGCATCGTCGATGGAACCGTAGGCGGTCATGATAAAGACTTCGGTGTCCGGGCTCTGCTCCCGAATTCGATCAAGCAGGGCAAGGCCGGAGAGGCCCGGCATCCGAATGTCCGAGATCACCAGGTTATACTTCTGCTTATCGGCCCTGGCCGCCGCCTGCAAGCCGTCTTCGGCCTCATCCACCAGCCAGCCGTACTGTTTCAGGCGGTCGGAAACCGAGATGCGGATGATCTCGTCATCCTCGGCTAAAAGAATCCGTGGCATGTCCCTCCTCCCTGGTCTCTCCGGTTTGTAAAATAACGGTAAACTGGGTTCCAGTTCCCAATTGACTGGTGACGCTGATCATTCCGCCCATTCGTTGCACCAGAGAATAGGTGACAGCCAACCCCAGGCCGGTCCCTTCGCCCACCTCCTTGGTGGTGAAGAAGGGGTCGAAGATACGGGGCAGGTCTTCACTGGAGATGCCGGTACCCGTATCCTCGAACAGAAGGCGAAGCTGTCCCCCTTGACAGCTGCCGCGCACGGTGAAAATTCCACCATTTTCTTTCATGGCCTGGATGCCGTTGAGTCCGATATTGACAATGATCTGTTTGAGGGCCTCGGCATCGACCAGGATGTCGTGGTGGAAATCAAGCTGAAGTCGCAGTTCTATATTCTGGAGCTTGCAGGACAGGAGTTCAAAACATTCGCGGATCAGGGCTTCGGCATCAACCTTGCGTTGTTGGAGGGGTTCTGTGCGGCCAAAATTCAGAAGCTGGCGCATGGTCTGTTCGATCTGTTTGAGCCCCTTATTAATGAGGGGCAGATAGCGCTGATGGAGTTCGCGGTTCTCGGGGTTATCATTCATGGCCTTGACGCAGTTGAGCATACCGGCCAGGGGGTTGTTGACCTCATGGGCGATACCCGCCGAGAGAATGCCCAACGATGCCATCTTTTCGTTAAAACAGGCTTGACTCCGATTCTTCTCCAATTCCGCCCGGGATTGATGAAGCCGCTGGCAGAGATGACTGAAATGATCGCTGAGAGCAGCGATCTCGTCATGACCGGCGGGCAGAAGGCGGGGGTCGGGCATCTGCTCGGGAAAGGATTTCATGGCCGCCGAGAGCTTGCTGATTCGGCCCGTCACCAGGGTGTCAAGCAGCAGAAAAAGGCCGATGGTGACCAGGAAAATCGAAACAAAACCAACCAGGAGAAGGTTTTTTTTGCTGTCGGCAAGTATGGAGTCAACCCAGGCAATGGGAATTGTAATCGAGAGGGCCCCGATCACATCACCGTATTGATACCCCTGCTGGGCATGGCATTCGAGGCAGGCGTGCTCCACATTCAGGGGGGCCACAAAGCGGACGACCCTGCCGTTTTCACTGGCAAAAACAGCTGAGGCTTCCCTTGCCCCCTGCTTGAAACTGAGCATGGCCTCATGTTCATAGGCATCAGCGGCGTTTTCTGTATTAACGGGATGCAGACTGGTCACGCGAAAGCGGCTGTATCCTTCCTGTTCAGAGTAGCGGGACAGCTCGCGGGTGATCATGGCCGGATTGCGCATAACATAGAGATTGCCGACATTGTCTGAAATTTCAGGCAGGTGCAGGAAGGGATTGGCCTCAACCCCTTCTTTCTTGAGAACAAAGATGCCGTTATGATCGGCCACCCATTGACGGGTCAGGAGTATCTGGCGAAACAGCATCTTGGCCTGCTCCCTGGTCTGGGCGATGATGATATCATCCTGGATCTGTGAGGTTTTATAGAGCAGCAAGGCGTAGGATAACGAGACAATGATTCCGATGCAGAGGATGAATTTTGCCCGTAAGGTGAAGAGGAGGGGGAATGTTGGTTTCAAGTTCATGGGATGGCACAGGGTGTTCTGGCTTCAGTTTTCGGGTTTTGCCCCTTGATGGAGGGGTGTCCCATTGGGAAGACAAAAATCGTTTGGTTTCCAGATTCATAGCAAGAACCAGGAAAAGAATCACCCCTTCCAGGGCAGAGGTTTGCAAAAGACCAGGGGCATCAACTCCTGGCCCACTCGTCCTGACAGGGAAACAAAGAAAAATAAGGGCGCGAATCTGATGTTACTATTGGGTAACAGCACGGCCCATGCATAACTTTTTTGCGAATTATTCCAGCTCGGAAAACATCCAGCACCGATGTATGACCTTGCATTTATCGCTCACGGCATGGAATGGACAATATTCTACCCTGTGAGCCTTGATTGGTGAGACAGATGGAGCGGGGACATACCTGGTTCAAGCCTTGCGAAACAGATAAGCGTTACTTCCTGGTTACAATCTTATCTTTTAATGTTACTGAATGGTATCATATTGAGACCAGAAAAGACAAGAGGGCTTGCTCCTTTTTCCCACGATCTTTCTTCACTGGAGTTCTTTGGGGGGTGAAGCAGGGATGGAAAAGATTCATTCTGTCTGGCTTGCTATTTGCACTGCAAAGACTGGTAACAACTATCCATGTTGATTATCAGGGGCCGAGAAAAAAGAACCATTCAGTCTTCTCCATGTCTTTGCCGCC